>Ga0206107_1000149_pt1 | contig 55287 bp, 64 predicted proteins | sample 2B0metagenome_FD_148652 | JGI IMG/M metagenome (GOLD analysis project Ga0206107, IMG submission 148652) | Enriched microbial communities from leaf-cutter ant dump, University of Wisconsin, Madison, United States - 2B0 | ecosystem: Environmental > Terrestrial > Nest > Insects nest > Nest dump...
GAATGAACGCTTTGTACGAGTGGGCCGCCGCATGGGGTGTCCGTCCCGCCGCCCTGGCCGATCTGCGGGCGCGGCTGTGCGCGGGCGACGCGGCGTCGCCCAAGGTCGGTCGCAGCGAGGCGGCGATACAGGCGGCGATACGCGTCGAGGCATCGGCCAAGGGCATGCGGTTGTGGCGCAACAATGTCGGCGCGTCCTACGACGACCACGGTAACTTCCTGCGTTATGGCCTGGCCAACGAATCCGCCGGGATGAACCGCGTCATCAAGTCCGGTGACCTGATCGGCGTGCAGCCCGTCGTGGTCACGCAGGCACACGTCGGCACCACCATCGGCCGGTTTCTGTCCGTCGAGGTGAAGGAAGCGACGTGGCGCTACTCCGGCACCGACCGTGAGAAGGCTCAGCTCGCGTGGGCGGCGCTGGTCGAGTCCCTTGGTGGCCGGGCGCTGATCGCCAACCGAGAGGGGGTGTTGTGAGCGTACCACTATTGACAGGTCGGTCATTGTCGCTTACGGTGCGCGCGTCTTTCCTGCTACCAAGGCGACGCACATGGAAACCAAAACGCGCATCCGCCGTCACCCGGACGAGAGCCGCGCGCGGATTCTGGACGAGGCGATCAAGCAAGCCGAAAAAGTCGGCTACAAGCACATCTCGCGGAGCGAGATTGCCCGCAACTTGGGCATCTCGCGAAGCCTCATCAACACGTACTTTGGCACGGCCAAGGCGTTCGAGCGCTTGATCGTCAAAGAGGCGGTCGCACGCAAGAACACGCGCATCATCGCGCAAGCGTTTCTCAACAAAGAGAAGCTGGTGGGCAAAGTGGGCGCTGCAGCGCTGCAGGAGATTGCTCGCGGCTTCGAGTGACCCCCGAAGGCTGCCATGCAATCGTTGCCCCCCGCGCTTGCGCCGCTCGGCGCGTTCCGCCAATTCATCGTCTATCGGCTCGAACCGAAGCCGGGACACCCCGGCAAGACGCTCAAGAAACCGATCAACCCGGCCACCAGCCGTGTCCACAATGCCCACGATGCTGCGATATGGGTCGGCTTCGGCGAGGCCGCCGTGGCGGTGGCACTGCTAGGCGGCGCGCCGACTCACGGCGTCGGCTTCGTGCTCACCCGCAACGACCCGTTCTGGTTCCTGGACCTCGACGACTGCCGCGAGGGTGACGGCTGGAACGCCGTTGCGCGCGACGCATGCGCCCGGCTCGCTGGTGCCGCGGTGGAGGTGTCGCAGTCGTGCAACGGCCTACACATCATCGGTAGCGGCCCGCTGCTGGCGCACAGCTGCGACAGCACCGCGCTGCACGCCCAGTTCTTCACCGAGGATCGGTTCATCGCCCTGACGGGCCTGGGCGCCGTCGGATCGGCCGCCTACGCGCCACCCGAGGCGGTGGCGTACTTCACGCGACACTTCCCGGCACGCGCGGCCACGCAGGCCGCGGACCCGCAGTGGTGGAGCGCCGGCCCGGCCGAGGGCTGGCGCGGGCCGGCCGACGACGAGACGCTGCTGGAGCGCATGCTGCGCAGCAAGTCGGCCGGCGCGGTGTTTGGCGCCGACACCCGCGCCACCTTCGCGGACTTGTGGACGGCCAACGCCGACGTCCTGGGCAAAGCCTACCCGCCCGACCGCGCGGGCGACGCGTACAACGCCAGTGTGGCCGACGCGGCGCTGCTGCAGCATCTCGCGTTCTGGACGGGCAACGATGCTGAGCGCATGCGCCGGCTGGCGCTGCAATCTGCCCTGGTGCGCGACAAATGGGACCAGCGTGACGACTACCTGCCGCGATCGATCCGGGCCGCGTGCGAGAAACAGACCAAGTTCCTGCAGGACTTGCCGCCCAGCGAATCGCCGTTCAAGCGCGACGCCGACGCGCCGATTCTCACCGAGGCGACGCGCATCGAGACGGACACCTTCCTCTCGCCGGCCGAGCAGCGCGACTTCTTCGCCGGCTGCGTCTACGTGCGCGACGAACACAAGATCATGCTGCCCACGGGTGTGCTGGTCGACTCGTCGCGCTTCAACGTGCTCTACGGTGGCCGCACGTTCGTGATGGACAACCGCAACGCGCGCACCTCACGCAAGGCGTTCGAGGCGTTCACCGAGTCGCAGGTGTGGACTTTCCCGTCGGCCGACTCGACGGCGTTCCGCCCGCGTAGCGCGCCCGGCGAGCTGATTGGCGAGTACGGCCGCATCCTGGTCAACACGTGGCGAGCGCAGCCCGTGGTGCGCAGCAAAGGCAACGTGGACAAGTTCCTCGCGCACCTGGCCAAGATGGTGCCCGACGAAAAGGACCGCATGTACCTGCTCGGCTACATGGCCAGCTGCGTGCAGCGCCAGGGCATCAAGTTCCAATGGGCGCCGCTGGTGCAGGGCACGACGGGCAACGGAAAAAGCATGCTTTCGCAGAACGTGCGGAAGGCCATCGGCGCGAACTACTGCCATACGGTACGCGCAAAAAACATCGACAACGATTTTAACGCGTGGATGGCGGGGCGCACCTTCTACAGCGTGGACGAGGTGTACATCCCCGAGAAACGCGTCAACGTGCTCGAAACGCTGAAAGAGATGATTACCGCGAGCGAGCAGGAGGTGACGTTGAAAGGCGTCGACTCCAGCACGCGCGAGATTTGCGGCAATTTCATGTTCTTCACGAACCACCTTCACGCCATGCGCCTGAATCGCCACGATCGGCGCATTGCCCCGTTCTTCACCGCGCAGCAGGAACCGGGCGACCTGATCCGCGATGGCCTCACCGAGGCGTATTTCGAGGACTACGTGGACTGGTCGAAAGGGCAGGGCGACTACGACGGACGGCCGAGCGGCTACTCCATGGTCGCAGAGTTCCTCTGGACCTGGGACATCCCTCGCGAGTTCGACGCGAGCCGCCACCCGCGCAAGCCCAAGACGACGAGCCAGGAGCGCGCGATCGAGGAAAGCCGCGGCAGCGTCGAGCAGAACATCCTCGAAGCGATCGCGCAGGAGGACGTCGGATTCCGCGGCGGATGGATGAGCAGCAACTACCTGCGGCGGCTGATCGAGGGCACACGCACGCACATCAATCCGAGCGGCTACCGCGAGCTGGCGGAGAGCCTGGGCTACATCACGCACCCGGCGCTCCCCGGCGGCCGCGTGAACACCGTCGTGTCGCCCGATGCGGCCAAGCCGCGCCTGTTTGTGAGCGAGCGCCGCGGCGACCTGATCGCGCTGACGTCACCGGCCGCGATCGCCGCGGCGTATTCTTCCGCGCAGCAGGCGACGCATTGAAGGCTCGACGCACATTTGGAATTTGGTCAAGCGACGAACGGTCGAGGCTCGACGCACATTTGGGGTTTGGTCAAGCGACGAACGGTCGAGGCTCGACGCACATTTGGGGTTTGGTGAAACGATGAACGATCAAATCAAGGTAGGCGCCTATGGCGAGTGGGGCGCGGGCGGCCCGTTGAACGGCGGTCAGGCGCCCGGCTATCCCGTATTCGATCATGGCCGCGCGGTCGCATGGTTCATCTACCGGATCGACGCGGAAGCCTTCGCGGCGTTGCGGGGGCGGCTAGTCGCGGCGGCAGCGTCATCGGTCGCCATGCCCGAATCAGGCGCCCGGCCCGTGGCGCACCGCGACTAGCCGCCCCGGCTTACTGGCCACGCTGCGCCACGCTGCGCCGCGCTGCGCCGCGCGCTGGCGGGGGGCGGCAATCATCGGCGCTTATCCAGGTACGGCTCGCGGACGCACCACGTATAGCCGTCGGCGCTTTCCACCCACGAATGGCAATAGGGCGCGGCGGCACGCGCGGCTGTCGCCTTGCGATATTGCAGCACGCACGTTGCACGCGTGGCCGCCTCAGCGAGCGTGACCGGCTCGCCTTGCGCGGGGGTCATGGCGTTGCGGCCATAGCCGGCGGACGGAACTAACGGCCAGCAAATGCAATGCGTCGGCGTTCACCGTTTCGGTTTCCTGCGGTAGACGTATCGCCGGCACGGCTCGCATTGCGCGCGTCGACCCGGCACGCGTGCGGCCGGCGGTTGCCAGGCGCCGCACGTGATACAACGGAACGCACCGGGCGCGTGCGGGCCGGACTGACGCGGCCCGAGTCTCACGGTAGCCGCCCGCGCTGCGGGCCGCCATGCATGCGGCAATCGTGAGACCGTCGGTCCCGCAGCGGGTAGACTGCGAGCCGGTCCGGCCAGGCCCGGCAAGAATCAAACGACCGCCAGTCGGGCACGGCCCGGGCAAACGATGGCGCCGGGCCGTCATATCCCGCCCGCGCCATCGCGCGCCAAAGTGCCGCCGCGGCCCGGTGCGCGCGGTAGTTCGCGCGCCAGGCTTCGCGCGGGGTCATGGTTTGGTCACGCGGGTGTCGATCACATGGCGCACGCGATCAGCGCCCACTTTAGCGACCAGCGCATCTAGCACGGATCGCGCGGCGTCCACGTAGTTGCCGGGACAGGCGGCTTGGGTGGCGTGCGGGATTTCCCGCACTTTCAGCCCGCTGTCACGGTGCGTGACGACGACGGGGCAAAGCGGCAGGCGCGTGACCACAAAGCGGTACTGTTTGCCGCCGATGTAGTACGCGAACGTGGCGAGCTGTTGCGCGTCAGCCGTGCCGGCCGCGGTCACTACCCGGAAAGTTTTCATAGCGTGCAGTCCTTTAGTCAGATACGGCGGCGCGTCGTGCCGTCCGGTAGGTGGTCATACTCGAAATAGATCGTTCGGCCGTCTGCGGATTCCTCACGCGTGCGCCGCCGGACACGTATCCCCGGCCATTCCGCGCGCATAACCGCCAAACGTTGCGCTTCCGTCGAATCAGGCAGGCCCCGGCGATCCTCCCGCACGTAGACGCTACCAGGCACGATGCCGGCCACGATGCGGTTATGCGCGCCGTAGCCGGTAACGTAGCTGTCCGCGTCCAAGACGTAGGCATTGAGCTGTCCCGGCTCGCCGTGCGGCTTGTCGCGCTCAACCGCGCGCCTTTCTCTTTGCCGGTATGTCATAGCGCCAACCTCCGGGTAACCGCCCAACCGTGCGGAATGCATGCATGGGGGCCGAAATAGTCCAGTGTCTCCACGGTGCGGCCCGCCAGACGAACCAAGCGGAATCGATAGGCTTTCCCGCGCGCCCCCGCGTTGACCCGGCCCAAATAGTCAAGCGCCGTTTCCGCGCGCCAGCCGGCGCGTATGGCCGTCCGTACGTTGGCGGGCTCGAACAGCTCCACGACGCGGCCGCCCGGGCTTGTGACGATCCAGCTACCGCAGCGCGGCGGTAGGGCCGGGACGTCGGGCGCGGTCACGGCAGCCACCCCGGCACGATGCCGTCAAAAAGCCACGCGGCGGCGTCAAGCATCAAGGCCGTGGCCGCGTCGCCTTCATCCGATTGCGGCACGTCTGAATCAATGAGCTCCTGGTTCACGTCGAACTCGAACCAGTAGGCACGGCTTGCGCGCAACGTGCTACGAGACCCGTACGCGTTAAATAGCGCGATGCCCTCGCGGCTAATTCGTACCTTGCGCGGGGCGATGATTTCGAGCATTTCCATGTCAGCGTTTCTCGTTTTCGGGGGACGGATTCCAGCGGAGCGTGCCGCCTTCGCACCTAAGCAGGCCGTAAGGATTCGCGCGCATACGGGCCAGCGCGTCGGCCGGCTCGCGCGTGTACCCGGCCAGCAGCTCCGCCGCGCGTTCAGCGCTCACGCGCGAAACGCGCGTTTTGCCGTGCGGCTGCGGTTGGACGAGCTCAAAAGTTGCGTTCATTTCAGACTCCAATGCGGAACGATGCGGGCAAACGATCGCCAAGCGGCCACGTCGGCGAACCGGTGTAGCAGCACGTTTCGCGCTTGCCGAACAGATAGCCCGGTTCGCCGGGGGAAAATGGTCAGCTCGTACCATTCGCGGTCGCTGCGGAACTGCGGCGCGGGAAAGGTGCCATCGGCGAAGGGCTGACGTGACCACGCGGGCACGTGGTCCTGGGTGAAACGGTGCCCGTACCGGGCGCATGCTTCGACGAATGTCGGGCGGCTCATGGTGTCAAACTCCCAGCACGCGGCGAATGCGTGCGATGAATGCGCGGGCGCGATGGCGCAGCGACCGGCGGTTGTACCGGGTGACCGGGCCGCGCGTGATAGGCGCGGGCAGGCCGTGGAAGGGGTAGCGGTTGCGAGCGTCGCGGCGGGTCATTAGCAGGCGCTCCACACGGCAAAGCCGGCGCACTCAAGCTCGCGGTTCCAGCTCGCGCCCTCGTCACGCACGAGCGCGTCGCGGAAAGCCGCCGGCCATGCGACCGCACCGGCGCTACGCGCGGCACACGCGCACGCGGCCGAATGCTTGTCGTAGCCGCAACCGCCCGCGTAGCCGCGCACCATTTCCGATCCGATCCAATGAACGAAAACTTGCAGCCGTCCGGCGCCGTCCGGCGGACGCTTAAACGCGACGGTTGCGACGCGCTTGCCATCGCGGGCGATGACGTACGCGGACACCCGCGCGAAAGCCTTGTCGTGCTGGTCGTAGATGTTGGCCATTGTAGTGACGCCTATGTCAGTAGGGGGGCGATGAAAAACGCGGCGACGTTAGATCGCGCCGGTGCGGGCAAAGCGGCGCAACGCGGCGATTGCGTCAGCCAGTGGCACGGGTGCGGTCACGTCCGTGACGTCGTGCGCGCGGCCTTTCCGCGGCACGGCACGGACGATGACGAGGGAGCCAGCGCGAGCGGCAAGCGTGGCGGCGCGGAGGTCAAACAATGCATTCATGGCGTGCGTTCCTGGTGCGGCGTGTTGAGCGAATGCTAGCCCGTTATTGACAGGTGCGTCAATAAGAAAAGCGAAACGACAGAGTACAGTAATTGACGCACCTGTCATTTAGCTCGCGGCTCTCTAGTGGCACGCGCGCACGCGTGGCCACGCAGTGGCCGCTGCGCCTGGTACGTGCGCGCCATCGATCCATCGCGATCCGCTGCAGCTAGATGCGGCACGCAGCGTCGCGCCTGGTCAGCGGTGCTGGTGCTGGTGCTGGTGCTGGTGCTGGTGCTGGTGCTGGTGCAGCACCACGCGGCGGTCGATGCACGGCGATTCACTGCGGTGCGTGCCAGGCTGGCGCCGCCCTGGTACGCCTGGTGCGGCACGGGGAGGGCGGGTCGAAAGTTCCCATGAAATTTCAAATGGACCGCTCGGGCACTCTTTTTCGCGCATCCTCACTTGAAGATGTGCACCAAAACAGTGCAAAGCACAACAAAAAGCCCGCTTCGGCGGGCTTTTTGCGGCGCAGTGGCGGGGGCGGGTCAGTGGCGGACGCGTTCCTCTGCCAGGCACGTCATGCAGACGCGGCGCCGACTGTTTTTCAGGTCCATGTGGCCGTGAGGGCACATGCGCCGCGGCACGTAAGCCGCCCGGCGGCGTACCGCCTCGGCAGACACGGACAACTCGTTACGTTTGCGGCGCGGGACGCCCGTTTTAACCTTCAGATACTGCTCCGCGCTCCGTTTTCGTTGGCAGTGGACGCAATTTAAGCTGCTCACATACCGGATTTTCGTCCGGCAACGCATGCAGGGCGTTTCAGAATCAAAAGTTTTGAGTCCTGAAATTTTCGAGCACCACCATGACCATTTTTCAGAATCGGTACAAAAATCGATCATAAATCTCCCCAAAATTTTGAGTGGGCATATGCCCGACGTGCAAACGGCGCAACGGCGCGGCTTGCGGGCAGTTCCTATCTTATACTCTTGATGACAGGGGCGTCAATAGCGGAATTTTGGACTCCCCGACGAATAAGATGCGGGGGGTAGCGGGAATGGCTCAACCATGCGGTTTTGCGGGCAATCCCCCCTCCCCCCGCAAGTCCGAGTCTATAGGGCGTGTAGTGTAAGAAACGGGAATACTACTTTTCCTTTCTTATGTATGTATCTACTTCTACTACTAGAAAGAATAATATAAGAAATATAAGGAAGCTTTTACGTTACGATTCAATGGTTTAGCGGATACCCTTAAAATGTCCCTTAGGGGGTCGCGGGGGATTGCCGGGAAAATGCCCAAAATTGCCGCCACTGGCGCCGCTGCAACCGCTGTGACCACTCCCGAAATTAGGGACTTGTCGAATCGCCGAATGTGCCGTCTCATTCCCCGCGAATGCCCATCGCGGAGTCGCCCATGTTCGCCGACGAGACCCTGCCCGAAGTCGCCACGCCGCCCCCGCCGTCGGAGCAGGCCAACGGCGGCGTGGCGGAGCTGCATGCGCTGATCGATCGCGCCGAGGCCGAAGCGAAGCGCCTGCTCGGCTACCGTGCGGCGCGCGTCCTCCGGCCGCTGGCCGAATTGCGAGCAAAGCTGTGACGCCGGAACAGATGCAGCGCGCCACTGGCGTGCCGCCTGCTGTGGCGACTCGTTGGGCTGCGCTGCTTTCTGCTGCGATGGCGGAGTTCGGCGTGAACACGCCGGCCCGGCAGGCAGCTTTCCTGGCGCAGGTGGGCCACGAGTCGGGCGGCTTCGCCTACACCCGCGAGGTGTGGGGGCCGACGCCCGCCCAGTCCCACTACGAGGGCCGCACGGACCTGGGCAACACGCATGCCGGCGACGGCTACGCCTACCGCGGCCGCGGCCTGATCCAGATCACCGGCCGAGCCAACTACGTCGCGTGCGGCGACGCACTAGGCATCGACTGCGTGACCACGCCGGGCCTGCTCGAACAGCCCGCGTTCGCTGCGCAGTCCGCCGCGTGGTACTGGGACGAGCACGGCCTGAACGAGCTGGCCGACGTGGGCAACTTCGACACCATCACTCGGCGAGTGAACGGCGGACGTAACGGCGAAGCTGACCGCCGTCGCCGTTGGGCGCTCGCGAAGCAAGCCCTGGGGGTCGTATGAGCGAACCCGCAGTGACCGCCGCGGCAGACATGCCCGCCTGGCTCGGCTGGCTGACCGGCGCCGCCGGCATGATCGGCCAGTGGATCGTCCATCGACGCGCCCGGCAGCGCGACCAGGCGCAGAGCGCCGCCGAAATCTCGTCGTACAAGGCCGATTCGACGGTGACGGACGCAGCTGCGGCGCAAGTCAAGTCGCTGCTGGAACGCGTCGAGTCGCTGGAAACCCGCTACGCCAAGTTGTGGGACGAGCTGCAGGACGAGAAAGCCGCCGGCAGCAAGCTGCGCGACCGCGTGCGCCAGCTCGAATCGATCCTGCGCGAAAACCACATCGCTGTGCCGCCCGAGGTGACGACGTGAGCGGCGAGTTCCTGCGCGGGGTACACGTCGCCGGAGACGGCCGCGGTCCGCGCCGCGTGCTGTGCAACGGCGTGGAGATGGAACGCGTCGTCTACGCCGACACCGTGCGTGGGATCGTCCGATACGTAGACGGCCCGATCCAGACGCACAAGTACGGCAAGCGTGTGATCCAGCGCACCAAACGCGGCAAAGTCGAGGTATTCGCGTCATGAGCCTATCCGTCAAGCTGGGCATCGCCGGCCTGCTGCTGGTCGCCCTGGCCGGATGCCTCACCTGGTTCGCCCGGCACGAGCGGGCCATCGGCGCCGCGGCCGTGCAAGCCCGCTGGGATGTGGCCACCGCCGAGCAGGCCGCTGCCGCGCTGCGCGCCAGCGAGTCGGCGCGTGCCGTCGAGCGCCGGCAGTCCGCCACCTTCGCCGGCATCGCGACCGGCTACCTGCAGGCCACCGCTCATGCGCCCACTCCGTTCGACCTTCCTGCTGCTCTTGCCGCTGGCACTCTGCGCCTGCGCAACGACTGCCCCGCGCCCCGCGCCGCCGGTGACGTGCCCGCAACTACAGCTCGTGCCCGTGCAGCTGATGCAGCCGCCGCCGCCGCCGCTACGCAGCGGCTCGCTGATTCGGTCGCTGCTGTTCGCGCAGGTGACGCCGCCGACGCCCGCGAGCGCCAGCTCAGCGCCCAAGTGACGGCGCTGCAGGCCATCCTTCGAGCCGAACGTGATGCCCAGCCGGCCGCCCCGATTCGCCCCCCGTCGAGTTGATGGCGCGCGTGATGCCAGCCGCAAGCCTGCTCCTCGGCTTTCGGCGCACGCGCGCGGCTACGGCTTCAAGTGGCAGCAGGCGCGGCTCGGCTTTCTCGCGCGCCACCCGCTCTGCGTGCACTGCCTTGCTGAGGGCCGCACGACAGCGGCCACCGACGTTGACCACATCGACCCGCACCGCGGCGATATGCGCAAGTTCTGGAATTCCGAGAACTGGCAAGCCTTGTGCGGCCCATGCCACTCAAAAAAGACCGCAACAGAGGATGGTGGGTTCGGCCACCGTCGCTTAATCCGAGACTGACCGTGCCCCGCGCCAAGCTCCCTGCCGACGTCATCGACCTACGCGGTCGCCACGCCCACAACCGCGGGCGGTACGAAGCGCGCGTGGAGGGTGCTGTGCGCGACGACGAGCCGCTGGGCGACGCGCCCGAGCTGCGCATCATCACGAGCAAGGAAGCGTGGGACTACATCGTGTCGATCGCGCCTCCAGGCGTGTTGCGTCGGCGCGACCGGCTGATGGTGGAGGAGGCGGCCCGACTATACCGGGACATCCACAACCTGTCGGTCCTGGCCGACATCGAGGGGATACCGTCCGTCGTGAAAGCCGCCGACGCGACGGCTTTCCGCTCCGTGCTGGGCCGGCTGGGTCTGTCGCCCGCCGACGCCGCCAACGTGACCATCCCGAAGCGTGACACCGGCAATGTTTTCGACGATTGACCGCGAGCTGTATCCGCACTGCTACGCCGCGTTCAAGTACGCCGATGACGTAGTGAGCGGCAAGCGGCTCGAAGGCGAGGCGGTGCGACTGGCGTGCGAGCGCCACCACCGCGACCTCAAGGCCGAGGACACCGACACGTTCCCCTACGTGTTCGACCTGGACCTGGCCGAGCGCGCTGCGCGCTTCGCCAGCCGCTTCCCCCACGTCAAGGGCCGATGGGCGGCGAAGAAAGAGCTATTCGAGATGCAGCCGTGGCAGGCGTTCTGGTACTGCTCGATCTTCGGCTGGGTACATCGCGAGACGGGCTTTCGGCGCTTCCGCAAGGCGCGCGGCTACGTCGCCCGGAAGAACGGCAAGTCGCTCATGGTCGCGCCGATCGGCCTCTACATGCTCACTGCCGACGGCGAGCCGGGCGCCGAGGTGTTCTCCGGCGCCACGAACGAGAAGCAGGCGTGGGAGGTGTTCGGCCCGGCGAAGCAGATGGCCACGCTGACGCCGGCTTTCACCGAGCACTACGGCGTGCAGATCAATGCGAAATCGCTGGTGCGCACGGGCACGATGGCCAAGTTCGAGCCGATCATCGGCAAGCCTGGCGACGGTTCCAGCCCGCATTGCTCGATCACCGACGAATACCACGAGCACGAGACGGACGAGCAGCTGGCGACGATGGAGACGGGCATGGGCGCCCGCGACCAGCCGCTCAGCATCGTTGTGTCCACCGCGGGCGACAACATTGCCGGCCCGTGCCGCGCCGACTGGCTGGAATGCCTGAAAATCCTGCAAGGCGTGACCACGGACGAGCAGGTGTTCGCGCTGATCTTCGCCCCGGACAAGGACGATGATTGGACGTCCGACACGGCGTTGCGCAAGGCCAACCCGAACTATGGCGTCAGCGTCAGCGCGGAGTTCCTGCAGGCCCAGCAGCGCGAGGCGATCAACAACACGCGCAAGCAGGGCCATTTCAAGATCAAGCACCTCAACATTTGGGTGCAGGCGCGCGACGCCTTCATGAACCTGCAGAAGTGGCGCGCCGCGGCCAATCCGTTGCTCCGCTTCGAGCAGTTCCACGGCAGCCGGGCGTTCATCGGCCTGGACCTGGCCAGCAAGATCGACCTGGCCGCAGTGGAGATTTTGCTGCCGCGGGACGCCGGCAAATATGTCCGTTTCGGCCGGTACTACCTGCCGCGGTTCACCGTTGACGCCCCCGAAAATCAGCACTACCGCGAGTACGAAGCCCTCGGTAGGCTCCGCGTCACGGAAGGTAACCAGACCGACTACTTCCAGATTCGCGACGACGTGATCGAGCTATGCAAGGTGCTGGACGTGGAGGCGATCGCCTTCGATCCGCACAACGCGACGATGCTCACGACGGCGTTGCAGGACGAGGGATTGCCGGTCGTGGAGTACGGCCCGACGGTGCTCAATTTCAGCGAGCCGATGAAGCAGATCGAGGCGCTGACGTTGAACGGCCAGATCCTGCACGACGGTGATCCCGTCATGGAGTGGGCCGTGTCCAATGTGACGGCGAAGGTGGACCGCAAGGACAACGTGTTCCCGACGAAGGAACGGCCGGAGAACAAGATCGACCCGTTTGTGGCGCTGTGCATGGCGATGGGAGTGTGCATGAACACCGAAACCTTGAAGGGCGACCTCGACGGCTTCTGCGCCTCTCCGATCATGGTGGGCGTGTAATGGGCCTGCGCGCGGCGCTCACCCGGGTCAAGAATGCGATCGTCGACTGGAACGGCGTGCCCATCTCGCTGCGCAACGGCCGGGCGATCGAGGACATTTTCGGCGCGCACAGCCATTCGGGGCAGAACGTCTCCGTGCGCAACGTGCTCACGCTGTCCGCCGCCTGGGCTTGCTTCAAAGTCGTCTCCGAGGCGATCGGCGGCCTACCGTGGGGCATGTACCAGAAAGACGCGGAAGGCTCGCGCACCCCGGCGAGCAACCATCCACTGTTCTGGCTGATCGAAGACCAGCCGAACCCGGACATGACGATGCAGCGGTTCATCCAGCTGATCGTCGTCAGCCTGATGATGCGGAACAACGCCTATATCGAGATTGGCCGCGGCTCGCTGACGGGCAAGGTGAACCGCCTCGATTTCTGTATTCCGCAGAACATGATGACGCGCCGCATCGCCAACCGCGGCCCACTCGAATACCGCTACACCGACCCGTATACGGGCGACCAGCGACTCATCGATCCGAAAAACCTCATTCACCTGCGCGGCTTCGGCCTCGACGACGCGATGGGTCTGGACGCGCTGTACCACGGGCGTGAGGTGCTGGGCGCCGCGCTGGCGGTCAACGAGCAGGCGGCCAAGGTGTTCGCGCAGGGCATGCAGAATTCCGGCTTCCTGACGGCCGACTCGACGGCGCCCGGCGGCGGCACGTTCACCGAGAAGCAGCGCGAGGAAATCCGCAAGAACCTGGCCACGTTTGCCGGCTCCAAGAACGCCGGCAAGCTCATGGTGCTGGAAGCGGGCCTCAAGTATCAGGGGGTCACGCTCAGCCCCGAGACGGCGCAGATGCTGCAAACGCGCGGCTACAGCGTCGAGGAGGTGGCCCGGTTCTGGTCCGTGCCGCCGTTCATGATCGGTCATATGGACAAGTCGTCGAGTTGGGCGTCGAGCACCGAGGTGCAGAACCGGGTGTTCCTCACCAACTGCCTCAGCCCGATCATCACCACGATCCAGACCGAGCTTGCACGCTCGCTGCTGTCGCCGGCCGAGCGGCGCATCTACTACTTCGAGGCCACCACGGCGGGGCTGCTGCGCGCAGACACGAAGGGACGCATGGAGCTGTACGCGTCGGCGTTGCAGAACGGTTGGATGAACCGAAACACCGTGGCCAAGCTGGAAAACATGCCACCGCTGCCGGAAGGCGGCGACGTCTACACCGTCCAGAGCAACCTCATCCCCATCGACAAGCTCGGCGAGGAGCCAGCCAATGCAAACCAACCTCCCCAAGGCGCCGATCCGGCCGCGGAACCTCAAAGCGCTGGTGCCGGAGATTCCGGCAGCGGTGATGGCTCGGTGGAATAGCTCGCTGGTCCTGCGCAACGCGGAGCAGAGCGGCGCCGCCCTCAACATCTACGAGCAGATCGGTCTCGATCCGCGGACCGGCGAGGGCATGACGGCCGGCCGCGTCGCCGGCATCCTGCGTTCGCTCAACGGCCGTGACGTCACGGTCAACATCAACAGCCCTGGTGGCGAGGTGTTCGAGGGGCTGGCGATATACAACCAGTTGCGCGAGTACAGCGGCAACGTGGCCATCAATGTCATCGGCCTCGCTGCGTCCATCTCGTCCGTCATCGCGATGGCAGGCAATTCGCTGAATGTGGCGCGCACCGGGTTCCTGATGGTGCACAACGCCTGGACTGTCGTCGCCGGCAACCGCCACGATATGACCGACGCCGCCGCCACGATGGAGCCGTTCGACGACGTGATTGCCTCGGTCTATTCCGTCAAGTCCGGCGGCGCGAAGGCGGACTTCGCCTCGCTGATGGACGCGGAGACGTGGATCGGCGGCGAGCGGGCGATCGAGCTGGGCCTGGCCAACGGCCTCCTGGACAGCGACCTGATCGGCGAGTCGAACGAAGCCAATGACGGCGCAACCGCCTCGGCGCGCAAGGCCGATCGCCTGCTCGCAGAAAAGGGATTGTCACGCTCGGAGCGCCGTGCTCTCATTCAGAACGTGAAGGACACGCTGCGCGAAGGCGAACCGCCCGCGCCGCTGGTCCTGACCGACATGGCAGCCATCGAGAAGATGCTCGCCGCGGCGGGCCGTCAGCCGACGGTTCACTGATTGCAACGAGACGGGCGGCATAGCCGCGTGCTGCCGCCCCGCAACAAACAGCATGGCCATGCGCTGCTGAGAAACAGAGAACCCATCCTCTTTCCTCAGTAGGAGTGCGCCACTATGGCCATGACCGTAGACGAGCTGTTGGCCGAAGTCACCCGCAAGCTCAACGAGAGCGGCGACGCGTTCGCCAAGAAAGCCGACGAAGCCCTCAAGGCCGCCAAGCAGTCGGGCGACCTGTCCGCCTCCATGAAGGACTCCGTGGACAAGCTCGCGTTGGAGCACAACACCCTGATGGCCGCGCAGGAGGAGTTGCGCGGTGTCATCGACAACGCCGAGAAGCTGATCGACGATTTCAAGGCCAACGGTGGCCGCGGCCCGGCGCCGCAGAACGCAGCGAAGATGTTCGTCGACGACGAGAGCGTGAAGGCGTTCGCTGCCAGCGTGCAGGGCAACCGTCGCGTCTCCGTGCCGGTGCCGCGCGCCGCCATGACGTCGCCGACCATCACCGGCCCGAGCGTGCCTGGCCCGGAGCAGCGTCCCGGCATCCTGCCGCTGTTGCGTCCGCGCCTGTTCGTGCGTGACCTGATTTCCGGCGGTCGCACTACGGCCCCGGCGATCTTCTGGGTGCAGGTGACCGGCTTCACCAACAACGCCGCGCCGGTGGCCGAGAATACCACCAAGCCGTACAGCAACCTGACCTACTCGTCCAAGATCACCGCGGTGAGCACCATCGCGCACATGTTCAAAGCGTCCAAGCAGATTCTGGACGACATGTCGCAGCTGCAGTCGCTGATCGAGTCGGAAATGACCATCGGCCTCAAGCAGGTCGAGGAAGCGCAGATTCTCACCGGCGACGGCACCGGCGTGAACCTCAAGGGCATCCTGCCGCAGGCGTCCGCCTACGAGGCACCGATTACGCTGCCGGCGGCGGCGACCGCCATCGACACGCTGCGCCTGGCCATGCTGCAGTCGCAGCTCGCTCGCCTGCCGGCGACGGGCCACGTCCTGCACTATTCCGATTGGGCGGGTATCGAGCTGGCGAAGGACACCCTGGGTCGTTACATCATCGGCGATCCGCAGGGTAGCGCCGCGCCACGCCTGTGGGGTCTGCCGGTGGTCGCCACCGAAAGCTCGGCGCTGCTCGGCAAGTTCCTGACCGGCGCGTTCAAGGCCGGCGCGCAGATTTTCGATCGCGAGGAGGCGAACATCCTCATCTCGACCGAGAACGCGGACGACTTCGAGAAGAACATGATCTCGATTCGTTGCGAGGAGCGCCTGGCCCTGGCCGTGTACCGCCCCGAGGCGTTTGTTTTCGGCAGCTTCTCGGCTGACGACGACGATACCAGCGAAACCTGACCCGCCGCGGGCGCGACGTGGTCTACGTCGCGCCCGTCATCCCCCCGCCTCGGCATTCCTCTCTCCCGGAGTCGATCATGCGCGTCCGCGCACTCAAGCATTTTGGCGACAAGCGTCCGGGCGACGAGTTCGACACGAACCTGTCGCACGCGCTCGACCTTGAAGCCGACCACCTCGCTGATCGTGTCGTTGCGCCTCGTGCACCGGCCGCAAGCCGCACGCCGGCCGCAAGCCGCACGCTGTCGCTTAAGGGCCGCAAGCGGTGAGCCTTGTCACGCTCGAACAGGCGAAAGCCCAAAGCCGCGTGACCAGCGCGGCCGAGGACACCTTGTTGCAGTCGTATATCGACGCGGCCGAGCAGAAGATGGTGCTGTTCCTCAACCGGAACGTGTACGCCGACAGCCAGGCGCTGATGGATGCGGTTGAGTCGGCGCAAACCGCTGTGGAAGGCGCCTATGCCGCGTTCGGCGCTGCGACGGACGCCGCACACGCGATGGAGGTCGGACCGCTGCGCGAAATTGCACTGACCAAGGCATCCGACGACTGGAACGACGCCCTGGAGGCGTATCGCATGGCCGCGCGCGGTACGACGCTGCAGCCGGCGATGGTGCAGGCCGTGCAGTTGCTGGTCGCCGGCTGGTATGCCAACCGCGAGAGCATGGCAGCCGGCGACCTCCCCGAGATTCCGCTGGGCGCGGTGAACTTGCTCGCGCCGTTTCGCGTGCGGATGGGAGCCTGACGTGGCCACGGCTGCCGGTAAGTATCGCCACCTCGTCTCGTTGCAGCGCCCCGAGGGCGTCAACGAGTTTAACGAGCCGACCAAGGGTTTTGTCGAGGCGGACAAGGTGTGGGCGTCGGTGGCACCTGCGTCGGCATCAGCCGCCCAGTCGGCGCACGAGACGTTGGCTGCCGGCTCGCTGGTCGCGTCGGACTACTACCTGATCGAGATGTACCCGTACCCCGGCCTGACGCCCGACTGGCGCGTGGTGGACGAGAACAGCGTGGTCTACGACCTGGTGGCGGTGCGCCCGGCCAACGCGATGGACGAGATGTCACTGGTCGCGCGAATCGGAGCGTCCAATGGCTGACTTCACCTTCGAGGCGCCGAACCTTGCGGCCTATGAGCAGAAGTTGCTCGACTTGGGCACGAAGCAGGCGCGCGCCATCGGCCGCAAGGCATTGCGTAAGGGCACGAACGTCGTGCTCAGGGAAGCGCGTCGGCTCGTCAAGGCCGGGCACCCGGACTACCCGAACAAGATCACCGGCCTGCTCTCGCGTTCCCTGCGTACACGTGACCGGGGCATCAAGGGTGACACGATCACGTTCAGCGTCGATGTGACGCGTCAGGCGTTCTACGCCGGTTTCGTCGAGTACGGCACGGTGCGTTCGCGGCCGTTTCCGTTCCTCCGTCCGGCAGCCGAGGGTAAAGCGCAGGAGGTGGTGCACACTCTCACCGAGTCGATCGGGTCGGATTTGGCCAACACCTGGAAGCGGCCGACATGACGCTCGAACAGTCGATCATGTCTGCGTGCTCGCCGATCGCCCCGACTTACCCCCGCGGGTCCGCTAGTCCGGCGCAACGCCCGCGTCTTACGTTTACCCGCGTCGTTGACGTGGATAACGGCCACCTCTCCGGCGCCGGCCCGCAGCGCATCCGCACGCAGATCGAGGCGTGGGCGGACACGTGGGCCGAGGCGCGTTCGCTTGCCGATCAGGCGGAGTCGGCGCTGCGCACTGCATTGGTCGTCGGCGCCGTCACGGGCATCCCCGACGACTTCGACGCGGACACGAAGCTGCATCGAGTGGGCTTCGACGTGTCTGCGTGGACTTCCTGAGCAACCACCGGAGTAAACGATCATGCCGAACGAAGCAGTCTCCACCCAGGGCTTCAAGCTCGAAATTGCCCCGCAGCCGACCGGGGAGGGCGATCCGGTCTATATCGAAGTTGGCCAAGTGACGGACATTCCCGATCCGTCACAGACCGCATCGGACCTGGACGCGACCAACCTCGCCAGCGCGGCGAAGGAATACATCGCCGGCCTGGCCGATTCGAGCGCCATCACCCTGACCGGCCAACGCGTCGCCGCCAATGCGGGGCAGAACCTGATCCGCGACAACGTGGCGGCGGCCAGCCTGTTCCTGTTCCGCAACACCTACTCGGATGGCTCGATCTTGGAGTACCAGGCCACGATCAAGAAGTTCGGCGTTACTGGCAGCGTGGATGCGGTGATGATGTTTACCGCCTCGATCCGGCCGTCCGGCGCGCAGGTGTGGAGCGGCACGGGCGCGCCGACGCCCTAAGCATCCCCCGTTCCCGGCAGCGTCACGCTGCCGGGCTTTTTCCCACGTGAGTGAAGTCCATGACCCTCTTGACCAAGCAACAGATTCTCGCTGTCGACGACCTCAAGACCGAGGACGTCGACATGCCCGAGTGGGGCGGTATCGTCCGCATCCGCGAACTGACCGCCGAGCAGCGGCTGGAATGGAACGACCGCGCATTCAAGTCCGGCGTCGTGGACATGCGTGAATTCCGCCACGGCGTGCTGGCGCTGTCCATCGTGGGCGACGACGGCAACCCGGTGTTCACGCAGGATGACCTTGCCGCGCTCGGCGCCAAGTCGGTCAGCGCCATCGACAAGCTGTTCGCCAGGGTCGATGCGCTGAACGTGCTGACGCCGAAGGCCCAGCAGGAGGCGGAAAAAAACTCCGCAGCCGGTGGGACCGGCGAAACCAGTTTGCCCTCGCCTGGCGCCTGAATTACGCCCACCCGCGGCTGATGCTGCAACAGCTGACGTCGCGGGAGCTGGCGGAGGTTGAGGCGTACGTACGGATCGAGGCCGAGCCGGTCACCGCTGAGGAAAAGCAGGCCGCCGAGACGCAACGCCTGAAAGATATTTTCGCCAAGTTCAACGGGAAGGAATGACGCATGAGCACCGTTGCCACCCTCGACACCGTGATGCGGCTGGACTCGGCGGCCTTCCGGCAGGGCATGGTGCAGGCGGCCAATCAGGCGAACGCGTCGCTCGGGTCGATCAGCAAGCAGGCTCAGCAGACCGCCAGCGTACTGCTGCAGATGAAGCGTGCCGCCGAGACGTTCGGCAGCTTCTACCTCGTCAAGGAAGGCGTCGCATCGCTAATCGACGCGCAGAAGCAGCTGCAGGCGATCGATTACACGTTGATCGCCGCGACCGGCTCTGGCGCGCAGGCCCAGCAGGCTTTTGGCTTCCTGCGCGAGGAGTCGCAGCGCCTGGGCCTGGTGCTGCCCACCGCGGCGCAAGGCTTTGCGAACCTGAGCGCGTCGGCAACCGCAGCCGGCGTGTCCATGTCGGACCAGATGGAGCTGTTCGACGCCTACGCCCGCGCATCGACCACGCTGCATCTCAGCACTGACCAGTCGAACCGCGCGCTGCTCGCACTGGAACAGATGTTCGCCAAGGGCAAGATTCAGGCGCAGGAGTTGCGGCTGCAGCTGGGCCAGGCCATCCCTGGCGCGGCGCAGCGGTTCCAGAACGCGGTCATGGAGATGACGAAGGGCACGGACCTGGCCGGCAAGTCGTTCGACCAGCTGCTGCAGGCCGGCGCGCTCACCACGTCCCGTTTCCTGCCGGCGTTGGTGCAGGCGATCAGCGAATCCGGCCGAGGCGTCGAGCAGGCGGCCGAGGGCCTGAACGCCCAGCTCAACCGCGTGCAGACTGCGTGGTTCGACCTCAAGACCGAGATGTCCGACGGCCTGTTCACCGACGCGGCCACGGAAGGCGCGAAATTGTTAGCGTCGAACCTCGATCACGTCGCCACCACGCTCGGCGTCATTGCCGGGCTGGGCCTGGCCCGCGTTACGGGCTCGGCGCTGCAGTCCGGCGCGGGCCGGGCGGTGAGCTACAACCAGCAGAACATCACCGGCCCGCAGATGGCCGCAGCCGCAGAGCGTGACTACGCCGCCGCGCTGGCGACGAGCACGAAAGAGGCCGCGTTGCGTGCCGAGCAGGCGGCGCTGCTCAACGTGGTCACGCTGGATAGCGCCAAGGCCGCCCTGGCGGATGCCCAGCAGCAGGCATTCGAGGCCGCGGCAATCCGCGACGCGGCGGTAGCCGAGGTGACCCGCGTCAAGACGCTGACGGCGCTCAACGAGGCGCTGGGCGTGAAGGTCAAGGCGCAGATGGGCGCCGTCACGCTGACCGAGCAGGAAACGGTCGCCGCCGAGGCGCTGGCCGTCGCCGAGGCGCAGCTGGCCAAGGCCCGCACGAGCGCTATCGCGGCGTCTAACGCCGTCGGCGCCGCGGAGGCTCGCACCGCCAGCTTGCGTGCCGCCACCATCACGGCCACGGAAGCCGCCACGGTGGCGGAGAACGCACTGGTCGTGGCGCAGGAGCGCGTCGCGGCGACGGGCCTCGCTTCGGTGTTTGCCGGTGCGGCCAAGAGCTTCGGCACCTTTGCGATGGGCCTCGTCGGCGGCCCATGGGGGCTGGCCATCGCCGGCATCGGCGCGGTCGGCTACGCCATCTACTCGCTACGGAAGCAGGCCGAGGAGTTCCAGAAGCAGACCGACGATCAGGTCAAGTCGCTGCAGGACTTGCGCCAGCAGCTGCTCGCGACAGCGGAAGCCTACGGTACGCTGCACAACTCGCAGACGCTGACGCAATCGCTCGACGTGTTCAAGAGTGGCGGCGACCAGCTGGCCAAGCAGAAGGCCCAACTGGCTGGCCTGCAGAGCCAGGCGGAAGAACTGCGCAAGACGATCGCCGCGGCCAACACCAGTGGCGGCCTGGGCAGCGGCGCGTTCGGCGCGGCGGTCGCATCGCAGGCGCGCGACAAACTCGCCCTTGTCACGCAGGCGATCGCCGACCTGCAGGCGCAGGTCGGCCCGACCGAGGACGTGCTCGGCTCGCTGAGCACGAAGATCGGCAGCAGCATGGTGCCGCAGGTGGACGCGTTGCGCGGCGCACTGGACCGGCTCAAGGCCGGCGCGTCGTTGAAGGACATTCTCGGCGGCATGAATGCCGACTTCGACGCTGGCGTGAAGAACGTCGAGGCGATCCGCGCGAAGGTGCAGAGCGGCCTCTCCGAGATGAAGGCGCAGGCGGACGCGCTGACCAAGGCGGCGGCCACCGAGGGCAAGAATAACGTCGACAAGATGCAGTACGTCCTCGACCAGGTGGTTGCGGGCATCAAGAAAAGCGGCCTCACCGCGGCGGACACCGCGAAGCAGATCGCCGATGCGACGGCCGAGGCTCAGCCGGCATTGGCGGCGGCACGCCAGAAAGACGCGGCGGACGCGGCGAAGAAAGCAGCGACGGAAGCGGCAGCAGCTGCCAGGGCGCAGGCCGAAGCGAACGCCGACCTCACCCACAGCCAGAACGGGCAGCTGCAGGGGTTGCAGGAGCAGCTCGCCGGCACGGCCAAGTTCAGTTCGGCACAGCGCACGCTCAACGAGATGTTGGCCGGCGGCAGCAGCGAGTTCCGCAAGCTGAGCGCGGCGCAGCAGGCCGACGCGCTGGCCCGGCAGCGTCGTATCGTGGTGCTGACCGACGAAGTCGCCGTGCAGCAGGCTGCGGTCACGGGGGCGAAGCGTCTGGCGGACCTGCAGCGCGAGCTGGGCGAGGAGGCTCGGCGGCGGGCTCAGACGAACGCTCGGTCGCTTGAAGGCATCGGGCATGGTGACGTGTGGAACAGCCAGCAGCAGGCGCTCGAAGCGCTGGCAGACGCCTACGCCAAGATGCGTGACGCCGAGGACAAGGACTACCAGCAGAAAGTCGCGACCGCGACGGTGACCGGCAGCCTCGCGCAGGTGCAGTCGGTGCTCGACGAGGACCACGCCGCCGCGCTCGGCAAGATCATACTGGCGCAGGCGCAGGCCACCGCGGCTCAGCGCCAGTATTACGCGGATTTGGCGCGCGAGCAGGGCGACTGGATGCTTGGCGTCTCGGCGGCGCTGGAGGACTACAACGACAAGGCGATCAACGTCGCCGGCTCGGTGAAAGAAGCCACCGCCAGTGCGTTCAGCGCGATGGAGGATTCGCTGGTCAGTTTCGTCACGACAGGCAAGCTCAACTTCCGGTCGTTTGCGGTATCGGTGCTGTCCGACCTGGCGCGCATCGCAATGCGCGTCGCCGCCAGCCAGGCGCTGCAGGCCATCGTGGGCGCGGTCGCGGGGTCGTATGGCGCGGGCGGCTCCAACACGTTCGGCAGCGTCGGCACGGATTCGTCCGGGGGGTCGATCAACTTTGTGTCGCAGGTAGGCGGCCGTGCCAGCGGCGGCCCGACGTCGCCGAACTCGCTCTACCGGGTCGCCGAGAACGGCCACCCGGAGCTGTATTCGGAAGGCGGCAAGACCTACCTGATGACCGGCGCACGCGGCGGCATGGTCAGCAACGGGTCGGAGTCGGCCGGCGGCGGCGCAGGCGGCCCGGTCACGCTCAACTATTCCAGCGTGATCAACATCGCCTCGGACGGTGGCGCGACCAGCTCCATGACCGACGACGCCAAGAACGCGGCCGGCTCGGCCGTCATGAAGCAGCTCAAGGCCGTCGTGCAATCCGAGGTGCTGCGCATGTCGCAGCCCGGCGGCTTCATCTACAACAACTTCCGACGGGTGACGGCATGACCGACACGTTCAACTGGCCGCCGCTGGTCGGGCCTGCCGGCGCCGGCACGTTCCGCGTGCGTTCCAATCAGTTTGGCGACGGGTACAAGCAGGTGGTAGCCGATGGCCTCAACACCGAATCGCAGAGCTGGCCGCTGACCTTCCTCGGGTACAACGCCAAGGTCGCGCCGATCCTTGCCTTCCTTCGCGCGCACCCCGGCTACGTCCCGTTCTACTGGACCCCGCCGCTCGGCGTGCGGGGTCTCTACACGTGCGCCGGCTACGTGCTCACGCCCCAGGGCGGCGACGCCTCGAAGGGCGAGGACGTGTACCAGCTGCAGTGCACCTTCGACGAGTATTTCGTGCCGTGACGCTGACCGCAGACCTCCAAACCCTCTCCCCCGGCGCGTGGGTCGTGCTGTGGGAGCTGGACATGTCCGCGCTGGGCGCCGGCAAGCTCTACTTCCACGGCTACCAGATGGCCGGCACGATCACGTGGCAGGGCACCGCCTACGAGCCGTGGGGCATCACCGCGACCGGCTTCGAGGTGACGGGCGGCCAGCCGCCGACGCCAAAGCTCAGCGTGGCCAACGTGGACGGGCGGATCACCGCGTTGTGCCTCATCTACCAAGACCTGGTGGGCGCAAAGCTGATCCGCCACCGCACGCTCGCGAAATACCTGGACGGCCAGCCTACCGCCGACCCCGCCCAGGAAGCGACGCCGGACATGTGGATCATTGAACGCCGCTCGGCCGAGACGAACGTCTCGGTGACGTTCGAGCTGTCGAGCGCCTTGGACTTCCAGACCGCCCAACTGCCCGGCCAGACAATCATCGCCAATACCTGCGGCTGGCTGCTGCGTGGCGGCTACCGCGGCCCTTACTGCGGCTACACCGGGCCGGCCGTGGCGCAGCTGGACGACACGCCGACAACGAACCTTGCGCTCGATCGATGCGGCGGCCGGCTATCGAGCTGCAAGCTGCGATTCGGCGCCGACGCAGAACTCCCCTTCGGTGGCGCGCCAGGTGCGACGCTCATCAAATGACCGACCTCGATCCCGCCATTGTCGAGCACGCCCTCGCCGAGTACCCGCGCGAGTGTTGCGGCGTGTTGCTTGAACGCGACGGCCGGCGCTGGTATCGCCCGTGCCGCAACGTCGCCGAGAAGCCCGAGGATCATTTCGCTATCGCCGACGCCGATATGCGCTGCGTGCATGACGAGGGCGAGGTGGTCGGCATCGTCCACTCGCACCCGGACGCCACCAGCGAGCCGAGTCCGCGCGACGTTGTGCAGTGCCGGCTCTCCGAGGTGCCGTGGACGATCGTGGGCCTGGTGCACGGCCGCGAGGTGTCCGACTGGCGCGTGATTACGCCGGAGCCGGTGCCTTACGTCGGCCGCCCGTTCGTGCACGGAATTCAGGACTGTTGGAGCCTCTGTCGCGACTGGTATGTTCACGAACAAAATCTCACTGACATGCCTGATCCGCCCCGCGCAGACGAGTGGTGGGACGACGGGACGAGCGATCTTTACCGCAACAACTTGGCGGCGGCGGGCTTCACTCACCGCGTAGCCGACTGGGCCGACATGATACCGGGCGACCTGATCCTCATGCAGATTCGATCACGAAACCAGGTGCCCAACCACGCAGCCGTCTACGTCGGCGACGGCAAGATGTTGCACCACATGTACGGCCGGCTGAGCCGCGTCGAGCTATTTGGCGGCTACTGGCAACACAACACCGTTTCCGTCTGGCGCCACCGGAGTCGCGCACTATGAGCGCCCCTACCACCACCCTGCAGCTGGACGGCGTGCTCGGCAAGCGGTTCGGCCGCAAGCACCGTTTCGAGCTGAGCACGCAGACCACCGCCGAGGCGATGCGTGCGGCGTGCGCCGTCATCCCCGGCTTCCGGCAGTTTCTTGCCAACGCCCGTGAAGCTGGCCTCGTGTTTGCCGTGTTCCGTGGCACGGACAACGAGAACATCGCGGCGGGCAAGCTTCGCGAGCCGGCTGGCGGTGTCGTGCGGCTGACGCCGATTCCGGCAGGGTCGAAGAAAGCCGGTGTGCTGAGCGTCATCGTCGGCGTTGTCCTGATCGCCCTATCTTTCGTACCGGGCTTTCAGGCGGCAGCGCCCGCTCTCATGTCGGCGGGTATCGGCATGATCGCGGGCGGCATCGTGCAGATGCTCTCCCCCGTGGCCAAGCTTGGCAAGAACGCTGACAGCGCCAACAACCAGGCCAGCTACGTGTTCAACGGCCCGGTTAATACCACCGCGCAGGGCAATCCGAAGCAGCTGCTCTACGGGCGCATGCTCATCGGGTCGGCGGTGCTCAGTGCCGGCTCGGAAGCCGAGGACTACTCGGCCGCGACGAACACCGTCACGCCGGGCACGCCAGGCGCTGGCACGAAGCTCAACCCCTACGAGGTGCTAGCGTAATGGCTGACGGCTTTTGCGGGTCCAAGGGCGGCGGCTCGCAGCACACGCCGGTTGAGGCGCCGGACAGCCTGCGGTCCAACTCTTACTTTCGCATCGACGACGGCCTTGCCGAGGGCGAGATTGTCGGACTGGTCAACGGCCTGCAATCAGTGTTCCTGAACGGCACGCCGGTCGTTAACGCGGACGGCACGCATAACTTCTCCGGTGTCACCGTCGATTTCCGTGCTGGCACGCAGGATCAGGAGTACATCCCGGGTTTCTCCAGCGTTGAGAGTGACACCGGCGTGGCCACTGAACTGCGTGCCGGCGCGCCCTGGACGCAGGCGCTGGAAAACCTGAGTCTGTCAGCGGTGCGCATCACGCTCGAAGTGGACGGGCTGATGCGCACCAACACGTCTAACGGCGACACGACGGGACACGCCGTCAGCTACGCGATCGACGTGGCGACAGATGGCGGCGCGTTCCAGACGGTGCTCACCTCAGCGTTCAGCGGCAAGACGACCTCGACCTACCAGCGCAGCCACCGGGTTGACTTGCCGAAGGCCGCCGGCTCGGGCTGGGTCGTGCGTGTGCGGCGCCTGACGCCCAACGCGAACAGTTCGACCGTCGCGGACACCACGAGGGTTTACAGCTTCACGCAGATCATCGACGTGAAGCTGCGCTACCCCAACTACGCGCATGTCGGTATCCGGGGTGACGCCACGCAGTTCAACAGCATCCCCTCGCGCGCCTACGAGTGCTGGGGGCGCATCGTTCGCGTGCCGGCCAACTACGACCCCGTCACGCGGGGATATACCGGTGTGTGGGACGGCACGTTCAAACCGGCGTGGACCGATAATCCGGCGTGGGTGCTCTACGACATCATCACGAACGACCGGTTCGGCCTGGGCAACGTCGCCGACCCATCGCTCACCGACAAGTGGGCGCTCTACGCGATTGCGCGGTACTGCGACGAAATGGTGGACGACGGCAAGGGCGGCACTGAGCCGCGGTACGCTTGCAACCTCTACCTGCAGTCGCGGGAGGACGCCTACAAGGTACTGAGCGACCTGACGAGCATTTTTCACGGCCTCGCCTACTGGGGCGGCGGCCAGATCGTCACTGCCGCTGACATGCCGCGCGACGTGGCGGCGGTATACACCAAGGCCAATACCCTCGGCGGGGACGGCGCGCCGCACTTCACCTACGAATCGACGCCGCGCAAGACGCGCTACACGTGCGCACAGGTGACGTGGAACAACCCGGCGAATCAGTACCAGCAAGAGGTCGAATACTACGAGGACCAGGAGGCCATCGCGCGTTACGGCGTGATCGAGACATCCTTTGTCGCCATCGGCTGCACGTCGCAGGGGCAAGCCCGGCGGGAGGGCAAGTGGGCGGTGGATTCCAGCCAGAGCGAAACCGACTCGGTGACGTTCCGGGTGGGCCTGGACAGCCTGGAATCCGCGCCGGGCGACATCATCAAGGTACAGGACCCGGATCGTGCCGGTGCGCGCCAGGGCGGCCGCATCAAGTCGGCCACCGTCACCACCGTCACGCTCGACAAAGTGCCCGACAGCGTGGCCGAGGGCGACAAGCTCACCGTCGTACTGCCCAGTGGCGTAGTCCAGCAGCGCACGATCAGCGGCGTTGCCGACAACGTGCTCACCGTATCGGCCGCATTCGACGGCGTGCCGGTCGGGCAGTCGGTGTGGCTTGTCGAGACGGCGACGCTCGCCAGCCAGATATTCACCGTCGTGAGCGTGGTCGAGGACGACAGCGACGCGGAAATCGCGTTTACGATCAGCGGAGTCAAGCACGACCCGGCCAAGTTTGGCCGCATCGACACGGGCAACATTATTCAGCCGCCGCCAATCACGCGGCTGCCGGGCACCACGCAGCCGCCGGCCACGAACGTCACGATCAGCGCTACTGTCGTGCTGACGCAGGGCGCTGCGACCAACGTGATGACAGTGGCGTGGGACGCTGCGCCGGGCGCCGTGAGCTACAAAGTCGAATGGCAGAAGGACTCGGGGCAGTGGGCTCAGGTAGGTGTCGTGACGGGCACGTCAGTGGATGTGCAGAACGTCTACGCCGGCACGTACGTTGCGCGCGTGACTGCCATCGGCCCGCTGGCGACCGCCGCACCTGCGCTGAGCATGCCTACGATCGTCACGGGCAAAACCGCGCCGCCGCCGCCGCCGCTGCTCACCGCAGTGGGAGGGCAGCTGGAAATCGCGTTTGCCTGGACGTGGCCGGTGGGCGTCAACATCGAGGACACCAGCTACACCGAGTTGTGGGTCAGCGAGACGTCCGCCATGGAGGAGGGCGCGTCGCAGGCTGCCATCGCCTACCCCGGCTCGACGTACACGCTCACCGGCCTGCTGCCGCAGCAGCAGCGCTATGGCTGGGTGCGACTCGTGGACAAATCGGGCAATGTCGGGTCGTGGTCGGCCTACGCGTCCGCCGTGGGCGGCAACGTCGATGACCTGTTCCAGCCGATCCAAGACCAAGCCGACCAGCTGCGCGACGATGTGGACGCCACGCTGGCGCAGGTGCAGGTGCTCCAGGGCCAGCTCGGCGACATCATGCAGGCCGACGTGTGGGACGTGGACACGACATACCCGGACGGCGACCTGGTGCAGTACGGCGGCAAGCTGTACCGCTCGCTGCAAGCCGACAACACCGGCCACGAGCCGGCCGGCGCCACGGATGCGTGGTGGGAGTACATCGGCAATTACGCGTCACTTGGCGAAGCCGTGGCGGCCACGGCGGCCAATGTGGCGGTCAACAACAACAAGATCACGCAGGCCGAGGACGACATCGAGGCCCAGTCGCAGAGCATCGCGGAGAACGCGGCAGCGATCGCCGGGAAGGCCGATGCCAGCGCGCTCATGGCGACCAACGCCACCGTGAGTCAGCAAGGCGACGACATCAGCGCCGTGGCGTCGGACGTCGCCTTGCTGGGCGCGCACAACGTCGACAAGAGCGCGTTCAACCTCAACAGCGCAACGGTCAAGATCGACGGCGACCAGACGCTGGCGCAGACGCTGACCGGGCTGCAAGCGGCGGACGGCGCGCTGTCTGGCCGCGTGGACGACGAGGAGTCGGCGCGCATTTCGGGGGATGCGGCCAATGCCACGGCCATCACGGCCGTGAGTGCAATTGTGGACATGAGTTTCGTGCCTATTGCGGACCCGTCGTTCGAGGGCGACCCCATGATCGACTGGGCGGCTATTGCGCAACCTGCATCTGTCACGTGGAACGGCGTGCCACGCACCGGATCGCGTGCGATGCGGATGGTTGGTGGGGCCGGTGGCGCGACTGTCGCCGTGGAGTCTACGGCCATCTCGCATGGGTTCGCCGGGAACGAGACGCTGAAAATTGGCGCGTGGTTCCGACCCACGGGATCATTGCCCAATGGGACTGTCCGATTCACCGTGCGATGTTTCGATTCGGCGGGTTCCCAAATTTCATACGGCGCCACATCGGCATCGTCTCCAAAGACCGGAACGGGCGCGTACGGATATTACGAGTTCGACTACCAGTTGCCAGCCGGTACAGAGGGAGTGCGCGTCGGCATCCAGGCTGTCGGCCTGACGAATGCCGGGACGTGGTCAGTAGATGACGTTACTGTAACTCGCTTCGGCACGGGGCCTGTTGCACAAGCGGCAAAGATCACCCAAGCCCTCACCGCCAATGTCGGCCCGAGCGGCGCGTACGCACAAGCGACGATGATGCTTGACGTCAACGGCCGCGTCACGGGCGTAGTGCAGACCAATGACGGCACGCAGGGCGACATTGTGTTCGTCGCGGACAAGTTCGCCATCGTGTCGCCCACGGGCAGCGGGCAGCGGCTGGAGTGGAGCGGCGGCAACTTGCGCGTGTACGACGCAAACAACGTGCTGCGCGTGCGCATGGGGGTGTGGTGATGCCAAGCGGGCTGGAGGTCTACGACGCGTCGTCGCACACGGTGTTCGGCACCGCCACACGGCTTTCGCGCATCCTCGGATCGGCCAACATCGGCGCGACGGCGAGCGGCTATATCACCAATGCCGACTTCGCCACCGGCACCATCTGGTGGACGATCACGAGCCCGTCGTCGGTGCTTGGCAGCTACTGCCCGACCATCACCATCGACGCCGCAAATAATCGGATCGGCTACGCGCCAAAAACCGACAGCTCCTTGGCGCCTGACGCCGTGACAATTCTCTACGGGGTGTACTGACATGCCGGCCGGGTTCTATTCAAAGACCGATGGCGGCGTTTTTCAGATTGACGGCACCTACCGCAATCTCTTTCTCCGCTACAAGACGACGCTCACCACGACGTCGGCGTTTGGCGGCGGCATGTTTACCGGGTCGCTCACGAGCGTGGCGAATTACGGCTCGGTGGCAAATGCCGTCATCGCGGTGCGGTGCAGCTATGGCGCGACGGTGTATTACAACTCGCCAAGCACGCATGATTTCCAGATCGCGGTGCAAGGCCCGATCGGCACAACCGTGGACGTCTACGTGTTTGGCGAGCCAGCGGCGGCAGGCGCCAGCTACGGTTTGCAGGTGTGGAACGATTCGGGGCAACTGGTGTTCGACGCACTGCAGAAGCCGATGCGCGTCGTCGGCCAACTCGTCACCCCTACGCTGGGCAGTACGATCAGCACGCCCAGCGGCAGGACGTGCGCCTGCGTCATTCATGGCGGATTCTACGCCGACGTGCAGAACGCCGGCCCGGGGACGTGGGCGTACTACGTGTTGCGCTTCGGTGCGCGCATCAGCGGCACGACGGTCACCATGGTTGGCGTGTGCTTGCAGTACACCGTCACAAGTTCGCCGGGCACAGAAACGTCGCCGAACAATAGCTGCCTGCTGGCCGTGGACGTCACCGACTACTGATGGCCAGGCGTACAATGCCCCCTGAACCTGTCACGGAGGGACCGCCATGCACCGAATCCTTGCCGCCGCCGCACTCTGCGTGGTCACGCTGGCCGCCAGCGCCCAGTCAGCCGACGCCGCCCGCGTCAGCACGTTCAAGGGCGCCCTCGCGCAGGCATACCAGACGTGCGCCGGCGCCTACCGGCTGGCCCAGCTCGACCAGAAGTTAGGGCGCATGGCCGACGCGCAGGCCCGGCGCAACTACGGCGCGACGCCCGACTACACGATGCGCAGTGACGCTGCAGGAAACGCCGCCAAGCAGTTCGTCGCCTGCAAGACCGAGGCGCAAGGGAAGGGCGTCGAGGCGTTCAAGGCGTTCGCCGACGGCCTGCCCGACGGCCAGCTCAAGGCCGATGGCCGGGCGCTGCTCACCGCCTGGATCGCGTTCCTCGGCAACGCCAGCGGTTCCGTTGCGGACTTCCAGTCACCGCAGGGCGGCGAGTACAGCAAGGCGTCGGCCGCGCTCGACGTGGACGCTGCGGGGATTTGAGTCCCTGCCGGGGACCAACGGGGCGCGGTGTGCCAGAATTGCACCAGGACGGCCGCTAGCCCTTGCCACGCCTCAAGTACGGTTGCCCCCCTTGGGCACCAATTGATATCGTTGTAAAACAAAGCCTTAGCGTTGGTTTCCTCGCTAGGGCTTTATGTTGCGCGGCTTCTCCCTGTCTCGGGATTCCACCGCCACGTCAAGTCGGGTGCCACACCGCACTGCAGGTTGCCCAAAGCTGAAGCAACCCACCCGAGGGATCGCTTGGCTACGTGGGCATAGATGCACGGCGCAGTGATGACTGTCGTGCCCCCAGCCACTGCTGATGTCGCCGCTGCTCAGGAGGAATCCTCTGGAGAAGCCGGGGCGGTTCATTCTCGGGCTTGTCCATGTGACGTGCCCAGAACAATCGCAAGGAAGACATTTGCGACCTGGCCCCGGCGGCTCGCGTCCCACGCGCGCTTGCCGCAATGGCGGCAAGCCTCGGCGTATTTCGATGGGCCCGAAGAAAATCATCCGGCGACGTGGGCACCGTATGTCGCCAGCCCCTCGACCCTGGAAACCTTTCCGACGTAGCCCAGTTCGCGCCGGGCGGCGGAATCATCGGTAGTGAATTTGCGCCCGATCATTCGAACCATCGTGCGAGTGAGTGGCGGGTCTTCTCTCGATCGCCTGATCGCCGCACCAATCTCCATCAATCGCCCGAAAGTGAACGCCAGCGGATAAGGCACTGACCGTATGCCGTCAACGGACAGTCCTTGCCGTTTTGCCAGTCCAGCGATGAAGGCCCGGAACGTCGTCGTCTCGCGGTCGTTGATGAAATAGGTGCGCCCACCCGTGTCGCGTTCGAGCGCGCATTGCACGGCTTCGACCATGTTATCGACATGGCAGGTGACGCAAGGATAGTCGCCGCGGTTGATGAACGAGAACTGCCCCGAGCCGATGGCCTGCGGAAGGGCGTGACTGAACGCATCGCCGGCCCCCCAGATAGCTGGCGGGCGAAGAGCAATGGTGCGAAAGCTGGGCTTGTCGGCCGCCAACACGGCTGCCTCGCCCCGCGCCTTGCTTGCGATATAGCCAGAGAAACTGTCCGGGAACGTCGGGACACTCTCGTCGGCATTGCTCACGGGTGAGCCTTGATCGTCCATGATGACCGCCGCCGCGCTGATGTAGACAAACTTTGTCGCGCCAGCCTTCTCGACCGCTTTCAGAAGTGTGGCCGTGCCATCTGCATTCGTGCGGAAATAGGGCGCGCGTGGGCCTGCGAAGCGAAAGTAAGCTCCTGCATGGACCACGGCCTGCAAGGGCGGCAACGACATCAGTCCAGCCCCCTCCAGATCGCCTCTGACGGGTTTTGCGCCGAGTTGGCGCACCTTGTCATCGGAGGATGCCGACCGGGCCAGCGCGAGCACCTCATGCCCGTCATTCACGAGTTTCGGGATCAGGCGCGAACCGAGAAAGCCGGAACCGCCGGTGACAAGAATCTTCATGCGAATTACTCCGCCGGTAGGGACGTGCAGATGGACTGGATCGCGCTATTTCGAAGGCGGGCGATCACGTCGGAGTTGGGGCCCTGCGGCTCGGTCGCCACTTGCAGCGCCGCCGTCGCATACAGGAGAGCTGCGGAGTTCGCGGAGGCCCACACAACATGCGTCGCCGCTTCCACCGGCATCGAAAGCCGACCTTCGGCAGCAATCGCCGTGATGCGATCGACCAGCAGCGCATGGGCCTGTGCAGCTGCCGGGATGACGGCGCCCTGCAGAACGCGCGCCATCATGGCCGCGTAAAGGCGCGGGCGCGCCGCCGCGAAGCGCACGTAATTGTCCCAACCTTCGCGGAGCGCCACGACCGGATCGTGCGCCTGGGTTGCGGCTTTCTTGCTCACCAGAAATTGCTCAAAAGCCACCGCCATCGCCGCGCTCAGCAAGCCATCGATGTTGCCGAAGTGATGGTAGAGCGTTGGTGCCGTGACGTTCGCCATGGCGCACACCGCCCGAGTCGAGAACTGGGCTTGCCCTTCCTGCTCTAGAACCTTCAGTGCTGCCGCCAGCAATGTGCTCTTGGTGTCCATGCTGCCAATATAGCGTCGCTATACGGTCATGTATATAGCGACGCTATAGCACTTTGCCGGCAGGGAATGCCCTTGATGTCTTCATCAAGGGGGCGCGCCCCTGATCACCGTAGGCACGTCCGCCCTGGAGCCTCCGGCGGCAAGTCTGCCAGACGCGTCCTGTCTGCGACGGCGGAAACGAGGTGGATGGAAAGCGAGGCGAAGCTGGAAAGCCGTGATGGATGGTTGCCGTGGCCTTTCACGAGACGGGGAGAACGGGAGGCGCATGCGCCCGGCGCGCAGGCGTGAAGGCTGTCCCCGGTAAGGCTGCGCCAACCGACGGCGTGACGCCAATGCCGTACGGCGGGAGTAGGCGGTCGCTGACACCTGGCTGCTGGTTGCCGTGGCACATTCTGGCGATCGCCGGGCGTGGCCATGCGGGGGCATGCGCGTTGCGGAGAACCAGGGAAAGGTAGGCAGGCGGTGGCCGGCAAGGCGGTTGTCCGCTTGCAATGGTTTGTTCAGCGGCCTAATTTCAGCGGGCCTTACCAGGGAGGGGCAAAAGTGATCAATGTGATTCTGGTGGATGATCATGAGCTGGTGCGTACCGGCTTTCGGATGATCCTGCAGCAGCAATCGGATATCTGCGTACAGAGCGAGGCGGCCAATGCCGAGGATGGCCTGCGGCTGATTCGCGCGCAGAAGCCGGACGTCGCCGTGGTCGATGTGCACATGCCGGGAATGAGCGGCATCGAGCTGACCGAGCGCATCTGCCGATCCAAGCTGCCCACCCGCATCGTGGTGGTCACCGTGGTGGATGACGCGCGTTTTCCCAAGCGGCTGCTGGATGCCGGCGCGTTGGGTTATCTCACCAAGGGGTGTCGCGCGGAGGAGCTGGTCACGGCGATCCGGCAGGTGTCGGCCGGCAAGCGCTACCTGGCGCCGGCGGTGGCGCAGCAACTGGCATTGGCCACGCTGGACGGCAAGTCCTCGCCGTTCGACGCGCTGTCGAGCCGCGAGCTTGAGGTGGCGATGATGCTGGTGTGCGGCAAGCCGCTGACCCTGATCGGCGAGCAGCTCAACCTGAGCCCGAAAACCGTATCCACCTACAAGCAGCGGTTGATGGAGAAGCTGCGCGTGGAGCATGTGCTCAACCTGGCGCAGCTGATGACGGTGCACGGCCTGATCGATGCACCGGGGCATGCCACCGCAGGCGGTTGATCGCACGGCGCGCGGGGCTTGCATGCGAAAAGGCCGGGCATTGCCCGGCCTTTTCCTTTCACTGGCGACGTTCCGCCGGCCTCACCCCAGCGGGCGATCCGTGGACGGAGGCGGCTGCACGGCGGCCGGTGCCGCCGCAGCGAGCGGCGTTTCCTCGCCCAGCAGCTCGCCTTGCCGGGGCGCGGGGACCGCGTCCGTGTCCGCCGCGTCGTCAGTGGCGGCGACAGCCGGCGTCGGCGTCGTCACCGGCGCGGGTGCGGGCACGGGAACGGCGTCGTAGCGCGGACCGTTGATGGCGGCGGCGACGGCGGCTACCAGCGGCGTCCTGGCCACCGGGCTGATGATGGTGCTGGTGACCGGCGCGATGGGGGCTTCCACGACGGGCTTGGCCGGAGCGGGCGGTGCCGTCGGCACGACGGGGGCAGGGGCGGCGGCGACCGGCGGTGCCACGGGAGCCGTGGCCGGCGGCGTGCTGTGCACGATGTCGGCTTCGACCGTATCCGCGTCCGCATCTGCTTCGCCATCCGCCGGAGCGGCCGCGACACCGACCGGGATCGGCGGCAGCACGGGCAGGTCGAACGTCGTTTCAGCCACTACCGCCGGCGCGGCTTCGACCGGCTCGGCCGCGTGGCTGGAGGCCAGGGTGACGTCCTGTCCGGCGGCGGATGCCACGGCGGGCACGACCACGGCCACCACGGGCGCGGTGACGTTGGCCGCCACGGCGGGCGCGGCGGCGGCCGGCGAAGGCGCCGGTGCGGTCACGGCCGTGCGCTCGCCCTCGTCGCCGGCTTCGCCATTGGCCTGCGCCTGGGCGTTCTCGGTACCGGCGGCGTTCTCGTCGTGGCGACGACGACGGCGACCACCACGGCGACCACGACGACGACGCGACGGGCTGCCTTCGGCGTCCAGGGTTTCCTCGGTATCCGGCGCGGCGGCGGCAACCTCCGCCACCAGCAGGGCGGCGTCCTTGGCGGCCTCGGCGGACGGTGCCGCTTCCGGCTTGTCGGCGGCGGCCGGGCGCGGCTGACGCTCGGGCTTGGTCGGCGTGGCGGCCGGCTGGCGGGTGGCGGCGGCGTTGTCCGCCGCAGCCGCACGCGGCTGGCGCGGCGGACGCGCGGCGGCGTTCTGCGTGTTCGGCTGTGCGGGCTGCGAAGCGCGCGGCGGCGACGGCTCATTGCCGCGCTGGCGGTTGTTGCCCTTGGCGGACGCGGCGTTGGATTTGGCGGACGCCGGCTGTGCGTTGTCACGCCGGCCCTGACGCGACGCGTTGCCGTTGGATGTGTCGGACGCGCGTCCGCGCGCGGGGCGCTCGTTGCGTCGGCCCTGGCGCTCGTTGCTGGCGGTGTCGTTCTTGCGCGACGGCGCCGGCTGGGCCGGTGGCGCCTCGATGGCATGGCGGAACCAGCCCAGCACGCGCGACAGCACGCCGCCGGTGGCGGGCGCCGCGACGGGGGCGGGCTTGGCGACCGGGGCGACCGGCGCGGCAGCCGTTTCCTCGCGTACCGGCGCCGGGCTGGCCGGCATGATGCCGCTCACTGCCGGCTGTTCGCTGCTGCCCAGGGTCTGGCCCATCTTGGGGATGTCGGTGGCGACCACGGCGGTGAGGCGCTCGTAGCTGGGCTTGCTGTGCTCGCCCATCTCCGCTTCCTTGATGCGCATGATCTCGATGTGCGGCGTCTCCAGCTTGTCGTCGGCCACCACGACCACGTGCACCTTGTGGCGCAGCTCGATGTCCACCACGCTGGCGCGCTTTTCATTGAGCAGGAAGTTGGCCACGTCCGGCGGCGCCTGCACCAGCACCTGGCCGGTGTTGTCCTTCATGGCGTGTTCTTCGATCAGGCGAAGCGTGGACAGCGACAACGACTCCACGCCGCGGATGTGGCCGTGGCCACCGCAGCGCGGGCAGACGATCTCGCTGGCCTCGCCGAGGCTGGGACGCAAGCGCTGGCGCGACATTTCCAGCAGGCCGAAGCGCGAGATGCGGCCCACCTGCACGCGGGCGCGGTCGAGCTTGAGCGCCTCCTTGAGGCGATCCTCCACCTCGCGCTGGTGGCGCGGGCTGTCCATGTCGATGAAGTCGATCACGATCAGGCCGCCGGCGTCGCGGATGCGTGCCTGGCGGGCGATTTCCACCGCCGCCTCGCAATTGGTGTTGAACGCGGTTTCCTCGATGTCGCTGCCCTTGGTGGCCTTCGAGGAGTTGATGTCGATGGCGGTGAGCGCCTCGGTCTGGTCGATCACGATGGAGCCGCCGGAGGGCAGGCGCACCTGGCGGTCGAACGCGCTCTCGATCTGCGTCTCGATCTGGTAGCGGGTGAACAGCGGCGTGTCGTCGCGGTACAGCTTGAGCTTGCGCAGGGCGTTGGGCATCACCTGCTGCATGAAGTCGCGGGCGTCGTTGTACAGCGACTCCTCGTCGATGAGGATCTCGCCGATGTCGCTGCGCAGGTAGTCGCGCAGGGCGCGGATGAACAGCTTGGACTCCTGGTAGATCAGGAACGGCGCCTTCTGCTTGCTGGCCGCCTCGGAAATCGACTTCCACAGCTGCAGCAGGTAGTCCAGGTCCCATTGCAGCTCTTCGGCGTCGCGGCCCAGGCCGGCGGTGCGCACGATCAGGCCGACGTCGTCGGGCACGGTGACGTGCTCCAGCGCCTCCTTCAGCGCCTGCCGGTCCTCACCCTCGATGCGGCGCGAGACGCCGCCGGCCTTCGGGTTGTTCGGCATCAGCACCATGTAGCGGCCGGCCAGGCTGATGAAGGTGGTGAGGGCCGCGCCCTTGTTGCCGCGCTCTTCCTTCTCGACCTGGACGACCACTTCCTGGCCTTCCTTGATCAGCTCGCGGATGTTCGCCTTGTGCGGATCCAGGCCGGCGGTGAAATACTGGCGGGAGATTTCCTTCAGCGGCAGGAAGCCGTGGCGCTCGGCGCCGTACTCCACGAAGCAGGCCTCCAGCGACGCCTCGACGCGGGTGATGCGGCCCTTGTAGATGTTGGATTTCTTCTGCTCCCGCGAGGGGATCTCGATGTCGAGGTCGTACAGGGTCTGGCCGTCGACAATGGCCACACGCAACTCTTCACGCTGAGTCGCGTTGATCAACATACGCTTCATGGTGGTTTTCCTCGGCTTGCCGCGCGTCGCGTGCCGCGGTGGCGCCACAATGGCGGCCTGCCGGGGATCGCGCCGCAGCGGTTAAGCGGCAAAATGACGGCACCGTTCCCGGTGTCGGGGATGATTCGATCAATCGCGTTGCGGCAGCCGGCGCCGATGGCATCGGACAAACAACAACCCAACCGTTACGATGAAAGGGAGATCGCGGCCGCTGCCGAAGGGGCAACCGCCGCCATTCTCGCCGACGTTGCGGTGGGCCACCCCGCCAGACCAGAACATCGGCGGGTGGAGTGGACGCCCGCCGAGTATCCTATTTCATCAGGTTTTTTTCAATGCAAACGGTAACTTCCCCCGGCGCACCTCAGGGTGTGCGTCAAGTCGTGGTTGGCCCCGAGCGCGACGGCCAACGGATCGACAACGCACTGCTGACCCTGCTCAAGGGAGTACCCAAGAGCATGATCTACCGCCTGCTGCGCACCGGGCAGGTGCGCGTCAACGGCAAGCGCGCCAAGCCGGATACGCGTCTCATTGAAGGCGATACGCTGCGCATCCCGCCGGTGCGCGTGCCCGAGCGGGAGGAGGGCGCGGCGCCGGCCAGCGGCCTGGTGGCCTCGGTGGTCGATGCCATCGTGTTCGAGGACAAACACTTTCTGGTGATCGACAAGCCCTCCGGCGTGGCAAGCCACGGCGGCAGTGGCGTCAGCCATGGCGCCATCGAACTGCTGCGCGCGGCACGGCCCAAGGACCACCTGGAGCTGGTGCACCGGCTCGACCGCGACACCAGCGGCGTGCTGGTTTTCGCCAAGACGCGCGCGGCGCTGACCGGGCTGCAGGCGCTGATCCGTGGCGGCGAGGTCACCAAGCAGTACCTCTGCCTGATGCTGGGCCACCCGGCCAAGGCCCGTTTCGACGTGAACGCGCCCCTGCTCAAGTCGGTGCTGCAAGGCGGCGAGCGGATGGTGCGCGTGGCCGACAGCGGCAAGCCGTCGCTGACCTTTTTCCGCGAGATGGAGCAATACCCCGGTGCCCGGCTGATGCAGGCCACCTTGGGCACCGGCCGCACGCACCAGATCCGCGTGCACGCGGCCCACATCGGCCATCCGCTGGCGGGCGACCCGAAATACGGCGACCGCGAGATGAACAAGCGCTTTCGCGAGATGGGCCTGCAGCGGTTGTTCCTGCATGCCGCCCACCTGGGTTTCGAGCTGGACGGGCGCGCGTACAGCTTCTCCGCGCCGTTGCCGGATGAGCTCAAGGCGTTTCTTGACACCTTGGCGGTCAAGGGCAAGCGGCTGGTCTACACCCGCGACAAGTCGCGCACGGATTTCTGATCAGCGCGCCAGCAGCGCCTCCACCCGCGCTGCGCAGATGAAATCGTTCATCGACAGTCCGCCCACGTCGTGGGTGGACCACGTCAGCCGGCAATGGCCGTAGCCGGCCTCCAGGTCGGGGTGGTGATCCTCGTGGTTGGCCATGAAGCCGACCGCGTTGATGAAACCCAGCGTGCGGTGGAAATCGTCAAAGCGGAAATCCTTGACCAGCGCCTTGCCGTCCTCGCGCAGCGCCCATCCCGGCAACTGGCGCAGCAGGGTGCTCGCCTGGGCGGTGTCCACCGCGTCATGGGCGCCCTTGCGCGGCTGGCAATGCGCGGTGGCCAGATCGTTCGTGTTCATGCGTGCTCCGATGCGATGCAAGGCGGGCAGGGTTGATGCTGGCGGCCGAAAAGTCAAAACCGGGCATGGCAATGGAAACTGGACTAAAATGGTGCGGATTAGCCGCCCCGTGCGGCGAGGTTTGACGGAGCAAGGCATGATCGACATTTCGGAGCGCGCGCAGCAGCATTTTCTGCGCCTTCTTTCGCAGCAGGGCATCGACAACCTGGGCATTCGCCTGCGCGTGACCGCGCCGGGCACGCCGGCGGCCAATTGCGAGCTGGAGTTTTGCGAGCCGTCGGACCTGGTCGGCGGGGAATGGACCATCGAGTGCGAGGGTTTCCAGTTCCACATCGACGGCGACAGCGCGCGCTGGCTGGACAACGCCACCATCGATTTCGAGCCCAACGCCACCGGCGGCCAGCTCAACATCCGCGCGCCGATGATCAAGGGCCACGTGCCCGGCGTGGAGGCGGGCCTGATCGAGCGCGTGCTCTACGTGCTGGAGGCGGACATCAACCCCAAGCTGGCCTCGCACGGTGGCCGCGTCAGCCTGCTGGAGATCGACGCCGACGGCGCCGTGCTGCTGCAGTTTGGCGGCGGTTGCCATGGCTGCGGCATGGTCGACGTGACGCTCAAGCAGGGCGTGGAGAAAACCCTGCGCGAGCGCGTGCCCGAGATCACCGCCGTGCGGGACGCCACCGACCACGCCGGCGGCAAGACGCCGTACTACCGCAGCCACGAGGGCGCCTCCGCCGCGGTGTGAGCGGCGCCGCTCGCCAAAACGAAAAAGCCCGCCGAAAGGCGGGCTTTTTCATGCGCGCGAACCTGCGGCTCAGTTGTCGCCTTGCAGGTGACCCTTGAGCGTGTCCAGCTTGCCGGGCAGGCCGGCAAAGTAGGCCGCGATGTCCTGCATGTCCTGCTCGGAGAGCGTGGAGACCATGCCCTTCATGATCGGGTTGTTGCGCTGGCCATCCTTGTACTCGTGCAGCACGCGGGCCAGGTAGAGCTGGTACTGGCCGGCCAGGCGCGGGTACTGCGGGTCCACGCCGTTGCCGTCGGTGCCGTGGCAGGCGAAACAGGTGGCGGCTTTTTCCTTGCCGTTGGCGGCGTTGCCTTCGTTGGCGGCCAGCACCGAGGTGGAAGCGAACGCCAGGACGGCGCCGAATGAAAGCAGAAGATGGGCACGTTTCATGCGGAAATCCTTGGAAAACCCGGCTTATTGGGCGGCGAGGCTGGAGAGGTAGGCGGCGATGTTCTGGATGTCCGTGTCGGACAGGCTTTCCGCCTGGGCGTCCATCGTGGGATGGGTGCGCTCACCGTTCTTGTAGCCGTGCAGGGCGTTGACGATGTACTGCTCGTTCTGCCCGGCGATCTTGGGCACCGGATATTGCGGGTACGCGTTGGTGTAGCCGGGCACGCCATGGCAACCGGCGCAGGTGTAGACCAGTTTGTGGCCGGCGGCCTTGTCGCCCTCGGCATGCGCGCTGGCGCTGGCAAAAAAAGCGGTAGCCACGGCCAAGCCGAGCAATTGCAGTCGATTCATCGAATTCTTTCCCACAGGTGCGGCGGGTATGGAGTGATTTGCAACCGGACAAGTATAGACGTTGCATTCATGCAGCGACAACACGAACGCCTGGCGTCGACCGGTGACGCGCGCCGTCGCGCTCAGAAAATGCTTTTCACGATGCGGATGCCGGCGCTGTATTCGCCCACCAGGGTGCCCACGCTGACCAGGAAAAAATTGAGCAGCGCGCGCGCCACGCGGTTTTTCCACCAGCCGCTCCAGTGCACGATGTCGTCGCGCAAGGTGTCGAAGTCGACCACGCGCGGCCGCCGCGCCCAGGCCTCGGCCATGGCGCTGATGCCGCCGGCGGGGATGCCGGGGCGAAACGGCTTGATCGGCGCGGCGATGAACGCCGCCAGGATGCTCAGCGGATGCGCACCCGCCACCAGTGCGCCCAGCGCCGCGAAGCCGCCGGTAAGCAGCACCCAGTCGCGCAGCGCCTGCGCGCCCAGCGCGGTGTTGCGATGAAACGCGTAGCCGATGGCGGCAAACACCAGCAGCACCAGTGCCGCTGCCAGCCATTTCGGCCAGCGCGCCTTGGGCGGTGCGGTGGCCAGGTCGGCGACGCGGGCGGCGGGGTCGTCCTGCTGCGTGCGCAGTTGCTCGCCCATGCCCTTGAGGTGGCCGGCGCCGATCACCACCAGCACGCGGCGCGCCGGCGCCTGGCTGGTGGCCGACAACGCGGCCTCCTGGCGCAGCCGCGCCGCCATGAAGGCGTCGCGTTCGCCGATCAGGCTTTCAAACAAGGGCGGGGCATCGCTGGCGAATTCGCGGAACGCGCTCTCCAGCAGGTCGTCCTGCTTGAGCTTCTCCACGTCGTCCGGTGCGATCTGCTCGCGCTCGAGCACGCTGGCCAGCAGGCCGCCCAGCAGGCCGAAGCGCTGCCAGAAACCCACGCTGCGCCAGGCGCGCTTGAGCGTGGTGCCGACCTCGCGGTCGATCAGCCACAGCGGCAGGCCGCGCTGCTCGGCGCCGTCCATCGCCGCCTTCATCTCGGCACCGGGCTGGATGCCGGACTGGTCGGCCAGCCGCTTCTGGAAAGTGGACAGCACCAGGCTGGCGGTCACCATGCCGGCCTTGCCGTCACGGATCACCTTGAACAGGTCCATCTGCTTGAACGCCTCGGGGTCGCGCATGCCCTGCGCGCGGCTGTCGCACAGCTCCACCGCCACCGCGTCGAACGTCTCGTGCGCCAGCATCGCCTGCACCGCCTCCATGCTGGTGCGCGAGACGTGGGCCGTGCCCAGCACCACGTACTCCACGCCGTCGCGGGTGATCCGTTCGATGGGCTGGTCGTGCAGCAGCGTGGCCGGCGGCGTGGAGGCGGGGGCGTCGGTTTCGGGCAAGCTCATGCGGTCAGTGCTGCAATGGGGAAAGTCCAAGCATGGGGATGGCCGACCGGCGGGGCAAGCGGCCGCGCGCGCTCAGTCGCGAAAGCGCTTGAGCAGGTCGCCATAGGCGTCGATGCGCCGATCGCGCAGGAACGGCCAGATGCGGCGCACGTGCTCGCTGCGCTGCATGTCGATCTCCACCACCAGCAACTGGCGCGCGTCGGTGCCGGCCTGGGCCAGGAATTCGCCTTGCGGGCCGGCCACGAAACTGCTGCCCCAGAACTGGATGCCGGCGCCCACGCCGCTGGGATCGGCCTCGTGGCCGGTGCGGTTGCATGCCAGCAGCGGCAGGCCGTTGGCTACGGCATGGCCGCGCTGCACGGTGATCCATGCCTCGCGCTGGCGGTCCTTTTCGTCCTGCGCGTCGTTCGGGTCCCAGCCGATGGCGGTGGGGTAGAGCAGCAGTTCGGCGCCGGCCAGCGCCATCAGGCGGGCCGCCTCCGGGTACCACTGGTCCCAGCACACCAGCACGCCGAGCCGGCCGACGGCGGTGTCGATCGGCTCGAAACCGAGATCGCCCGGGGTGAAATAGAACTTCTCGTAGAACGCCGGATCGTCCGGGATGTGCATCTTGCGGTAGGTGCCGGCGATGGCGGCGGAGCGGTCGAACACCACGGCGGTGTTGTGGTACAGGCCCGCCGCGCGCTTCTCGAACAGCGACGCCACCACCACCAGCCGCAGCTCCTCGGCCAGCGCGCCGATGCGCGCGGTGCCGGGGCCGGGGATGGTTTCGGCCTGGTCAAAGATGTCCACCGACTCGTGCTGGCAGAAGTACGGCCCGTTGTGCAGCTCCTGCAGCAGCACCAGCTCGGCGCCGGCGGCGGCCGCCTCGCGCAGGCCATGCTCGATGGCGTCGAGGTTGGCGTCGCGGCTGCCACGGTCGGTTTCCTGCAGCAGGGCGACCTTGAGGGTCTTGCGGGTCATCGGGGAAATCCTCCGTTGCGTCGGTCAGGCCATGCCGGCCGGCAATTGCATGGTGATGCAGTGCAGGCTGCCGTTTTGCCAGATCAGCGCGCGGCACGGCACCTGCACCACCTCGCGGCCCGGATGCGCCTCGCCGATGATGCGCGCGGCCGTGTCGTCCACCGCATCACCATACGCCGGCACCAGCACGGCACCGTTGACGATCAGGTAGTTGGCATACGACGCCGCCAGGCGCCGGCCCTCGTCGATGATCGGCCGCGGCCACGGCAGCGGGTGCAACTGGTAGGGGCGACCATCGGTGGTGCGCAGTGCGGCCAGTTCCTCGCCCATGCGTTGCAGCTCGGCGTGGTGCGGGTCGCTGGTGTCGTCGCAGGCCTGGTACACGATGTGGTCGCCCGGCGCGAAACGGGCCAGGGTGTCGATGTGCGCGTCGGTGTCGTCGCCTTCGAGGTAGCCGTGGTCCAGCCACAGCACGCGCGCGGCGTGCAGGCTTTCGCGCAGGATGGCGCTCATGTCCTCGCGCGTCTGCTCCGGGTGCCGCTGGGCCAGGCAGCGCCAGGTGGTGAGCACGGTGCCGTCGCCATCGCTTTCGATGCCGCCGCCCTCCAGCGCCCAGTCGATGCGCTTGTGCGCGGCCTGGCCAAACACGCCGGCCTGGGCCAGCCCGGCCACCAGGGCGTCATCCTGATCGGCGCCAAACTTGCCGCCCCAGCCGGTGAAACGGAAATCGGTGAGCTGGAAACGGCCGTCGGCAGCCAGCGTGACCGGACCGGAATCGCGCAGCCAGGTGTCGTCGTAGGGCAGGGCCACGAAGCGGATGCGCGCAAGATCGGCGCCGGCGGTGGCCAGCGTGGTGCGCACGTGGGTTTCCAGTGCCGCGTCGGCGACCACGATCACCAGCGGCTCGAATCGGGTCACGGCGCAGGCCAACGCCACGTAGGTGGCTTCCACGTCGGCCAGGCGGTCGGCCCAGTCGGTGCCGGCGTGCGGCCAGGCGATCAATACGGCGGATTGCGGCTCCCATTCCGCCGGCAGGCGCAGATCGGGGGTGGCTGTCATGGACTACTCGCGGTTCGATGCCCGGTCGGGCGAAACCGCAAGTGTAAAGGGAGCGCCGTGGCGGGCGCGATGCCGGTGGTGGCGCTTACTGGACGGCGGACGGGTCGGTGTTGTTGCCGGCCGGCGTGTTGAGCACCGAGTGGATCACGTGCTCGCGCTCGAAATACACGATGAACTTGGCGTAGTCCCAGCGGTGGATCACCGGATGCTTGCTGCTGTCGCCGCCGCGCGGGGCCAGCTTGCGCAGCGGTGCGCCGTAGTCGCGCTCGACCTGGGCCATGCTCAGGCCACGGCGGGGAAGGTTCATGCCGTTTTCCTGCTGCACGCGATGGATCAGCAGGTTGTCGCCGTGGCCGTCGGCCCGCGCGGACGATGGCGCGCCGAAAGCGGCCAGCGCAGCCAGCATGGCGATGATCGGCAAGCCGTTCGTGGACGTGACCATGGATTCCCCTCTCCATAAGCTAAGGCTGCGTGCGGCGGTCGTTGTAGCAGAACTGCCGCAGCGGCGCCATGTCCGCCCGCGCCGGCTGCGACGGGGTGGACATTCGCGCGGCCGTCGGCGCGGCTTCAGGCGGCCCGCTATCATGGGCGGCTGACACCGACGCGCTCCCCGACACGCCATGATCGCTTTTCGACATTTCGCCCTGCGCCGCGGCAGCCGCCTGCTGCTTTCCGACATCGACCTGGTGATCCAGGGCGGCTGGCGACTGGGCGTGATCGGGCGCAACGGCTGCGGCAAGTCCAGCCTGTTCGCAGCCCTGCAGGGCAAGCTGGAGAGTGACGCGGGCGAGCTGGACATGCCCGGCAAGGTGCGCCTGGCGGCGGTGGACCAGGAAACCCCCGCGCTGCCCGACGCGGCCATCGACTACGTGCTCGGCGGCGACACCGAGCTGGCCGCCGCGCTGGCCGCCGAGGCCGAGGCCGGCGAGCGCGGCGACATGGAGGCGATGGCGCGTGCGCATCACCGCATCGAGGAACTCAACGGCTACGACGGCCGTGCCCGCGCCGGCCGCCTGCTGCACGGCCTGGGCTTTGCGCCGGAGACGCACGAGCGCGCGGTGAAGGAGTTTTCCGGTGGCTGGCGCGGCCGCTTGAACCTGGCGCGCGCGCTGATGTGTCCGTCCGACCTGTTGCTGTTGGACGAGCCGACCAACCATCTCGATCTCGATGCCGTGCTGTGGCTGGAGGAGTGGCTGCGCCGTTACCAGGGCACCTTGCTGATCATCTCGCACGACCGCGAGTTTCTCGACGGCGTGATCACCCACACCCTGCACCTCAACGACGGCGGCGCCAAGCTCTACACCGGCAACTACAGCGCGTTCGAGCGCCTGCGCGCCGAGCAGCTGCGCCAACAGCAGATCAGCCACGAGCGCGAGCAGGCCGAGCGCGCGCACCTGCAGTCCTTCGTCGACCGCTTCAAGGCCAAGGCCAGCAAGGCCAAGCAGGCGCAGTCGCGCATGAAGCGGCTGGAGAAGCTGGCCGGTACCGAGGCGGTGCGTGCCGAGCGGCCTTTCAGTTTCCAGTTTCCCGCGCCGGGCCGCTTGCCCGATTCGATGCTGCAACTGGAGGACATCGTTGCCGGCTACGAGGGCGATCCGTCGGTGGCCGGTCGCGAGGTGGCGCACATCGTGCTGTCCGACGTGCGTTTTTCCATCGAAGCGGGCGAGCGGATCGGCCTGCTCGGCCCCAACGGCGCCGGCAAATCCACCCTGGTGAAGACCCTGGTGGGCGAGCTGGCCCCGTTCGGCGGCGAGCGCAAGGCGCACAAGGATCTCAAGATCGGCTACTTCGCCCAGCACACGGTGGAAAGCCTGCGCGAGGGCGCCAGCCCGCTCGATCACCTGATGGACAAGGCGCCGGGCGTGGCCACCCAGGTGATGCGCGATTACCTGGGCACCTGGAACTTCGCCGGCGATCGCGCCTTTGAGTCGGTGGACGGCTTTTCCGGCGGCGAGCGTGCCCGCCTGGCGCTGGCGCTGATCGCCTGGGACAAGCCCAACCTGCTGCTGCTGGACGAGCCGACCAACCATCTGGACCTGGACATGCGCGAGGCGCTGGCCGACGCGCTGGCCGGTTTCGACGGCGCGCTGGTGCTGGTGTCGCATGACCGCCACCTGCTCGGCATGGTCTGCGACAGCTTCTGGCGGGTGGCCGATGGCGAGGTGGCGCCGTTCGACGGCGACCTGGACGACTACGCGCGCTGGCTCAAGACGCGCACCGCCGCCAGCCGCAAGGCGGCCAAGGCCGGTGCCGCGCCGGCCGCCACCCCGGTGGTCGACGTCTCGCCCGCCGACCGCCGACGCGAGTCCGCCGCCCAGCGCGACAGCGACAAGGCCGCGCGCCAGCGGGTGAAAAAGATCGAAACCCGCACCGGCGCCATCGACACCGAGCTGGCCGCGCTGGAGGCGCAACTGGCCGATCCGGCAACCTACAACGGCCCCACCAGCGAGATGTTGCGGCTGGGCCAGCACCAGGCCGCCTTGCGCCAGGAAAAAGAGGCGCTGGAAACCGAGTGGCTGGAACTGGTCGAGCAACTGGAGGCCTGAGCATGCGTGCGCCGTCGCAACCCCTGCAGGTCTGGCTGCCGACGCTGGCGGCGTTCGGGGCAGGGCATCCGCTGCACGCCGTGCTGGCGCGCGCCGACCGGCTGGATGACGGCGCCAGCGGCTATCTCGACGGCCTCGCCGCCTGCTTCCCCGGCGCCGACGTGCCGCTGCCGGCCGGCGCGCTCACGCGGGAGCACCTGGCCGGCGACGCGGGCCAGGCCCGCTGGCTGGCGGCCGATCCGGCCTGGGTGCAGCCGGACATGAACGGCGTGCGCCTGCTGGCCTGCGGGCAAATGCAGCTGGACGCGGCCGAGGCGCAGGCGCTGGCCGCGTCACTGCAGCCCTTGTTCGAGGAGGCGGGCATGTCGCTGGTGCCGACCGCGCCCGACCACTGGCACGTACGCCTGCCCGATGATCTACCGCTGCCGCCGCTGGCCGCGCCGGCCCAGGCCATGGGCGAGGATCTGGCCCAGCACCTGCCGCAAGGGCCGCAGGGCAAGCGCTGGCGCGTGCTGCTCAACGACATCCAGGTCACCTTGCACCAGCATCCCGTCAATGCGCAGCGGCGCGCCCGTGGCCTGTCGCCGGTCAACAGCCTGTGGCTGTGGGGCGGCGGCGTGCTGCCGGCCGTGCCCGCCGGTCCGTGGCGCGGCGTGGTGAGCGACGACCTGCTGCTGGCCGCGCTGGCCGGACGTGCCGGCGTGCCGCACCGGCCGCGCACGCCGGACAACGTGGCCGCCGCCGGCGCGGGCTGGTTGATCGACCTGCAGGATCTCCCCGCCACCGACATCGCCAGCCACTGGTGGCCCACGCTGCAAACCGTGTTTGCGCGGCAACCGGTGCGGCTGCACGCCGCCAATGCGCCGCAATGGCAGTGGCGGCCCTGGCATCGCTGGCGGTTCTGGCGGAAGCGCGCCGCTTGAGCGCGACGCCGTTTCGCCCCGTGCAACTGCGCCGGCGCGAAAGCCGGGGTGAAGGTCGCGGCTGGCCCGATGCCGTGCATCCGGTGCTGCGGCGCATCTACGCGGCGCGCGGCGTGCTGGAGCCCGCGCAGGTCGAACACCGCCTGGCGCGGTTGGCGTCGCCCCAGACCCTGGGCGGCTTGGCGCAGGCGGTGGACCTGCTGCAGCAGGCGATCGAGGGCGACTGGCGCATCCTGGTCGCCGGCGACTACGACTGCGACGGCGCCACCGGTACCGCCGTGGCGGTGCGCGGGTTGCGCCTGCTGGGCGCGCGGCAGGTGGACTACGCCGTGCCCAACCGCTTCGTGCATGGCTACGGCCTCAGCCCGGCCCTGGTCGCGTCGCTGCAGCCCACGCCGCAGTTGATCGTCACCGTGGACAACGGCGTGGCCAGCGTGGCCGGCGTGGCGGCGGCCCGCGCGCGGGGCATCCGCGTGCTGGTCACCGACCACCACCTGCCCGGCGAGCAACTGCCCGACTGCGACGCCATGGTGAACCCCAACCTGGCCGGCGACGGCTTTCCCAGCAAGGCGCTGGCGGGCGTGGGCGTGATGTTCTACCTGCTGCTGGCGCTGCGTGCGCGGCGCTTTCCGGCCGGCTCGCCCGCGCGTCCCGATCTCTCCTGCCTGCTGGACCTGGTGGCGCTGGGCACGGTGGCCGACCTGGTGCCGCTGGACTTCAACAACCGCGTGCTGGTGGCGGCCGGCTTGCAGCGCATCCGCCGCGGTCAAGCCTGTGCCGGCATCACGGCCCTGGTCGAGTCGGGCAAGCGCTCGCTGGCGACGCTGTGCGCCAGCGACCTGGGTTTTGCCGTCGGCCCGCGCCTGAATGCCGCCGGCCGGCTGGAAGACATGCGGCTGGGTGTCGAATGCCTGCTCACCGACGATGCGGCGCTGGCGCGCCACTATGCCGACCAGCTCAGCGCGATCAACCAGGAGCGCCGCGACCTGCAGGCGTCGATGGTGGCCGAGGCCGAGGTGATGGCCGCCGCCACCGCGCAGACCGACGCCATCGGCGTGGCGCTGTACGAGCCGTCCTGGCATGCGGGCGTGGTGGGGCTGGTGGCGTCCAAGCTGAAGGATCGCCTGCATCGCCCGGTGATCGCGTTCGCGCCCGCCAGCGAGGACAGCCCCGACGAGCTGCGCGGTTCGGCGCGCTCCATTGCCGGCTTCCACATCCGCGACGCGCTGGCCGTGATCGACGCGCGCCAGCCCGGCCTGATCGAGCGCTTCGGTGGCCATGCGATGGCGGCCGGGCTCAGCCTGAAAGCCGCCGACTACCCGCGCTTTGCCGCCGCCTTCGACGCGGTGGCGCGCGAGTTGATCGATGACGAGCAACTGCAGGCCGTGCTCCACACCGACGGCAGCCTGCCGCCCGGCGCGGCGACGCTGGCGCTGGCGCGCGACCTGCGCCAGGCCGGTCCCTGGGGCCAGGCGTTTCCGGAGCCGTTGTTCGACGACGTGTTCGACTGCGCCAGCTGGAAAGTGATGGGCGAGCGCCACCTGCGCCTGCAATTGCGCGACCCGCGCGATGGCGCGCCCTACGACGCGGTGATGTTCAACGCCTACCACGGCCACCCGCCGCCCAGCCGGCTGCGCGCGGTCTACGAGCTGACCATCAACGACTGGCAAGGCCGCGAGACGGCGCGGCTGCTGCTGCGCCATATCGAGCCGGCCTGACGCCGCCTGCGCCCGGTTTTCACGGGCGCGGGCGCACGCTTGCGGCGTTCCCACGAAGGAGAGCGCCCATGATCACGCAGATGGAAGGCTTGCCCGCCGGCACCCTGGGCTTTCGCGCCAGCGGCCGGGTGACGGCCCGCGACTACGAGCAGGTGGTGGTGCCCGACGTGGAGGCGGCGTTCGCGCTCAACCGCAAACTGCGCCTGGTCACGTGGTCGATACCGATTTCGACGGCTTCGACCCCGCCGCCATGTGGGACGACGTCAAGATGGGCGCGCGCCACTTCAGCGGCTGGGAGCGCGTGGCGCTGGTGACCGACGTGCCATGGCTGCGCGCGGTGGCCCATGCCACGGGTTTCATGGTGCCGGGCGAGTTTCGCCTGTTTGCGCTGGCGGACGTCGAGACGGCCAAACGCTGGGCCGCCGACCCGCTGCCGGACTGAGCAGGCAGGCCACTTGCATATGGACGTCCAATCTGTTCTAGTGGCGGACATGCACACCAACACCCACCGCTTCACGACCCGCACCGCGCCGCAGGCGCGCTTCGCCGTGGCCGCGGGTGGCAATAATAATCGCGCGAACAACAACGCCAATTCCTGGCGGGCCGGCGCGTAGCTGAAAGCTTCATCCCATACGCGAAAAGGCCCGCCCAAGTGCGGGCCTTTTCGTTTCTGGGCGCAACGGAATCATCGCTGGCGATCCAGCGTCACCCTCAACCACCATTGACGACAAGGGGAAGTGGCATGTGTTCGATTTTCGGGATGTTCGGCCTGCAACAAGGCGATGACCTGGTGGCGCTGCGCCGCCAGGCACTGGAGTTGTCGCAGCGCCAGCGCCATCGCGGGCCGGACTGGAGCGGCGTGTTTGTCGATGACGGCGCGATCCTGGTGCACGAGCGCCTGGCCATCGTGGACCCGGCCAGCGGCGCGCAGCCGCTGCGCTCGCGCGACGGCGCGCTGGCGCTGGCGGTCAACGGCGAGATCTACAACCATCGCGAGCTTCGTGACGCCAGCGACTACGACTTCACCACCGGCTCGGACTGCGAGGTGATCAACGCCTTGTACCGCGCGCTGCCCGCCGGCGGCGACGTGGGCGACATCGTCAACAAGCTCAACGGCATCTTTGCCTTTGCGCTGTGGGACAGCGCCGCGCGCCGCTACGTGATCGCCCGCGACCCCATCGGCGTGTGCCCGCTGTACTGGGGCCACGATGCGCAGGGCCGCCTGTGCGTAGCCTCGGAAATGAAGGCGCTGGCCAGCCTGTGCGCCGACGTGGCGCCGTTCCCGCCCGGCCATGTCTACGACAGCGCCGTGGGCGAGCTGCGCCGCTACTACGACAAGCCCTGGCGCGAGTACGAAAACACGCGCGGCCACGGCATCGCGCCGGCCGAACTGCGCAAGGCGTTCGAGCAGGCCGTGCATCGCCAGCTGATGACCGACGTGCCCTACGGCGTGCTGCTGTCCGGCGGCCTGGACTCCTCGCTGGTGGCCGCCTGCGCCGCGCAGTTCGCCCGCGAGCGGGTGGAGGACAACGACCGCAGCGAGGCCTGGTGGCCGCGCCTGCACTCGTTTGCCATCGGCCTGGAGGGCTCGCCCGACCTGGCCGCCGCGCAGGTTGCCGCCGATGCGCTGGGCACCGTGCACCACGGCTTTGTCTACACCTTTGCCGAGGGCCTGGACGCGCTGCCGGAGGTGATCCGCCACATTGAGACCTACGACGTCACCACCATCCGCGCCGCCACGCCGATGTTCCTGCTGGCGCGCCGGATCAAGGCGATGGGCGTGAAGATGGTGCTGTCGGGCGAGGGCTCGGACGAGATCTTCGGCGGCTACCTGTACTTCCACAAGGCGCCGTCGGCCGAGGCGTTCCACGAGGAGACCGTGCGCAAGCTGGACGCGCTGCACAGCTACGACTGCCTGCGCGCCAACAAGGCGATGATGGCCTGGGGCGTGGAGGCGCGCGTGCCGTTCCTGGACCTGGAGTTTCTCGACACCGCGATGGGCCTGGACGCGAAGTACAAGATGGCCGGCAACGGCAAGATCGAGAAGCACGTGCTGCGCGAGGCGTTCGACGGCGCGCTGCCGAAGGAAATCCTGTGGCGCCAGAAGGAGCAGTTCAGCGACGGCGTGGGCTACGGCTGGATCGACGGCCTGAAGGATCACGCCGAGCAGTCGGTGAGCGACCGCGAGTTCGCCGCTGCCGCCGCGCGTTACCCGGTCAACACGCCGGCCACCAAGGAGGCGTACTTCTACCGCCGCATCTTCGAGCAGTTCTACCCGGGCGAAGCCTGCGCGGCCACCGTGCCGGGCGGCAAGTCCATCGCCTGCTCGTCGCCGGCCGCCATCGCCTGGGACCCGGAGTTCGCCAAGCTGGCCGACCCCTCCGGCCGCGCGGTGAAGGGCGTGCACGAAAAAGCGCTGGCCTGATCCGCCGCCAACCACTGTAGGAGCGCACCCTGTGCGCGAAAGCTTTTCGCGCAGGTGAAAAGCATCGCGCACAGGGCGCTCCTACGGCCAGCGTGCGGGCCAGCCATGAGGCGCTCTGGTATCCTAGGCGGCTTGCATCCACCACCGGCATCACCATGATCGAGACCAATCCCATCCATGCGCAGATCGCCGACCTTCGCGGTCGGGTCGAGTCGCTTAGGGGGTATCTTTGACTACGCTTCCAAGAGCGAACGTCTTGAGGAAGTAACCCGCGAGCTGGAAAGCCCCACCGTGTGGGACGATCCGGCCCGCGCGCAGGAGCTGGGCCGCGAGCGCGCCCGCCTGCACACCATCGTCGATGGCATCGACACGCTCACCGCCGGGCTCACCGACGCCGATGAGCTGCTGGAGATGGCCATTGCCGACGAGGACGACGACACCGCGCAGTCGGTGATCGCCGATCTCGCCCGGCTCGAAAGCCAGGTCGGCAAGCTGGAATTCCAGCGCATGTTCTCCGGCAAGATGGATCCGATGAACGCGTTCGTCGACATCCAGGCCGGCGCCGGCGGCACCGAGGCGCAGGATTGGGCCGAGATGCTTCTGCGCATGTACCTGCGCTGGTGCGAGGCGCGCGGCTGGAAGACCGAGCTGATGGAAGTCTCCGGTGGCGACGTGGCCGGCATCAAGTCCGCCACCTTCCGCGTCGAGGGCGACTACGCCTACGGCTGGCTCAAGACCGAGATCGGCGTGCACCGGCTGGTGCGCAAGAGCCCGTTCGACTCGGACAACCGCCGCCATACCAGTTTCACGTCGGTGTTCGTCTCGCCCGAGGTGGACGACGACATCGATATCGAGATCAACCCGGCCGATTTGCGAACGGACGTCTATCGCTCCTCCGGCGCCGGTGGCCAGCACGTCAACAAGACCGAGTCGGCCGTGCGCATCACGCACATCCCCACCAACACCGTCGTGGCCTGCCAGACCGGCCGCAGCCAGCACGCCAACCGCGACACCGCGATGAAGATGCTGGCCGCCAAGCTGTACGAGCTGGAGGTGCAAAAGCGCAACGCCGAGAAGGATGCGCTGGAAGCCACCAAGTCCGACATCGGCTGGGGCAGCCAGATCCGCAACTACGTGCTCGACCAGAGCCGCATCAAGGACCTGCGCACCGGCGTGGAACGCACTGACACCCAGAAAGTGCTGGACGGCGACCTGGACGAGTTCATCGAGGCCAGTCTGAAATCCGGCCTCGAAGCCGGCGCCAAGCGCGTTGATGCTTGATACATCCGGGGCGCTATGCCCCACGCTGCCGTCATTCCCGCTTTCGCGGGAATGACGGCGGAAATTCCCGTACATCGCCAGCAATCCGGAAGCCGCGCATGAGCAGCGAAACCACCCCCACCGACACCCCCGTCGTCGACGAAAACCGCCTCATCGCCGAGCGTCGCGAGAAACTCACGGCCTTGCGCGGGCAGGGCATCGCGTTTCCCAACGACTTCAAGGTGGACAGCTTTGCCGGTGACCTGCAGGCGCAGTACGCCGACAAGGACGCGTTTCCGGCCGAGGCCATCGAGGCGCTGGCGCGCCGGGTGAAGATGGCCGGGCGCATCGTGCTCAAGCGCGTGCAGGGCAAGGTCAGCTTTGTGCAGGTGCAGGACATGACCGGGCGCATCCAGCTGTTCATCCACGCCGGCACCGTGGGCGAGGTGTACGACGCGTTCAAGGGCTGGGACATGGGCGACATCGTGGGCGCCGAGGGCGTGCTGATGCGCACGCGTACCGGCGAGCTGTCGGTGAAGGTGGACACGCTGCGCCTGCTCACCAAGAGCCTGCGCCCGCTGCCGGACAAGCACCACGGCATGGCCGACGTGGAGCAGCGCTATCGCCAGCGCTATGTCGACCTGATCGTCACCGAGGAGGCGCGCGCCACCTTCCAGAAGCGCTCGCGCATCATCGGCTTCATCCGCCAGTGGCTGGAGGCCGCGCCGCGCCGCTTCATGGAGGTGGAGACGCCGATGATGCACGTCATCCCCGGCGGCGCCACGGCCAAGCCCTTCGTCACCCACCACAACGCGCTGGACATGGATTTGTACCTGCGCGTGGCGCCGGAGCTGTACCTCAAGCGCCTGGTGGTCGGCGGTTTCGACCGCGTGTACGAGATCAACCGCAATTTCCGCAACGAGGGCGTGTCCACCCGGCACAACCCCGAGTTCACCATGCTGGAGCTGTACCAGGCCTACGCGACCTACGACGAGATCATGGATCTCACCGAGAGCGTGATCCGCGAGACGGCGCAGGCCGTGATCGGCACCACCGCGCTGACGTGGGAAGGCGCCGCCATCGACGTCGGCCCGGCGTTCCGCCGCTGGACGATGGAGGACGCGGTGCTGGAGCACAACCCCGACATCAAGCGCGAGGAACTGCGCGACCGCGCCGCGATGGCCGCGCACGCCAAGCGCCTGGGTGTGCAGGTCAAGGACGGCTACGGCTGGGGCAAGCTGCTGCTGGAGATCTTCGAGAAGACGGTGGAGCACACCCTGATCCAGCCCACCTTCATCACCCAGCACCCGGTCGAGGTGTCGCCGCTGGCGCGCGAGAACGACAACGACAAGGGCATCACCGACCGCTTCGAGCTGTTCGTGGGCGGCAAGGAGATCGCCAACGGTTTCTCCGAGTTGAACGACCCGGAAGACCAGGCCGCCCGCTTCAAGGCCCAGGTCGAGGCCAAGGACGCCGGCGACGACGAGGCCATGCACTTCGACGCCGACTACATCCGCGCGCTGGAAGTGGGCCTGCCGCCCACCGGCGGCCTCGGCATCGGCATCGACCGCCTGGTGATGCTGCTGACCGACTCGGCCTCCATCCGCGACGTGCTGCTGTTTCCCTACATGCGCCCCGAAGCCTGATACCGCACCTGTAGGAGCCCACCTTGTGGGCGATGCTTTTCGTCACGACGGAGCCAAGAGCATCGCCCACAGGGTGGGCTCCTACACAGAAGGCGGCGCGTCCAATCTCATCCACCTCAACTGGAGCTTGCCATGTGGTACGCCATCGTCGGCACCGACAACCCCGATTCACTGGCCGGTCGCAAGGCCGCGCGGCCGGCGCATCTGGCGCGTTTGCAGCAGTTGCAGGCACAAGGCCGCCTGCTGCTGGCCGGTCCGTTTCCCGCCATCGACGCGGCTGATCCGGGCCCGGCCGGTTTCAGCGGCAGCCTGATCGTGGCCGAGTTCGACTCGCTGGCGCAGGCGCAGGAATGGGCGGCGGCCGATCCGTACAACGATGCCGGCGTCTACCGCGAAACCTCGGTCAAGCCGTTTCTCAAGGCGCTGCCGGCAGCATGAGCGGCGCGCCCGTCATCGCGCAGATCCGCGAGCGGCTGCAGGCGGCGTTCGACCCGCTTGAGCTGGACGTGGTGGACGAGGGCCACAAGCACGTCGGCCACGCCGGCGAGGGCAGGGGGCATTTCCACGTGCGCATCGTCGCCGCCGCCTTTGCCGGACAGTTGCCGCTGAAGCGCCATCGCATGGTCTATGCGGCCCTCGACGAGCTGATGGCGCAAGGCATCCATGCCCTGTCGATAGATGCAAAAGCACCTTAGATTCAATATCTTGAATCATGTAGTTGATGTAGTTTCACGCGACGCGATCCATTGCGGCGCCGCCCGGCGTTTGGCACAGTGCCCTGTCGCCCACCTTTCGATGCACCGATGACCGCATGCGCCTGAGCACCATCAAACTCGCCGGCTTCAAGTCCTTCGTGGACCCGACCACCCTGCACCTGCCCAGCAACATGATCGGCGTGGTGGGGCCCAATGGTTGCGGCAAGTCCAACATCATCGACGCCATCCGCTGGGTGATGGGCGAGAGCGCGGCCAGCCGCCTGCGCGGCGACTCGCTCACCGACGTGATCTTTTCCGGCTCCAACTCGCGCAAGCCGGTGGGCCAGGCCACGGTCGAGCTGATCTTCGACAACGCCGACGGCACCATCCAGGGCGAGTACGGCCAGTACGCCGAGATCTCGGTGAAGCGCCAGGTGACGCGCGACGGGCAGTCGTCGTACTACCTCAATGGCGCGCGCTGCCGCCGCCGCGACATCACCGACCTGTTCCTGGGCACGGGCCTGGGGCCGCGCAGCTACTCGATCATCGAGCAGGGCATGATCAGCCAGATCATCGAGGCCCACCCGGAAGAATTGCGCACCCACCTGGAGGAGGCCGCCGGCATCTCCAAGTACAAGGAGCGCCGCAAGGAAACCGAAAGCCGCATCAAGGCCACCCGCGAAAACCTCGACCGCGTGCGCGACGTGCGCGACGAGGTGGACAAGCAGCTGGAGCACCTCAACCGCCAGGCCCGCGCCGCCGAGCGCTGGAAACTGCTGAAAGAGGAGCAGACCCGCAAGGAGGCCGAGCTGCGCGCGCTGGAATACCGCGGCCTGAAAAGCCAGCACGAGGGCG
>Ga0206107_1000152_pt1 | contig 52819 bp, 44 predicted proteins | sample 2B0metagenome_FD_148652 | JGI IMG/M metagenome (GOLD analysis project Ga0206107, IMG submission 148652) | Enriched microbial communities from leaf-cutter ant dump, University of Wisconsin, Madison, United States - 2B0 | ecosystem: Environmental > Terrestrial > Nest > Insects nest > Nest dump...
GGCCGTTGCGCTCTATAATGTTGTCAAACGCCGTAAAACATTCATTCAGCTCCCGAACCAATTGTTGTGGAGTAAGTTTTTCAGCTGTTTGGGTAAAATTGACAAAGTCCGTGAAAAGTATGCTGACCCCGTCAAACTGCTTTGCTTCCGCACTGCCTTTGGCTTTTAATTCGTCGGCCACTTCTTCTGGCAGGATGTTGAGCAATAAAGTATCACTGCGTTTCTTCTCTTTTTTTACTTTGTTGCGTTGCCTGAGTACCACCAGTGAAAACAACAGCAACCCTCCAACCGTAGCAAAAGATGCGTTACGGACATTTCGCTGGCGGATATCTTTTTTCTCGCGTTCGGCTTTGGTGATGGCTTCTTTTTTTTCGAATTCGAACTGCATCTGCTTACGGGTAACCTGCTTCCGGGTTTCTTCACCTGTAATGCTGTCACGCAGGGAAATGTAAGTCTGATAGGCATTCAGCGCCTGTTCAAAATCTCCCTGCTTACGATGAATTTCACTCAGCAGCTTCCATGCAGGAACCATATCTTCCACAATTCCTGTTTCATTGGCATAATATACCGCGCTATCGGCATAAACAAGTGCATGGCGGTATTTTTCCAAAGGCTTCAGTTCCATTTCTCTCAGGACGGAATCGGGCGAATGCAGGCACAACTCGGAGTACAAGGAATAAATACAGGACAGCAATTCCGAATTATTTATTTCCCTGCTTGCCTGTAATGCCTGCTGTAAATAAGACAAAGATTGAGAATAATCGGACAGATAATAATAAATGTGCCCTACATTATAATAGGCAACAGGATAGTGGAGTTTCGATTGTATTTCCGTGTATCCTTTTAACGCCTCTTTATACCATTGCAGTGCCTGTGGGTAATCATCCATACGTTCATAACAATCACCCATGGTACTCATGCAGAAAAAAGCCATAAACTTGTCATCTGAACTTTTGAAGAATTTTAATGCTTTTTGGTAATACTCCATCGCCCGGGCATAATCCGATAAAGAGGAGTAAACGGTACCCATAATGGATTCCGCCCATGCCGCCGAGGATTTATTATCTGTTTCTCCGGCAATGTTGATTCCCTGTTGTAAAAAATCCACTGCGGCCAGATAATCGGACAAAAACCATGCGGTGTTTCCCATGTAACCATAATTCATGGCAGCAGGTTCTTTAAAGCCATAAGCTAGGCATGTAGCAAGTGATTTCTTAAAATGTACCATAGCAGTAGCCTGATTCCCCTTTGCATTATATTCACATCCTATCCAAAATTCAGCCTCCGCCATCAGCAAGTGGTTGTTCATTTGCTTACCAGACTGCCATGTTTTATTAAAATATTCCGTTGATTGGTCAAATCTTCCCATTCTAAGATAAGCAAAACCCATGTTAAGACGGAGCCATGCCATTAAAAGCTTATCGTTTGCATTTTCAGCATAAGGAAACGCCTGTCCGAGATGTTCCAATGCTTTGGAATAATTGCCTTTTAATATGTGGCTATAGCTTATATTCATCAGGCTGTTAGCAATGACGATGTTGTCACGGATCTTTTTTCCTGCTGCAAGCGCGGTAGTAGCATATATGAGTGCCGTATCAGATATAGCGAGCGTATTATAGTTACCGGCAATATTGTATTGTGCTATGGCAATGCCCTTATCCCATTTCAGCTTTTGCGCTAATTGCAATGCTTGTTTCCCGTAGTCAATTCCTTTTTTGGCATATACCCATTGATAATCATAAGAAAGACTGTTGAGCAGGCTTACTTTGCAGGAATCGTTCTTTTGTTTTGGCAGTTCCTTTAAAAGCGAATCAATACGCGCCTGCCCTTCCCGGTTTTGACCGTAGATAGCCCCGGTTCCAAAAGAAAAGAAGAATGTGAGTATAAATAGAAAGTAATAATTTTTCATATTAATCAGGTATAGTTTACAAAATACATATCTACCTCCCCTTTGCCCTTGGCTTCAATCTTCCCGCGGTACGAGCAGTTGAAATCCTCTTTTACCAGTTCATAAGTAGTGTCGGATATATTTACTTTTCCGGGTTCGCCACTGCTTTCCATCCGTGCTGCAGTGTTTACCGTATCGCCCCAGATGTCATAGGCAAATTTCTTTACCCCGACGATTCCCGCCACTACGGAGCCGCTGTGGATACCGATGCGGATTTCAAACACCCTTTCCGACTTTCTTCTTTCTTCTATAAAATCTCTTATTTCCAAAGCGGCCTGAACGGTCTTTTGCGCGTGCCGGGGATGGGCATTCGGCAAACCGCAAACAGCCATATACGCATCGCCTATGGTTTTTATTTTTTCCAGGCCGTTGCGCTCTATAATGTTGTCAAACGCCGTAAAACATTCATTCAGCTCCCGAACCAATTGTTGTGGAGTAAGTTTTTCAGCTGTTTGGGTAAAATTGACAAAGTCCGTGAAAAGTATGCTGACTTCGTCAAACTGCTTTGCTTCCGCACTGCCTTTTGCTTTTAATTCGTCGGCCACTTCTTCTGGCAGGATGTTGAGCAATAAAGTATCGCTGCGTTTCTTTTCTTTTTTTACTTTGTTGCGTTGCCTGAGTACCACCAGCGAAAACAGCAGCAACCCTCCAACCGTAGCAAAGGATGCGTTACGGACATTGCGTTGGCGGATATCTTTCTTCTCGCGTTCGGCTTTGGTGATGGCTTCTTTTTTCTCGAATTCGAACTGCATCTGCTTGCGCGTAACCTGCTTCTGGGTTTCTTCACTTGTAATGCTGTCACGCAGGGAAACGTAAGTCTGATAGGCATTCAGTGCCTGTTCAAAATCTCCCTGCTCACGGTGGATTTCACTTCGCAGTTTCCATACAGGGACCATGTCTTCGAGAGTACCTGCTTCATTCACATAATACAGCGCGCTGTCGGCGCAGTCAATTGCATGGCGGTATCTTGCAGAAGGCTCTATGTCCATTTTGGTAAGAAGAGAATCAGGGGTATGCAGGTAAAGTTCTGCATGTAAAGAAAAAATATTGGGAGCGTAAACGAAGCTGTTTGACTCCCTACTCGTCTTTAGCGCCTGCTGCGCATAATATAAGGATTGGGAATAATCGGAAAGGTAATAATAAATATGCCCTACATTATAGAAACCAAGAGGGATGCTAAATTTATCCTTTATCTCTATGGTTTTGTTTAAACTTTCTTTGTACCATTTCAACGCTTGCTCATAATCCCCCATCTGCTCATAACAATCACCTATGTCATTGATACAGGCAGCAATAAAGAATTTGTCCCCCGACTGTTTAAAAACTTCCAGTGCCTTCCGGTAATGTTCCATAGCACGGTCATAATCCATCAAAGAAGAGTAAACATCTGCCGTATGAAACTCTGCAAATGCTATCTGGTATTTATTTCCTATTCCTTCCCCGGCTTTGATCGCCTGCTGTAAAAAATCCATTGCAACAGGAAAATCCGTAAGATGACGATTAACAGTCCCTAAATTGTTGTACATAATTGCGACAGATTCTTTAAACCCATATCGCTTACTTACGGCAAGCGCATTTTTATAATATTTTTCAGCCGGGGAATATTTGCCTAAATCCGCATAATAGCGGCCTATAGCGCCTTCGGCCTGCACCAGCAATGCCTGATTATTCATTTCTTTGGCCGTTTGCTGTGCCCCTTTCAAATCCTGTATGGCTTTATCATATTCAGATAAATAAATATACAGGCTGCCGGTATTGATCTGTATCCACGCATTTAAAGCCTTGTCGTTTGTTTTTTCAGCATACAGCTGTGCCTGCCGATAATATTCCAGGGCTTTGGTATTTTCGGCCAGATAATAATAGCTAAGCCCGATATTCATCAGGCTGTTGGCAATAATAAAGTTGTCTTTCAGTTTTTGTCCCGTTGTAAAGGCAGTATTGGCATATACCAACGCCGTGTCAGGTTTATATTGTATATTATAATTCCCGGCAATATTGTATTGTGCTATGGCAATGCCCTTATCCCATTTCAGCTTTTGTGCTAATTGTAACGCCTGTTTCCCGTAGTCAATTCCTTTTTTGGCATACACATACTGATAATTGTATGAAAGACTGTTGAGCAGGTTTACTTTCCGGATGTCGTTTTTTCGTTTCGGCAGTTCCTTCAAAAGAGAATCGATCCGGGCTTGCCCCTGCCTGCCTGCGGGATTTTGGGCAGAAGCCGTTGCCACAGCCAAAAGGAAGATAATCAGGTAAAGGCTTTTTTTCATCTTTGTAGTTTTAGACAGAGAGTTTCTGTTCAGCAACTATCAAAGATAAATATTTTCATGTTATATTGTTAATTTTTTATGAGATTTTCAGATGTTAATGCTTCTTTTTCAGTTTCTTACTTCATAATTAGACTGCAGGAAACCGATGGTCCCTTTCATCATTTTTTCCAGGGCTTTCAAGTCTATATCGGAAAGTTTTTTGATGTAGATGCAGGCTTTTCCCATGGTGAATTTTCCCAACTCTTTGAGTAAATCATCCTGTTCAGGATATCCCATATAGCCTGAATAGACATATAGCGAAATGGCTGATTTCCGGGGAGAAAACCCAATCAAAGGCGCATCGCCCTCATGGCCGCTGGCATATTTGTAATGGTAACTTCCGAATCCGATGATGCTCGGCCCCCACATATACGGCTCTTTGCCGGTGATATTCTTCATCAGTTCAATCAGTTCAAAACTGTCTTTTCGTTTTTGCTCGTTGTCAACAGCATTGATGAAATCTTCAACGCTTACTTCGGTCGGTTTTGTTTTATTTTCTTTGGGCATAATGCTCATTTGTATTTTTCATTCAATCCCAATCCACCTAAAATCAATGGTTTGATTTTTTCAAGCCTTTGATTTTTTGTTTTCTCCTGTTTTGCCTCTTCTATATAAAGATTGTATTCCTTTTGTTTTCCGGGTGTAAGCTTTTCAAAAGCCGAATTTAATTCCTGATCTGAGTCCAGCTCTTTCTGTAATAATCCGGGAACAGCTACCGCTTTGAACTTCCCGGGTTTGATTTCTTTTCCTTCCTCTGAATTCCTGATGGCTTCATTTACATATTGGAGAATCTTTTTTTCATCAATTTCACCCATCGAAGCGAATCGCCACTGCCGGAGCGCTTTTGTTTTCCCTTCCTGCGCATTGATCAGAACTTTGTACGGATCTTTCAGGAAAACGCCATTGTAAAACCACAAAGCGAAATAATTTTTGAAACCACCGAAACTGACAATATTTTTGCTGTTATGCGTATATACCGGGCTGCCCCATTTGATGGTTTTAACCAGGTTTGTTCTCTCAATGATTTCCGTAAGCCAGTTCAGTTCTTTTTCCCAATGATTGATTTTGTCCATTTTTAATTCTTTGGAAAATTCGGGTCGGTTTTTACTTCCAGTATCTGTAAAGTGTGGCGCATGGTATGGCCGGGAATAAATAAAAGGAACTGATAAGCATCAATCTTTCCCATCGGTGAATCCGTAATGTGGTTCCGTAAATCTTCCATGGAAAGCGTGTTTACATATTGCATGATATCCACTCTTTGCTTTTTCAAATCTGCCAAGGCTGTTTCGGAATCCGTATATTTTCCGTGTGGCGTAATGTCTTCCGATGCTTTTGCTTTATGGCTTCTGTCAAGCATCATGGACATCACCTTATCATCGGTGAGTTTCACTTCGCTTCTTTTTTCCGGATTTGCGGGAGCCGCCATAATTGCTCTCTCATATTCCGTTAATTCAGGCTCAGTCAGGACGATATGTTCCAGACATTCCGCGATTGACCATCGGTCTTCTGAAGGTTTAAAAGCAAGTTGTCCGGGCGTTAATCCTTTGACCGCTTTTTCAAGATTTGTGTAACTCTCATCCATATAATCTTTGAAAAAACCGATCCCATGCGGAACCGGAAGGCCTTGTTCAGGCGAACGCACAGCCGAATTCTCTACTGTCCTTGAGGGTTCTGCCGCAACGGTTTTCTGAGTGGAATTGCAGTTCAGAAATGATAATGAAACCATGGCTGTTAAGAGTAATTTTTTACGCCCATCCATTTTAACGGCTTTTTTGTATCCTATTGCTTTCATAATATCTTGATTTTAAATTTAATTCATTGGCGTTAAATAGGAGGTCAGTTTACTGATTTTTCTTTCCCGGAATTCAAATATATCACAAAATGCCAGAAGGACAGGTTGGCTGTTTTTGGGTTTTGCAAGCACCGTTCCTTCGGCTACCACAATATTATTTTCTTCGATCATCCTGTTTACGGTAATTTCCGGCTTCCCTTCAAAATTTTCATTTTCAATTTCGGCGTCAAAGGCTTCTTTGCCTTTGAGTGATTTATGTCCGTGGATGTGCCATTCCACATCATCTGTGAGGCAGGAAAGGATTTTTTCATGATTGCTTTCCTGAAAGGAATCCATATAGAATTCCACAATGGTTTTGTTGCTCATCAATTCAATTTTAAGAAATGCTTTCCACATATTTTTTGAAATTATTGAGTATGGCCTGCCAGCCATCACGCTGCATTTCTACCGGATTCTGGTTTTCGGTTTCGAATTCGGTTGTTACTTTCGTTTCACCATTTTGTCCTTCAAAAGCAATGATGACTTTCCGGCCGTCGGCAATGGTGTAAACGATTTTCTTTTCCGGGATGATTTCGTCATACATCGCTTCGAAGTCAAACCCAAAACTTTTGTCTTTGGCTTCCATCCGCGCGGAATATTTCCCGCCGGGTTTCAGGTCATTTTCCGCATGCGGACAGCACCAATCATCCGAAGCAAAATTCCAGTTGACAATGTGTTTGGGTTCCGTATAGGCCTCCCATACTTTTGATACGGGCGACTGAATGGTGTTTTCAATTTTAATTATGCTCATTTCTGTATTATTTAAATGAATTTCTGAAAGTTATTTTAGCCGTTCCAACTTTCCTTTTCGTTTGACAATGTTTTTGTAATCCCACTGGATTTCTTCCGACTTTTTCAGCCAGCGTTTTAAATCTTCTTCATCAATTTCCCAATCGGAATTGTAAAAAACAGAAGCATCCCTGAATTTTTCACCTCTGACATTTAGTTTTTCTTCCTCGAAACCCGTACCGCTCCAGAACATCAGCCGGATTCCTTTTTTCTGTTTGCTGAAACCTACGATCGGATTTCCATCAATGAACCAGACCGGATGCGCGTGCCAGATTTTGCTTTCGGTAAAATTCAGGTTTGAATCAATGATTTTACTTAATTGACTGAAAATCAATTGTTCATTTTCGTTATCTAAAGTATCGATATAATTTTTTGCCTCCTGATTCATAACCGGATTATTCTTTCATAAATTCAAAAGCACCTTTCCGCAGGTGAATTCCGTATTCCAGCCATGCTTTCATGCAAGCCAGGAAATTAGCCCAGCCTTCGCTTTGTCCTACTGCCCATTTGATTCCTTTTTCATCATCTATATGGCCTTCTTCAAAAACCCGCACGACCGTATCGCCATCTGCAATTTTTTCCAGCTTTATTTCCACAAAAGAATCCGGATCCCACACAAAAGACACATATTCGTTTTCTCTGATTTCTTTTACTAAAACCGGATAGCTCCCATCAAATTCAGGAAATGACCAGAAGATTTCTTTCCCTTTCTCCATTCTGCCTGAGCTTTTTGAAATGAAATAATTTACCATGATTCCGGGGTTGACGATGGCTTCAAAGACCTGATCGACAGGTTTCTGAATTCCGATGGATGCTTTGGCTGTTACCTTTTTATTCATAAATTAATTTTATTTCTGATTACTGAAGCTGATCATCCAGCATACACCGAACTTGTCTTTAAACGACCCGAAATAATCACCCCAGAACATATCTTCCATCGGCATTTCCACTTCGCCTCCGGCAGAAAGCCCGGTGAAAATACGATTTGCTTCTTCACGGCTGCCGGCCGAAACCGAAATATAATTATTGTTTCCCACGTGTAGTCTGTGTCCCATGGATTCCAGGCAATCGGAAGCCATCAGGAACTGCCCATCACCAATGGGAAGCGAAACATGCATCGCATAATTTTTTTCGTGTTCGGGGAGGTTTTCAGTTCCCGGTGCTTCGCTCATTTTCTGAATGAAAAGTTCACCGCCAAAAACGGACTGATAAAATCTGAACGCTTCTTCCGCATTTCCGTCAAAATTCAAATAAGGATTTAGTTTCATCTGTTTAAATTTAATTGTTTTTTAGTTGTCACAGACTGCCTGTTTGGCAGACATGGAATTCGCCATTGAACATTTTGGTTGATATCAACTTATAGTTATGGCTCATTTCATAATAAATTGCTTCTAATGATCAATTATTGATTCCTATTAATTCGGGAATCTTATTTCGCAGGTCAATTCCGTTTTCGTAACATGATTTCAGATTGGTCAGGTAAAAGGTCCAGCCTTCCATACACCCGATTCTTATGCTAAACCTGGCATTTTCATCTGTCGGGATGTTGTGCTGTTTTAACTGAACCGAAACATATTTTCCGAATTCATCCAGTTTAACATCTACCAAACATTCACCCGCAAATGTGAACTGAATAAAATCTTTTCCATTTGCTTTGATAATCCGGCCATTTTCCACTATATCATATAAATACCATGACCACTCATAGGTGCCTCCATCTGTTATATTTTGATCTGCCGGCATTGATTTTTTTTCAGAATCATAAAACCGGCAGTTTTCCAGAAACCATCTTTCAATTTCTTCCGGTTTTGTCCAAGCGTCATACATAGTTTTCAGCGAGGATTTTATTCCGATTTTCAATGTGAAAGATGTCCAGTCCTGTACCATATCTCAATTTTTTTACGGTTCACATACCAACGCTTTGTATTTGTGCCGGTTGTCATAAATCATCCAGATATTGATCAGGAACATGATTCCGGGAATGGCCAGCCCTTCGGGCATGTGAACGGAGTGATGTACAATGATCCCCACCATGACGGGCAAAATGACAATCGCGCCCAGCGCCCTTGTTTTCGGGAAGATGAATAGCAAACCACCCGTAATCTCGATAGCTGCAACCAACGGCATCAGCCATTTAATGGTCATAAATGCTTCACCTATTTTCTGCATTTCGGAAGTCATTTCAGGAACAGGTATATAATGAAAAAGTTTGTCCAGCCCGGCATTGAGGAACATCAACCCGAATAATAAGCAAAGTATGAATTTTACGATTTTCATAATTTTAGAATTTATTTGATTTATTTTTCCAATATATTTTTCAGGTTTTCCAATCCTTTTTCAAAATCGCCGTCCATGTTCATAAAAAGGTTCATCAGGTTCCAGGGATAAGGCGATTTTCCCGACACGCCCCAGGTAACAGAAGTCTGTGTGGGCGATACTTCTTTCAGGACAATAAAACCTTTTGCCGGGTCGCCAAACCCGAAATCCAGCTCGGAATCCATACGTTCGCCTTCTTCAATATAGGTAATCGTTTGAGAGCCTTTTCCAAGTTTATCGCTGACCCAACGGTATTTGAATCCAATGGTTCCGTCCGTTCCTTCGGCAGTAGTTTTCATATTGGGGTCAGAAAGCTGCCAGGTTCCAAAATTGTCCTGGTTTTTCACATATTTGACATAATCAAAAACTTCCTGTTTGGGTTTGTTGATGGTTATCTCCGCCTGGCTGTCATAGTCTTTGGGAACGAATAAAGCGGCAATGAGAACCAGGGCAATGAGCGCTACAATGACGAGTAAAATTTTTTTCAGGATTTTCATAAAAATTAGTTTTTAAATTTCAATAAAATTAATCAAAAATCTGATTGACAATTGATTATCAGAAAATTAAATTTCATATTTCAAAATTAATACTTCTCATAATAAGTTATGACGGCACTTTTTGCCAAGTTTAAGGGGAATTTGTGACAAATGTTTATTTTTGGTCAAATTTGAATCTGAATGAAATTTACAATTCTCATAACAAAAGGACACAGGCTGTTGAGCCTGGCGGCGGTCACGGATGTTTTTGAAACCGCCAACCGTTTTCTTGAATCGGAAGGAAAAGACGCGTTTTTTGAAATCCAGCTGGCCGGATTGGGCGAAAAACCCGGCATGTCCGATAGTTTTCAGCATTATCCTTATTTCAACATCTATGAAGAAAAGTTTGAAAGCGACGTCCTGGTGGTTCCGGCGTTTGCCAACCGGGAAATGGAAGAAAACATCATGAACAACCTGCCCTTTTTATCTTTCCTGCAAGAGCAATATAAAAAAGGAAATTCGGTGGCAAGCCTTTGTACGGGTTCTTTCCTGCTGGCCGCTTCGGGATTGCTGAAAGGAAAACCCGCAACTACGCACCTGGAAGCAAGCGATAAATTTGAATCTGCTTTTCCCGATGTAAATCTGCAGCCGCATGCCGTGATTACCGAAAGCGAAAATATTTATACCAGTGGCGGCGCGACGAGCAGCTTCCACCTGAAGCTTCATCTGATCGAGAAGTTTTGCGGCCGGAAAATGGCTTTGCGCGTGGCGAAGAACTTTGCCATAGACCTGGACAGGAATAACCAGTTGTATTTTGACCAGTTCAAGCCCGGCCTGGTAAAGGATGATGAATTGGTTTATGCGGTTCAGAAAATAATCAATGAACGTTATGCCCAAATGAAAGGCGTAGAAAATATTTTGAACGAAGTCCCTTCGAGCAGAAGGAATGTCATCAGGAGATTTAAACAGGCTACGGGAATTACACCGATTCGCTATTTGCAGAAAACCAAAATTGAAGCGGCTAAAAATCTGCTGGAAACGACCAATAAAGATATTCTGGACGTAATGGTTTCTTCGGGTTATAATGATATGAAGAACTTCCGGAATCTTTTTAAATCCTTTACCGGGCTGACTCCTTCCGGCTACAGGGATAAGTATGGAATGAGGTTGAGTTAATTTTTGGAATTTTCTTTCATTTTCTTTTTGGCCAGGTAAATATCATAAAGATAAGTTTCCTCTTTTGTAATTTCGATCAATTGAGTATAATAATCAATGGCCTTTTGATAGTTTCCGGTGAATTCATTGATTAAGCCAAGGAAATAAACCGCTTTTTCATCTTTTGGGTTTGACTTTAAAATTTCATTGAAATCTTTTTCGGCATTTTCGAAATCACTATGATAGAAATAGTATTTTCCACGAGTCAATAAAAATTCGACATCTTCCTGATTATCATAATTATTATTGAGTGAATCTAAACCAATACTTTCATAGTTTTTTTTATCTCTATCCAAAAGCTGCTCTCTCAGGCTTTTTAAAATTTCACATACTTCATCACAATTCACCACGAGGTTTTCCCGGTTTTGCCGGATGAATTTCGCTGCGATTTCATTGAACTGTTCCTCGGGTTTCTTTTTTGAATTAAAATCAATATAGGAAGTAAATTTCGAGCTGTACCGGGTAATCCAGTTATCAATACAGGCACCGGCGGTGTCCATAGTTTTTTGCGGGGAATTGTTCAGGCAGGTACAAACTTCTTTTTGGAAATTATCGTTCAGCTCATCCGGGAATTTCTGTCCGGAAAGCGATATGAACGAAAATGCTATAATAATGAATAAAAAAAACGATTTCATAAACCGGAATTAAATCTGCTCAAACCTAAAATTCTCACCTAAATATACCCGCCGTACGTCTTTGTCATGCGCCAGTTCTTCCGGCGAACCTTCTTTCAGTATCTTTCCTTCGAACATGATGTAAGTTTTGTCGGTAATGGCCAGTGTCTGCGACACATTATGGTCGGTGATCAGGATGCCGATGTTTTTATATTTCAGCGAACGGACGATTTTCTGGATGTCCTCCACCGCAATCGGGTCAACGCCGGCAAAAGGTTCGTCCAGCAAAATAAATTTCGGTTCGGTTGCCAGGCAACGTGCGATTTCGGTACGGCGGCGTTCACCGCCCGAAAGCAGATCCCCGCGGTTTTTCCGGACGTGTTCCAGGCTGAATTCTTCGATCAGTTCATCGGTTTTCTTTTGTTGTTCCGTTTTTGAAAGTTTGGTAAACTGCAATACCGATTTGATGTTGTCCTCTACCGAAAGCTTGCGGAAAACAGAGGCTTCCTGCGCCAGGTAGCCGATCCCTTTCTGCGCGCGTTTGTACATGGCATCGCCGGTGATATCCGATTTATCTAAAAAAACTTTTCCCGAAGTGGCTTTCACCAAACCCACGATCATATAAAATGAAGTGGTTTTCCCAGCTCCGTTCGGGCCGAGCAGTCCGATAATCTGCCCCTGCTCCACTTCAAACGAAACATTTTTCACCACGTGCTTTTTACCGTAGTCCTTTACCAGGTTTTCTCCTCTAAGTACAATTCCCATTGCGCCAAAGATAATTCAATTTGAAGATAATTCAACCGGAAAATATGATTAATCCTGCAACCCGAAAACTTCCTGTAAAAGAGGCGTGGTACGCAGTCCTATATTATTCCTGATTCCCGCTTCTTTTTGGGCAACCATTTTGAAAATGCCTTTGATGGCTTCCTGCGTTACGTAAGCATTCAGATCGGTTGTGATATTTTTTCCGGTAAAAGTGTTGTATTTGGTAATGATTTGTTCCCATACCCGGTCAGCGCCGACTTTTCCCAGTGAATTTTCAACTTTAGGCTCGAATGCGGTGAACAATTCTGCCTGGGTTTTATTTTCCAGGTAATTCGTAGCCGAATTGTCGCCGCCAAGCAAAATCCCTTTGGCATCGTTGAAAGTCATGGAAGTAATGGCGCCCGTAAAAATAGGCGTAGCCTCTGTGACCGCATCTTCCGCCGCGCGGTTGAGCAGTTTCAGGCCTTCATCTGCCAGGCTGCCCAGACCAATTCCGCGCAGTGTTTTGTCCACATTTTGCAATTCCTGCGGAAGCAGGATTTTGGTCATGCTGTTCCCGAAGAAACCGTCTTTTTGAGATAATTTCTGAACGCCGTCCTTTACGCCAATTTCAAGGGCTTGTTTTAAGCCATCGGCTATTTTCACATTCGAAACACCGGAAATTCCACTTACACCGGGAATCTGGGTAGTGATTTTCGGGAATTGCGCGCAACCGGAAAAAAAGAACATGGAAAACAGAAATGATAAACTGAAGATATACTTTTTCATAAAAATTAATTTGCGTCCTAATTTACAAATTCCGTACCGACTTTGCCTTATCATCAATGCTTCATTTTAAGTGACCATAACCTTTAAATTGATTATTAAATCATTTTGGTTTTGAAACATTAAGGATTTAAGTTCATTAAGATTCATTTAAAATTCATACTGATTAAAAATTAAATTCATTGATTTCTCAAACAATTCTGAACAGGCTGGTTATCTTAATTACCTTAACTTCTTAATGGTTGAAATAAAAAAATGAAAATCGAATTTCTTCGTCGATTCAGAATCTACTTTACAATCCGATAAAACAATTACATTTGCCAGATGAATGACAACAGGCCGATCGGCGTTTTTGATTCCGGTGTAGGAGGTTTGACCGTTGCAAAAGAGATCAAGCGGCTGCTTCCGCATGAAAGCATCATTTATTTTGGCGACACCAAGCACCTTCCCTATGGTGAAAAATCGCAGGAAGCCATCACCCGTTTTTCTTCAAAGATCACCAAATTCCTTTTAAAGCAAAACTGCAAGGCCATTGTGGTTGCCTGTAACTCAGCCACTTCCAATTCCATCGAAACCATAAAAGAAGTCGCGGGCGATACGCCGGTTATTGATGTTATTTCACCTGTAGCCAAAAAAGTCGCGTTCGAATTCAACCAGAAAATCGGTATAATCGCCACCAAAGCAACCGTAAATTCGGGTGCGTATAAAAACAGCATCAAAAAATTAAACCGTCATATAAAAGTGGTCGAATTGCCGACACCACTACTTGTACCTATCATTGAGGAAGGTTTTTTCAATACCCAGGTTTCGCGGAATGCAATTGAAACTTATCTTTCCAATAAAAAATTCGAAGATATTGACACCATCATCCTGGGCTGTACGCATTATCCGCTGATTGAAAAAGAGATCAATTCCGTACTGCAAGGCAAAGTAAAAGTGGTCAATTCGCCGCTTATTGTGGTCAACAATCTTATTCATGAATTGACCAACAGGAATCTGCTGAGCGACAATCCTGATCCGGATTACATTTTTTTTCTTTCTGACTACACGATGAATTTTGCCCGGCTGGCCAAACAATTTTTCGGAAAAAGCATAGCTGTTGCTCAAAAACAGCTTTGATAATTGCCGGCAACCTGAAAAAAACAGAATAATCCCCGATTCTAACAAAGCATTTTGTATTTTTGCCTCAAATATCCATTGATGCAGCAAATTTTGAATTCGGAAGAACTGATTGAGTTAGAAGAAAAACACGGAGCGCATAACTATCATCCGCTTCCGGTGGTTTTGGAGCGTGGCGAAGGCGTTTTTGTCTGGGATGTGGAAGGTAAAAGATATTTCGATTTCCTTTCGGCCTACTCCGCTGTCAACCAGGGACACAGCCATCCAAGGATTATCGGCGCATTAAAGAACCAGGCGGAAAAATTAACGCTTACTTCCCGTGCTTTTTACAATTCCGAATTGGGAAAATACGAAGAATTCATCACCCGTTTATTGGGTTTTGACAAAGTTTTACCGATGAATACCGGGGCGGAAGCGGTCGAAACCGCTATCAAAATTGCCCGGAAATGGGGCTATGAAAAGAAAAATATTCCTGCGGGCGAAGCCAGGATCATTGTATGCAATGGGAATTTCCACGGAAGAACGACCACCATCATTTCATTTTCAAACGACCCGGATGCCCGGAATAATTTCAACCCTTACACTTCGGGCTTTATAAATGTTGAATACAACAATGCCGAAAGCTTACGGGAAGCCATAGAAAAAGATGCCGACAATATCTGCGGATTCCTGGTGGAACCGATTCAGGGCGAAGCCGGCGTGAATGTTCCGGACGAAGGATATTTGTCTGATTGTTATGAAATCTGCAAAGAAAACAATGTATTGTTCATCGCCGACGAAATCCAGACGGGAATCGCAAGAACCGGCAAAATGCTGGCGGTGGATCATGAAAATATTAAACCCGACATCCTTATTTTAGGAAAAGCGCTTTCAGGCGGGGCATATCCGGTTTCAGCGGTTTTGGCAAATGACGAGATAATGAACGTCATCAAACCCGGTCAGCACGGTTCGACTTACGGCGGAAATCCGTTGGCATGTGCCGTTGCGATGGAAGCTTTGCAGGTCATCACAGATGAAAACCTTGCTGAAAATGCGGAGGAAATGGGAAAGATATTCCGTTCGGAAATTGAAAAAATGATTCTGAAATTCCCATTCCTGAAAGCGGTAAGAGGAAAAGGATTGCTCAATGCGATCCTGATCAACAATTCCCCGGAAAGTTCCACTGCCTGGGATTTATGTGTAAAACTGATGGAAAACGGGCTTTTGGCCAAACCAACGCACGGAAATATCATCCGTTTTGCGCCGCCGTTAGTAATTAATGAAGAAGAATTAAATGAATCTATCCATATTTTAAAAAATGTATTTGAAGAATTTGTATAACCGGCCTTAAAATTTAAAGCCAAAACCTTACCTGAATTTATGAAAAATATTGTCTTTTTGGTCAGCCTGCTGTGGCTGATGATGGGTTATAATTTATATGCCCAGGAATTCAAATCGGTTTCCTTCGATCCGGAAACATTAAGCCAAAGCAATCTGGAATTGTCATCCAACTGGATGGTCAGTATTGAAAACAACAATGTAACGGCCCGGAACGGCCGGATTGTTAACAAATCTTTGCAAAATTCAAAGGAATTGTCTCTCGAAATCTACCTCAGTCCTGAACCGTTTTCATCGGCTTCCGGAAAAGTGGAAGGTTATCCGGCTTCCACCGTAAAATTAAAAAGCATTACTGCAAATGCCGCGCTTGCCGGGATTTCCATTCAGGCATCTGCAAACAACCGGCTTCCGGAAGGTGATTATTTCCCTGTTTTGATTTTGTATGAAGCAGGAGAAATCAAAGGAATCAAGGCAACTAATTCTTTTGTCAATATAGATGATAGTCATGTCGCTTCAATAAGTAACAAAGAAATAAAACCGGAAGAAATCATTACATCAAACACAACTGCAACTGATATGTCAGGCGTAACCGACCCGAATCAACCGGTTAAATTCATTGTTCAAAACGATAACAGTATTTCATTTGAAAATAACTGGAAAATTGAAGTCGATTTTAAAAATTTCCTTGTAACCCTGACCGGCGGCGATATCAGCAACAATTTGGTTAAGGACGTTGACCATTTAAAAGTCGATGTTTTCCTGACCAGTGAAAAGCAATCTTTTATTTTTGAAAATTTTAACGGTTTGCTGATTGCAAGCGCTCCTTTTGACTTTCCCATAAAAGCAGGAAATACCTTTTTAAACACGGCCATCAAAACCAATCTGAGGGCGATTCCGCCTGCGGGGACATATTATGTAATGATGGCGGTTTCGGAAACGGGAAACGACGGAAAAACCTATCTTAAAAATACAAGGATACTGGACACGCCCGTTACTTTTTAGAACCGGGATATTTACGGTTGTAGCCGGCGAGCAGTTCGACAAACTTACCGTAAGATTCCAGCCCTTCCTGGTTGTTGAGCCGCAGGTACGCTTCGTTGAGCATAGAAAAAGCATCGTCGGCGGAATGGTTGTATTTCATCTGAATTTCAATTTCATAAGCACGGTCACGTTTCATTTGAGGTGAATACTTTTCCATCAGCTTTTCCACGAATGCGGGGTCTTCCCAAACGATCCTGTTCAAAATCTGGCGGAGCGACATATAGTGGCTTGCGTACCGGAAATCAATGCACTCACTATGCGTACCGATGAGAAACCCGATAAAATTAGCTTCATTTTCAGACGCAAAACCCCATTGATGGGCGGTTTCGTGCATCTGCGTAAACAACATTTTGGTAGGAGGCACATTGGAATTGTACTGCGCTTCGCCCGTAAACGGATTATAATAGCCCAGCACACCCAGGTAACTGAATAGGGTGCTGTAAAGCGATTTTTTAATGTTCGGCCGGGTTTGGGCGGTCAGTCCGAGTTCGGGATAATTCTTTTTTAACTCCTGTGAAGATTGAACGATGAGCGAATCGATCTGGTTCCCGTTCAGCCGGAATTCAAAAACACCTTTTTCATCCTCATTCACCTTAGAACGGTCCTCAGTCGATTTTTGCAGATAAAATTCCGCCAATTGTTTTAATTCATTTAATTCGATATTTTCCGTATCATAATGATCTTTTAAAGGCGTCTTGTAATAATTAAATCCCCATAATAAATGAAAAACCAGGTACAGGATGGTCATAAAATAAAAAAAGTTGGAAATCCTGCCTGACACACGAGTTTTATCTTTTTTAATGATAGCTTTTACAAAGCGGATGATAAAAACAAGGCCGAAAACAGCAAGTAAAGTGTAAAAAATATCGCCTGTGGAAAAGGGAAATAAAGCAGAAAAGGAAATAAGCAATTTACTAAAAAATGTGTTCACTGAAGGAAAAACAACGTCGGGGAATGCTGTAAACGCTCCAATGATCCTGACCAATCCAATCGTCAAAACAAAAACAACAAATGCCCGGATAGGTTTTACGGCCGGTTTTATTTTCATCATCCTGCAAATCTAAAACATTTCCTTTTTTGAATTGCAGAAGCCGGTCAGGAATTGGCATTCAGTTCATTTTAACATTTTTTTAATATTTCTTGGAATAGTAATTGTCATTTAAGCGAGTTGAAAAATTAAAAATATTTAAGATTATGAAACGATTAATTTTAGTTGCGTTTGCTGCTTTACCATTTATCGCAAACGCCCAGGAAAAACCGCTTAACGAAAACCAGGTAAAAAAAGAAAACGCGGCAACGGCGGTAGAAGAAAAAAAAGTAGCCCAGGAAAAATCAGAAGCTGAAATAGCGCTGGAACAGGGAAAGGAAATCGTAGTAAAAGATACGGCTACCGTTTATAGTGCACAGTCCTTGGCTGAAAATTCAGGTTTTGCACGCACCGTAGGTTTTGACGGTATGTGGAAAGCGGATTTGAATTTAGGGAAAAATGAGCTGGTCGTTACCGGCGGTACATTGAATAATTTAGAAGACAAAACTTCCAATAGGCTGATGCTGACCGTATATTATGCAAACAAAATGTTTGATGTGAAACAACCTAATATGATCGGTGAGCCTTTCGGGCAGATTGAAATTGACCCCATAGAGGCAAAAGGCAAAAAAGTAGGCCAGTCCTACATTATACCGCTGGCGCTGGAAACGCCACCGGCTTCAGGGAAATATTATCCGTACATCGTTTTGGGTTCCCAGGATCCTCAAACAAAAGAATTTAGCATAATTGATGTAAAAGTTTTCGGGGAATTTGTAACTTTGCCTTGAGTTTATTCTCTGACCAGATAGGTCTTTTATCTTAACCCGATAATACCTATGGAAAACGAAACCCGCCTGACCGGCGGGTTTTTCTTTTACAGTAATTGGATTTGGTTGAAATGATTAGTGATAGTTTGCCAGCTTAGCACAAATCAATATGTCATTACCAATAATTTTAATTTTGAAAAGAAATGTTTAAGTTTTGATAACTTGTTATAATTATGGATCAGATACCGTAAATTTGCCACTCGAATTTTAAAAAGATTATGCGCACCAAATCCACGGGAAGAAAGAGAATCAACATCGTAACGCTGGGTTGCTCCAAAAACGTCTATGATTCAGAAGTTTTGATGGGACAACTCAAAGCCAACGGAAAAGAGGTTGTTCACGAAAAGAAAGGCGAAATCGTGGTCATTAACACTTGCGGATTCATTGATAATGCCAAGGAAGAAAGTGTGAACACCATTCTGGATTTCGTTCAGCGAAAGGAAGATGGACTGGTGGAAAAGGTTTTCGTAACCGGATGTCTTTCGGAACGCTATAAACCTGATTTGGAAAGGGAAATACCCCATGTGGACCAGTATTTCGGAACGCGTGATTTGCCTTTGCTTTTGAAAGCGTTGGGCGCGGATTACAAACATGAGCTGGTAGGCGAACGCCTCACCACTACGCCGCGTCATTATGCTTACCTGAAGATTTCGGAAGGTTGCGACCGTCCCTGTTCTTTTTGCGCGATTCCGCTGATGCGCGGCGGGCATATTTCTACGCCGATTGAAAATCTGGTCAAAGAAGCGCAGAACCTTGCCAGAAACGGAACCAAAGAATTGATCCTGATTGCGCAGGATTTGACTTATTATGGTTTAGATATTTACAAAAAAAGGGCTTTGGCCGATCTGCTGAAAGAGCTGGTAAAAGTAGAAGGGATTCAGTGGATTCGCCTGCATTATGCTTTCCCAAGCGGTTTTCCCGAAGATGTGCTGGATGTCATCAAAGATGAACCGAAAATCTGTAATTACATCGATATTCCTTTGCAGCATATTTCCACCGATTTATTGAAATCAATGCGCCGAGGGACTACTTTCGAGAAAACGAATGCTTTGCTGGATAAATTCCGGGAAAAAGTTCCGGATATGGCGATTCGTACAACTTTGATTTGCGGATATCCGGGTGAAACAGAAGAACATTTTCAGGAAATGAAAGAATGGGTGCGCACGCAACGTTTTGACCGTTTGGGTTGTTTTACTTATTCGCACGAAGAAAATACGCACGCCTTCAACTTAGTTGATGATGTTCCGGCCGATATGAAACAACGTCGTGTCGATGAAATCATGGAAATCCAGTCACAGATTTCATGGGAGCTGAACCAGGAGAAAATCGGGAAACAATTTAAAGTGCTGATCGACCGAAAGGAAGGAAATTATTTTGTAGGTAGAACCGAATTCGATTCGCCCGATGTGGACAATGAAGTCCTGATTCCGGCTGAAAATGTTTATCTGTCGATTGGGGAATTTGTCAATGTGAAAATCAAATCGGCAGAAGAATTTGATCTTTTCGGGAAACTGATTTAGTCGAGTATTTCTTACATCCAACATCCAACAATGAACACAAAATACTATCTGGCGGCGATTTCTGCTTTTGTGATTTGGGGATTTTTCAGCTTGCCGCTGAAAGCGATTGACAATTATGCTTCGTTGGATATTCTTCTGTCCCGGGTTTCCATAGCGAGCTTATTGATTCTCATCATCAGCTTTACATTTCGTAAAAAGGTCACTTTTCAGAATATTAAAATCTTCAAAAGTTTTAACAAAAACTACCGGGGAAAATTAATTCTGCTAAATCTAATCAGTGCGGTTTTACTTGCGATTAACTGGTATTTATTCATTTACGTGATGAACCGGATCAGTGTCAACGCGACTTCGCTGGCCTATATGCTTTGTCCGATTATCACAACCGTTCTGGCCTATATTTTCCTGAAAGACCGGTTGAGCAAAATTCAATGGATTGCGGTTTCGTTGAGCTTATTCAGTTGTATTCTGCTTTCTGTCGGGCATTTTACAGATGTTTTTTATAGTTTCGTGATTGCACTTTCTTACGCGGTCTATTTGGTTTTGCAAAAGAAAAACCACCGGCTCGACCGCTTTTTCACGCTGACTTTTCAGATTGTCTGCGGAACGGTTATGCTTCTTCCCCTGTTTTCTATGCAGGCCGGAATTCCCGAAAAAGGATTTTATTTTTACGGAATTATTTTCCTGATTGCTTCGGTATTTACCATTCTTCCTATGTTTCTGAATGTTTTTTCGCTGAACAAACTCAATTCTTCTACTGCCGGAATCTTTATTTACCTGAATCCAATTCTGAGCTTTTTTCTGGCGATTTTTTATTTCAATGAAGAAATGGACATGGTAAAAATTATCGCTTACCTGGTTGTATTCTTTTCGGTTTTCCTGTTCAATTCAAAACTTATTTTTCAGTTATTCCAACCAAAAAAAGCCTGAAGAATTGCTTCAACAGGTTTTTCGTAAATATCTGATAATTGGGCTTACTTTAATTACAACATAGCGTATTGCCTAAAATCCGATTTTGTCACGATTTTCATCAAAAATCCGCGCCAAAATCTTAGTGGCGCTTATTTTTTCCCACGATTGAAATCGTGGGCTATGAATATTCAATTCCAAAAGAGGTGTTTCAATATACTACCGGTTAATTACGATATTTAATGGAGATGATTTAGGGGCGTTTTCAATTTTTTTACACGAAATTTCAAAATTATCAAATAATAATTCATAATTTTAATACCGATTTTAAAAACCAAAAATGTTTTGATTATGAAAAAAACTTTATTTATTAGCTCTTTATTAATTGCCGGGACTTTTCTGAATGCACAGGACATAACCGCCGTAACCGGTTTGACAAAAGGAAAAATTGAGTTCCAGGATTTCAGGAAAATAGATTTAAATAATCTGAACGCGCAAAATGTTTTGGTTTCCAAAACCGACAACATCAGCCTGATTTCCGACAACGGGAAAACCTGTAACTGTAGCAAATACATTGCGGCAATGACTGCAAACGACGCGGGTGATGTATTTTTCATCCCCATGACACAAAGCCGTTTGATGATGGTGAATTCCACTTCCAAAAACGGGACTTTTACCCAGATTGAAAATTCTGCCCTCGATACAAAAGACCAGGGAACTTATTTTGCCCGTATGACAACCGCTCCCAATGGTTTTATGTATGCGCTGAACAACAACGGAACGGAATTCCTTAGAATTTCTTCCAACGGAAATGTTCAGAATCTTGGCGCGGTAAAAGGTTTTATGGATCAGGTTAAAAATTTAGGAACCGAAACGCTTGCTTATGGCGGTGATATGATTGCGGACGCGTTTGGGAATCTTTATGTGATCAGCGCAGCAGGAAATGTTTTCAAACTGAATCCCAATAATCTGAATGTTTCATTTGTTGGAAAAATCAAAGGCCTGCCTGAAAAATATACGGTAAACGGCGCCGCAGTTGACAAAAACGGAAACGTTTTATTGGGAACTTCATCCGAATTCGGTTTCTACACAATGGATTTCGATATGCTGGAAGCAAAATTCGCAGCAAATTATGACATTCCCGTATATGACCTGTCAAGCTCCTATTTCCTGAAACAGGATATGGCTAACAGCCTGGAAGGCAGCGGTTACAGCCTGTATCCGACAATCGTTAAAACGAAAGAACTGAACATTGTTGCCAGGTCAAATGAAAATAACATCCTGAATGTAAACGTTTGGAATTTAAACAACAAGAAAGTTTATTCCAATACGATTTCCGTGAAATCCGCCGGTGATTATAAAATCAATCTGAACGGCGCTTTGCAACCGGGAATTTATGTTTTGAAAGCAACCAACCAGAACGGAACTGAGGTAATCAATACCAAGTTCACATTGGTGAGGTAATTTCTTCTACTTTTTGTTTAGGATAGCTCAATTAGCTAATACGGACAAGGTGTTCCGGGTAGTTAACTGAGCTATTTCTTTTTCGCTCAAGCCGTAAATATCCACCAATTTTTCTACCACATATTTTAAATAGGAAGATTCATTTCTCTTTCCGCGATGCGGAGCCGGCGCCAGATAGGGCGAATCCGTTTCCAGTACAATATGTTCAACCGGGATTTCATTGAGAAACTGGTCAATTTTACCATTTTTGAACGTAACCACGCCGCCGATTCCCAGCTTCATATTGAACCCGATGGCGCGTTCCGCCTGTTCTTTGGTTCCTGTAAAACAATGGAAAATACCAAATAGCTTTTCACTCTTTTCTTCTTCCAGGATTTCAAAAATCTCATCAAAGCTTTCACGGCAATGAATCACGATCGGCAACCCTTTTTCCTTTGCCCAGCCGATTTGCTTTTTAAAAGCCGTCTGCTGAATTCCCAACGTGGTTTTGTCCCAGTACAAATCAATCCCGACTTCACCCACTGCGGCGAATTCCCTTTTATCCAACCAGTTTTTGACTTCTTCCAGTTCAGATTCATAAGTTTCCGGTTTGACCGAAGTCGGGTGCAAACCCATCATCAGGCGCATTTGTTCCGGGTATTTGGCTTCCAGGCCAAACATTCTTTGGGTATATCCGGAATCAATCGCCGGCAGGTAAAATTTCTTTACGCCAATGACATTCGCACGTTGAATTACTTGTTCAATGTCTTGGTCGAATTCTTCGGAATATAAATGTGTATGGCTGTCAATCAGCATTTTTCATTAAATTTTTGAGCATTAATTTTTCCGCATAAAAACTGTCTTTCGGAAATTGATTTTCTACAGATTCTATGCTTTTAATGGTTTTATAAATGAATTCTTTGTAAGAAGTCGAATTCGTGTTCATCGGCCTGTGCGCCACAGAAGAATTGATTTTATCCGAAACTTTGATTTTCGCCTGGGTAGGTTCGTCAAAATATCTTTCAGAAAATTTTTCCCAGATATAATTTACCGCCATTTCATTCGGATGAATTAAATCTTCCTTATAAAAACGATAATCACGCAGATCATCCATTATCAGCTCATAAGCCGGAAAATATTCCACATGCTCATACATTGCCGAAATTTCATTCAGGTTGGAAATCAGCTTTGCTTTGCTGATGTTATTTTCAACCAACCCATCCTTTATATGTCGGACGGGGCTGACGGTCGTAATGATCTGTGCATTGGGATTGATGTCCGTAATCAGGTTGAAACAATTTTTGATGGAAGATTTTATTTGCGTGTCGGTCAGTAAAACTTTTTCAAAATGCTGTTGCGGCACTTTGTGGCAATTCGCCACGAACAATCCCAGTTCTTTTATTTTATAAGCGAATGAAGTTCCGAAAGTAAGCAAAAAAACATCTGATTTCCGGATGAAATCATTGGCAAATTCCAATTCATTATTGATTTTTTCCAATGTCGGTTTCAGGAAAACCTGGCTGAATGAGGTGTGATGATCCCAGCTAAAATACAATTCGCCGTATTTGAAAATTTCTTCTTCGGAATAAAACGTCATGGAATGAATCCGTGCCAGCGCAGTCTCAATAGCTAATGGATGAAATAATGTACCATACGGATTTCTCAGAACCTGGAATTTCGCATTTTCAAGCCTGGTTCCGATGGAATCAATAAAACAGGAACCCATTCCGAAAATCCGGTTGGAATGACTGATTTTCCGGTCAGATCCGGCCAATTCTAACTCTGTCCTGAACTGCATTAAACCTGTCTTTCTATCAATGAAGAAGCCAATTCTTTGAGCTGCGATCTCTTTTCTTCCGATACTTCGATACGGTTCAGGTAGCTCAAAGATTTTTCTGTGTATTCGGCTATCAGTGCCATTACCTCGGCATCAACTTTCAGTTTCCGGAAGATTTTTTCCACCGCGTAAACTTTATCAACATTATCCGTTTTCATGCTGTACCAGAATTTTAACTCGTCCGCTTCTTTGGGTGCGGAAAGTTCCAAAGCCTTGATAAACAATATTGTCTTTTTGTTTTCAAACACATCCCCGGCATGGATTTTTCCGAAATCCTGCTGGCCGAAAACATCCAGGTAATCATCTTTCAGCTGAAACGCAATGCCGAGATTCTTTCCAAATTCATAAAGATTTTCGCAATCTTCATCACAAGCATCGGCAATCAACGCGCCGATTTTTAAAGAAGCGCCCATCATCACCCCGGTTTTCAGTGTAATCATCCTGATATATTCTTCATAAGTAACCTCTTTCTGGGTTTCAAAATTCATGTCATATTGCTGTCCTTGACAGAGCTCTGCGGCCGTTTTTGAAAATAATTGGGTGACGGATTTGAACTTTTCCGCCGGAAGGCCTTCCATCATCTGATAAGCTTTGATCAGCATTCCGTCACCGGAAAGAATCCCGATGTTTGTGTCATATTTTATATGTACGGTTTCTTTGCCACGCCTTAGTGGCGCCGCATCCATAATGTCGTCATGCATCAAAGAAAAGTTGTGGAAGAATTCAATTCCCAATGCCGGTTTGATCACATTTTCCACTTTTCCGTCAAAAACATAAGAGCCGAGCATCACGATCACCGGACGAAGCCGCTTCCCTCCTATGCTCAGAATATAATCACAGGGTTCATATAATTCTTTGGGTTCCAAATCTTTGAAAGAATAATCTTCCAATGCTTTACTGACAATTTCCTGGTATTCTTCGATTACGCTCTTCATATAAAATAAATCTGTAGCGCAAAGATAAAATTTCTAATGCGTAGCAGTAGAATCTATTTTGAGAAAAGTTGATAAAAACACTAATTTTGCAGTGCAAAAATTTTAAACAAAATGGGAAGAGCGTTTGAATTCAGAAAAGGCAGAAAAATGAAACGTTGGGCTACAATGGCCAAAACGTTCACACGAATCGGTAAGGATATTGTAATGGCGGTGAAGGAAGGCGGCCCCAATCCCGAGGCCAATTCGCGCCTCCGCGCGGTCATGCAGAACGCAAAAGCGGCCAATATGCCTAAGGAAAATGTGGAGCGTGCCATCAAAAAAGCAACCGACAAAGACACGGCGAACTTTAAGGAAGTTTTGTTTGAGGGCTACGGCCCGCACGGAATTGCCGTTCTGATTGAAACCGCGACCGACAACAATAACCGCACAGTGGCCAACATCAGAAGTTATTTCAATAAAACCGGAGGAGCTTTGGGAACACAAGGTTCTGTGGAGTTCATGTTTGACCATATCTGTAACTTTACAGTCAATGGCTCCGGATTGGATCTGGAAGAGCTGGAACTGGAGCTGATTGATTTCGGTGCGGAAGAATTGTTTGAAGAAGAAGAAAATGTGGTGGTTTATGCGCCTTTTGAAAGCTTCGGACAATTGCAGAAATATTTTGAAGAAAACAATATCGAAATCGTTTCCAGCGGTTTTGACCGGATTCCGCAGGTAACCAAAGAATTAACGGAAGAACAACAAGCCGACCTGGACAAGCTGCTTGAAAAAATTGAAGATGATGATGATGTTCAGAACGTTTTTACAACAATCTCAAATAATTAATGTTAGAAGTTAGAAGTCAGAAATTAGATTTTTTTCATTTACTTCTAACCTCTAATTTCATAATTCTAAATTCCCTATAATGAATCTCAAGCAAAAAACAGCAGAAATCCTTTTACAAACCATTTCCGAATTGTACAATATCATTCCGGAACGGCTTGAGGTTCAGAATACGCGCAAAGAATTTGAAGGCCAATATACGCTGGTCACTTTTCCGCTGATCAAAGAATTGAAGAAGAAACCTGAGGAAATCGGCGATGAGATCGGGAATGCACTTTTATCCAAAAACCTGATTTCGGGATTTAATGTGGTAAAAGGGTTCCTCAATTTAAGCTTCCATGATTCTTTCTGGCTGGAAAAATTAACCGAAAATGCTTCAGATAAAGATTTCGGATTGATTAAAAACAACGCGGACACGAAATCGGTGATGGTGGAATATTCCTCACCCAACACCAATAAACCCATTCACCTGGGGCATATCCGAAATAATCTTTTGGGTTATTCGGTTGCCAATATTTTCAAAGCGGCCGGACACAAAGTACAGAAAATACAGATCATCAACGACCGCGGTATTCACATCTGCAAATCCATGCTGGCCTGGAAAAAATTCGGAAACGGTGAAACACCCGAATCTTCCGGGATGAAAGGTGATCATCTGGTCGGGAAATATTATGTGGAATTTGACAAACATTACCGCGACGAAATCAAAGATTTAGTTTCACAAGGCCAGTCGGAAGACGAAGCCAAAAAGAATGCGCCGCTTTTCAAAGAAGCCCAGGAAATGCTGGTAAAATGGGAAGCCGGTGATAAACAGGTTCGTGAACTTTGGGCAAAAATGAACGGCTGGGTCTATGACGGGTTTAGTCAGACTTACAGGCGTTTAGGTATTGATTTTGACCATTATCAGTACGAAAGCAATACTTATCTGTTAGGAAAAGATTTGATCCAAAAAGGATTGGATTCCGGTGTTTTTTACAAAAAAGAGGATGGTTCGGTCTGGATTGATCTAACGGCGGACGGACTGGATGAAAAACTGGTTTTGCGTTCGGACGGGACTTCGGTTTATATGACGCAGGATTTGGGAACGGCCGTGGAACGTTTTGAAACTTTCGACATTGAAAAACTGATTTATGTCGTTGGAAATGAACAGGATTACCATTTCAAAGTCTTGTTTCTGATTCTGAAAAAATTAGGTTTCAAATGGGCGGATTCGTTGGAACATTTGTCTTATGGAATGGTTAATTTGCCGGACGGAAAAATGAAATCCCGCGAAGGAACCGTAGTGGACGCCGATGAATTGATGGAAGATATGTTCCAGACCGCTAAGGAAATTTCTTCCGAACTGGGAAAACTGGACGGCTATTCGGACGAAGAAAAAGACAAGCTCTACGAAATCATCGGGATGGGCGCTTTGAAATATTATATCCTGAAAGTTGATCCGAAGAAAGGAATTTTATTTGACCCCAAAGAAAGTGTGGATTTCAACGGAAATACAGGGCCGTTTATCCAATATACTTATGCGCGGATCCAATCGATTCTAAGAAAAGAACAGCCAAAAAATTTTGATCCCAATTCGCTGGAAATGAATGAAGCGGAAATTGAAATCATTCGTCATTTGTATAATTTCGAAGAAACGATTCAAAAGGCAGCAGAAGATTTGAGCCCTGCACTGATAGCGAATTATGTATATGACTTGGTTAAACTGTTCAATTCATTTTACCAGAATTACACTATTCTGAAAGCGGAAAATGATAACCTGAAAAATTTCAGGTTATACCTGGCACAATGGGTAAGCCACACAATTTTCTCTGCACTTAATTTGCTGGGAATGAAATCCCCCGAAAAAATGTGATGGAATAACTGAAAAAATTCATCAATTTATTTTTTCAACTCATTTAGTTTCTCTATTTTTGTAATCACAAAAGCTTAATAGCTTTTTCATAGGTTTAGGTTGGTTAAGGTTAGCTCCTCATTCATTGCGAATGAGGAGTTACTTTTTTATACTATTTTTAACTTGTAATCCCACGCCAACTTTCATACATTTGTTTTCATAAAATTAGATTATGACGACAAAATATGAGCAGATTCCTTCTTCATTATTCATAAAAAACAGGAAGAAATTTGCAAACGCATTACAGCCAAAATCCTTAGCAGTATTCAATTCCAACGATATTTATCCCGTCAGCGCAGACAGCACGCTGCCTTTTGCGCAACACCGCGACATCTTTTACCTGAGCGGAATCGACCAGGAAGAAAGTATTCTTTTGATTTTCCCCGACAGTTACGAAGAAAAGCATCGTGAGATTTTATTTCTGAGGGAAACCAATGAGCATATAGCGGTTTGGGAAGGTGAAAAGCTAAACAGAGAACAGGCTTATGAAGTTTCCGGGATCAAAACGGTTTACTGGTTGCAGGATTTCCCGAAAATTTTCCGGCAACTGATGCACGAAGCGGAAAATGTGTACATCAATACAAACGAACATTACCGTGCCAGCGTGGAAACCGAAACACGTGAAGACCGTTTTGTAAAAAAATTAATGACCGATTTTCCGGGGCATAATTATATGCGAAGCAATCCGATTCTGCAAAGATTACGTTCTGTCAAAGAACCGGAAGAAATCGAACTAATCCAGAAAGCCTGCGATATTACCGAAAAAGGATTCAGAAGAATTCTTGGATTTGTAAAACCGGGTGTTTGGGAATTTGAAATCGAAGCAGAATTCGCACATGAATTTTTGCGCAACCGTTCCAAAGGGTTTGCCTATACGCCCATCATCGGTAGTGGTTATAACTCCAATGTTTTACATTATATACAGAACAACCAGCAATGTAAGGACGGCGATATTTTATTGCTGGATGTGGGCGCGGAATATGCCAATTATTCGTCCGATATGACAAGGACGATTCCTGTCAACGGAAGATTTTCCGAACGCCAGAAACAGATTTACAATGCGGTTTTGAATTGTAAAAATGAAGCCGAAAAACTGCTGGTTGCCGGAAACAACTGGTACGATTATCATAAGGAATTGGGAAAAGTTTACACCTCTACCCTCTTGGATCTGGGCTTGATCGACAAAGCCGACGTACAGAACGAAAACCCGGACTGGCCGGCATATAAAAAATACATGATGCACGGAACCTCGCACCACATGGGGCTTGACACGCATGATTACGGAATTCTTTCCGATAAATTTGTGGAAGGAATGGTTTTTACTAATGAACCCGGTTTTTATATTCCTGAAGAAGATTTAGGAATCCGGATTGAGGATGATTATGTCATCCAGTCATCTGGCGCACCGAAAAACCTGATGAAAAATATCCCGATTACTATTGAGGAAATTGAGGAATTGATGAATTCCTAAGAACACTAACTTTGTCAAAGTTATATTCATCATTTATGAACTTTGACAAAGTTTTCTGGATTTAATTAAATAACACAAGCTATGCACAGATTTCTATTTTTTCTCATCGGTGGAATTTGTTTCGCCCAATTCCAGCAGGATTCCATTCAATTCAAAAAAATATCGGACGAAATTTTGCTTCACGGCGAAGCCTATGATAATTTAAGAGAATTGACCAAAGACATCGGCCATCGCCTGAGTGGTTCTGAAAATTATGAAAAAGCAGTCGTCTGGGCAGAACAAAAGCTCCGGGAAGCCGGGGCGGATAAAGTCTGGCTACAGGAAGTAATGGTCCCGGTTTGGGAACGCGGAAAGGAATCACTAAAAATCAAATTCAGCGACGGTGAAACGAAAGAATTGAGAATGACTTCTTTGGGGAATTCTGAAGGCACAGACGGAAAAGATATATCGGGCGAAATTTTAATGGTCAGTTCCATTGATGAATTTGAAAAGCTCCCCGACAGCCGGGTAAAGGATAAAATCGTATTTTTCAATTATCCGTTTAAACAGGAATTTGTAGAAACATTCCACTCTTACGGCGACGCGGGGAAATACCGTTTTTCCACGGCTTCACTGGTGGCAAAAAAAGGTGGAAAATTTGTGATTGTCCGTTCATTGTCTTCCGGCATTGACGATGTTCCCCATACCGGCGTAATGGTTTATGACGAAAATTATACAAAAATACCTGCCGTCGCGATCGGCAATACAACAGCAGAGCAGCTTGCCCAGTTCATCAGAGAAGGAAAAATTACGGCAACCCTAAATTCAAACTGCGGAATGAAAGCCGAAAAACTGACACATTCCGTCATCGGGGAAATCACCGGGAAAAAAGACCAAAAAGTAATTCTGGTCGGCGGGCATCTGGATTCCTGGGATGTCGGCGAAGGCGCGCATGACGACGGCGCGGGAATTGTCCAGGGCATAGAAATTCTTCGGGCTTTAAAAAAACTCGGCATTCAGAACAACCATACCATACGTGTGGTTTGCTTTGCCAATGAGGAAAACGGTTCACGCGGCGGAAAACAGTATGCGGAAACGGCAAAAGACAAAAATGAAATTCATCTTCTGGCCATTGAAAGCGATGCTGGCGGATTTACGCCAAGAGGGCTTTCGCTGGAAATGGACGAACCCAAACGAAAAGAAATCCAAAGCTGGTCAGGCTTGTTTCTTCCTTATGGCATATACGATTTTTCAAAACAATACGGTGGCGTGGATATTGACCCATTGAAAGAAAAATCAAATGTTCCGCTCGCCGGTCTTATTCCCGACTCGCAGCGTTATTTTGACATCCACCATACGGATGAAGATACTTTTGAAAAAGTCAATCGTCGGGAATTGCATTTAGGTGCGATTGCCATGGCCCATTTGATTTATATGACAGATAAATACTGGTAATTTGGCTTTATGTCAACTGCAAAATTAACACAGAAACAGCAACTTAACCATCCGGGAATAGCTATTTTTACATTATACCTGCCTCGCCGTCAGGCAGGCATTCATACAATATAATTTTACATAAGAGTAGTATGGTTTTTGATAAAATCCGGACATGAAAAATTTTATTTTAATCGCATTATTAGGTGTGTATTTGGGCTGCAATGCGCAGGAAAGTGAAAATGTTTTAAAAGCGGTCAATTACGATGAATTAAAATCAGTCATTCAAAAAGAAGACGGAAAATTGTATGTTGTAAATTTTTGGGCGACTTGGTGTAAACCTTGTGTGGAAGAACTTCCCGGGTTTATGGCTGTAAACGAACAATTCAAAGACAATCCTGATTTCAAAATGATTTTGGTATCGATGGACAATAAAAAACTGCTCAACACCAAAGTAAAAAAATTCATTCAGAACAATAACATTGATGCCGATGTTTACCTGCTTGACGACCTTCAGCGAATGAACGAATGGATTCCGGCAATTGACAAAAACTGGAGCGGCGCCATCCCGTCAACGGTCTTTTATAAAAACGGTAAAAAAATCCTGTTCAGGGAATTTCAAATGACCCGGTACGAACTGGAAGATATCATCAACGAAAATCTCTGAAAAAAGGCAAAGTAATTCCCTCACCTTGCCTTTTCGTTCAAAAATCTGCTATTCGGCAGCGTTTCCCGCAACTTTTTTCCAGATAAACAGGATAATTAAAGCGCCTATGATGGCAGAAATAAAACCGGAAAATGACCAGTTGTCATCAGAAGGATCAAATTCAAAAATAAGAGAACTGATCCATCCGCCTAAAATTGCGCCGCCAATCCCGATCAACATGGTTACAAAGAAACCTCCGGGGTCTTTTCCCGGCATGATCCATTTTGCCAAAGCGCCGGCGATTACGCCGAAAATTGCCCACGAAAGCCAGTTCATCAAGCCTCCGAAAATAAGTACAGACATTGTTTCCATAACTGATAAGATTTTGATTTCATCCAAATATAATGATTTTTATCATATTTCTGATTGTTAAAATCGAATTGACCTGCCAATGAGAAATACCGTACTTTTGCAGGTAAATTTAAATCAACTATGTCCCTCATCAAATCAATCTCCGGAATCCGCGGAACCATCGGCGGAAAAATCAACGATAATTTAACCCCAATTGACGCGGTAAAATTTGCCGCCGCTTACGGAACCTGGCTCTCCTCGGGTGCTGAGCGTAGTCGAAGCAAAGAAAATAAAAAACTGAAAGTTGTCATCGGCCGTGACGCGAGGATTTCGGGCGAAATGATTTCTCAACTTGTCAGCTCCACTTTGATTGGGCTGGGGATTGACATAATTGATTTAGGGCTTTCCACCACGCCAACGGTGGAAGTGATGGTTCCTCATTTGGAAGCCGACGGAGGAATCATTCTGACCGCAAGCCATAACCCGAAACAATGGAACGCTTTAAAATTACTGAATGCCAAAGGCGAATTTGTTTCCGGGCTTGACGGAGCTGAAATCCTGAAAATAGCGGAAAACGACGATTTTAATTTTGCCGAAGTCGATGATTTGGGGAAATACGAAAGAAACGAAGATGGAATTAAAATTCACATCGAAAAAATCCTGCAATTACCGTTGGTAAACGCAAAAGCCATTGCCGAAAAGAAATTTAAAGTGGTCATTGACGCGGTGAATTCCACCGGAGGGATTTCCATTCCACCGCTTTTGGATAAGCTGGGTGTGGAATATGTAAAATTATATTGTGAACCGAACGGGCATTTTCCGCATAATCCCGAACCTTTGAAAGAACACCTGACCGATATTTCCCGGAAAGTCGTGGAAAAAAAAGCCGATTTCGGAATTGTAGTCGATCCCGATGTTGATCGGCTGGCGATTATTTCGGAAGACGGCGAAATGTTTGGTGAGGAATATACGCTGGTGGCTGTCGCCGATTATGTGCTGGGCAAAACACCTTCCGCGACTGTTTCCAATTTGTCTTCTTCCCGGGCGTTGCGTGACATTGCTAAAAAGCATGGACAAAAATATGAAGCTTCGGCGGTAGGCGAAGTAAACGTCGTCACCAGAATGAAAGAAAACGGGGCCAAAATAGGCGGCGAAGGAAACGGTGGAATCATTTATCCTGAACTGCATTACGGACGTGATTCACTGGTGGGGATCGCTTTGTTTCTGAGCCATCTGGCAGAGAAAGATATGAAAGTAAGTGAATTGCGTGCTTCTTATCCGCCATATTTTATGGGTAAAAAGAAAATCGAGCTGACACCGGAAATTGATGTGGATGCTTTGCTGAAAAAAGTGGAAGAAAAATACCAAAACGAAGGAATTTCAACCGTGGACGGTGTAAAAATCGACTTTGAAAACGAATGGGTTCATTTAAGAAAATCCAATACCGAACCGATTATTCGCATTTATACCGAAACTCCGACACAGGAAAAGGCAGATGAGTTGGCGGATCGGTTTATTGAAGAATTGAAGAGTTTGAGTTGAATCAACGAAGATTAATAATTAAATTAGTATAAGAAATCTTACTTTTACTGAAAATTAATGAGATAAATGAATAATTTTTTCTTAAATAAAGCTGAACTAAGTGGATACAAATCAATTGAAAATACTTCCATTGAATTTAATAATGGATTGAACTTAATAATTGGAAAAAATGCAGCAGGGAAAACTAATTTTCTAAATTTTTTGAATAAATCATTAAACTTTGATTTTTCTAATTTCAATAATTTTAAAGTTAATTTTTCAATAAAGAAAAATGGTATATCATACGTATTTGATTTCACAAAAAAAACTACTATTAAATTAAAGAAAAAGGATACAAATACATTTGTTAGTTTAAAAAGATTAAATCCTGAATTTAATGGAAAACTTGAAATTAGGGGAGAAAATACCGGAATAAATGGTGTTTTTGAGATAAATAACGAAGAGGATATTTCGAAGTTTTCAGATATATTAGAGAACGAACCAGCATTATTTAAATCGACATTAATTAGGCATGGCTTACCCAAAAACTATTTGATAATTGATAAACCATTAAACATTGAGATAATTAATAAAAGTATTTCAGACGATTTTTTTAATTATTATAATTCTTCAGATCAAAGTAAATTTTTTAAGAAGTTATTGTTCTCACTTATTAATATCGATATTATTGAGGGGAAATATTTTAATAATAAGTTAAGGAAAAGAGAATCTATCGAAAATTTCACAAGGGATAAGATTAAATTGTATAAAAATAAAATTTCGAAAGACTTAAGTTTTTTAGATGATTTAAAACAAGTTTTACAAGATAATTCTCCGATTGAAAATGTTAGAATGAATGATAATTTCTTAATCGAAATTGATAATGAGGAGAAAAAAATATCTGTAAAAAATTTTTTTCTTGAATATCAAATAGATGAACGTTGGCACACTTTTGATGATTTGTCTGATGGTACAAAAAGAATTTTCTATTTAATCTCCGAAATATTTACGTTAGATATGAACTTTGAAGAAAAAATTTTAAATGTCATATTTATTGAAGAACCAGAATTAGGAATTCATCCGCATCAGTTGTATAAATTAATGAGATTTATTAAAGAAAAAAGTAGGACCAATCAAATCTTAGTAACAACTCACTCTCCTCTTACCTTAGATGTGTTAGAAGAAACAGAGTTAGACTCAATAATTATTGCAGAGATTAGAGATGGTGTCACTAACTTAAAAAACTTAAATAATACAAAAATCGAAAAGGCCAAGGCTTATATGGAGGAATTGAATTTAAGTGATTTTTGGTTAAATTCAGATTTAGAAGATTAAGGTAATGAAAATTGGGTTAGTTGGTGAAGCTCCTATTGATACAATGTCTCTGAAAACTATACTTTTAAAAAGGTATTCAAGTTTAGAGTTTGTTGAATTATTAAAAAATAAAATTACTGGATCTTCTTTAGATAATAAGAAGACAAAGACCGAATTGAGTATTGAATGCAAGTTTCATAAACCAGATGCTATTATTTTAATTAGGGATTTAGATGGTTTTCAAACTGATAAATATCGAGATAAACAATTACAAAGAAAACAATTTTTTAAGGATATTACAAAATGTATAAAAAAGATAGATGCTATTCCGCTCCTTAATATTTGGGAATTAGAAGCTCTAATATTCGCAGACATTAATGCTTTTAATATGCATTATGGCTGTGAGATTGTTTTTAATGGAAACCCGATGGAAGTAGAAAATCCAAAAGAAGAATTATTTAAGTTAAATCAGAAATATTCTAGCTCTCATAATGAGAAGATTTTTCAAAAATCTGACTTTGATATGATTTATAATAATTGTTCATATTTTAATGACTTTATTAAAAAATTTGAAACAACTGTATTTTCAAATTAACCATTATTTTATTCAGCAAAGTATATCTTTCTTGTTCATTTATTGTGAAAAACTGATAAATATTATAAACCAAACAACTTAACTTATCCGTAAATTCGTAGTGTGGAAGAAGGTTTTTTAAATAATGATCTGATCGATCGTTTTGAGCAGATGCTCGATAACAAAGAGCAATTTTACTTTGATACCGAGGAATTTTACGAAATCATCGCGTATTATTTAGACGTGGGTGATCTGCCTTATGCTAAAAAAGCGCTGGATTACGCGCTGGAAATGTATCCGGCAAGCACCGAGATCCAAATCAAAAAGCTGGAATATCTATTGTCCGTCAACCGGCTGAAAGCGGCTTCTCAACTGATCGAAGAATTGAAAGAAGTCGGTGCGAATGATGTCGATTATATGATTTGTGTTGCGCGGTTCTGGTCGCTGAAAGAAAATCCGAAAAAAGCGGTTCAGTTCTATGAACAGGCTTTGGAACTGGGCGACGACCTGGAATACATTTACAATTGTATGGGCAACGAATACCTGAACCTGAACGAAATCAGCCAGGCGTTGTATTGTTTCAAAAAGGCGTTGGAGCTGGATTTGGATGATGATTTCGCATTCTTTTCCTGTGTTCAGTGTTTTGAAGATTTGCACTTGAACAAGGAATGCGTTGAATTCCTTTTGCAGTACATAGATTTGCGCCCGTATTCAGAAATTGCCTGGTCGCAGTTGGGGCAGCAGTATATGCTCATGAAAGATTATGAAGAAGCACACCGGGCGTTTGATTATGCAACGCTCATCAATCCGAAAAGCATCATGGCTTACACGCAGAAAGCGGCTTGCCTGGAAAAACTGGAAGATTACGAAGAAGCGATAAAAGTTTACGAAGAAACGCTGGAGCTGGATGATTCCGCGGCTTATACTTATCTGAAGATTGGAAGCTGCTATGTGAAATTAGGCAAACCGTTCAAAGCGTTGAAAGCTTTCCACCAGTCATTGCATGAAGACCCGCAACTGGATCAGGCCTGGGTGGCAACTTCGGATTTGTACGATAGCATCGGGAATTATGAAGAAGCGCTTTACTACCTGAACCGTGCTTTGGAACTGGAACCGGCCGGAATTGATTACTGGAAGCGCAGAGCTTATCTGCATATTCAGCTCGTTCGTTTTGAGGAATCCACTTTGGATTATTACCGGTTGGTGGAACTGGAACCCAATAATTTCTATAACTGGCTGGGGCTGAGTGAAACACTGATTACAATCGGCGATTATCAGAAAGCTGTCGAAGCAGTTTTCAGAGGTTTGAAACATTTCAACCGTGCCGAATTGTATTATCAGCTGAGCAATTGTTATTACCTTTTGGGAGAAGAAGCTTTGGGTAATTCTGCTTTTAAGAAGGCTTCAGAAATGAATGCTTCACTTCAGGGAGAAATGTTCCAGAAATACCCGATTCTCGAAAACAGGCAAATTCTTGCCGGAAGAAAAAGCGTGAAGAAAAAATAATTCGCACCTTTTCTCAATCTAACATTTTTATAATCTGTTGTTTACCTGAATTTAAACAAGGAATGAATTTTGTTGTTTAGATTTGCCATAATCACTTTCAAATGAATTATTTCATCGTTGGCGATATACACGGCTGTTATTTCACCTTGCGTGAAATGCTTGATAAATACTGGGATTCTGAAAATGAAAAACTCGTAATACTCGGAGATTTTGTCAATAAAGGCAAGCATACTTTTGCAGTGATTGAATTACTGATGAAGCTCAAAAAGCAATTGGGGGAACAAATGGTGATCCTGAAAGGAAACAATGAATATCTTTTTGAAGAATATTACCGTGATTCTATCACGCTGGCTTCCAAACAGAAGTTTGAAAATTATAATCTGGATTATATCCGGACACTGAACTGGATGGATAAATTACCCCATCACTGGCAAAACGGAAAAGTTTATACTTCCCATGCAGGCGTACCGGAAGATATGGAATTTCCTTTGGAGGACTCAAACATTCAGGAATTATTCAACCGTAAACCCTTGAAAAACATTGGGAAGCGACAATTTATAGGACACATAGTGGTGAACAAACCTTCTTATGATGAAAATGCCGATGCCTGGTACTTAGATACCGGTGCGGGATTCGGGAAAATGCTGACGGCTGCTCAGGTGGATTCAGAGGGAAATGTCTATGCGCTTCATAGTCTGAAAGTGCATGAAAAGGATAAAGGGAATTAATATAACTTCTCCCTCAAAAACTGTCCTGTATAAGATTCTTTCACTTTCAGAATTTCTTCCGGCGTTCCCTGCGCGACAATGTTTCCGCCTTTTCTCCCGCCTTCCGGCCCGATGTCAATTACCCAATCCGCAGATTTTATGATGTCTGTATGGTGTTCAATTACGAAAACCGTATGCCCGATTTCAATCAGTGCGCGCAATGCTTTCAGTAGTTTTTTTACATCGTGGAAATGTAGGCCTGTACTGGGTTCGTCAAAAATGAAAAGCGAATGGTTTTTGGTTTGTCCTTTGTTGAGGAACGAAGCCAGTTTAATCCTTTGCGCTTCACCGCCCGAAAGCGTGTTAGACGATTGCCCCAATTGGACATAACCCAAACCGGTTTCCTGTAACGGCAGGATCTTTTCCACAACTTTGGTTTCATCGTGCTTTTGAAAGAATTCAACCGCTTCGTCAACGGTCATGTGCAGAATATCGGAAATGTTTTTTCCATGGTATTTCACTTCCAGGATTTCCTTTTTGAAACGGTTCCCGTGACAGGTCTCACATTCCAGCTCAACGTCGGCCATGAACTGCATTTCAATGGTAATAACGCCTTCGCCCTTACAGGTATCGCAACGGCCGCCATCCACGTTGAACGAAAAATGTTTGGGCTGGAATCCCTGCAATTTGCTTGCTTTTTGTTTGGCAAAAAGATTCCGGATGTCGTCATACGCTTTGACATAAGTTACAGGATTGGAGCGCGATGATTTCCCGATAGGGTTCTGGTCAATCAGTTCAATGTTCTGAATTTTACTGACCGCACCGGTCAATTCGTCAAATTCACCGATTTTATTTCCATAAATCCCGAGATTCCTTTGCAGTGCCGGCGTAAGAATTTCCTTCATCAGCGTACTTTTTCCCGAGCCGCTGACACCGGTAATGACGGTCAAAGTATTGAGCGGGAATTTTACATCAACGTTTTTCAGGTTATTTTCCCTTGCGCCTCTGACTTCTATATAATTTTTAAACGGAATTCTTTTTTTGGGAACCTCAATTTCCATCTGACCGTTCAGGTATTCCGCCGTCAGCGTTTTGGCTTTGAGCAATTCGTTATAAGTTCCTTCGAAAACAATTTCACCGCCATGGGTTCCGGCTTCCGGCCCGATATCAATGATGTAATCGGCGGCTTTCATAATGTCTTCATCATGTTCCACCACGATTACGGTATTTCCCAAATCGCGCAATTTTTGCAAAACACCAATCAGCCTTTCCGTATCTTTTGAATGCAACCCGATGGAAGGTTCATCCAGAATATACATGGAACCAACCAGTGAACTTCCCAGTGAAGTCGCTAAATTAATTCTTTGACTTTCACCGCCTGAAAGTGTATTGGAGGCACGATTGAGCGTTAAATATCCCAACCCGACGTCGAGCAGGAATTCAATCCGGCTGCGGATTTCGTGCAAAATCCGTTTGGCGACTTTTTCCTCGTAATCGGTTAATTTTAATTCATCAAAGAAAACTTTCAATTCATCCAAAGGCTGATCCACCAGATCCTGAATCGCTTTTTGGTTAACCTTCACATAAGAAGCCTCTTTGCGCAGACGTTTTCCTTTACAGTTCGGGCAGGCGGTTTTCCCGCGGTAACGTGAAAGCATCACACGGTACTGGATTTTGTAGGTATTGGATTCGACCATTTTGAAGAAACCGTCAATTCCCTCCCACTCCCCTTTTCCGTGCCAGAGGATTTCCTTTTGTTCTTCGGTTAATTGGTAATACGGCTTATGAATCGGAAAGTCGAATTTTGAAGAAAGTTTGATGAACCAGTCTTTCCATTCACTCATTTTTTCACCTTTCCAGGCGACAACCGCGTCCTCGTAAACCGATAATTTTTTGTTAGGGACCACTAAATTTTCATCAATCCCGATGACTTTTCCGTAGCCTTCACAAACCGGGCAGGCGCCATACGGGTTGTTGAAGCTGAAGAAATGAATGGTCGGTTCGTTGAATGAAATTCCATCCAGCTCAAAGATATTTGAAAAATTCCTGATCGAAGAATCGTCCGAATTCCGCATGATCATAAATCCTTTTCCTTCAAAAAATGCCGTCTGAACGGAATCAGCCAGACGATGGTAAAAAGATTCATCATCCTGGACAGCAATCCGGTCAATGACCAGGTAAATCAGGTTTTCTTTTTTCCGTTCGAAATTGAATTCGATCAGATCTTCGATTTTGACTAAATTTCCATCCACTTCCAACCGTGAAAACCCTTGCTGCTGCAAAACTTTCAGGTGTTCGGAAAAGCTTCTTTCCTTGTTGAAATGAAGTGGGGAAAGAATCAGCAGTTTGGTATCGGTTTTTAAAGACTGGATATAATCAATCACATCGGTCACCGAATCTTTCTGAACCGATTTGCCTGAAACGGGCGAATAAGTAATTCCGATTCTGGCAAATAATAATTTGAGGTAATCATAAATCTCGGTGGTCGTCCCGACCGTAGAACGTGGATTGGTGCTGATGACCTTCTGCTGGATAGCAATCGCCGGCGCAATTCCTTTGATGTAATCTACCTGCGGCTTGTCCAATTTCCCTAAAAACTGGCGCGCGTAAGATGACAAACTTTCAACATAACGCCGCTGGCCCTCCGCGTACAAAGTGTCAAAAGCCAGTGAAGATTTGCCGGAACCTGAAAGCCCGGTAATGACCACCAGTTTGTTTTTCGGAATCGCTAAATCTATGTTTTTCAGGTTGTGGAGCTTAGCGCCTTTTATGATGATAAACTCCCTGGGATTATATTTAGATAAGTCTTTTTTCATCGGAACGGGCAAAGTTACGAAAAGACAGGAAGCTCTAAGTATAAAGTCGCAAAGATTTAATCTTGCCTGGGGGATTTTATTCTAAATTCTTAATTTTACATCCTGTTGAAATCCTTATGAAGAAAATACATCTGTTCTGTCTTTTGGTTATTTGCTGCATACCCTGTTTTTCTCAACAGTATGAGCAAATATTCAATCAACCCTATGCAGAAAGGGTTACTGCGCTCCGCAACTTATACGGACAGCTTATGGAATTAAAGGATTCGGCGGCTGCCATCCGGGAAGTTGAACAGATAGAAGGCCTCGCACGACGGAAAAACGATGATGAAATGTTGCTGGAAATGCAGTTGTTCCGGGGATACTATCTTTCTGCTTCTGCTAAAGACGGGAATTACCAACCCGCTCTCACGCAGTTGCTGAAAGTAGCGAAGCAGGCCAAAGAAAAAAATGTAAAACATTTACAGATAAGGGCATACAGGATTATTGCGGAAGTCTATTGGAACAAAATCCGAAATTACGAGCTTGCCTTTGAATACTATATTTTGCTGGAAAATATACTGAACAACGTTCAGCCTGAAACTTATCCCGACATGGCGGAAGATTTGCTGAAAGTAGGAATGGCCTATTACTTCTTTCAGGATTATACACATGCCAATTCCTATTTTAAAAAAGTCATTGCCATTCCCGAAACGGAATTCAATACGCTAGCGATCAGTTCCGCAAAAAATACTTTGGGGCTCTATTATCAGAAAACAGGAGATTATCATACTTCAGATGATTATTTCCATCGCGTGCTGGCGTCGCCTTTTCAGAAATCCATCGAACAGTGGGAAGGGATTGCCAAAGGAAACCTGGGCGCCAATCTTTATTACAGAGGCAAATATGAAGAAGCCATTCCCCTGCTGGAATTTGACTATAAAAAAGCGGAACAGGTAAATGATTACGGCCTGGCGGCGGGAGCAATGACCATCCTTGCCGATATTTACCTGAAACAGAATAAATTATCAATTTCCAAAAAATACATAGACACAACCAGGGCATATATCGAAAAAGCAAACGTACCCGACAGGTTAAGGTTATTGTTTCCGGTTATGAGCAAATGGTTTGGAGCCAATGGCCAGGCCGCTTTATCTGATGTATATCTTGATTCGGCTGTTATGGCAATTGAAAAATACAACGATAAATTCAGTGCGCTGAAAATACTTCGTGCCGAACAAAAAAACAACCGGCAACAGCGAAGCCTGGAAAAAGCCCGTTTTGATTTGGAAAAGCAGAAATCCATTTCTCAGAGAAGTATGATGATTGGTATAATTATACTGTTGCTGGCGGGTGCTTCATTTTATTATTTATCACAAAAGAAAAAGCAGAAGATAAAGGATCTTCAGTTACAGATTTCCCGCCAGGAACTGGAAACGGCTCACAAGGAATTAATGGGCGTACTCTCGCAACTTAGCAAAACCACCCGTTCATTATCGGAGAAAAATAAACTGATTGAACAATTGCAGGAGCATTCCGGGCAGGAAAAGGATGCGGTCATAGCGCAATTACAGCAAAGCATGATTCTGACCGGCGAAGATTGGGAAGAATTCCAGTCTTTGTTTGAAAAGGCTTATCCGGGATTTATTGAACATCTCAAAAAAATTTCGCCTAAACTTACGCCCGCCGAAATCCGGTTGCTGTTGTTGTTTAAACTTAAATTTTCACTGAAAGAAATAAGCCATATCCTTGGAATTTCCTATGACAGCGCCCGGGTTTCCTGGTACAGGATGATAAGGAAGCTCAACCAACCGAGCAATATTTCTCCCACAGAACTTCTTGAATTAATTACCGGAAACTAAGTTTTCCAAAGGTTATCGGTACGTTCTAATTGATTGTATTTCAGTTTCATTTTGAAATTGCTACAAAATTGCTACAATTTTTTTTCCGCTCCGGGCAAACCTGATTTTAAATTTGTTAAAGCAGATATAATAAACCGGTCTTCTGAAAATGCAGAGCAGATTTATTAAAAAACCCACAAATAATAGTCACAATGAAAAAACCCAACACACAACAATTCGGCCTTTGGCTGTTCATCTTTCCTTTGTTTCTTATGGGAAGTAACGCAATGGCGCAATCTCCCAACGCGCTGCATTTTGACGGAAACAATGACAAAGTAGAAATTTGGGATGCCGGATCATTGGATTTAACCGATTCTTATACTTTGGAATGCTGGATAAAACCAACAGCATTGGCTTCCATGTCCGGGCTGATTTCCAAATATCATTCCCTTGGTTCTGACGGTTACCTGTTAAGGCTTGGTTCCACTGCGCCTTATTCAGGAATTGGCTTTGACGGGATGGAAACTGCATCAGGGATAATTACGCCCGGTGTATGGTACCATATAGCGGCGGTTAATGATAATGGAAACCGCCATCTGTATGTGAACGGTATAGAAATCCCGTTAACCGGAACTCCTGTAGATGTTGTCGCCAATGATGACAACCTGGTATTGGGTATGGACTATGCGCCTTCACCACGTTATTTTAATGGAATTATGGACGAAGTCCGTATCTGGAATACCGCCCGGACACAATCCCAGATTATACAAACGGTATATGCACCTGTAAACCCGGCTACACCCGGATTGGTGGCATATTATAAAATGGATCAGGGAACGGCCGGTGGCAATAATACCGGCCTTATACAGGTGTTTGATGCGGCTGGTAATGACAATAACGGTACGGCTACCAATTTTAACCTGTTCGGTAACAGTTCCAACTGGGTAAACGGAATCGTTTTTCCCGACAACGTTTTGTATGTGGATGCTTCTTCTTCGGGAGGTATCGGCTCCGGCTGGCAGAACGCCTTCACGTCTTTGTCGTATGCCCTTAATTACGCAAATGAGAACTCCGATATTGACAGCATTCTTGTTGCCGGTGGAACTTATAATCCTGCCGGTTCTGAGGGCAGGGACAATACGTTTCTGATCAAACGCGGCGGGCTGAAATTATTGGGAGGTTATCCCCAAGGAGGAGGAGAAAGAGACCCGCAGGCCAATCCTGTTTATCTGGATGGAGACATTAACACTCCCGGTAATCATACGGATAATTCCTATCATGTGATGGTCATTGCCGGCATTCCTGCTGAATCGGATAGTCTGATTGTGGACGGCTTTACTTTCCGTAACGGGCACGCGGGTATAAATTCACTAAAAAACTACAACGGACAAGAAGTTTCGAGGAACAATGGCGGAGGAATTGTCCTGCACAATAATGCATCCGGTAACAACCTAATCATCCGAAACTGTATTTTTACAGACAATTATGCCATTTCCGGCGGCGGCCTTCTCAACCATACAAATACTTCGCCCCTGATTGAAAATTGTACTTTCATTTCAAATACAGCCCGCAACGGAGGCGGATTATACAATTATAATAATTCCGACCCGACGATAAAGAATTGTGATTTTATTGGGAATGTAGCGGAATACGGTTCCGGCGGAGGAGGTATGTTCAATGATTATTCTTCGCCACTGGTGAAGAATTGCCTTTTTTCGGGGAATTCGGCTGCAACAGCGAATATGAATGGAGGTGGTATGAGCAACAACGAATCCAGCTCAATCATTACCAATTGTGTTTTTGAAGGCAATACGGTAGATTCAGGTTCAGGAGGTGCTATTTACAATGAATCAGAATCCTCACCGATGCTTTTTAGTTGTACGATTTTCAATAATACGGCAAATGACGGAAGCGGAATTTTCAACAATTTAAATTCTTCTCCCAATATCGTCAATAGCATTATATGGGGCAACAGCTACAACGGTATTGCCAACAATATTTCTGACCCCGTGATAACTTATAGTATTTTACAAGAGGAATATAGCGGGGAAGGAAATACAAGCGCTGATCCCTGGTTTTTAGATGCGCTCAATCCTGCGGGTGCTGACGGCATCTGGCGGACAGCGGATGACGGCTTGCAATTATTGCCTTGTTCGCTTGCGGTAAATTCGGGAAATACATCCGTTGCGGAAGAAAAAGATTTCGCGGGTAACCCCAGGGTATTGGGCGGAACGATTGATTTCGGCGCGTATGAATTATCGGATTTTGTACCGTTTAATGTTTTATATGTTGACGATACGAATGGGAATGACCTCAACACGGGTATCAGTTGGAATGCGCCCTTGAAGACACTTTCACATGCGCTGGAACTGGCACAGGAAACTTACTGCTATGCCGGAGTGGAAAGTATTAGGGTGGCAGAAGGAACTTATTATCCGACAGGCGCGCAGGAAGGAACCGGCCGGGATGAAACTTTTCTTCTTAAACGGGGAGGATTGAAACTATTGGGTGGTTATCCCGCGGGCGGCGGTGAAAGAGATCCGCAGGCGCATCCCGTTTACCTTGACGGGAACATCCATAATCCGACGGACAGTTTGGATAACAGTTATCACGTGATGGTCATAGCGGGGATTCCCGCTGAATCCGACAGCTTGCTGATAGATGGATTTGCTTTCCGGAACGGCCATGCGGAAACCGGTTCGGAACAGGAATACAACGGCCAGAATGTACCGGGCAACATAGGTGGGGGAATAGTAGCTTACAACAATGCACTTGGTAACAAACTGGTTATCCGTAACTGTATAGTTTCAGGAAATTATGCCGTTTCGGGCGGAGGGATGGCTAACCATACCGGTACTTCGCCGTTGATCAGCCAATGTTCATTTACGGGAAATATAGCCAATAATGGCGGTGGGATTTATAATTACAATAATTCTTCACCAACTGTTATGAATTGTGAATTTAATGGTAATGAGTCATTTGAGATTGAAAGTGGTGGTGCAGGAATGTACAATGACAATTCTTCACCTGTCATAACCGGTAGCTCGTTTTCCGGTAATAACGCTTATAAAGGCGGAGGTATTTACAACACCGGCTCGTCTGCCCCGGACATAAGCGGATGTTTATTTTCCGGTAATAATGCGCGGGGCGGAGCTTTATATAACTTTACCGGGTCGGATATCAACTTAAGTGATTGCATATTTGTAGGAAACAGCAGCAGTACTTTTGCAGCCATTGAAAATGTTTATTCCTCTTTCCGGATTGTAAACTGCGTGTTCATTGACAACAATGCCAACAGTATTATCTACAACAGTTATATAGCTGATACATCGGGAATATACAATAATACCATCTTTGGAGAAGGGATTGGTACCGCTATATACAATACCAATTCGAATATTCAGATAAAGAACAATATCCTTTGGAGTGGTGGCGGAGCGGGCATAGCAGGTAATTCTTCTCCTGTCGTTGCTTATAATATTATCAGGGGCGGGTACGCCGGAGGAACAAATAACACGGATGTCAATCCTTTGTTTGTAAATACTGATAATCCTGTGGGTGAAGATGGCATTTGGGGTACGGCCGATGATGGACTGGCGTTGTCTTCCTGTTCGCCTGCCGTAAATATCGGCAGTAACACCGGAATACCGGAAGGTGTTACAACCGATATTACGGGAAACCCGCGTATTTATGGCTGGATAGTGGATATGGGCGCGTATGAATCGCAAAGCAACCTGCAGCCATCTGTTTTATATGTGGATACCGTCAACGGGAATGATGAAAACCCGGGGACAGGCTGGGGTGCGCCTTTCAAAACACTTTCACACGCGATGGACATCATTCAGAATACTTCCTGTTATTCAACAGTGGACATCATTCTTGTCGCCAAAGGCACTTATTATCCGGGACAGGTTGCGGGCTATACATTAAAAGCTTTCCTGCTGTTGCCCAACGTGAAAATGTACGGTGGTTTCCAGCCCGGAGGCACAGGCGGCTGGGAAGAAAGAGAACCGGGGACTTCCATACTGAGTGGTGATGTGGACGGCAACGGTATATTGGACAGCGGCAATGCCTACCACGTGGTAATTGCTTCCGGTGATATAGGAAATGCTGAACTGGATGGCTTTACCATTACCGGAGGAAATGCTTCCGTTTCATCAAATACAATTCCCATAAACGGGAATTCGGTAACACAGGATTCCGGTGGAGGAATTTTTATGGTAAACACTTCTCTTGTCATTAAAAACTGTATAATTAAAGAAAATACCGCCCGGAATGGTGGCGGGATATACACTTCGTACTATACGCACCTGGATGCTTCGGACTGCCTGTTTACGGGCAATACAACCTCCGGAAATGGCGGGGCGATTCATAAAGGCAGCATTGATTCATCACTCAATATTAACCGGTGTATATTTGAGGGCAATACGGCGGATTTTGGCGGAGCCATAGCCAACACATCAGATACGGGAACAATTCTTAACAGCCTGTTTACAGGAAATACCGCAAATAAGGGCGGGGCCGTATATGACAATGGTTCGGCAGAATTCATCAACAGCACTTTTTATGGAAATACGGCGAATTCGGGAGGTGCCTTGTACTCCAGTACCGACGGGACTGTAACCAATTCTATCGTGTACGGGAACAGCAGCGGGATTATGAATGGTTTTTTAATATCTCCCGTAGTAGTAAATTACAGCATCGTACAGCAAGCTTATTCCGGCCAGGGGAACCTGAATGCCGATCCGCTTTTTGTTAATCCGGATAACCCGGCAGGTGACGATGGCATCTGGGGAACATCTGACGATGGTTTCTTCCTGCAACCGGCAAGCCCTGCCATTAATACAGGCGATCCGCAGACCAATACGGAAAGTTATTCCGTTCAGGCAGGCGGAACCGATATAACCGGCGTACAGCGTATTCGTGAAAATATCATTGATAGGGGGGCTTATGAATCACTTAGTTCGGATATGGCCATCTGGACGGTCAATGATGAATGGATGAACGGGATACAACCTTCAGTTGACCGTGACGTATTTATTGAAGGAAACTTATTCGTTGGAACAGGTTCCGGAAGTTTTTCTGCCAAAACCCTTACAGTCCAGCCCGGTGGAAAATTAACCGTTGAGGAAGGAAATTTTGTTTCCGTTGCCAATGAAATTACCAACAATGCACCGGCAACAGATTTCATCGTGGCAAGCGGCGCAAATTTAATTCAAACCGACAACAACGCTGAAAATACCGGCGAAATCACTGTAGAACGAGAAACGCCCGGTGTGGTACGCCTGGATTATATTTTATGGTCATCACCGGTAGAGGGGCAGGGAGTCCGGGCACTTTCTCCTGCAACCTTGTGGAACCGGATTTATACTTATGAAGGAAACAACGCCTATGTTCCGGTTTTTGACAGCGAGTCAGACCCGGATATAGATTTCACTTCCGCAAAAGGTTATATGTTCCGCGTTCCCAATGACTGGTATCCCGATTTTTATCCGGAATATCCTTTCTTCACAGGCAGGTTTGTAGGTAAACCGTTCAACGGTGCGGTAAGTGTCGTTACGCATCCGGGAACTTATACTTCCATTGGAAACCCGTATCCGTCTAATATTGATGCGAATTTACTGATAAGCACTAACGGAATTTCCACGTTGTATTTTTGGATAAATACGCCCATAGTGGACGGGGAATATGCGGGGAACAATTATGCGACCTACAATTTAACCGGAGGCGTTTCCAATACCGGGGCGGTTGACGGGCCGGGTGTGCCGTCGGGTATCATTGCTGCCGGACAGGGATTCATCGTCCAGACACCCTTCATTTCTGTTTCATTTAACAATTCAATGAGGGTTTCCGATGCTGCTGAATTTTTTAAACCAAATGACGTTGGTAACCATCGTTTTTGGTTAAATCTTTCCGGTGAAAACGACAGGGAATTCAACCAGATTCTTGTGGGGTATATGGACGGGGCAACGAATGAAGCTGATGATGGCTTTGACGGAAAAATGTTCGGCTACGAAGGTTCAGCTGTTTATAATCTGATTGGCGATACTTCGACGGGCTCAGCAACCAAATTCACCATACAGGGTCGTGCGCTTCCGTTTGATACAGAGGATGTGGTTCCTCTCGGATTCCAGGCAGCCCAGGAAGGGAAATTCACAATTTCACTGGCCAATTCTGACGGTTTATTTTCCGAAGGAAATATCATCATTTACCTGAAAGACAAACAACTCAATATCATCCACAACCTGATGGATTCCGGTTATGACTTTGAATCATCACAAGGCGAATTCAACAACCGGTTTGAAATTGTGTATCAGGAAGAAGGTGCAATGGGAACAAACGACTTGGCTTCCAACGAAATCCAAATTTACAAAGACAAGGAATACATCGTGATTGATTCCCGGAAAGAAAAGATACTGTCAGTAGAATTGTACGATTTGAATGGAAGAATTATCCACCAAAATGAAAAAGTCAATTCAAACCTTTACAAAGTAAAATCAGCATCAAAAGGTGTAATCATTGTAAAAACCCAAACGGAAAATGGAACTGTTGTAACGAAAAAAATAATGAATAATTGAGTTTTCGGGTTGTGCGTTAAGCGTTCTGAGTTAACACAAAACTCGTCATACTGAGCTTGTCGAAGCACAAAACTCAAACAATCTGACCATTAAAAAACAAATAAAAAAAGAACAGATGAAAAACAATATTTTAAAATCAGGATTATTTATAAGTTTCACGGTATGCGGTATGCTCCCGTTATTCGCCGGGCCTGAAGACCCGGATGCAAGCCCCGACCCAGATCCACTGCCGGTTGACGGCCGTATTTGGATACTCGTACTGGCAGCCGTTGTACTGGGCAGCTTTTACCTGTGGAAAAATAAAAGAATCCTTTTGAAACGATAATTTTTCCCGGTTGATTGCCGGGAAAAGTGTTGGGTTCCCCCGGCGGGATTCCTTGAAACAATTAAATAAGGGATTCCGTTACGGGGGTTTAGCCAACCAACGGATGATAAATAACGTTAAGGGTTAAGCGTTTTGAGTTATGAGTTAAACGCATAACTCGTCACCCTGAGCTGCTGTGCCCGCCGGGGCGGGTCGAAGGGCTGTGTGGTTCGACAAGCTCACCATGACCCGCGTCACCCTGAGCTTGTCGAAGGGTCGAAGTATGGTTGCTGAGCTTGTCGAAGTACAAAACTCATCAAACTGACCACCGTACCTGACAATAAAAAAAAACAAATAAAAAAAGAACAAATGAAAAACCTCAACACAAAACAATTCAGCTTTTGGCTGTTCATCTTTACCCTGTTTCTTGTGGGAATTAATGCAACAGCCCAATCTCCCAATGCCCTTCATTTTGACGGGGCAAACGACTATGTTACCATCGGCGATGCCGATGCGTTGGATATGACGGAAAACTATACACTGGAATGCTGGATCCGGCTCGACGGATTTGCCTCAATGGCGGGCATCATCAGCAAGTACCATAGCAGTAACAGCAACGGCTACTTTTTGCGTATGGCGAACTTTCCCGATAACAGTATTGAATTCGACGGTATGACAACTGTTCCTCTCATTAATCAGGGACAATGGTACCATATTGCTGCGGTAAAAAACGGTAACAACCGCTATCTCTACCTGAACGGTTTATCAAAGACACTGAGCGGTACGCCCATTGCGGTGGAAGCGAATACTGATCCGCTCACCATAGGCGTTGATTACCTCGAAGGCCCAAGGCATTTCAACGGTGCCATAGACGAAGTCCGTATCTGGAATGTGGCCCGAACCCAGGAAGAAATACAGCAGGCGATGAAGACAACCATCGACCCTTCCGAACCCGGATTGGTGGCTTATTACAGAATGAACCAGGGCATTGCGGGCGGCAACAATGCGGGGCTTACCCAGGTCATTGACGCCACGGCTGCTGCCCGTAACGGAACGGCAATGAATTTCGCGATGAACGGCAATACTTCCAACTGGATAACCGGATCCATTCCGGTTAACAAATTATACGTGGACGTTTCTGCCACAGGGGCCGAAACAGGAAGCAGCTGGGAAAATGCTTATACTTCCCTTTCCGTTGCGATGGATTTTGCACGGAACCATACCGAAATAGACAGCATCCTGGTAGCCAAAGGGGTTTATTACCCCGAAACCATTGCGGGCGATGGCGCGACCAACCGCGACAAAGCTTTTGTACTGGTTCCTGATGTAAAACTGTACGGCGGTTTCCAGCCCGGCGGAACCGGCGGGTGGGAGGCAAGGGAACTTCCTGATGCCGATAACCCCTGGAACGGAACGGTACTTAGCGGTGATTTTAACGGTGATGACGAGGTAACCGGCAGCGGCGCTACGCTCAGCATTGCCGGAAATGCTGAAAACGCCTACCACGTTGTGATCGCGGCCGGTGATGTAGGCAACGCGCTGATGGACGGCTTTATCATTACCGGCGGTTACGCGGACGGCCCCACGCAGGGAGGTGTGATTACCGTGAACGGCTTATTTATTAAAAAGGCTTATGGAGGCGGTATCTATATCCGGGGTGCCTCACCGGTTTTTACCAATATGCTGGTCTGGGGCAATTCCACCCGGACGGATGTAAGCGGCCGGGGAGGAGGAATATATACCGAACAGCAGGCGGCGCCGTTGTTTACCTTTAGCAACATCCTCCGGAACCTGGGCGGGTCGGGCGGTGGAATTTTTAATGAATCCTCGTCTGTATTTTCTGATGTGGTAACAGACGGAAACAAAGCGGTTAGCGGCGGCGGGATGTACAATAGCGGTGCGGTGGTGGACTTGACCAGGGTAACCCTGAACGGCAATGATGCTTTAAATGGCGGCGGAATGTTCGGTACAAATGTTTCTTCGGTTACCATAAAGGAGAGTGTGCTGAGCAATAATACGGCCACCGACAGTGGTGGCGGTATCTATAATAGTGCCTCGCTTAGCTGTACCGGCACTGTCTTTATCGGCAATACGGCCAACTATAACGGCGGTGCTGTTTATTCAACAGTTTATACGCAGCTTACCAATACGTTGTTGGTTCAGAATACGGCGGTAGCCGGTGACGGCGGAGCGATATACAACAATGGTGGTGTTCTCGGCCTCGTCCTTGCCAATGTAACCGTTACCGGCAATACCGCGGCGGGCGGGGGTGGCGGTATTCGGAATCTAAATACCGGCGGCAACCCCATTACTCCCCAGATTGATAACAGCATCATCTGGGGCAACCAGAATGCATCCGGCATCGCCAATGTATCCAACGACTTGTCCATACCGAAGTATTCTTATTGCCTGATCCAGGGCAGCGGCGGAAGCGGCGGCTGGGTGGAGGAATTCGGCCAGGACAATGGCGGCAACATAGACGCCGACCCGCTTTTTGTCGATTCGGATAATCCTGCAGGTAATGATGGAATTTGGGGAACAGCCGATGACAGTTTGGCTTTGAGTTTTTGCTCACCCTCCGTAAATGCAGGCAGCAATGCTGACATTCCTGAAGGAACCACAACAGACATCACAGGCAACCCGCGGATTTATGACGGCACAGTAGATATGGGGGCTTATGAACTACAAAGCAGCACTCATCCTGCAACCGTATATGTAGATGCCACCGCGGGCAATGACAATAACCAGGGCAACAGCTGGAACGCATCTTTCAAAACCCTTTCCTACGCGCTTGAAGTAGTAAAGAATTCTGTCTGCTATACAGGAGTAGATACCATACTGGTAGCAAAAGGAACTTACTTCCCGCAACAAAAGGCGGGCAATGGCACACTCGACAGGGACAAATCCTTTGTCTTACTGCCCAATGTGAAAATATACGGCGGCTTTCAGCCCGGGGGTGCAGGCGGATGGGATGCAAGGGAGATGCCTGACCCTGAAAACCTGCTGGCAGGTTCCATTCTCAACGGTGACTTTTCTCAAAACGATGACGTAACCGGCAGCGGGGGAACACTCAATATTACCGGGAACGGAGAAAACGCCTACCACGTGGTCATCAGCGCGGGCAATGTAGGCACCGCCCTGCTGGACGGGTTCAGCATCAAAAGCGGAAATGCCGATTCGGAAGACGAAGAGCCAACGGGAAATATACAGGTGAACGGCCAGCAAGTCCCGCGGCACAGCGGCGGCGGAATCATCAATGTAGGTTCTTCACCCGCATACAACAATATATTTATCTGGGGAAATGATGCTTATGATTACGGTGGAGGAATATATAGCCAGAATTCATCTTCTGTAATTACGAACAGTTTCATCGGCCGGAATATGGTCTATTTTGCCGGTGCCGGTATGATGAATATGGATAATTCTCCAGTCGCAGTTTCCGGAGTAAAGATATGGGGCAACCGGGTGACGGGAAGCAGCGGTGGCGGAGTAAATAACGTACAATCTTCAGCTACATTTACCAATGTGGTGATTGAAGGCAATTCTGCCTATTACAGCGGTGGCGGTATGCACAATGGCAATTCGTCCCCTGTGCTTACCAATGTGCTTATTGCGGATAATACTGCGCAATATAGTAACGGCGGCGGTATAAACAACTATCAATCATCGCCGTTATTGTACAATGTTACCATTGTCAACAACCGTTGCGGGGATGGTTATGCCGGTGGCGGAATGTTTAACACCGAGTCATCAAACCCGCAGTTATTCAACAGTATCATCTGGAGCAATACAAATACAAACGGTGCGGCTTCCGGTATAGTCAGTTGGTGGAGTTCCATACCGGTATTCAGTAATAACTTAATCCAGGATAGCGGCGGTAGCGGCAGCAATTGGATTGAGGGTTTCGGTACGGACAACGGCGGCAATATAGATGCCGACCCGCTTTTTGTCAATCCGGATAACCCTGCGGGCGATGACGGCATCTGGGGTACGGCGGATGACGGTTTGTTCCTGCAACCGGAAAGCCCTGCTATTAATTCAGGCTACCCGCAAACCAATACGAGCGGTTATCCTGTACAGACTGGCGA
>Ga0206107_1000153_pt1 | contig 52521 bp, 86 predicted proteins | sample 2B0metagenome_FD_148652 | JGI IMG/M metagenome (GOLD analysis project Ga0206107, IMG submission 148652) | Enriched microbial communities from leaf-cutter ant dump, University of Wisconsin, Madison, United States - 2B0 | ecosystem: Environmental > Terrestrial > Nest > Insects nest > Nest dump...
CCCTGGCCGTTGACAGTATCCGGGTTGGCATCCTCTTGCACGGTCCAGCCGGTGATATCACCGTTGGCGTCAACAAACGTAGGCACTGTTACTCAGCCTCCACTAGCGTACACTCCACGGCCCGGAAGGAGTTGATGCCGTTGGAAATGATTCCTCGGTCGGTGGGCATCTGGGTGAAGAACAGTGCGTCATGGCCCTGGCCGGTGTGCCATTGGGTCAGCCCGCTTGAATACTGGTTCTTGCTCAGGCACGCCACTGCACCATAGAAATCAAGGTCACCGTCCACCTCACCGAACATGCGGAATGTCACACCGTTGGGACCGGCGATACCGGAGTTGGTGATGCCATCCGTTTCCGTGTCGATAAGCACAATCTCCGTGGGGTCTTCGTCATCGTCAGCCTGGTATTCGAAGCCAGCGGTTCCGTCTGTGAGGTTACCGTGGAATCCGAAGTGCAGGTAGAATCCCTCGGGGATAGGAATCCACACTTCCCGGAACGTTTCAGTGCCATTCAGGTAGTAGTTGGCGTACTTAACCGGTAGCGCCTTGGTGTTATCCGGCGTGTCGTATACGGCAGGGCGAGTAGCATCCTTACCGGCGAGGTTCTTACCGTCTAGTCCGGCCTTCCACGGGGACGCCCAGCAGTCAGGCATGATATTAGTTGCCGCCGCCCACGGGTCCACCCAGTAAATGCCGTCCGTACCGTAGTCGCCATTGGCGTAGGCGAAGATGATATCAATCTCCTCATCCCGCGCCAACCCCCACGACATTCCATACGACCGGGAGGTGCCTGCCGAACGCTTTACACCCTTGGTACCGTTGAGGCGGTCTGACACGCTAGACCACCCAGCAGAACTGCGGTCAACGTCCCTGCCAGGTGCGGGAACCCATGACATGAGGTTCTGGGTGCCGAAGTAAATCTTGCGGTCTTTGGTGAAATCCGTGGTCATACTTAAGACCTTCCTACCGTGCTCACGTTACGATTATAGTTGTTCACTGACGTGGCGATTTGGCGTCCGTCAAGGTTCAGTTCAACCACCATCATCTTAGCCAGGTTACGGAGCGTGTTAGGGCCAAGTTCGGTGTACCCAGGGCCACTCACGAAACCCCCACCGGCGTAACTCGGGGCAGGTGCAGTGGTACCCCGTGACAGACGGTTCAGGGCGTCAGCATAGGGCAACCCGGTGGACTGATTCACGTCGCGGGCCGGGATAACATACTCACCACGGTGAACCTCACCCGCCGGTTCGTACTTTCCACCTCGACCCGTGAAGCCTCCGGTGGCATACCCGACAAGGGCCTTGCGCTTCTTCATTAGGGCGTCAATTTGAGGTTGAACATACTTCACCAGGTTAGGGTTATACTTACCCGCAACGAGGGATGCAATCAATGCGTTAATCTGAGACGTGTATTCGGCGGCTCGCTGGTACTTAGTATTACTCGGGGCCTGGTAGTTCGTCTTGATGTTTTGGGTTGTGGTAACTGACCGATTCTTGTTCTTGGCGAAGAACTGGTCTAGTGCCTTCTGTGCCGGGCTGGTGTCTGCGTCTGCCTTCACCGTGAGATTACGGGGCACCTTGCTGATGATGCTCTGGAAGTCCCCAAAGGCCGCCGTGTACTTCTTGATTTCCGCGTTGGTGTACCCCAGGCTGGTAAGTTGAGCCTGGAACTTCTGACGCAACGATTCCGCGTACCGGGCGACTTCCTGCTGGGAGTGGCCTGCCGCCGCGTAGGCAACAATGAGGTCCTCGTAACTGCCCAGGAGTTCTAGAACCGAGTTACGCTGGTCGATAGCCGCCTCAGTGTTTCCGGTAAGGGTAGGCGTAGCGGCCTGCTGGGCCTTGGTGGCATCCTTCTGCTTCTTGGCAAGGTCAGACTGGGACTTAGCCAGGTCTGCGTTCTTGTCCGCCAGTTCGGCAACGATTTCCTGCTCGCGGAGGGTATCGCCGTACTCACGGGCAACCGTCAACTGGTATTCGAGGATGGCAATGGATGACTGCTGGCCCATGATGTCAGCCTGAAGTTGCTGAATCTCCAACCGGAGGTCCGCCAACTTGTCGCGTGCATCTGAAAGCGACTGAGCGAGGTCCTGGAACTTGGACGTAGCATCATCTGCCGCCTCCTGAAGCCCGAACCGATACTCGAAAGCATCCTTCATCACCGACGACAGGTCGGACACGTAGTCCGCGAGGGTACGAATCTCCTTAGCGGCCTTACGGGCGTTCGAGGCGGCGCGCCCAGTGTTGTCAGCCACCGAACTCATACCGGTGGCAATCTGGCCGGTGAGTTGACTCTGGGCAATCATCTGCGCCGTGGCGGAAGGGTTAGCAAGTCCGGCAAGTGCCGCCCGGATGGGGGCAAGTTGAGCCGCACCAGTCACACCAGCGCCCACCAACTGGTTGATGATTTCGTGGACGTAGGCTGAGAACAGGTCAGCATCGTCACCTGCAACCTTACCCACCGCTTCCAGGGTGGAGGTGAGTGCTCCCAGGTTTTCGCGCCCTGCCGCCGTCTGCTCGCTGAAGTCCAGCCCGTTGGTGGCAAGCGAAGCACCCAGGTCATAGGTGGACCCGATAAGTGCGTACTGGGCGTTCAGAAGGTCGAACATCCCATCCGTGAGGTCATTAAGGGAGTCCCCGTACTCGTTTGCAGACGCCGCTGATTGCTCCATCTCCACGCCTGCCGCCTTATAGGCATTCGCTTGGGTTTGGGCCAGTGCGATGGTGTCTTGAGTAGTATTGTTAAATAGGCCAACGGAGTCGAGAAGGTCTAAGGTGGCGTAGTTGGCGTCCAATGACCCCTGCGTGAAGTTCGCAAGAGAGTTTCCCGTAGCGTCAACATTAGCCGTCTCATCCAAAAGCGTTTGAGCAAAATTAGAAAGGGCGGCGGGTACGTTTCCACTTTCGATACCCTGGACTATATCATTCATCGTCAGGCCAGTTTTACTGAGCACGTCGTTCCAGGTAGCCAGGTTACTAGCCGCCTTCGCGGGGTCATCCCCTAGAATAGCGTCCACAAGACCCTTACGGATGGCCTGGTCGGTTACGGCACCTAGGTTGATATACAGTTCGTCCAGGCTTGTATTGAGGTCATCCACCCCATCCCTGGCCGTAACTGAACCATCCCCCACCCCTGCCAGCGCGTTAGCCATGTCGTACGCCTGGTTAGCAGAGTCAACAGCGGCATCCCCGGTGTCCTCAATCGTAACCTTCAGCCTACGTATAGACGCATCTCCGTTTTGAGTATCCTGGGTAATGGCTTCCCGTAGTGAGGCTCCGAACTCATCGAACTGGTGCTTCGCCTCCGATGAGCGCTGAGTCAAAAGCGAGATAGCAGTTCCAATGGCTACGACAGCAGCACCGATACCTGTAGAGATGAGGGCCGTCTTGATGGTGCCGATGGCAATCCTAGCGGCAACTGCCGACCCAGTAAGCGTCTCGATTTCGCCCCGGAGGGTAGCCATGTTGAACCGGGCAATGTTCCCCGACACGGCAAGACCGTCAAGGGCGGTACGGAGTGCCAGAGTGGAGGCAACCCCAAGAGCCATTGCGCCGAGAATGAGACCCAGGGCACCTGCGACAGCCGTAGCACCCACCGCCACTAGCGCAAGGACTTGACCGAACCCGGTGGAGAGGAAGTCGGTAGCCGCCTTAGCCATCCGCGTAAGCAGGTCTACGATAGCCGCAATGGGGCCGGTTGACGACTCACCAATGGTACCCAGGAGGTTTTGGAGGTTGTTCTTAAGGACCGTAATCTTGGAGGCCACTGTTTCCGCAACCACGCCATACTGGTCAGCAAGCGCTGTGCCGTCCTGGAAGCCCTGGCTGGCGATACGCATCTGGTCGGTGAGAACTTCACTGTTCTGCGCCAACTTCAGGATGGTGGGGATGTCACGGGATGCGGTGATGCCAAGTTCCTGAAGCACCGAGATAGCCTTCGAGTCCTCAACCCCTCCCAGACCGGTCAGGAATTGCTCTAGGGCACCTGCCGCGTCGTCACCCCACGCGGTAGCGAACTCCTGGCTTGTGAGGCCCGAAACCTTTCCGAACAACTTCAAGCGGTCACTACCGTCAGACACCGCCGTACTGATGTTCGTGAACAGGCGGGTGATAACACCACGGGCAAGTTCAGGCTGAACGCCCAGGGACGCCATGGCCGACGACAGACCGATAACCTGGTCTGCCGTGAAGCCCGCGAACGAACCCAGTGAGGCAATCTGCGAGGAGATATTGATAATCTGAGACTCAGTAGCCACCGACGACACACCCGTTGCCACGATGGCTGAACCCAGGTTTTCGTACTTGGTTGCGGGGACATCAAGAAGTTGTGACAACCGACCAAACGCAGTAGCGGCAGTGTCTACAGAAACATCGGTAACCGTAGCGAACTCAGCCACCAACTTGGTGAACTCAGCAACGTTTTGCTTGGCGATACCCAACTGACCGGCAAGGGTTCCAATGCGGGTGAGGTCGTTCCACGACTGAGGGATGGAGGTGAACAGGTCCTCAAAGTCATCCCGAAGGTCGTTCGCCTCCTTGCCCGTCTTGTCCATGTACACGCCGGTGGTGCGTGCCACGTCCGCAAAACGCCGGTCCATGCTAATGGCGGTTGCGGTAGATGCCGTGGACAACCCGAGGAGTGCGGCACCTGCAAGGTTCGCGGTCGTCGCAACATCGTACAGGGCATACCGGAGACGGGGTGCGGAGTTGGCAAACGAGTCTGTAGCGCTTGCCGCCTTCTTCGTGGCCTCCGTTGCCTTATTGGTGGCGTCCGTTGTTTTGGCGGAGGCTTGGCCCAGTTGCTCCATTGACCGGGCACCATTGGCGAGTTCCTTATCCGTGATGGTGCCCTGCTTGTATAGATTACGCAGGGTCCCCTCTAGTGACTCTACAGCCTTCCGAGAGTTTTCAGCACCAGTCGTAGTAATGACGAGATTAATCCGCCGGGTAACGTCGCCTGACACTGAAATCCTCCTGGGGTATTGTACCCTACTATTCTACCAAACCCTCTTTTTCAGAGTTTACCCAGTCCTGATAGGTCCACAGGGTTTTATCAGTCCTCAAGGAGCGGATATCAGGTACGAAGTATTCACCGGGGGTGGGCTTGTATTTTGCCGAGCCGGTGATGGACTCAATGGATGCCTTAAACTGGTCAATTTTCCGCTTGGCCTCAATAGACGCCTTGGGGTCCTTCTTGGTCCACTCGGGGATGCCATTATCGTCAGTGAACGCCTCAATTGTCTGGTCAGCCGCCGCCAGGGCGAAATCCCAGTCAATCCATTCGTCGCGGTCCCCCAACGGCTCACCCGTGAGGGGGTCCCTATGTCCGAACCATTCATCCCGCATGAGCATGGAGGAGGGGCGCTTGCCCCACACCCCCGCGCTTTGGATTACTGGTCGGTAGAATCGGGCTCCTCCGTCTGAGAGGGCTGTGACAAAAAATCAAGGCCCTGCACCAACTGCTCGTAACCACGCTCCGCGTTGTCCCGTAGGGAGGCGATAGCACTTGCAACGGCGTGAATGCCGGAAGCGGGAAGAAGTTTGAGCATAGCGGCGATATCGTCAGGGGTGGGGACGACCTCGGAACCATCCGGGGACTTCACCTTCACCACGTACAGTTCCCACTCCAACTGGGCAAAGTAGTCCTCGGCACCGGGGTCCTGGGTGGTCTCTCCGAAGGCCGACTTGGTAATGGGGTACTTAGCCAGTACCTTCTCGGTCAGCGTCTTCAAGATGTGACGGGGGACACCGCGAACAGTGAACTCGTAGATGTCGCCCTCAAGAGCCTTCTCCACCTGGACACGGGCCTCTTCAAGTTCCTTCGATGCAGGGTTTTGGTACGCCAGGTCGGTAGCCTTCGCTAGGGCATACATACCGGCCTCGTCAAACACCACCCTCACGGTGTCCTGAGGGTAGGACCGCCCGGTAAGTGCGGCGATAAGGTCAAACGTCTTCGGGTTGTTCAGGTCATCGTGAGCAGTCATCCGGATAGCCCCTTCTAGTAGTTCCTCTTACCCGTACATTCTACCACGCCCCGTTTTTGGGGTACGAAAAGACCCGCCCACTGGTACGATGGGCGGGTTTCGCGTGTCAGTCGGTAAGAATACCCGCCTGCACAAGGACGTCCACGAGGGACTGAAGGTCCGCCGCCACGTCACCGGCATCCGCAGGCTCGTCGTTGATAACAGGGGCCTCCGTGGGGGTGAAGTCAGCGCCGGGAATGTCACCCACCACAACAAACGGCTGGGGGGTGAGTCCCGTGTAGGACTCCTCAGAAACCTGAGTGAGGCTAATGGGCTTGGGGTCCATTCTTTTTCTCCTTATGAAAGGTAAACGTCCTCACACTAGTATACCACCTTGGAGTACCTAATCTTCCCGGCGTCGTATATCCGCTCCAAGCCGTTAAGTTCAGCCAATTGTCGCTCTGTCAACCCGTCCGCGTAGAGCAGGTGCGGGTCTTTTCGAAACCGAGCCTTGCGGTAATTGAACTTGTGTTCCCTACGGTCCCCCGCCACATACCAGTAGTCAGGTGGGGTTTCCCCTGAGACGGTAAACCCAGCGGATTCGTACAGTCGTCCTGTAGAAACATCCCTAGCGGCAAATGTCACCCACTCTTGCACATCTAGTTGCTTCTCTACATAGGCAAGGAGTTTAGTGAACCCGCCCCTCACTAGGGCGTTGGTGGCAAACCGTATAATCTCGTGGGGTCCCTTCTTACGGTGCTTCACCACCAGGACGGCACGGATATCCCCCTCGCTATCCCGAAGGGCGTAACTCTTACCGGCGGCGTACCCCTGAATGTGGTTCTCGTCAAGAAAAACGCGGGCCTCCTGGGATGTAACCGGGGCACACGTAAGGTCGCGGGCGTTTACCTTCATCTCGTCCGAAAGCCCAATCTTACGCAAGAGGGTCTTCTTCACCACATCCTTACGGTACTTCCAGTCATCCTCCCACACGTGGATAAGCGTCACCCCTGCTTCTTCGCAAGCCTGCGTCTTGGAGAGGTGCTTTGACCTCCCTACACGCTTCTCAGTGTGCCAGTACAGCCCGTTGAACTCAATAGCCACAGACCTCTCCGGGAGGTAGATATCCAACTCCATTGGGTGTATGAGGCTTCGGTTGCTTGTCTCCACCGTGGTGACCGTGGAGAGCCATTCTGCAAGTTCGGTTTCAGGGGTGGATACTCGGGGTGAGCATTTAGGGCAGTTGTACCCATCTGTCCTGTCGGCAAGGCGGGACTCCCATTCATGCCCAAACGCACACGTCCAACGCACCCGGTAGGAACTACTCTCGGTCACCTCACTAGGCCCCCTATCGTTGTCAGGGTGCCACTGGGCGGCCAACTCCGGGTTGAGGGTCGCCAAGTCGTTAAACCCAGGGGACACAACGCGGCCTGAGCATACAGCACACCCGGAGCCCTGCTTAGCCCGGTTCTGAACCTTAACAGCCCACTCATGTCCCTTAGAGCACACCCACCAGGCTCGATAATGACTCCCCGCCGTGACCTCTTGAGGTGTCTTCTCGTTGTCAGGATGCCATTCCGGCAGGAGTTCAGGGTTAGTGGTAGCAAGGTCGTTGAAGCCTGCCAGGACCCGCTTGCCGGTGCAGAACGGGCACCCCTGCCCGCCTATTGTCCGGTTGTAGACGGGGGACTCCCATTCGTGGCCGCAAGACCCAAGCCACCATGCCTTCTTGCCGGTTGCGCCCGTTACCTCCGAAGGGGTGATGGTGTTACGCGAGGGGTGCCACTGGGAGGCCACGTCTGGGTAGCGGGTGGCAAGGTCATTGAACCCAGAAAGAACCTTCAGGGGGTTAGGGGCACAGTAAGGGCACCCTTGTGACCGGGACGCACGAGATTGCACCGTAGCGTGCCATGTATGGCCGCACGGTCCCACCCACTCCGCCTTGTACTGGGAGCCGTACGTCACATCCTCTGGGGTTCGGTCGTTACCGGGACCCCACTGTTCTGCCAGTTCAGGGTGTGTTGTTGCTAGCACTCTGCCTCCTCTCAATCGCCCCAGTGTAGCACAAAACCCCGGCCAGCCTGACTGAGTACCGGGGTTGTTGTGGGTGAGGTTAGGAGACGGTAACTGCCACGGTGTCGTTGTCACCGGTTACCGGGTCGGTTACGGTGACCGTTGCAGTGTCAGTGGCCGTACCGGTCACCTTGTAGAAGCCACCGGGGTACACATCGATAACCGTTGCGTCGTCCGTGGTGAACTCAAGGTAGCAGGTAACATCGCGGCCCTGCTGGGCGGCGCGGATGCGGCCCGTAGAACCAGCGGCGAACGACGCCGGTTCGATGGCCGTAACGGCGTGGTCACCGGCCACAACCACGTGGCTGAACTCAGTCTTGGGGATGAACGACGCGACATACCGCTTCGACTCGCCCGGCGTGAAGGGGTTGGTCTCACCCTCACGCTGAACACGGTAGACAGACACGAAGTCACCATCAGCCGCATCCTCGGACTGGTCCACATCACCGTCGATACGAGTGGCGATATCCACCTTTGAACCGGGGGTGTCAATCATATCGTACAGATTGGAGATGAGGTTCGAAGAGTCGTCGTACGCCTTGGGGTAGTACGGGCTGAACGAGCCACCAAAGTTGGCAAGACCGAACGTCTCAGCGGTGGAGGCGTCAGCAAGCGAAGGCTCGTTGTTCGTCTCGGAAGCGTCCATACCGAACGACCAGTCGTTGAAGGAGATAGCCTCCGCAACGGAGAGCATACCCGACGCACCGCCGGTGTTGTTCAGTTCAACGGGAAGCGGCTCACCCACGTTGGTGACACCAAACGCGCCACCAGTGGGGCCAATGAACACCGCGATGTTCTCGTTGGCAACCGCCTTCTCAATATCCTTGTATGCCATGTTACGCAGCCTCCACTACTTCGACGTTCCAGGCGAGGTCCGTGCGCTTGGCGAACGTCTGAACCCACGTAATCGGCGCACCGGACGAAATGTTGGGAATCGCGTAGTCCGTGGCTACCTGTGCAATCTTCACACGGTCACCAGCGGCAAACGCGGCGTCAGGGGCCTTCCCCACCGACATGATAGCCAGGTACTCCTGACCGCGCCACGCCAGCAACGAGTGGGTGAGGTTTGCAACGTTGTAACCGTCCGACTCACTGGTGCTCGTTGCGTCCGTCCAACGACGCTTGTCCATGAAGTATTCAAACACCACCGTAGCACTACGGGTAAGCACATCACCCGAACCGGCACGCTGGCAGAAGGACGTGGTGTCGTCCAACTCCGGGTCGTCCAGGTCGAAGGTCGTGCCGTCCGTGTTCAGCGCACACGTCACGTTGAAAATCAGCGCAGAGGGGACGTTAGAGGAGTTGGCGTTCAACTCGTCGTCAGTGGGCGCGGAAATATCAGCGATGGCGAGTTTGTGCGCCAGCATGAAGCGATACGAAAGGTCTTCGGTCAATCGCTCAAGGGCCATATTACTCTGTCACCTCATTCTCAGTTTCTACGGCCTCATCAGCCGGTTCCTCGGGAACCTCAACCACCTTAGCGGGGTGCTGTTCCTTGAACTTCTTTGCGGAACGCGGCTTGAACGTGGCCGGTGCGTACGGCTTCTGCTCCTCGTCAACGCGAACAAACGTGTCCTGGTTGAAGATGGCGGGGTTCTCGAAGAGGCGACGCTTAATAAAGCCGACCGCTCCGGTCTCCGTGTTCAGCACTTTAATCATTTCGCTCATGGTATCTAGTTTACCACGGGTTCGGGGTCTTCATCAGGTTCAGGCTCCGGGTCGGGGTCGGGTATAAGCGCCACAACCACCATAAGCCCAAAAGACACAGGAGCGATATACGCCTGCGTGGACCCGTCTGCTTGCTTCAACGGGAAGATAATCCCACCTGCACGCTTACGGATATTGCCCGCCCAGTCGAACTTGGCCCCAAGGAACTTCTCGATAGCCCGGTTAGAGCCAAGCCTGGCGATTTCGGGGGTGGGGGCCACTATTCGCAAGTACAGCGGGAGGGTGTAGTCGTCACCACGCGGTCCTGCAAATGACGTAGCGCCCCATGCTTGGAGGTCACCAAACGTCAGGGACACGTACGGGTTAATCTGTCCTAGTGTGTTTGACTCCACCTTCAGTTCGTCGTCCAGGGCTTGCTCGATAACGTCCTGGTCCGGGTATACGGTGTCCCGCATGAAATCCAAAACGTCCTCCTGAATGGAGGTAATACTAAAACTCATGAAGAGCCACCCCAATCCTATCCTCGGCGTACTTTACCATGATGTCTTGGGTATCGTGGAAGATGAACATTCCCGGAATGTGACGCCGGGCAAACACATGATAGAACCCGGCCTCCTGGTAACCAAAGTAGTCCTCGTAACGCTCCAACCATCCGAACGATGCGAACGCGGTCGTCTTACTGGCCCCGGTGGCGTGAGTGATGGCCTTCTTCATGTCACCGGTCCACTCCCTACCAGGGGAGGCGGCATCCTTGGCAGAACCGTCTGACTTAGAGTAAAACGTACGCGACCACCGACCTACACCTCCATAGGCTGAGTTGGCTGTACCTCGCGTAGAAATCATGTCCTGTAGGACCTGCTGGCCCTTCTCGGCCACATCCCTCATGGCGCTCTCTACGCTCCGGTCCAACTTATCCATCTGCCCGATGAACCACTGGTCCAACTTAGGCCCGGACTCGCTAATCGGCATCTGGCACCTCCTCCACCTCAGGGACAGCGATATCCCCGTCCACGGAGAACTCGAACGTCCTACTTGCCGCGTTGGAACCTTGGAGGTCACTGGTGAGGGTGAACAGGACAGACTCTAAGGCCGGGTTGTCATTGCACGATGGAACCACCATTTTCACACCCCGCTGAATGTGACCCACCGCATCCTTTGGCAGTTGAACCTGAACAGCGGTAATCGTGCTGGCGTTGGACACGTCCTCGCCCTCGTGGTTGACACCCCACCGGATGGGAGTCACTCGCGCCTTGTCCTCGTAAAGGTACTCCTGGTCGCCCTCGTACGTCCACTCCCCTGTAGACCACGAATACGATGCACTCAACGCACTAGGCGAAAAGAGGGCCACCTCTGCGTTCTGGAACAGTTCAGAAACCTCTGCGATTTCATCCGTCCAGTTAGAAAATGAGAGGGCCACAGCCACACCTACCTACTGGGTAAGGTGCCGCCTCCAGGTCACACAAGCACCCCATCCCTGCAATCTCGAAAATGTCACCCTCACCGGCGGAATCAGCAATAGCGTCCCATCCTGCCGCCGCTTCCAGAAGATTACTTGCCCGCTTAGTAAGGTCGGCTGAGAGGTCGTGGTCCTTAACGGAGATACTCTTCTTGGCCGCATCTCCCGCAAGACGCCGGTAATATGTGGCAATGGCGCGAGGGACTGAACCGCTAGACAGTGAAAGGAACGTCTTAATCTCAACGTCACTCAGTTCAGCATAATTACCTGACCCTTCTACTTCAGGGTCGAAAGGGGTAAACTCTGTATCCCCATAGGCCAGCCTGAATTGTCCCACCGGGGTGTCAGGGTTAAGTGGCGCAACGCCTACGTTTGACATGGTAAAACCTCCTGTGCCTATTCTACCGTATAGGGAAAGACCCCCGGAGCGGAGAGGGACGCTTCAACGGGGGCCTTTCGTGCAGGGAACCGGAGAAGGGGAATCCTGAAACCTGCTATTCCTATTCTACCGTATGTTTTAGGGGATGGGAAAACCCCCGCCAGCATTAGCCAGCGGGGGTTTCCACGAGTGGGTTTAGTTGCCGTCACCCTCGGAGTGGAGGCCGTACACGCCGCTCCACACGATACCGCCACACACGTAGCGCACGCGGTAGTCAATGGTGTCGTTGTCCCAGGAACCCTGGTTGAACGGAACCACGGCAGAGGAACCGAGGTACACGCCGGTGTTGCCATTGGCGCGCAGTTCGGGGGCCTCGTAGCCACGCAGGCGACCGAGTTCGATGAACGGACGGTTGAACGAGCCGGGCTTCGCCAGGATGTACCAGTTGGTACCGGTGATGTACGGGGACTCGATGACGGTAACGCCGTTGAGGGCGGAACGGTCACCGGGGCCGAACGTAATCGAACCATCCTGAATCGAGATGATGGCCTGGTTCAGTGACCAGTCGATAAAGTCCTTCACGCCGACCGGCACGAGGACGTTGTAGCCACGGGGCGAACGACCCACCTTGCGACCGTTAACCGTCTTGTTAGACAGTTCGATAATCGCCTGCCAGATGGCATTGGGGCTGATGGGGGCGTTAGCGACAACCGCAGTACCGTCAGGAAGGGTACCGCCCGCAAGAGTCGTGGTCACACCGCTGATAACAGCCTGGTAGACCTCGCGCTCCTCGGTGTCCAGGGCCAGGTTAACGAGGTCGGAGGGGAGGTTTCCGTAGAAGCCCTCCACGTCGTTAATCTGCGACTCCCACGTGAAGCCGAACTTCGCACCCTTCTTGGTCACCTTCGCGTAGAACGCCTCCTTACCGGAGATGGTGACGTAGGGGTACGGGGCCGCCTCGGGAACGTCCGGGAGACCACCGGTGAGGCCCTGAGCGTCAGCGCCCTCGGCAACACCCGCGCCCGAAAGGTCATTCAGAAGCGAGTAGAGTCGGACGTTGTTAAACGTGGACACAGTGCGGACATCCGCGATCTGGCTCCACGTGCGCTCAATCTGGTCAAACTGCGGGATAGCCGTAGCGGAGACCAGGTGAGCCAGCGCGAACGGCAGGTCAGAGGTCGTGTGGACCTCAGCAAGTTGACCTGCCGCAATGCGGTCACCGCGAAGGGCGGCACTCAGGAGACGGTCGGCCTCTGCCACCTTGGAGCGGGTAACGCTGGGGTGAGCAGGCTTGAGACGACCATCAAGAGTGAACTGGTCCTTGAAGTCAGTCATGGTTTACGCACCAATCCGAACCGGGACATAGCCACGGGTCTTGTCGTAGTCGGGCGGGAAGTCAACGTAGCCCCAGGCCACGACGCCGGTGGTAACCGCAGTCGTGGTCAACTTGCCACTCGCTGACCGGAAGTTGATAGCCGTACCTTGGGCCACCGACGTGGGGTCAGGTGCGGTGTCATCGAAGTCGGACGCCAGGAACTCCCAGGTGCCATCGAAGGCCAGGGTGACCTGCTTGCCGGTGAGGCCAGCACCACCTGCCGGGATGCCCGAGAGGGTACCCACGCCGGAGATGGTCTCCGAAACGGTGTAGTCGCCCGAGCCGGTAACGGTAACCGCCGGAAGGCCCGCCTTGGAGGTAACGGGAACGCCGGGGCCGTAAGTGGCGGCCAGCGTCTCGACTCGGTTCTGCGAGTCAGTGTTGCGGTAAACGAGGTTGGTAGCCATTAGTTCCACGCTCCATACTTGGTTTCCTTGGTAGCGCCCTTGATAACTCCGGTATCGGCGGACTCCACCAGGTGGGCGTCCTCGCGCAACTCGTCAGCAAGAGTCTTGGCCTGCTCAATGAGCGCGGTCATGTCCGCCGCGTTCTTCGCCTCGGCAAGCAGGTGCTTCACCTGCGACGGAAGAAGAGACTCACGAACCGACTCGATGGCCGCAAGGTTCGCTTCGTACGTGGCGATGCGCTCCTCAACAACCTTCTCGTCAGCCTCAACCTGAGCGGCTTCCTCGGCCTTGGTCTTTGCGGCAGTCACAAGAGTCTCAACGGACGAAGCGAGAGCAGTAACCTGAGCGGTCAGGGCCTCAATCTTCTCATCCATCTTGTGTTCCTTTCCATCCGGTGCCGAGGCTTCGACTCCGGTCTTATCACTCTCAGCACGGCGCTGAGCGTAAATCTGTTGCATCTGGGACTCCTCGAAACGGCCTCCACGCCCCGCCGCGATAACAACGTCAACGCTACGGAATGCGTCTTCCCCGTTCAGGAAATCCACCACATATTCGCCATCCTCGTTGATGTGACCATCGCCCTCAATGTAAATGGACAGTCCCAGATTATCCTTGTAGCGGGCGAGTCGCTCCCGGTGCTCCGGGTCGGGGTCCCAGTTGGCGTAGATACCAACCTTCCCCCGCTCGTCCTTGTCAATCCACGTTTCACCTTGGACGCGACCCACAATCTGCGTGAAATTACGCGACTCTGGGCCGTCCATCCAACCGGGGTGGTTTTCGAAAGACAAAACGTTATTGAACGCCGAGTGGTACTTTTCCAGCATCTCCGGGGGGTAAATGCCGGAGGAGCCCTTACCCTCTGAGATAAGGCGCACCTTCCACGTGCCGGACTGAGGGGACTCAACCAGCGTGGCGGATTCCAATAGGTTCTTGGTCGTCATAATGGATAGTTTACCACACTCCACGACTAAACCCCCTCGGGCGTTAACCGGAGGGGGCTTAGCGAGATTCAGAACCTCCTATCGCTTATGTGGGATTGGGTTCTGCTCCTTTCTTGTCGGGTTAGGGCAAGTTTGTACTAGTCCGTGGTCTCAATCTCATCTTCCACTGGGTCACCCTCTTCAGGTTCCACAACCTCCGGGGTGAGCGTGCCTACGGCCACATCAATGGCCTTCGATGCCTCCGCATCATTCCGAGTCGGGTACACGGGGGCGTTGGGCGAGCCGATTAGCCAGCCAATCTTCGGCCACTTCTTCTCTAGCGCCTTGACGATGACGTAGTAGGCGGTGCCTACGATGAACGAGACGGCCGCTATCAGCATGGTTTTGAACTCGTCGCTCACCTCAATCTTTAGTGATGCGAGGAGTGCGACGATGAGGCCAACGAGGTAGCCGGTGACGGTACGGACAACTGCGGTCTGCATGGGGTATTCCTTACTTCTCAGTCCATTGGTTGGCACTCGTGCGGGCGGCGGTTACCTTCACCCCGGAGGTGAACACCTTGGCTTCCAGGCGGAGGCGGCGAGACCTACCAGCAGTCGGCGTGGTCAGACCCGAGCCGGTCCACGAGCCACCTAGGAACGTAGACCCGGCAGTGCCGATGCCCTCGATAGCGGGGTATGCCTTCTTGCGCACGCCACTCGTGCCGTCCGTCTTGCAGTCCACCTCGAACACGCGCCACTGGATTTGCGCGCCCACGGGCAGGCCGGTCACGGTCAGGTTGGCGTCCACACTCCACACGTCGCAATCCTTCGCAAACGAGGTAGCGTCCGTATTGGAAATCTTAATCGTCACCCACGCATCCTTCTTCAGCGCGGTGGGCTTCGTGCGGGCAAACGTCGAGTTCTTCAACACGGGTTCCTCCAAAGTGGTAGTGGACGATTCGCCACCGCCATCGTACTTGTGCTTGTCTAATTTTTCATTGTATACCCAGTGCCACGGCTCGTTGACGGCTCGCCCCTCGGTGTTGCTCCACCCGTGTTCTGCCGCGACCTTGGCGAACGCCTTCCAGGTGCTTGACGTGTAGCCCCCCAGGTTCTGGAAGTCTACCGCCACGCCGTAACCGTGATTTGAGGTACCGGGGATGGCGGCGGTAACCCTGCCGGGCTTCCGATACCACGTCTTACCGTTCCAATACTTAATTCCGCCATTGGCTACAGTATTGCCGGAAGCGCCCTGCGATTTTACCGTGGTGTAGTTATATTCGAGCGTATCAATTTGCTCGTCGTAACTACGGTATGCCTCGTTGGAATGTTCCGTGCCAGTGGTGCCTGTTGCCTTCTTAAGGCGTTCGTACGACTTAGCGCTCGCAGACGTAAGCCGCCCAGGCGTAGACAGGTACGCGAGGTTGGAGGCGGGGATACGTCCGTTGATTACTGACATGAGTCACACTGGGTCAGGTCGGCGGGGTCTGTGGGGCAGGCGTTGGTGTCCGGGTCATCCAGTACGATATGTCCGTTTTCATCGAACGTGATTCGGGCGGTCATTTCTCTCCTTCGGGTAGATACCTATTCTACCCTAAGATGCCACGAGGTCATCCCGCATGTCGTTACCCAGCGTACTGCCTGCACCCCCGTCATTACCCGTTCCGTCCGGGGAGGGTGCTGTGGGGTCTGAGGCGGCAGGGCCGTCCTTGGGGTCAATGTCTGACCTCTCCCATGAATCCTCGTTGTTGGGTAGGAGGACACCTTCAGGGGCCTCGTTCTGCTTCGGGGTAATGCCTGCCACGTACAGGAACTCGGGGCGGGCCTCTTCTGCATGAACAAGGCCGGAGTTCCAGGACATGTTAACCATCTGTGCCCGGCGGTACGGGTCCACTTCCTCAATACTGGCCGGGGTGATTTGGATACGCTCTCCCGTACCCCACACGATAACCCGCTCCATCCACGCCGCAATCTGCGACCGGCGAGCCTCGATACCACGTCGCACAGACGGCTGAAGGGACTGCGCAGAACCATACGAGGAACCGGATGCCGCCGGGGAGGCCAGCAGGTCCACCACTGACACTCCTGCCGCCGCCGCATACATACCTGCAATGTCCCGCAGGCCCGCAAAGTCATAGGCACTACGGGATGACGTGAGCACGCCCATCTCGTTGCCTTCACCAAGAACCGCAGTAGCCCCAGCACGGCCCGGCTTGTTGACCTTCACGCTCATCTTGTCAGCACCGGCCTGGCTCTTCGCCTTGATGGTCAGGGCAAACCGTGCCAACGCCGCAGACACTTCCTCACCGTGACTCATCATGGTGATGTACTTCCGGTTCCACACGTGCCCAGCAAGGAGGTCAGGGGAACCGAACGTCCACCCCACCTGCTGGTTCACCACAAAGTCAAGCATCGTCTTAGATGTGTCCACGGGGGCCGTCTCCGAACCTCCCGGAGTCGGAAGGGATGTGGCGCGGGTGCCGGTGAATCGGTCGGTGTAGTACCACGCCTTCTTGGTAACGAACTGGCCCTTGCCGTCGGGTGCCTCCCACTCCCGCAGGTACGCCCAAACCTCACCGGGGAAATCCGGGTTGCACCACACCGCCGTGATATCGAACAGCGGGACTGGCCGCAGGGTCCGCGTCGTGTCATCACCCAGCGCCAAATACACCGAGTCCGTGGAGCACGCCGTAGAGATGAGTTCCTGGGCCTCCTTGCCGAAGATGTACCGCTGGTTCGTCTCGTTGTTGTAGAACTCGTTAAGACGCGGCAGTTTCGGCTTCTTGCCCCGTACCGGCTCCACGGTACCCGTCATCGTCCCCGGAATGATGAACGGCTGGGAGAACGTGTACGAATACCGCAAGGCGTTAGCCTGCTTGGGAAGAGGAGAGCCTGTCACGGCCTCCCGCAACTTCTGGGACCATTCCTTCAGGTTGTCAAGCGTCAGCCCCTCATTGTCCTCAAGCCCACCGTTAAGTCGAAGCCACCCCAGGTCCTCCGCCCGGAGTGCCGCCATTTGCGCGTCAACGTTCTTCAACTCCTCCGAGAGGCGGGAGAGTTCCTCACGGTACTCCGCGCCAAAAGACTCTTTGAGTTGGGAAATAAGTTCTTCGGTGTCCATAAGCACTTATTTTACCACTAGAAGTAGATGGAATCCTCGTAGAAAGGGTCACCTGCCACCCACGGGGCAATGGCATCCGGCTCGATAGGCACCTTAGCGCCCGGTCGGTACCCGTCTGCGTGCTCCACCCACGGGCTGAGGTCCACCGCCGCCAGGATAACCGCGTCCATCCGGTCGGGCGACCCACCCAACTCTGTCTTCAACTTCGCCTTGGGGGTAATCTGGACGCCACCGCGCTCCTTGAACCGATAGGTGATGATTTGAAGTTCATCTTGAAGTTCCTCATCCTCCAAGTCCAAGTCGATAAGCCCCTCCATCATCTGAGTACGCAACGAGTCGTGGGCATATGCCCTCCGGTTGGCCCATCGTGACAAGTCAGGGGAGGCCATGCCGTTATCCCACCCCACTATGTCGTAATCTGCGTCGGCAAACTCCTCCTGCCGGGTCAGCATGTCATACACACCTGCGCCCACACCGCCAGAGTCAAGTCGGACCTCTACTGCGCCACACGACTTAGCGTACTGGTGAATGCGTCGTGCAGAATCAACCGTATCTGACTTGCCCCACGTGTCCACCACCCGAATGCGACCCCCACGGTTTTCCGCAATAACGGATTCATCAACACCCATGCGTGCAATATCCACGCCCAGAATAACGGGGGTATCGTCTGTGGGTTTAATGTCGGTGTCGATGGCCTTGTTAATGGCTGATTGCGGGAAAAACCCAAACCCGCCGTCCTTGGGAAACTCGCCAAGCACCTTAGACAGGTACCGCGCATCATTTTCACCCCACACCCGCTTTTTATGCTCCACCCACGACACTTGGGTAAGGGACTCCATAATGCGCTTTTGCATTTCCGGGTCGTCCGGGTAGACAACCTCACCGGTAAATGTCGGCAAGTCAAAACTAGACAACGTGAAGCGGTTAAACTCGTTTTCGTACTTCTTATCTGTGAAGATGCGGTACCACTCAGCCCCAGGGTCATCCGGGTTGCCAATGGCGTTGAGTCGAGCATCCGAACCCGTGAGTACGGCCTCCGCCGCCGTCCACATGCCCCGTGATAGCCCGCCTGCCTCGTCAAAGAACACAAACGTCTTACCGAACTCCGAGCGGACACCCTGAAAGGTGGCAACCTCTTGACCTGCGGCAGGCTTACGCCCGTACACCAACGGGATTTTACCTTCCGGCCCCTGCACGCTATATTCCAGCGTCTCCGAAATATGACCCGGCAAGTCAAAGCCCCGCTCTTTAGCGCGAGCCTTAAACGACTTCATATACCGGAAGGTAACCTTTTCCACCTGGGGCAATGAGGGGGCTGACACAATACCAATGGCCTCCCCCACGTCAAATACGGAACCCACCCACAAACACATCGCGGCTACCAAATACGACTTTGCCGTACCGTTACTCGACTTAATGGCAGTGCGGGGAATCTCACCAAACAATGCAGTATTGGCAATCTCTTGCATCTTCTTGTACGTGCGAATCCCAAGAACGTCTGCCTGCCACGCCAGGAAGTCATGTTGGTACAAGTGCTGTAGCCGCTTGTTGCTAATCTCCGTCAAAGCGTTAGCGGTGACAGTGATGAGGTCAGACACGGTTCTCGTTCCGCCTGTCCATTTCCATCGCCGCCGTAGACAACATGCCCATAAACTCGTCTGTAGCCTCGTCCGCGTCGATTCCCTGTGCAGTTAGCCAAGGCAAGAACGCCTCGAAGGCATCAGAGAACACCTGGACGATTTCACGTTGACGAAGCATGTTAATTGACTGGATTTCTGAACCAGCCGCCCGTTGCTCCATCTTGTCCAACTGCTGAAGAGTGGTCTTGATGGCACTCACCGATGCACTCAACAACGGAGCCTGGGACCGGGAGTCTGACGTGGTTTCCGCCAACATTCGCGCCCTGTCGCTCAGTTCTTGGAGGTCAATCAGCAACTTGGTACGACGCTGGTCTATCGTCAACGCATCCACCGACTCCAACTGCTCGTTGCGGATGCGGATAACCTCTTCAACCGTCAGTCCGGTTTCCTCTGCCAGTTCACGAGCACCCTTTGAGGTCATACCCCGCCAAATAGTGCGAACGTGGCGCGGGTCATCCTGAACAACGGCAAGGTCCTGTGTCATGGCTCCTCCTTCCCCACCATTCTACCGTATACGACAAAACCCCCGGCCACGTAGACCAGGGGGTGATGCCGTGTGACTAATTAGGACAGGCTGTCCTCACGGGTGTCTATGTCTCGAATACTCATTTCCTTACCCCCCTTAGAACCAGTTCTAGTGCTTCCTCAATCTGGCGGACCCTGCCAGTCAGGAAATCCGGCCATTCATGCATGACCACCGTAGGGCGGCCCTCGTACCACTCCACCACAAAGGAGTAATACTCACCGCCCATCACGCACTTCCTTCGCGTACAGACCATCTGCAATACGCCACAACTGCGCCAGCCTGCCCACCTCCTTAGGGGTAACCCCCGGTGCCTGACGAGCAAACCACCGGTAGTACGCCGCAATCTCGGCCTCCACCTCACTCAGCGTCATCGCCACGCCCTTAACCATGCTTCCTCACCTTCGCTAGCCTATCCGCCCGTTCCTGTCGCTGTTCCGGGGTTAACGTCCGCTTCGACCGAACCCCCCGCGCCGGGTCGTACCTGTCTACCGGGATGGTGAACGATGCCCACGGCTGACCCTCCACCACCCCTGAGGCCACCTCCACCACATCAGCCTTCTTACGGAAAGCGTTAATGTGCTTCGGGATGTTCGACCACACCCGCACCACGGAATCCGCCGCACACAAGTTCACGGTAGTTTCCCGCTCCTCATTCGTCCACTTGCTCATGCCACATCCTTTCCCATCCACGGCGGCGGAGTGAGCGTATGCACTTCAAACTGCTCATCCCCCACCATCCATATCAACACGTTCCGGTCCGAGTCGTAACACACCCGTGTAGCCTCTGACGGCAGGCCGTGTTGCTTGTTCCACGCATTCGCCAAAAACACATGAGGCGACGGCGCAATGTAGTTCACCGGCTTGAAATGAATCACCACGTCACCTTCACCTTGTGCGACGGAGGACCCGTGAACACGTCAAACATGGATGCCACGGCAACGGCTTGGTCTGCTGACGCCCCGCAGGCCAATGCCCCCAATGCGTACGGAGCACCTGACCCCACAGCCCAGAACGGCTCCCCCACCCCCGTAACCGCAAAGTCCGAGCCGATGTACCCGGCAAGACCACTCACCGAGAACAGCAGATGACTCTCACTCGTCTCCTGGGACTCCGAAACGTTCAGGTTCCCGCCGTCCCCTAGAACCTTCTGAATGGCCGGAATCACCTTCCCCACCATCCACGCATACGGGTTTGCCTCGTCCGCCTTGGTCTGCTTCGGCATCTTCAACACGTACTGAAGCAGATTCAAGTCCCGAACTGACCCGGCAAGACCAAACACCACCGGGCCGTTCTCAAACACCTTCACCACCCCCGGAATCGCCCGCGTCCCCCACGTTGCCTGCCCGTCTGACGCAAACGTCACCCCTCGCTTCGTCCGCTTCGCCACCACTGTCGTCACTCCAACTCCCTTCACTCGGTAGACGACAAGACTATCCCCCTTTTAGGGCAAGAAGTCGTAAAGAAGGTAACGATTCGGTAACGGTTACTTGAGGGTGAGCAAGACGTACAAGCCCCCCAGGCCACCCACCACACCGGTGATAGACGACACCACCTGATACCACGGGCTACGGTGAGAGGACACCTCGGCCTTAAACTGATTCAACTCCCGGCCCAAAGACCCCACCCGGCTATCCACCGCCAGGTTCCGTTGCTCCCACTCATTACGACTCACGGTGTCCTTGTGAAAGCCCTTCACCTCTTCCCGCAGTTCCTTCAACTGGTCCACCACGTTAGTCAATGTGGTCTCCACTCGGGTAAGGGTAATCCGGTCTTCGTCCATTAGGGGTTCCATGTGTCGTCTCAGCCAGGGGATAGATATGACGTTATTCTATCACGGCGGTTGGAGGGGCCTCTAGGGTTTTTGGCGAGTGAAAAATAATTTTTGGTCCAGGCTCTTGGCTTTGTGGTTTCCGACTCTTGGCTTTGTGGTTTGGTGTGATATTGATGCGGGTCCGCCGGAGGCCACTTTACCAACTCTTTACCAAAAAACGGGAATGTCTTTAACCTCCCCAATTCCTACCGAATTGCTAGGCATTCCGCCGCTCGCCCCGTGCGCGCGCCGCGCCGCTGTGAGCGCTCCCGACTTACCACGTGGTAGGTGCCTAACCAATCGTTCGGTTAGGGAACGCCGCTACCACTGAGCCGCGCGTATGCGCTCGCCTGTATGACCATGCACGCCGCCACCTAACTAAACGTTCGGTTAGGGAACGCCGCGAGCCTAACTGCTCGCCCGTGAGCCGCCGCCACGTATGCCCATGGGAGCCGCTGTACGGCCGTCTAAGCGCCTCAACCCCCGTTCTGGGGTCATCATCCATGGCCACGCGCGTTCGTGCGTTAGGGACGTTTGCCCTGGTATCTGGCCTAGTTACCATGCGGTAATTATTACGATTCTGTAACGTTGTCAAGCTGTTCGGCGTGTCGGTTTGACGTGGCACTGGTGCGCGTACTCTCGCCCGCACGTCACGGACCGTTACCGAACCGTGACCTAATCCGCCCGCTTTCGCGTTGACTTTCGCGGCCCATGCGCGTAGCATGGCTCCATGCTTACCGTTACGTTTGATAGTGAGGCGACTGCCTCGCCCGACGCTGACCCAGACGAGCGGCGGATTCTCAACCGCGAGGAGCCCGCCTACATGGTGCGGCTGTGGCACGAGTCCGACGGAGTGCCCATCTACGGCGCCACGAACGCGGGCGGAACACGTATCTACGCAAGCCGCGCCGCAGCCGACCGCGCTGTCCGCATTCACAACGTCCTGGGAGGGTTCACGGAGGAGGCCGAACTGTGAACGCCGCACAACTTGAATACGCTCCCCCCGGTACAGTCATTCCTGTAAGGTGTGGGCCGAACGTGGAGGACTACGCGCTAGGCATCGATGGCGTGATGGCTGTCATCATTGACGATGAGGGTTACGGCTATGAGGTCATGTACGCCGATTCTGACCCGGAGTTTGTCACCAACTACGCCACGCAAGGTCCAGCGGTAGTGCTTGACTGGGAGGATGAGCAGGAACCCCGGACTATCGCCATTCTCCGACACGAGCGCGAACTGTACGCAGACTGTTTTGGGAGCGTCCCCAACTAGCACCAACCTACAACCGAAAGGGATTCACCATGGCAAAGTACACCACTCGCAAGACCGGCAGGGACGCAAAGCGCGCCACGATGGAGCTCGCCACCATCCGCCGCACCAAGCGCCAGGAGGCTCCTAGCCTCACCGACACGGCGCGCGCTATCGGCCTCAACGTGACGAGTGTGAGCGCATGAGCACTCTCTACAGCGCTGTTGGCTTCACGTTAACGTTGAGGCTCGGCAATGACGCCATGCTGGATGCAATGGATGTCGCGGATGCTTTGCGTAGCGCTGCTGGCTGGCTGGAGGAGTACGCGGTTATGTCTCCCGGCGAGAGTGGCTCGCTTCTGGACCAGAACGGCAACCGTGTTGGCGGGTGGACTGTGTACTAGTGCTAGTCCCCAACAGCCCTCCTGGTTCACGCACTGGGAGGGCTGTTGCCATGCCCATGCCGTTTCGACGTTCGAAAGGAGGGCACACCATGCCTAGCGGCTTTCCACTGCTCCTAGCGGCGCTCGCTGTCGTGTTTGTGGCGCTTGCCTACGCTCATTCACGACACTGAAAAACGCGTTCTAACGCGTCGAAAAAGGGGGAGGGTATCTACCCTACCCGACCGGCTCAAAAGTCCGCCTATGACCCCTCCTAGGGCCTGTGGGGGCACTTTGAGGGTTAGGACTGGGAAGCACGCCACCTACCGGTTAGGGTTGAGCCTCAGATTACGGCTCCCGACTAAAGGGGCCAAAGACAGCCCTCCCAGCCCCTCAGACTTACCAGATTGACGACTCACGTCAGAATCCTAAGAGACACCCCCTCTATACATAACATGACAATAATAGAAAAGAAACATAATAATCATTATATTAGGTTGAATCACGTATAGGGGGTACCCCAACGCCGAAACTAAAACCCCTGGTAGATTGATTTTGACTCTTAGGATTTTGACCGGGACCCCGGATTTTTCTACAATGTCAACATGAGTATGACCCCGTTATCATTCCCATGTTGCAATCCGTTAACGAAACGTTTCGCAGTCAAAATGCTAAGAATCGGCCCTCTCCCAATTCTACGAGTGCAACCCCTCCTTTTGACCGGTCAGTACCGCCTAGGAGCCACCGCCACCGTTACCAAACCGTTACCATTGAGGGCTTGCATCCACGGGGCTAGGGGAGTACCGTAGGGGTAGAAAGCAACCGAACGAAAGGAGCGTTACCATGACCAACCCGGATGAATTGATGACCCGTGCGGACTCGCTGAGCGCGGGGGCTCGCGTGTACACTCACGGCGGTGAGGCGGCGGCCCTGTTTAGGCAGGCGGCCTCTCTCTACCGGGAGCGCGCTGTGACCACGGGCAACACGGTGGATGCCTACCGCGCCACGGTTGCCGAAGAGCGGGCAAACTGGGCTGAGGGGGAGGCCCGCTCGTGAGCGCCGAAAATCTGACCCTGGCAGAGTTCAGCGCGTTTGACGTGGCCTGGGCCGCTGAGCCGCTCAAAATCCTCAATCGGGTGTGGGATGAGATTCACGCCCAAAATCCGTTTCGGGGAGAAGCCCCAACCCGGCTCACGGACGCGGGGGAGGCGTGGTTGGCTGACGTGGTGGAGCGGATGCGCTCCTGGGAAAATTGGGAGGCTGAGGCGGCGGCCCGCGAGTTTGTTAAGGAGATGGGCCTGCTGACCGTCACGTACGCCGGTAGGCTTGCACGAAAGGAGGTGGCGCGGTGAACCGGAGGATGCTGGGGCGCGGGTGCCCTGTTGGGCCGGGGGGTCGGGATTGTGTGTGCTGTGGACAGCCGCCGGGGGTGGCGCGTCGGGAGGCGCGGCGGGTTGCGAAGCGCCGCGACCGTCGGGGGTGGATGCGTGAGGCTGAGACTCAGAGGCAGGAGGGTTGACATGAAAAACCCAATTGTGGAGGTGGCGCGCTGGTGCGGGGAACCGGCAGAGGTGCTGTTCCAACTAGGGCGGCTGTGGACGGAGCATCAGAGTCCACTGAGCGGCTCATTCCCGATGGAGTTCCAGGATTCGGGAGGGCCGCTGAGTTTGACCGATGCACTGACCACGGGGGAGGACAGCGCGTACTGGGACATGGTGCTCGCGTTGTGGGCGTCCCAGGCCGGGGCGGAATGGGGTGACCCGGACAGCGAGCAGGTGCAAGCCATGGCCGTTCGGTGGCAGGAGGGGGACTGCCCTCCGTGGTATGACCCGTGGCAGGCCATGGAGCACATTCGATTTGCCACCCGCGTGGTGGAGCGCTGGTACCGTAACCAAAATGTGACTTAGACGGGTTGACACAGCCGGGGGGAGGGGGCATAATGGATTCATCAGCGGGGGATACGAGAGAGGAGTTCACACATGATTTTGAGCGACGCACTTAAGGCCGTGGCACCGCACCTGGCACCGGCAAAGAGCCTCACTTCGGTGCTCACAGGGGTGCTCATCCGTGACGGGTACGCATGGGCCACTGACCGGTTCACGGTGGCGCGGGCACGTATCGATTCTGGGCTGACCGTCCCCGAGGGGGTGGAGGTGTGGCTGTCTCCCGAGGACGTGAAGGCCGGAGTGGCAAGCATCACCCACAGCGAGCGGGCCGGATTTGACCTTACACTGGTAAACGGCGGTGTGAAGACAGTGACCGGCGTGTCTGACGACGGGAGCACGTACCCGGCGGTGGAAAACCTGTTCTCCCGGTTTGTGCCTGCCGAAGAGGGGCACGCGCCGAACATCGTCCGCTTTAACCCGGAGTTGCTGGCACGTTTCGCGGCCTCGCACTTCCCTGGTGGCAAGCGGATTCACGGCTCGCAGTCCATGGTGTTGGAGTTTCAGTCAGACCCTCACAAGTCCGTTAGGGTGACGCGCGGCGGCATTAAGGCTGACGAGTTCGCGGCGCTGGTCATGCCAATGAAGGAGGTGAACTGATGATTAAGGGGATGACTGCTCAGAGCCTGGGACAGGGGGATAAGGTGCGGCTTGCGGGGGACGAATACGGGGACTTCACGGGGGACGTGGTGACGGTGGCAAGCGTTACCCCCAGTAGCGGTTTTGTGAACTTCATCACCAATTCGGGTTACAGCATTTCCTCCTCGTTTGAGGAACTGCAAAAAGACGGCTACCGGGTTGTGCCGGTGGTGATTGCGGGGAAAAACGTGGCGGATGTTGCGTATCATGAGCGCGGCAACATCGTGGTGCGCTTCGAGGATGGGGAAGAGTGGCTGTGGCGTTTGGATACCGCAGGCTACCCGGAGGGGAAGTGGGAGCGGGGACGTACTCGCCTCACGTCGGATGATTTCTACCGGCGGTTGGATTCCAGGGGGCGGCACTGGGAGGCCAAAATCGACAGCGGCGTGAACCCCCTGCTGACAAAGTATCTCACCCTGTACTCATACGTGAGCCGGGACGGGAACAGCGTGCTCAACCTGGATTCGGACGCGGAAAACATCACGACGTTTACCGTGGTGGAGGGCGTTGTGGTCACGGAGCAGGTTAACGGCGTGGAATGGGAAGAGGTTGTTAACCCGGTACAGCGGTTGCGTGACGTGCTGAAAGAGCAGGGGAACGCCACGGCACGGTACCTGCTGGACGCACCGGAGGACGTTTTTGAGGCCGCGTTTGAGGAGCAACTGTTCGACCTGGGAGGAGGGAATACTGCCGTGATTCCAGGGTTCCTCACCGCATCCCACACACCGGTAGAGGTGTCAGTGTGATGCTTCACGATGCATCGAACCCGCGTCAGGGGCTGAACCTCCTACCTGGTGCCCCTGTGATGCTTCCCGGTGTCACCCCCCCGCCGGTGAGGGTTGACACATGCGAATGTGGGGCTAGACTGAGCAGGTACAATCCGGGGGGCGTGTGTGGGCCGTGCGAACGCAAGAGAAGGGAGTTGCTGTGCAAGAGGTGATGAATCGGTGCTCGTGTGGCGGGCCGATGGTGGGGTACCCGAATGGCAAGGGGGAGCGGTGCTACCACTGTGATGTGGCGGTGAGCGTCCCTACCGGGGTGTTCCTGCCTAACGGGGAGGAACTGTGCGAAACGGCGTGTGGTGCCGGTGTAGTCAACGGCTCCACAACCGGTGAGTGCGAGATGTGTGTAGCGCTCATGGCTGAGGACAGGGGGGCGTGACGTGGCAGGGGCAGTAGAATGGCGAAACGGCCTGGGACAGTCACAGTGGCAACCCATCCTTAACAATGGCAAGCGGATGTACATCACTTCCCTGGGCGGTATCGTGTGGGTGGAGGGGCTTTTGTCAGAAGCACACAAGCCCGCCCTCCTAGACGGGAAGAGCGGGGCGGTGGCGATTGCCCAGGAGTGGGAAAATCATCTGCTCCACGTGTTTCATGAGGTGATGTGATGCAGTACGGGTTCCCGCCATCAGATGAGGAGTGCGAGGAATACCCCGCGCCCGACAATCTGATTCTGGGGACGCGGCGGGTGATTCCACCTAACGCACCGGGGATGCATGAGTACTTGGATAAGCCTGCGAGTGTGTGGGCAGTGGTGAGGCAACTTAACCAACGGATTACGGAGAGGCCGGTGAAGGTACATGTTCCCGGTTACGGGCAGTTCAGACTAGGAAAGGAGGGGTGGGCATATGATGCTTAACCATGATGAGCGGGAGGCCGCACGGGAGCAGATTACCGCCGCGTATGACCGTTTGCAGGCGGTGCTGGTGGCAAAGCGTGCCGAGGTGAAGGCGCGTGTGGAGGAGATGGTGGATGCGGAAACTCAGGAGGAGCGTGCCGAGTTCGCACGGTTGCTCCATCGGTACCATGAGTCAGGGTTGCCAAAAAACATCATCAGGCAGGCCACCCGAAAGGCGGGGAATGCCCCCGGATTCGATAAGTTGTGGTTTGCGGCACCGCCCCCTGACGTGGACTTGCGTCGGGCCGTGCAGGTGGAGGCCACCCCGGAGCGGGAGTACGAAATCCTCAGTGAGAACAGTATCTACATCCCGGCGTTCGATAAGACACTGACCGGTATCGACCGTGACGATGTAGCCGTGTGGTGGGATGGGGACACGGACGTGGAGGGTGAGTACACCGCCCTGGTGGGCATCGTGCAGGCATTCCTGAAAGAGAGGGATTCTGCGTGAATGAGTGGACTTTCCGGGTGAAGGACGGTAGGCTGACAGCGTACAAAAACGATGAGAAGTATGCTACGGTTGCGTTGGACGCCAACCCGGAGACGGCGTACCTGGTGTACGAACGGCTGTTTGAGAGGACAGGGTTTGAGTGGTGGGGGGCGCTCATGGACTACTACAAGAAGGAGGCAACACATGTTTAAGAAGGTTTCAGTGGTGATTGTGGCAACGGTTCTGCTGGTGGCAGGGCTGGCGGTGGGGGGTTCTGCATCCGGTCACGAGCAGAAGGTCTGGGTGTGTAAGTTCGTGGGCACCCCCGGCGTGGATGAGGTGCTGAAGAAGGGCAATGACGGCCTGATTGAAGTGTCCCCGAACTCGCTTAACCCGCACGGCCCCGTTGCGGTGGGGGATGAGTTCCCTGACAAGCACGGTCGTAGTGTGGTGGTGCAGATTGGTGGCACTAAGCCTGATGCCTCGGTGTGTACGCCTACGCCTACGCCCGAACCGGAGCCTACCGTGACGCCTGAACCCCAGCCGGAGCCGGAGTGCCCCGAGGGTATGGTTCCCGGCGCTCCGAATGAGGACGGGGTGTTCGCGTGCCAGAACAATGATGCACTGTCCCCGAACGACAACACCCCCCAGGCCCCGAAGCCTGCGGCGGTTCCCGCCAACCCAACGTTTACCGGTTAGGAGTAACAGCATGATTGCACAGGACAAGTACGGGGCTATTTACATCGACCTTACAAACGGGTCACACGTAGTCCTTTACCCCGAGTCCCCATCGCAGGCGGTGCTGTACTCGTGGAGCGTACAGGAGCACATGGACACATATCTGCGCGATAGCCTTAAGGAGGTGAAGGGAATTACGGCAGTTCACGACCCCCTAACGACGTTGGAGGTGGATAACCTGGTGGCCTACCGCGATGAGGATGGTTTCGTTGTGGTGGTCTTCCCCCGATTGGCCCCCTTGTCCCCGAAGATTCTATCCGTTTCGCAAATGAGGTGGAGGCGTTGGATTATGTTGGGGTCGAATATGACCCTGCGGGATACGCCGCACTCGTGTTTTTCCAAGAGGAAGGATATATCAGTGACTGACGACACCATCACCGTGACGCTGCCCATCGAATACGACGACGACGCTTGGTACGTGGGTGCATGGGGATTCAACGAAGTGGGTTGGCGAGATGTCGCCCTTAACGTGAACCACCCCGACCACCCCATCGCCCAAGCCGTCGTCGCTCACATCGACGCCGTGGAGAAGCGCGAGGCTGAGGCGTGGCGTGCCGCCAAGCCAGGTGAGGGCTGGATTCTCACCGTGGACGGCGTGGAGGGGCGGTACTGGGTTCGGGATGTCGTGGAGGGGATTGTCTTCGCAACACCAGTTTTCAGTGGCGACACGCTGGAGCCGTTCTCCAACCAGCACGACGCCGCCAGCATCACCGCCGCACGCCTCGCCTGGCCCCTGGACGGTGAGTGATGGAGAAGGTTGTGCGTGACGGCATGGTGGCCGTTGTCTACTCACCCGGTTTTGGGGCGGGGTGGTCTACGTGGAGCGAGCCGGAACTCGCGTTTGACCCTGTGGTTGTCGCGTGGATTGAGGACGGTAAGCCCTCCCCCGTGCCGTATGAGGATGACCCCGACGGGCCGTACACTGGCGGTCTTGAGAAGGCTATCATTGAGTGGATTCCCGAGGGCACGCAGTTCCGCATTGACGAGTATGACGGCAGTGAGTCACTCGTGCTGGCGAGCGAGTCTACTTGGCAGGTAGCATGAGCATTTACTATCAGGACGATAAGGTGACCCTGTACTGGGGGGACTGCCTCACCGAGCATCGGGAATGGTTGGACGCTGACGCCCTGATTACCGACCCGCCATACGGTGTGGGGTTTCGGAGCGCCAGGCGCTCCGAAACCGAGAGGTTCGAAAAAATCTCAGGTGACGACACCACCGAACTGAGGGATGAAGCCCTGCGGGAATGGGGGAAAAGCCCGCACTCGTGTTCGGCACATGGAGGGCACCACGACCTAAGAACGTTCGCCAGCGCCTCATTTGGGTTAAGGGAGACGACCCCGGCCTGGGCGACCTGTCGATGCCCTGGGGGTACGGAGATGAGGAAATATACGCGATGGGAACCGGCTGGGTTGGCCCCCGCCAAACGAACGTCTACCGTATCCCGAAGGTTCATCATACTAACAACCCCGGACACCCCACACCGAAACCAGTGCCCCTTATGGAGGCGCTAATCACCCACACCCCCCCCCCATTGGGTGCTGGCTGACCCGTTCGCAGGCTCAGGGGCGACCCTCATCGCGGCGAGAAGTCTTGGCCGGAAGGTGATAGGTGTGGAGTTGGAGGAAAAATACTGTGAGGTTATCGCTCAGCGTCTTTCACAGGGCATACTGGATATAGAGGAGGTATGATGAAGGAGATTCGGGTGTTTAAGCCCCGCGAGAAGCGTGTTAGACCCAAACCGTTCCTGGTGCAGTATCGTTGGACGAGTTGGCACACGTTTCGGACGTACCGGTTCCGTTGGGTCGCCTTGACAGCGGCGTGGGCAGAGGTTAGACTGTACCGAAGTGCATACGAACACCGAGTAATTGACATGAGAGAGGAGACACCATGACCACCACAGCAACGATTGACGTGACGTTCCAAGTGACCGTCGAAGGGCCGGACGAGGCCGGGCGGTATGAGGCCCTCGGCACAGGCTGGCTTCCCCGCACCCTGGGCGAATGGCGCGAAATGGCCGCAAACGAGAACCTTGACTTTGCGAACCGAGCCCTCGCCGCCGCTGTCGTCAAGCACATCGAGGCGACGCTGGCGGCGTGGCGTGACGCCAAGCCAGGCGATGTCATCGACGTGCGCATCGACGGCGGCAAGTGGGAGCGCACGGTCGTCAAGATGGACAGCGACGGCGACTGGTACTGCCACCTGGTGGGCACTATGTGGTTCCCCTGGCTGCTCCTCGACAACGCCGAGAGCATCACCGACTCCCGCATCGTCCTGCGCGCAGGGGAGGTGCCCGGTGAGTGAGCACACGCCGACGACGGACGAGGTGCGGGCCATGTACGGCGCTGACGAGTTCGGAGTGCCCGCCCCCTTGGGACAGCCAGTCCCCGACTTCGACCGCTGGCTCGCGGGCCACGACCGCAAGGTGGCGGCGCGGGCGTTTGAGGATGCGGCGGATTTTCTGCTGACAGACCCCACGGCGGGACCTGGGACAACGAAGAGGCTCCGACACCGCATCTATGCCGCGTGGCTCCGTGAACGTGCCAAGAACATCCGCGAGGCCCAGTCATGACCGCCCAGACGTTGGTGGAGGTGCTGGAGGTTCCCGGTGAGTGAGCGCATCGACCACGTGGAGGATGCGCGGTACTACCTGGCCCACGTTGCCGATTCGGGCGACGCGGACGTGTCTCCCGCCGAGCAACAGGCGTGGGACGGGCTCGGGGTTCGTGGCATTGGAACGCTCCGCCCCGACATTGCCGCCGCTCTCGGATTGGGGGTGCCCGGTGAGTGACTACACGCCGACGACGGACGAGGTCAAGAACGCTTGGGCGGGCTTGCAGGTGGCCGTGAACGGTAAGCCCTACGAGGTTGCGGATGCGGAGTTCTACCGCTGGCTCGCTGACCACGACGCCGAGGTGGCCGCGAGGGCGTGGGAAGAAGGAGCGAAGGCAGAGGGCCGGTACCTAATGCGTGCCGAGGACGCCGACGCGGCAGGGCAGGGCGTCATGGTCTACCGCGAGGAGAACCCCTACCGGACGGAGGCCCAGGCATGAGTAACTACGAGGTTCATGGGTCTGTGTCCACAGAGGCTGAGGTGTTCACCCGGAGAAACACAGGGCTGCTCAACCTGGGTCACCTGCGGACGCTCGTGGCCGAGGCCAACCGTCTGGGAATTGCGGACAACGCAACCGTGACCGTCAGTGGCGTTCACAAGAGTTACATCTACGTGAATATGTCCACCGTCAGTGAGATTCGTGTCCGAGGTGCCATCGAGTCGAAGGGGGCCGGGAATGAGTGACTACACGACTGACGAGCAGTACCGAGCCGCCAAGGGGGAGATATCTAACGCGCTGGCGGCGCTAGACAGGATGAGCCTCACACAGGCAATCACGTATCTAAAGAACCGGCTGATGAGGCTGAACGACCAGCAGGGTGCCCGTGCGCAGGTCATGACCGGCGCGACCTTTAATGATGCCACTCAACGCCTCGTGACCCATATTCACAAAGCGATTGCGCCACAGTGTATGACCCTCTTCCCTGCTTTGGGTAGCACGCAGGATGCCTACGAGAGGTTCCTATCCCGTCTTGTTGATGCGGTTGCTGAATGGGCGCTCGCACCGGAGCAGGTGGAGTTGGGGGCGCGCGGAATGTATGAGCGCCGCCGTGACCCTGGGTACCTGTGGGGGTACCTGCCCTACGGAGTCGAGCAGGAGTACCGACGTGACTACGAGACCGCCATCCGCGCCCTGGTCGGGGAGGTGGAGGCGTGCCATCGAGGCGAAACTCATTAGCGAGCAGGAGGTGGAGTCGTGAGTGTACGCCTGACGTGTACTGAGCGTGACGCGGTTCTGCTCGACCCTGCCACTGGCCGCGTGTGGAAGTCGGCGCAGGTGGTCTCATCCCTGACCGACATGGATGGCTGGTTAGGGGAACCACGTATCGAGACAACATGGGAACTAGAAAACGGAGACCTCTACCGAGACGTGCGTCACCCCGGACGTGACGGAGCGCCGGACGTGAGGCCCTGTGAACACTGGAAGGAGGAGAGCAATGACCCTCGCTGACGAACTGACCGCACTGCGGGAGGCCGCGACACCGGGCAAGTGGGATTGTTACCGACCGCGCGCTTCATTCGCCCAATATCACGTCTTCTCCGAAGACCAGGAGACGCTGGCAGTGACCCCTGGGCACAAAGCACCTGCAAACGCCAACCTCATCGTCGCGCTGGTCAACAACCTGCCGGAGATTGTGGATGCGCTGAGGGCCGTATCTCAGTAGGCAAACGTTCAGGTGAGGACTAGGCAACTGGAAAGTTGCGCGAACCCGCCGAACCGGGTAGGATGGGAGACATGATGGATTTTTACAACATTGACAGGGACACAGACGGTACGTGGTTCATCACGGGTCACCGGGTGCTCTCGCAAGCGTTCTACGGTGACAACGACTCGATTGACGAGGTGGAGAGCGTCATCATCGAGGGCGGGTTTGCATCGTTTGACGAGGCTGAAACCTACATGTATGGACTTGGGATGTAGCCATGAGCGACATTACAGCGTACGAGATGCGTAACTGGCGACTCATCTACACGACAAGCGAATTGGTGTGGGGTGATTGGCTGGCGTGCCTAGACGGTAACACCGTCAGCATAGAGCCAAGCGCGACGACGCTATGGTTTAGCGAAAACTACGGCAGGCGTCTCCCGGCTAACGCAATGACAGCGGATGTGGTGAACGGTGAGATTACGTCCGTTTGGGTGTCCAGTGATTTTGAGGAGGACGTGGAGAAGGTGCGGGATGAACTTAACGCAGTCCTCCTTGCGGTGGCACAGACCATGACTGAGGTGTGTGGTGGCTGAACCAGTAAAGGCGGTTAATGGCCTCGGGAAGGTGAGGTGGATTCCGCAATTGCGAGACGGGTCGCTACTCACGTATAGGTACCATAGTTATGGCCAGATGTGGAGTACGGTGTACATCAATTACGTGAACTACCGCTGGTATTGGCTTGCGAAGGCCAAGGGTGACCGGAAGGATAAGCGCGATGCTAAGCGACAACTTCACATCGTGAGGTACGGGAGGTAAGGAGGAAGGGCAGTGGATATCGTGAAGGTGACAACCAAGGTGGACCTGGATGCCATGACGAGGGTCCTGAAGGAGTTGGAGGAGTTGAGGAAGGGGGGTAAGAAGTGACGGATGTGACGATGGGCATTACCGAGTTCACCAACGTAATGAGGGGCATCCTGTTGGTTCTAGATTCACTGGATGCACGTATTGATGACCTCTCCCAGCGCGTTCAGGCGATAGAGGAAGCCTGGGACCCGCACTGGAGGGACTCGGACGACGAGTAATGCCTCTTTACGACTGGCAGGAAGAAGACCTATCCACCCTGCGCGACAACAAGTACACTGCACTTCTAGCAATCGAGACCGGAGGCGGAAAATCCCCGTTGGCGGCGAGTGCTATCAAGGACTCAGGTGCCCGCACGACGCTCGTTATCGCCCCCGGTAGTACCCTCTCATCCCCTGACCGTAACTGGCCGGTGGCGGTGGGGGTGTGGGCTGACCAGGAGATGCGGTTGTTGAGTAATGGTACGAAGGCGGGGCGACAAGCCATCACGGATTTCGAGTTGGGCTACCCCGGAGTGTATGCGTGTACGCCACAACTCCTGGCCCGCAAAAGCACAGACGTGAGCCAGTGGAGGGGTGACTTGCTTATCGTAGATGAGGTTCACCAGTTGAGTTCGGCGCGTACGAGTGGACAGCGCAGGCTCTCCGGGTATAACCCGCAGGACGACCCGGTTAGTACGCATTTTGAGTCCCGTCTTGCGCTGTCGGGGACGTATTTCCGTCAGTCGTTTGATAATGCGTGGGCTACGATGCGTTTGTTGTGGCCGGAGTTGGATGGTCGGGGCGAGATTGCGGACATGTCCTATTACTTGTGGTGTACTGACCGCATGACAAGTGAGGACGTGTATACGAGCCGACGGGACCGTGATGGGCGACCTGTGAAAGTGAAAAACTTCTTGGCGGAACGTGAGCCGGGAAAATTGCTTTCGGAAATGCCGTGTGTCATTCAGCATAAGCGCCGGGAGAAGTGCTGTGAGTACCATCCGAATGGGTTCCTCACGGTGGATAAGCCACAGGAGTTGTACCGTGTGGTGGATTTGACCCCGAAGCAACGCCGTGCTATCTGTGAATTGGAAGAGCACTACATGACGTATCTTGACGATAACCCGCTGGTGGTGGATTTGACGCTTACGCAAAAACAACGCATTCGTCAATTGTGTCTGGGGGAGGCGAATGTGGAGTATTACACGGGGGTAAATAAGGACGGCGAGGAGGTAATGAAGAGCCGTTTGGAGTTCGACCCGGAATGCGTGTCACCGTTTGCTGATGAACTTCTATCGCTGTTGGACGACGACCTCCCCACCGGAGAGCCAGTGGTGGTGTATATGGATAGTCAGCGTTTTGCGTCCGTGCTTGTGGCAAAACTGAATGCACGAGGCATCACGGCCCAGGAGTATTCTGGGGTGACGAAAGCGGATTTGTCGAAGTTCGGCACCGAGTTCCAGGTGCTCGTGGGGGTTACGTCCTCGGTGGGCACGGGTACGGATGGGTTGCAGGACGTGTGCAGTACGGAAGTGTGGATGGAGGTTCCGGTGAGCCTCACAGCGGAAACGCAGTCTGCCGCCCGTATCGACCGGATGGGTGCGAAGAAGCAGGTGCAGAGGTACTACATCCAGGACTCGGATGGATGGGCGCAGGGGCGACTGTCGGACAACGTGACCAAGAGATTGGCTATCAACAAGAGCATGAGGAGGACCAATGGCGTTAAGTAGAGCGGGGCGTATCGCGTGGGAGCGCATGGCGGCGGCGATGGCGGAACGTGGAGCGAACTGCAAGGACACACCGGAACCATGGACCGGGTATGTAGATGAACAGGGTGTAGAGTGGCTTCCGACCCCGAAGGAGGCACGGGACTTGTGTGCAGGTTGCCCCCTGCTTGACAAGGAGTGCTTGGAGTGGAAGAGTAAGGGGGACACCACCTACGGGGTTCTGAACGCTGAGGTTATCGACAAGTGGAAGGAGAGTGGTAGGCGTGACTAGTTTGCGGGATATATTTGATGTGGACGCGTTGAGTCGTTCGATTGGAGAGGGCTGGGTTACGCATAGGACTCACCCCACGGCGACACTGGCAATCCTCAATTACACGGACAAGGCAACGTACACGAACCACTGGGATGACATCACCCTGAACTGCCGGGGGCTGATTTACGATGAGAACACCCTAGAGGTTGTTGCACGGGGGATGCCGAAGTTCTTTAACTACGGACAGCCCGGCGCGCCGGAGTTCTCAATTGAGGATGAAGTGTATCTCGCGGATAAGATGGACGGGTCGCTTGCGATATTCTACCGTCACCCGAGCGGGCAATGGCGGATTGCCACCCGAGGTAGATTTGTGTCGGAGCAGGCACTTCACGCGAACACGCTCCTGGATTCCAAGGATGAGGATGAGCGCCAGGTTCTGTATGGATGGCTCGACCTTCACGCCAATGAGGGCAATACGGTAGTGGGTGAGATTATCTACCCGGAAAACCGCATCGTGGTGGACTACGGCGACCTAGACACGATACTCACCCTTGGCACGGTAGATAACGTTACGGGTCGATTCACCCCGGTACCGAACACCCCGGTGTCCACGTTTGGGGAGGTCATGGCCCTTCCGCCTCGTGAAAACGCGGAGGGCTGGGTGCTCACCCGCGTGGATGATGGTGCTATGGCGAAGGTGAAGTACCCGGAGTATCTGGCGCTCCACCGCATCGTCACCGGGTTGTCAGCACGTACGCTATGGCAGTACCATGTGGAGGGCGTTGATGTGGACCAGTACATCGCGTCCCTGCCTGACGAGTTCCAGGAGTGGGCAAAGGGAGTCATGGACAACTTGGAGTTTGAGGTTGACTCACTGTATGACCACCTGTGCTTTGAGTATGACCGGCTTCTCACGGATGTGGAGCGCATCTACGGTACCGAGTTCGAGCGTGGGGATTTCGCACGTGAGGTGACAATCCGGTATGGTGGGGATTCACTGAAGAGGTCGGCCATGTTCCTGCTGTTTGACAGCAAGGACATCCTTCCGGTACTGTGGAAGCATGTGAAGCCAGAGGCAACGATGGCACGACCTAGTAGAGAGGGGTTGGAGTAGTGGCACGTCTTATCGTCTTGCGCGGCCTTCCAGGTAGCGGGAAGAGCACGTGGGCTAAGGAGTGGGTGGAGTCCCGAGAGGGTCACGCTGTCGAGGTGAACCGGGATAACACGCGACGGGTGCTGTTCGGGTCTGCAAACCAGGACTACTACGAGGCTCCTGATGTGAAAGACCGGGAGGCCCTGGTGACGACGATGTGTCACGCAGAGATTGAGGCGGCGCTGAAGGCAGGCTTTGACGTGGTGGTGTCGGACACGAACCTCCCGGCTAAGCGGTGCAGGGAACTAGCCCGACTGGGTGTGGGATGCGGTGCAGAGGTGGAGAGTATCACTTTTGATACACCTCTTGATGAGTGCCTGCGGCGAAATGCGGAGCGCACGGACAAAGAGCCAGTCCCCGAGGATGTCATTCGGTCCATGCACCGTCGGTTCTTCAACCCGACCCTCGCTGGGTTTGAGGTGGAGGTTCCGGCCCCCGTGCGAAGGGCTGCTGAGTACGACCCCCAACTGAAGGATGCCATCATTGTGGACACGGATGGTACGGTGGCAGACCACCGCCCTCACCGTGGTCCGTACGAGACGGATAAGTACGACCAGGACCAGGGCATTGCCGACGTGGTGAGGGTCGTGTCTGCCCTCCGAAAGGAGTACGATATTATCGGCGTCTCTGGTCGTTCCGAGGAGTTCCGCAAGGTCACGGAGGACTGGTGGAGTCGGGAAGTGGGGTTCATCCCCGACGCTTTCTACATGCGCCCGGCAGGGGATAAGCGCAAGGACACAGTAATCAAGGATGAGGTGTACGAGACGCACATCAGGGGGTGGTACAACATCATCGGTGTGATTGACGACCGGCCTAGCGTGTGCCGCATGTGGAGGGCTAAGGGGCTTACTACGTTTCAGGTGGGCGACCCCCACATCGAGTTCTAAGGAGGAGTGATGAGCGTAACAATTGTTGAGTTTGTGAACCAGTCCACGGGTGACACGGTGGAGACGGTGTATCACGTGGGTGACGACCGGTCGATGTGGGAGGCGGCAGGGCTGAACCTCCACGACCCGTACATGGTCAGCGGGGAGGACCTGCTTCGAGAAGTGTGGTACGCTCTGGATGAGTTCAACCGCAACCGGGAGTACCTGCTTCTGTATGAACGTGTAAACCCGGAAGCCACCACTGTCCAGAACGTGCTAGACTTCCTGAACACGTTGGAGGAAGTGGCCTACGACAACACCACAGCGAGGGTTGTGGTGACGAGTGAGAGGAGTGAGGAAGCATGAATCGGTTTAAGGGGAAGCAACACATAACCTCGTTGGAACTTCAGGACGAGCCTTGGTTATTCTACCTGGTTACGGTGGAGCGTGACGAGGAGGGGTTCTACCTTGCCACCGACTCTGGGTGCTCGTGCCCTACCCCGTTTGAGAACCACACGAATGATGACCTCACCGGGCCGCTGACTCTTGACGGGGCCGTGGAGGAGGTTGTCAGTCTGTGGACTGCCGCAGGACGCAAGGTCCCTATGGGTATCGTGCTTGATGTGCTTAATGACATGCTGGTATCGTCCCTTGAGGAGCTTGATACCCGATGGATTATTGCAGACCGGTTCGACTTGCCTCTCGCGGAGGACGCATCCCGCCGTGACCTGTACGTGGTGGACGCCACAGGGGAGCGGTACAACCCGCATTATGACGACGACAAGGGTTGGTATGAGTGGGCGTCCGCAACGGTTGAGGACCACAACGAGGGCACCATCGTCTACCCCGCAGAATTAATCGAGAACGAGAAGATGTAGTGCAGGGCTTTGCGGAAAGCATGATACACTGGTCCTATGGGTAAAAGAGTAGACACGAGTAAGAGGTGTACCATTGATGGGTGTGACAGGGTATATCTGTGCTTGGGGGTTTGTAGATTGCACTACAACCGCATCCGAAGCAACGGCGACCCCCACCGGGTGAAGGTTATGAAACCTGCTACGTTCTCCGACGAGGAACGCCTGCTATCCCATATAACTAAAGAGGGTGGATGGCCTGACTTCTCGGATTCCCGCGTGAGGGTGACCCCAGACGATGGCCAGTGCTGGACGGTGGATTTTACCCCGGTGGGGCTACGCAAGCAGTATACGCAGTTCTCAGTGGGGGGACGACCCCAATATACCCACCGTGTTGCGTATGAGATGTGGTCAGGCCCCATACCTAACGGGTTATACATTGACCACTTATGTCGAAATACAATATGCGTCAACCCCCGACACTTAGAGCCAGTGACGGCACGGGAGAACAGGCGTAGGATGAACCTGATTAAGGAGGAAGAATAATGGTATCAACGAAAGACACCCGGAACATTTATCAGCGGGTTGCGGCAGTTCGAGCAGAAGTCCCCCCGCTGACTAAGGACGGGTCACTAGAGGTTAACGGGAAGACCGTTTACAAGTTCCTGGCAATTGACGACATCCTGCGTGCCGTCAAGCCTCTCGAAGTGAAGCATGGAATCATCTCGGTGCTCGAAAGCGCGGAGACAAACTACCGAGTGGCTACGGGAGCACAACCGAGTGATGGCAGAGTGCCTCGTTCGTCCACATCCGGCACGGGAACCTTTACCTTCCGGTACATCAATGTTGAAGCGGAAAACCCCGTGGAGGACTCCATTCTGGTGGTTGTGCCTACGGAAGCCGCCGATACAAGCGATAAGACTGCACGCAAACTAGTTACCCAGGCGCAGAAGATTGCGAACATCACGCTGTACAACATCATCACCGGCGAACCCGACCCGGACTCGCAGAACGGTGGAGCCGACAACCAGGAGACCACCCCGGCACCTGTGGCGAAGGCCAAGGCAACTTCGAAGCCCCGCACGGTTACGGGTAAGAGCGCTGACATCATCCGACAGAAGTTCATCGACCCGGTGACGGACCCGAAGGAGTTGGAGGAGGCCAAGAAGCGAGTAAACGGACTCGTGGACGTGGTGAAGGGCGAGGGCCTGACGGGTGAGGCGCTGTACGCGGAAGTCCTTAAGCGCTTGGAGGCATGATGGCGACGACCGTTATCCGGCGGACGTTTAAGGGTCAATCTGTTGCGGAGGTCTTGGAGCAGGTTGCCGAGTTCCGAGCCGTCTGCAACGAGTTTTTCCTTACCCTGAATGAGGACGAAGTGTACATCGTTGCCTATGATGAGGCGGACGACACCATCGATGAGGCAGGGGGTCTTGTTCCGGTCGGGTACATCGGAAACCTCTCTATGTCAGGGGAGGGCGCGTGACTATCCTAGAATGGTGTGACCGCTTGCAGGACCTTCTCTCCGAGGCCGGAATGGAGGACGTTCCGGTCTACGTGGGGGGTCACCTGCTGACGGAGGATGCTCTTCAGTTGAATGAGGATTCGGACGGCCTGTACGTGGAGGTGAACCTGCTGTGACTCAACCCAGACTTGCGGTGAGGGCTTCCGGGTTCGGGGGTCGCGGATACAAGGCTATCTTCGAACCCGGACAGCCGGTGGTGCCTTCTGTCACGACGATTCTCGGGGCGTTGGATAAGCCGGGCGTGGTCCAATGGGCGGTGGATAACACTGCCGCCTATGCGGTGGCTAATGTTGATGAACTTCTCGACCGGACGGAGGAGCAGGGGTACGGGTTCCTCCGGTGGTACCACAAGCGCAAGCCTGATTTTGATGACCCGGATGTGAATCTCACCAACTACCATGTTGGGGTGCTTGACGACCTGGCGGAGTTGGGGACGCTTGTCCACGAGTGGATTGAGGCGGACCTGAACGGGTGGATTGAGCCGGAGATTACACGCCGCGAGCAGGAGGAGATGATTGAGCAGTACCTCCTGTGGAAGGTGGACCAGGACATCACGGTACACGCCACGGAGGCCACACTGTTCGGCAACGGGTACGCGGGTACGGCTGACACGTTCTGGACTGTCAACGGAGTGAAGTATCTCAACGACAACAAGACCAGCCGTCTGGCACGGGATGAGCACTTTGCTCAACTTGGGGCACTGGGGGCGTGTCACACGATGGCGGTGGAGGCACTGAAGGATGCACCGGAGGCGGTGGAGGCGGCGGGTACGTGGTGGACCCCGACCCCCCTGCCTTCTTTCGAGGCGTACTCCATCCTCCACCTCCGTCCTGACACGGAGGAGGGACCCGCGTTCTGCGAACTCATCGAAGTTCCCCTGCCTGTGGTAGACTCGGCGTTCGAGTTGTTCAGAGGTGCGTTGGCGGTGCGTCACGCACAGAAGAGGCTCAAGGATACGAAGAAGGAGGTGGCGTTTGATGGAGGATGAGGACCCGAACAGGGTGCTAGTATTGGTTGCACTGCAACTGTTGAAGAAGCACGTGTACGCAGGTACGGTGCCGGAGAAGGAGATTGCTCGAAGGCGGGCAAAGAACAAGGTGGCTCGTAAGAGTCGTAGCGTCAACCGAAGGAGGAAGTAGATGCGTCGTATGCTGGTACAGGCGGGCCTGATATGGCTGTCGGCGTGGCTGCTTATGCTGGCGGTTGACCCAATCACGGGTGGGGCAGTCACGGTCTCGTACCCGGATGCGGTTCTCATGGCGTGTGTCGTCACCCTGATTGTAAAACTCGATATTGGTGAGACGAACTAGGAGAAGGAGGAAGTAAATGAGTGCAGAACAGAACCCTCAGAACTACACCGGAGTCACGGCAACGGTGATTGGCCGTACGGCTGGACCTGCCGAGAACCCGGCGTATGACAAGCAGGGTGCGAGGGGGTACCAGCAGGTCCGTATCGCTGTTGACCAGGGGTACAAGGACTCGTCCGGCCAGTGGGTGGAGACCGGTACCCTGTGGGTGACCCACACCGCCCCCGCTGACATCCTTGCCAGCGTGGGTAAGGGTGACAAGGTGCGCATCGATGATGCACGCCTCGAAGCCCGCGAGTTCACCCGCAAGGACGGCACGACCGGCCAGGCATTTGAGACCCGGTTTGGTGACTTCACCATTCTTGAGTCGAAGGCGGGCGATACCGAGGAAGCGCCGTTCTAATGGCTACCGTGACCGCTGAGTTCACCCCAGACGAGCAGGATGCCCTGCTGGGTGCCACGCTGAGGTTGTTCAACCTCACCAATGAGTTTCTCCACGCCGTGGAGGGACAGGAGAAGGCGGAGACGCTGATTTCTCAGTTCACCGGTATGGTTGATGCGTGGGAGAGAGTGGGCGATTCCCTCATCGGAACCAACCCCATCCGCGCTATGATGGTTCTCGTAGCGAACGAGTAACCATCCGGCCTGGACATGCCGGTAAACTGTCCACTACGGGGGTGATATGGTATCGACGTTGGGTAAAGCCGCACGCGGTCCCCGGCGGACTCGGGTTCGAATCCCGACACCTCCACTATCGGATAGCAATGAGAATCGAGAGAAAGGGGATTTGACTTTGACCACCCTCCACACCGCGCTGGCTCTCGCTGAACTAGGTTTGCATGTCTTCCCCTGCCGCGCCACGAGTGAAGTAATAGGAGGGGTAACCTACGGGCCTAAGTCACCGTACCCTGCGGATGGGTTCTACTCAGCATCCACCGACCCGGACACTGTTAAGGGGCTGTGGCGTGACCACCCGGATGCGCTAGTGGGCGTTGCCACTGGTGTTAGTGGCCTTATCGTGCTGGATATCGACGTTAAGGACGGTGTGGACGGGTACGAGTCCATCATGGAGGCGTGGGTTGCCATCCCTGAGACGTTCCAGTACGAAAGCACTAACGGCAAGGGTGCTCACTACGTGTACACGGCCCCGGAGGGGCACTTCCCGCCCGCTCACCCCTACCGGAAGATGAAGGGCGTTGACCGACAGTCTGGCGGCTCGTATGTCGTGTGGGCCGGGGGTGTGCCGTCCAGCCGTGAGGAGTTCGCGGAGGCACCCCAGTGGTTGTGTGACGCTGGGGAGGTCCGTAGCGCTTCCGCTTTTGAGGGTACGGTGCGGGACTGGTACGAGTCGTTGGAGCCGGGAGAGCCGAACATCCTGGTGCGTCGTGCCATCGCCCGCGTGAACGACGACATGGGCCACGGTGACATGGTGAAGGCCCAGTATGAGGCTATCCGACTGGGTGCAGAGGGTAACCCTGGTGTTCCTGAATTGTTGGAGCGTCTGGAAGAAGCGTGGTTGAACCGTCCCGGTGAGAACCACACAACCCCGGAGTCGGAGTGGGAGTACAAGTTTGCCGAGGCCCTGGCGTCCGGTATCGAGGAGTACGGCGGCACCATCCAACTGAGGGCGGACTTGCCGGATTACCACTTGGACCTCATTCCCAACGGGGCACCGGCGCAATTGTTCACCGCGTCGGAGGACAAGCCGACGTGGACGGAGATGCTACGTGCGCTCCTGGTTCTCATCCCGGATGATATGGACCTCCTGTCGGTGATGTGGTCTGCGCCTGCCACAAAGCACCTGTCTCGTGAGTGGGGCTTGCAGTTCGTGATGAACCGCATTGCCCAGGGACGCACCACGCCACCCCCACCGGAAGGCAACCCCATTCTTTCGGAGCGCAAGGTGGACAACAGCCGGATTAGCCTATTGACCCCTGAAGAGAAGGAGTTCGTACGGGCACACCCTACGTTCATTGACCTCTACTTGGATGCGGCGTCCCAGAAGGGTTTCTTGAACCCGCACTACGATATTCCAGCGGCGTGGACACTGTTAAGCATGGCGTTTGGGACGCGGGCGATTATCCCTCACGGTAAGCCGTACGGCGTCAACCTGTGGTTTCTCACGTTGGGTGAGTCAGGTACCGGTAAGACGAGCAGTTACGACCTTCTGCGTCAATCCCTGGACCTCATGTTTAAGGACGGTGAGACGTTCTACAACCTGGGTGCTAATTCCAGCCCCGAGGGTATGCATGAGGCGTTGCTGAACCGTGATGGTAAGCCGTCTATGATTCTCCATGACGAGGCGAGCGACTTCTTCAGTGCCCTCACTAAGAAGGATTGGCTTTCCGGCCTGAAGGACCAACTGGCCCGGTGGTATGAAGGGATTGTGGACCCGTCCAGTAAACTCCGATTGAAGGAGTTGAAGGGTAAGAGCGCCAAGACCTCGTTTGATATCAACTTCATGGCAACTCCTGACCGGTTGCTGGGTCTCATCAACACTGACATGTTCGAGACCGGATTCCTTGCTCGGTTCAACTTTGGGTGGGCTGACGACCCGGTGGATGACGACCGCAAGTACAAGGTCACCCGCCGTCATGTCACGGACACGGGAGCACCCCCGGAGGCGTATGCTTTGGTGGCTGACCTGTTCTTTGCGCTGAAGGGGTTACCCCCGCTGGTTCTCATGGACTGGACCCAGGAGGCAGAGGATTGGCTGTTCGAGGCCCACAAGCAGTTTGACGGCATTGCCAAGAAGCGGGACCACTACGAGGCTACCGGCCCGGCAATCACTCGACTGAAGGAGACCATGTGGAAGTGCGCGGCGCTCCTGGCCTTGTGGCGCGGTGACCGGGTTATTAACGAGGTTGACGCCATGACGGCAATCATGTACGCTGAGGAGTGGCACAACAACATCTACCGGGTGGTGGAGGCGGCAGGTAACGGCCAGTTCAACCAGGACTGCGATAAGGTGGAGGCTCACGTCCTCGCCAATCCCGGTATCACCCACGCGGCGCTGACGACACGATTCCGGGGAATGATTGACAAGTCCCCCCGTGAGTTGGAGGACCGCATTCAGGCGTTGGTGACTCAGGGGAGAATCACATCAACGCATAAGGATGGTAAGGTCCGGTTCTACCCGAACGTTTGAGAGGAGGATATATCGTGAATGAGATGTGTAGTAAGCACCCCGACCGACCCGTTAGGGCAAGGGGGCTGTGTGGCTCCTGTTACGTCATGGCTACCCGCAACCGGGAGTTGGAGCCTAGCGAGAAGCGGTATGTTGATGCCCTCATCGAGGAACTAGAGTTCATGCCGCGTACGTGGGACCAGTTGGAGGGAGACTTTGGTCGCACCCGGCAACAGATGAGCGCGGCGTTGTATCGTCGTGGCCGGAAGGACCTCATCAGGTCTGTTCAAGCGAAGACGTACGGGGTTATTGGCCGCTCTGCTATTAACAGCGTGATGCGTAAGGGTAAGCCAGTAGCATCCTCTTGTATCTCGCAGTTGGTTGACTACTTGGAGTACTGGACAGACGCCACCTGGGATGATGTGTCACGGGAGTTTGACGGTCGTACCCGAAACACCATATGGAAGACGTTGCGCCTCCACCGACGAAAAGACCTCATTCTGCGGCTGAATGAAAACTCGGGCGTACGCGCCTACCACCGATACGCAGACGAGATGTTTGAGTTTGTGGAGAACACGCCAAACGTTACCCGCCGTCTGTTGGAGCAACGGTATAACCGCCCGTGGAAAGCACTTTACTCTGCGTTTTACGCTCATGACCGCAGGGACCTGTTGGAGCGTGTATCGTGACCGGAAAGTATTTGTTCTGGGACCTCGAAACCCATAACGCAGGTCGGCAGTACGAGATGACCCCGCGTGAGTTCGTGCGAACCATGCAGTATGCGTGGGACGGCGGACCGGTAAGCATCACCACTGACTACGATGAGATGGTGGAGTTGGTGCGGTCGGCCCCGTATAACGTGACGCACAACGGGCTATCCTACGACATCCCCGTGCTCTTTGGAGCGGACTCCTTGGAGCCGTTGCAGATGGCGCTTAACCACAGGTGTATTGACACGTTTGCAATGGCGGCACTTGTTACCCCGGCCCCCTACTCATATACTGACGCATCGGGCCACACGTTCTATGACGCTTCCAAGCCAGAGGCCGCTAAGAAGTGGCTGAGTCTGGCGAACCTGTGCCACCAGTTCAACCTCCCCGGTAAGTTGGGGGACATGAAGAGTCTTGCCAAGCCCTACCAACCGGCCAAGACTCGTGTGGCCGACTATGACTATGGGCTTATCCCCCTGGATGACCCAGACTTCCTGGCTTACGCCGAGCAGGATGTAGTGGCCGTTCGTGGCCTGTTCCGGCACCTCCTGGGGGTGATGCAGGATATTGAGTATTCCGGCGAGTACATGTGGCGGGAGATGATTGTCACCGCCCTCAACGCCCGTATTAGTTGCAACGGCGTGCTGGTGGACCAGAAGGAGGCCCAGGCACGGGTTAATGAACTGCTAGAAGCCCGCAACAAGACAATGGATTGGCTCGTGGAGGAGTTCGACTTCCCCACCGCTGGTAAGCAACCGTGGAAGTCTAACGCAGGTAAGGATGCCATTCTCCGAGCGTTGGAGTCGTTCGGCATCACCCCCGCCACAACCCCGAACTGGACCCCCACGGCTTCTGGCGCTCCGTCGTTCTCAGGTGAAACAATGATTGCCATTACGGAGGGGACTGACGCAGAGGAACTAGGGCGTGCCCTTGCCTCACTTCAGGGACTCCGGTCACTTGCACAACTTGCACTGGACTCCACCTACCCGGACGGGCGAATCCACCCGGATATTACGTGCTTGCAACGTTCAGGACGCACTTCGGTGCAGAAGCCAGGACTTACTGTGTGGACTGCACGCGGCCCAGGGGCGGTGGAGAAGCGTTACTTCATTGCCGACCCCGGAACGTACATGGTGGAGTTTGACTATAGTGCGGCTGACGCCCGTGCTGTTGCCGCCGTGTCAGGGGATGAAGCCTATGCTGAACGGTTCGCACCCGGAGCAGACGCCCACGAGATTACTGGACGTATCTTCTACGGAGACAAGTATGATGAGGACCCCGCGTACTACCGCACTCGAACAAAGCCGGGAACGCACGGCATGTCCTACCGTATTGGTTCAAAGAAGTTGGCGGCAACCTTGGGGGTCACGGTTGCTGAAGCCGCCGGGTTCCTCCAAGCCTACCGTGATGCGTATCCGTGGGTGGCGCTGTGGCAGGACCGTGTGACGGCAGAGGGTGAGAACGGGTACGTGACCAACACATGGGGTCGGCGTATGCCTGTGGACGCTAACCGGTCGTTCACTCAATCCTCCGCCCTCATTGGACAGTCATCAACCCGCGAGATTCTCTTTGACGGCCTCATCCGTATCGCGGTAGACGACATTGAGAAAACCCGGTGGATTCGTATGACGGTCCACGATGCGGTGGTGTTCTGCCTTCCAGCGGGGGATATCGAGAAGCATGTGGCGTATGTGGAGGAGAAGATGAGCATGGTATTCGACCCTGGCACCCCGGTGAGTCAGCCCATCCCCTTCGTGATGAGCCATGGGCCTATCAACGCAACCAACTGGTACAGTGCTAGCCACGAGTAGAAGGGAGGGGGCATGAGCACCTATATCCTGAGTTTCGACCCCGGAAAGTCGAGCGGTATCGCGTATGGCAAGGTGGGGGTTGGTACACCGTATGAACTTATTGAGCGGTGGCAGTTCTCAGGGGGGTTGAGTGGCCTGCTGGGGTGGATGGACAGGTATCCTGATGTCTTCGACTATCCGCTATGTCCGCCTGCTGATGAGGATGACCACGTTATCATCTCTGAGAAGTTCGTACCACTCCAAGGCAAGGGTTTTGCCCAAACGCTAGACTCTACGGAGCCGTTGCGGTGTGAGGGTGCGCTTGTCGCCCGGTACTACATGCCGGACTACCCGGACCCGCGATGGAGGCGACCTGCCGAGATGTACTTGTATGGTGGGTCTGACCTGACTGAGAAGAAGAAGCGTGCTAGGATGTTTCTGAAAGACCACGGCATCCTCACGACCGGGAAGAATGTAGGCCAGCCGGACGGGGACGACGCCAACAGTGCCATCTGGCACGGTATCAGTTACGCGGCGCGGGTGTTGAAGCACCGGCCCACGTTTGAGTGGATAGCGGATTGGAGTAGGGAGGTGGGTAATGGAGGGTCCTGATGTTCGAGTGTACTACGACGAGGTAACCATTGTCAACGAGGACGAGGAGCCGTATACGCTTAACCACGTACATCTTAACGGAACCTGCGGGGGTGAGAACTGCGTGATTCACAACCCTTCGCAACACTCCCTGCAGGGGTGCCCCTTGTACTGGCACCTTGACGGGTTCTTCTACCGGGACGTGTTGGGGCTGTGGCTTGTTGACCCTGACCAGGAGTCGTTTTGGGAGAGCGTGGGGGACGAGCGTGCAACGGTGTGGAGCCGTCGCATGGAGGGGGCGGGCCGTATCATTGTCCCGCGCAATCGGGCGCGTTGTACCGCATGTGGTACCATCATCGAGTCCCCCGGTCGGCATGTGATGGTGGAGTGCCCGTGTGGGGCGTCGTTTGTCGATGGGGGCACCGCGTACCGGCGTCTTGGAGGGCAGGCACTTCCGATATGATAAGAGTTATCTCTAATTATAAGCCCACTGTTTCAGGGGCGGCGACCGTTTTTGAGGATTGCACGGTCTACAGTGCTACCACGAGGACAAGGACCTCTACCTATACTGTCCCCCTCGGGGAGGACCGTAGGTTGTTTGAGGAACTCACCCGCCGCCAGGATAATGTTCCCGATTTCGTACGGTACCAAGGCCCCTACACTAATGAGTGGGGGTCCCAGTGGTACCGGGCAACGTGGTGGGAGGTTGACGTTGATTGACGCTGAAACCGAATGGCTCTTGGACATGTGGTACCGGTATGTTTCGATGGACCATCACAAGGAGAGGGACTGCCACTGGTACGTCTCTACCGACTTCCGCTATGGGCACGAGACTAAGTACACGGTATATCACGACGGGTATATCTGCGATGAGTCTGTCTACTTCGAGTGCTCGTCCTACAAGGAGGCCCTTGCGAAACTAAAGGATGCGGTGCTGGCGGCATTCCGCAGTCAACTAGAGTGGTCACGCCACGTTATCGCACACCCGGATGAATACGATGGGGTTCAATACGAGCAAGCAAGCCTCGTCATTGATGTACTGAGGGGCTATAATGCATGAATGCTCCCGATGGGTGGAGTACGAAGTGCGTAACTGTGGCATGTGGCACATGGTTTGCACTGTCTGCTACCCCGGGGATGAGTGTCCAACTGGTAAACTGTATGGAGAACAGGAGGGTCTATGAATCACGAACTTCAATGCTTGGTGTGCCAGTATGGTCCGAGTGGAATTGACTGGGGGGCTAGCAACTGCGCCATCGGTGCGCAGGTAGGGTGCTCTGAAGCATCCGTACGCCGCCACCGGAAATGGGCTGACGCCCTGGGCATCGGACCCGGTGACGAGGTGGATGTCGCTGTGTCCGAACCGGACGGTGGCACGTGGCGTCCCCGTCGGAAGTGGCAAAGCGCTTCGGGGGAGGTCATGTACTCGTGGGAGAACGTGGCGCAGGAGACACCTGCCGAGGTTCACCTGGATAACGAGCGTATCGACCTGCTTATCCGTGACTGGCCGACCGTCCCCGCCACGGGCCTTCTCGGTGCGGCGGAGTTCGCCTTTCCGGCAGACCTGCAACTTGGCAAGTCTGAGGGTGGTTCTGGCACGGATGACACCATCCGCAAGTTCAAGGAGTCCATCGAGCGGGTAGCAGAGCGGTGGGCCGTCAAGCGCCCTAACGAGGGCTATTTGTGCGACATGGGCGACCTGGTGGAGAACCTGTATTCGACACGGGGGCAGGTGTCCACGAACGACCGCACGTTGCCTGAGCAGTTGGAGGACGCAGTAGCACTGTACATGAACGCCATTGGCCGGTTGCGACCGCTGTGTGGCGTGCTCACGTTCGCTACCGTGACCTCCAACCACGGCGAGGCGCGTAACGACCAGAAGAACAACCCGTACGACTCCGAGAACGACTGGGGCCTGTACATTCAGCGCATCATCCAGTCTCGGTGCGAGGACCGGGGGTGGCACGTGGAGTTCGCCCGCCCCGAGAAGTACCACGACACAACAGTGGTGACGACTAAGGATGGCTCTGTTGTAGCGCTCACGCACGGCCACCACTCCGGCACGCCTGCCCGCATGAAAGAGTGGGTGAAGAACCAGATTGTCGGCAACATGCCCGGCAAGGACGCTACCCTGTGGGTACACGGTCACTACCACCACCAAAGCAGTGATACCCTGGGGGATGACATCACCATTTTCGGAACCCCCTCCCTCGACCCCGGTTCGGCGTGGTTCACTAAGAAGTCCGGGGACCGCGCCCGGCAGGGCATCGTAGCCCTCACAGTGGCCGGGGGGAAGTGGTTCGACTACTCAATCCTCTAGGCTAGATTCCCCCGAATCAAGGCAAAACCCCCGCCAGGTGTAGGTGACTGGCGGGGGTTTTGTTGCGTGGCGTTGGCTAGCCAACGACCCAGGACACGCCGCCGAGGAACACACCAGCCGTGGAGGTCGCCTGCTGAGGGAGGACGGTAAGCGAGCCATCGACCTGCGGGGTGACGCGGAACGTGGCACCCACAGATGAGCCGATTGCAATCTGGGCTGCCACGTATCCCGACACGGGCCGCATGTCGGCGGGGATGCCACCCGACGCAACGATGGTGCTGTTTGTACCAGCCGCGCCCCAGTTTGTTGACGGCGTGACAACGCCACGCATCCACACGGCCATGCCGATGCGGCGTATCTGAAACACCTGAGTGGCAGTGAACCCGCTCGCAAGCGTCAACGTCACCCACCCGGTATCTTGTAGGGGCTGTGACAAGGGTACCCAGTTCACCCCGTCAACGGTGAACTCGATGTATCGGTTAGCGGAATTGTTTCCGCGCCACACCACGCACGGGTTTGCGGCGGTGGGGGTCCCCCCGACGCTCGCCACGAAGTCTGATAGGTAAGAGTCGCGTTCGGATGTATTCGCAACCCGTTGAATATGTACACCTGACGCCAAGACGTTAGACACGGACGCCATCCCCAGGTTAAGTGCTTCCGGGGAATATGGTGGGTCGTCCAGATCGTACTCCCACACGCCGTTTGCATCAAGTTGACCCATGATTACATTCCTCCTTATTTTAACTTCCGGTGTTAAGCCAGAACACGGTGACTCCCAGCCCGACACGAACAGTGCCCGCAGGGATGGGGAACGATATGTCTTCGAGCCAACTATAGATGATAACCGTGCGGTCCTCTGGGGCAATGGACTTAAAGTCGATAAACCGTGCTTGTGTGCCCTTCCCGAATACCGGCTCGACGGTATCCTCGCTGATGTCATACTGAGCAATCCAGTCCGGACCCGGAACCGCCCAGAACGACTGGCCGAAAGCATAGGTAGTAAGTGACATCTGGGTCGAATCCGTATACCCCGATACATACCCCACAGACCCGATAACGAGCGCCGCATTGGCCCACTCAGGTGCCGTAAACGACATGTCTAGGTCTGGAACCCCACCCGTGAACGCGGCTGAAACATCTGCCTGCTTGGAGTCGCTCACCATCTGCGTTGTCAGGTGTCGAGTCACCGTACCCACTTGCTGGAAGCCCGCCGCCTGCTGGTTGGTGAGATTAAGCAGGTTATTCTCTAGCGCGGTGAGTCGGGCCTCGTGGTCGGCGTCCACCTTGTCCTTGAGGTTACCCCACGGAGCACTTTGGGCACTTAGCCCGTGTCGAATAGCCATTACGCATCCCTCTTCAATGGCTGTACCATCATATCAATCATTCGCTTCCCTTCCCACTGAGCAACCTGCGTAGCCATTGTCGTTTGGTCGCTCCACGCCTCTACTTGAGCCGCCATTGTCTTACGGGGGGTGGCATCCACGCTTACCCCGGTGGGACTAAACGAGGCAGACGACACCCGCCATTCACAGTCATTATACACGAACACCTGAGATGCAGTAGAGCGGAAATTGGAATCCACGTCGTCCATGTTCAGCGACAGGGTGTGCGTTACCCCGTTAGTGCGGGATGCAACCGCCGCGCCAGCCCGCAAGGCATCCGCATACGACGACACAAACGGCACTTCAATGGTCTCACCGATTTCCTCGGTGGTGATACTCGCGGGGGCACCGGTGGGGAACAAGATAGACTTCGGGGTAGACCGCACACCGTCACCGGTAATACGCAACGAGTTGTAGGCGTTACCAGAGGACATGGCGACGCGGTACGGGGCATAGTCGGTACTGCTCGCTCCGTGAATGGTGACATTCAAGTACTTCGGGTCGTCATCGATTTCTACGTCAATGTAGCCCCCCTCAGCGTTCCACCGGGCCGCTGGAAAGGGGAGGTTGTCATTACCAATAATTGAGTACGCGCCATCTGTGCCGTCGTAATAATCGGGGTCGGCCTCCACCCAGTCCACGCACTCGGGTTGGTTCACTGAGTACAACCACCCCCGAGACTCCACTCGGACTGTAATGGTCTCACCGGCCTCCACCTGGTACACGGTGGCGTCAGCGTTGTTGATGGGGTACATCTCCCCCTGCACCGCCGACTCGTTGTTGTAGTAGTGAATCTCGTTGTATCGAGCCGGGTTGTACTGGTCAAGTGATTGGGAACGCCCGGTGACACGACCGAGGGAGAGCGTATCGGCGTCCTCCATGTGCTTGAGGGCATACGTACCGTTCTCAAACACAAGGTCCATCCGTGCCACAGCCAGCAGGTTGCGAATCCATTCCCACATGTTCCCATAAAAGCCAGGGAGCACCCAAATCGCCGTCTCGTCATCGGGAACCGTGATGTAATACGGGTCGCCTGGATGAATCAACCCAACGTCGATGCACCAACCCCGCAGGTGGTCTTTTAGCATACGCGCACCGGGGTACACACGGCGCACTACGTTGAACGCATTCAGCGGGCCGGTAAGCGTGACATTTGCGCTAGTCTCCGTCTCACTCCACGACGTAACCCTACCCACAATCTCACCGTGCAGGTCATCCGTGAACACCTGCTCAGTACCGTACACCGAAACATCCACCTCATCGGCGGTGTACGTGACGGTTTCAATACCTCCCTGGCCGTTGACAGTATCCGGGTTGGCATCCTCTTGCACGGTCCAGCCGGTGATATCACCGTTGGCGTCAACAAACGTAGGCACTGTTACTCAGCCTCCACTAGCGTACACTCCACGGCCCGGAA
>Ga0206107_1000154_pt1 | contig 52341 bp, 61 predicted proteins | sample 2B0metagenome_FD_148652 | JGI IMG/M metagenome (GOLD analysis project Ga0206107, IMG submission 148652) | Enriched microbial communities from leaf-cutter ant dump, University of Wisconsin, Madison, United States - 2B0 | ecosystem: Environmental > Terrestrial > Nest > Insects nest > Nest dump...
GCTCGCAGGGATGAGCCGAGGGACGCGTCCCCGGCAGCCACCGATCCCGACCCCGTCGGGGCACGACGAAACGGCCCCCGCACCTGCCGAAGCAGGGGCGGGGGCCGTTCACGTGTGATCACGCTCCCGTCCCTCTTGACTTTGCAGCGCGACGCTGTAAGGTGGTTCTATCGCACAGACCGGAACGAAGGGATGGACAGATGGCCACCAGGCTCACCACCGCAGAGGTCCTCGAGCACCTCGCCCGCACGTGGTCGCTGACGATCGAGCCCGCGACCTGGCGCAGCTACGTCGCCCGCGGGCAGGCCCCGCGCCCCGACGACACCGTCGGACGGACGCCGCTGTGGTCGCCCGCCACGATCGACGAGTGGGCGGAGGGCCGACCCGGCCAGGGCGCCCGGACCGACCGGCCCATCGTGCGCCACGACGACAACGTCTCGCTCGTGCACCGCGCGCACGCCGCCGAGCTCGTCGAGGTCGTGCGACGCACGACCCTGGTCGGGCAGGACGCGTGGGGCGTCGAGCACCGCGTCCCCGTCGCCTGGCGCGCCCAGATCGTCGGGGGAGCGATGCTCGCCCAGGAGAACGTCGGGCGCGTGCCCGTCGTCTGGCTCGACACCCCGCCCTGCCGACTCGTCCGCTCCTTCGGCGGCGGCCTCGACATCGCGACGAACGTCGTCCGAGTGACCGGCGACCGCCAGGAGATCGTCGAGGGTCGCCAGGTGGACAGCGACGGTGACCTCGACGAGGGCTGCTTCACCGCCGGTGACCTCCCCCTCTGACACGAACGAACGGCCCCCGCACCTGCCGAAGCAGGGCGGGGGCCGTTCGCGTGTGCGGGGCGGGCGTCAGCGTGTGGGTCGGTACGCGACCCCGAGCCCGCCGGCGACGAGGCCCGCGACCGACGTGACGACGCCACCGGTCGCGACGACGCGCGTCGCGGTGTCCGCGGCGAGCCAGATCGGCGCGAGCCCGGTCGCAAGGAGTACGAGCGCCGAGCACCCGAGCAGCACGAAGTACGCGGCCGCGCGCACACGCGGGGAGACCGTCGGGGGGATCGGCGGCTCGGTGTCGTCGAGCGTGTCCATCTGCTCAGTGGTCATGGTGCGGTCCCTTCGTCAGAGCGTGGTCGGTCGGGGCGGCGGTGGGGGTTCGCGACGCCGGTAGATGTGGTCGATGAGCTGTCGGTTCCACGCCTGCTCGAGCGCGTACTCCCGCTCGAGCGCGGTCACACGGGTGCGGGTGTCGGCGAGCTCCTCCTGGATCTGGTCGATCAGGCCGTCACGGTCCGCGATCGTGTCGCGTCGAGCGGCCGCCTCGTCGGCGCGCGCCTCACGCTCGTCGCCGCGGACACCGAGCTTCCAGGAGACCGTCGAGGTGATCGCGGCCGTGATAACCGACGACGACAGGACCGCGGCGATCAGGAGGAGGACGGTCTCAGCATCCACACGCGTCACCCCGTGGTGCGCGTGCGCAGCGCCGCGGCCGACGTGCGGATCGCGAACACGGTCAGGTCCAGGCCCCGCAGGACGCACGCGAGCGCGGCGATCGTCATGCCCGCGGCCGGTGCGATGCGCACGGCGACGTCGTCGACCGTCGCCCACACCGCGACCGCGCGGGCCGCGAGCGCGAGGGACAGTGCGCACGTCGCGATGTACTCCCAGCGCCACCGCCACGTGAGGGTCGCGACGCATCCGACGGTGCCGGCGATGACGGCGAGCCAGCCCCACAGCTGCAGGGCGGGCAGGCCGACCGCGTCGCGGATCACGGGGGACGTCGCGATGAGGTCACCGACGCCCATCGCGACCCCGAGGGCGTACAGCGTCGCGCGTAGGACCCGGCCGATGATCCGCGCCCACTGGGGGAGCTGGCGGTCCGGGGACATGACCGTCACGACGGGTCGTCGAGGACGGACTCGGCGATGAGACGCTTCTCGAGGTTCTCGCAGTCGACGAGCGGGAGCACGACGACCGGGACCCCGGACGCCTTGAAGGCCTCCCAGCCCTCACGGGTGAGGCCGGTCACCCGGTCACCGGTCAAGAGGCGGTACTTGCTCCGACCCCAGATGTAGAGCCTCATGGTCTCGTCGTCCTCTCCTCGGACCGGCTCTGGTGCCGGTGGGGTCGTGACCGCCGCGACGAAGCGCGCGACGTCGGCCGGCGTGCGGCCCTTGGCGATGTCGAAGTGCATGGCGTCACGGAAGCCCGACGGGTAGTCGAGGCCCCACGCGAACAGCCCGTCGGCGCGCGCGAGGATCGAGCGGATCGCCGCGACCTGCGCAGCGGTCCAGCCCGACCGGTACCGGGTGCCGCGCTGCGACGCGGGCAGGTGGAGCTCGTACGGGTGCTGCCCGCCGTTCACGTCGATCGCGGTCCCGCTCATGTGGTTCGACCCCGCCGCGCCGCCGAAGCGCGCGTTGTCCGCGGCCGACCGCCACCCGTTGACCACCGTGACGGGCTCGACCCGCGTGTGGATCTCCCGCACGAGCCACGACAGCGCGCGCTCGACGTCGCCGCGCAGCACGAGCACGCCGTCGCGGTCGGCGGCCAGGTAGACGCGCGTGACGGCGGCCGATGCGACGACCGGCCAGCCGTTGTTCGTCGTCGTCATCGCGGGTACCCCCGACCCGACTCCGGGACCGGGGCCGTCCCACCACCACCCGAGCCGCCGTTGACGACGACACCCGGCATGGGGTGCGGTGCGCCAGGCGTCATGCCGGGGCCGATGGATATCCACTGAGTGACGGCCATCAGGACTCCCAGATGATCGCGGGCCAGCATGCCGCAGGCGATGAGCTCTTGTTGCCGCACACGACCAGTCCGCCGTTGTTGTTGAAGAAGGTCCATGCGCGGTACGTGCGGGTCTCTCCGTTGATCGTGGCGGCCTGGATCACCGACGTGGACCCTGCATCCCCGGGGTGCACGGCCACAAGGACGTTCGACACCCACGGCTCGACCCCAGGGGCGACGCACGCGATCGGCAGCACCGGGGCCACGACGCCGTCCTGCGACAGGGTCGACGCGTCAGACGCGCTCGACCCGTTGATCGTGTACGGCAGCGCAGCGGACAGGTAGGCCGAGTCCGCGCACTTCACCGCGCCGGGGGTGCCGCCGTTGCCGATGACGCGGACGATCCCGCCCGTGGTGGCTCCGAACGCGATCAGGAGCGCCCCGTCGGTCGGGGCGCCAGCGTTGTCGCGGGACCGCTCGATCGCAAGGAACGCGGTCCCCGTGTTGGTGTACCCCGACCACAGAGCCAGGCAGATCCCGGCGCCGTCACACGAGCCGTAGGAGGGAAACTCCGACGAACTCCCGTAGGCAGTCGCCGTGGCCGCGTTGGGCGTGCGAGCCAGCAGCACCCCGGTGATCGTCCCCGAACCGTTCGACCCCTGACCCACCGTCACCCAGATGACGGGGACGTTGTTCGTCGCGGAGCTGCCGCGCCCGTACTCGACCTTTACGAAGACGGGGCACGCCGACTGCAGCGCGTCGTTCATCCGGAAGATCTCATAGCCGCCAGCCGTCACCGTGGTCCCAGGGACGGTCATCGTCGCAAGATTCGCCTGACCGGTGTCCGAGGTCTGCACCCACCCGCAGCCGACGAACGCATCGTGGACGCCCTGCGCCCACTTCCGGAACGCGACATCGGAGCTGATGTCCGGTGCGCTCATCCACGAGAAGGTGCTCACGCTGTCGCTCCCGTCTGCACCCACGTCAGGGTGACGTCGACCGGGCCACCGTCGACCCGGTAGTAGATCTGCTCCTCAGACGCGCCGTACGCGCCGTCGACCGGACGCTCCAAGTCCGTGCCCGCGCCGGTCGCCTGGTAGTCGTACAAGAGGCCAGCGCCCCCCAGGTACGGGTCCGTGAACACCCGCGCGGCATCCGCAGCGCGGCCCGTAGCGGTGCGGTACAGGCGCAGCCGTGCCGCACCGCTGTACGCGACCTGCAGCAGCGTGAACGCAGCCGCGAGCGTGATCGTCCCGTCGCCGTCGGCGTCCGTGATGGTCGTCGACTGGATCTGCGCGGCCGAGCCGGAGTCGCCCTGCGCGCCGCGCGGGATCGTGAACGTCAGCTCGTAGTCCGGGCCGCCCGTCACGGTGACCTCGGCGTCCGTGCCCGGTGCGCCGGTCGTGACCGTGCCGACCGTGAACGTCGGCGTGACGCCGTCTGTACCGTCAGCGCCGGGTGCGCCAGGAGTACCGTCCTGACCGTCGACGCCATCACGACCGGGAGCGCCGTCCTGGCCCGGTGCCCCGTCCTGGCCTGGGTCGCCCTGCGGGCCGACGAGGGACGCCAGCCAGTCCTGCAGGGACCCGTCGAAGCCGTCTGCGAGCGCGAGCTCGTAGGCGGATGCACCGTCCTGTCCGTCCCGGCCGGGTGCGCCGTCGGATCCGGGGTCGCCCTTGAGGCCCTGGTCGCCCGGGTCGCCCTTCGCGCCGGGCAGGCCGCGCGGTGCGAGGACATCGACGGCGACGGCAGGGGTGATGACGACGTCGACGGTGGCGGGGTTGCCTCCGTCGATCACGATGACGCCCACGTCAGGCTCCCGTCGTGGTGTTGGGGGAGATGTCGAGGGTCCCGGTGCACAGTCGGGTCACGGTCCCGTCGTCGGCGGTGAGCTCGACGTCGAAGACGGCGGTCGTGGTGCGTGCGGACCACCCGGCGGACTCGTCGGCGGGCAGGTGCACGTCGACCGTGCCGGTGGGTCCGTCGACGGTGACGTCGGCCGTGGCTAGGAGGGTGCCGCCGAGCTTCGTGCGGACCTCGCACGCCCCGGTCACGCCGGTCAGGTCCGTGGGTGTCGTGCGCTCGTCGTCGTCGTAGAGGACGAATCGCGCTGCCGCGTCCGCGCCGGCTGCGACTCGCCACACGATCTCGTCGTCGACGAGCCCGTGCGTCCCGATCGTGATGGTCACGTCACACCCCTGTCTGTCGCTGTCGGACCGGCCACGAGCCGGTGTGTCCGCCGTGCTGGCGTTGCCTGGTGGGCCACGAGTCCGCGCCGGGCAGGGACTGGCGCTGCCGGAGCCGCCACGACCCGCGGGTGCCGGCGTACAGGTACCGGAAGCGGGGCGGGCGGACGAGGGTCGTGAGCTCGATCTGCTGGATCTCGGTCAGCCAGTCGACCTCGCTGGTCGGCTGGGGGAGCGCCCACAGCTGGTCCCACGGGATGACCGCGACCTCGGACTCCTGCGCGCCGATCGGGACGTCGACGTCAAGGGTCTGTGCAGCCCCGGGTGCCGCGGCGGGCAGCAGGTCGTCGTCGACGGGCTCACCATCGGGGCGCGGCCAGGTGCGCACGTCCGTCGGGGTGAGGGTCGGACGGTACGGGTCGAGCCCACCTGCGAGCTGCACGAACGCGACGCCGGGCTCCTGCAGGTCCGGGTCCGACTGCGACTCGGGGCCCAGCGGCCCCTGACGGGTCCACCACCTCGAGACTGCTGCGCCGGGCGGCGGGTCCAGCGGTAGGGCACGGACCCCGACGTCACGCGCCGTCGGGGCGTTCGACGTGAGCCGCACGTGCAGGGTCCGGGCGAGGAGCTCGATGTTCCCCTCACCGCCGTCGACCTCGTACCCGATCGCACCCTCGGGCATCGGCTCGATCGGCAGGGTCGGGGCATCCGGCTCGAGGAAGAACAGGGTCGGACCGTGCAGGTCCATGACGGTCGCCGGGTCCGGGTACGCCGGGTGGTCGACCGTCGTGTACCGGTGGAGCCGGAATCGACCCGAGTGCTGCCACCGGTCGCCCGGACCGCCCGCGGAGTCCGGTCGCCACGTGTAGAACGTCGAGAACGGCGTCGTGGACGCCAGACCCGCACCCGACAGGTTGTAGGTCACCACGCCGTCGAGCGGCTCACCGGTGCCGGGAGGCTCCGTGCCCGTCTGCTCGAACCGGGCGACCAGCTGACGTGCCCCGGTCATCTGCGTCGGCAGGTCCTGCGGCGGGGTGTCGATCCACGGCCCCCAGAACGACATCAGTCCGCCCCAGGCCAGAACCGGCCCTGCACCCAGCACCCCGACGACGCGATCGTCGCGACCCACAGCCACGGCGAGCGCTCCGTCGCGTACTCCCACGACGCGTCGTCGACGAACCGGCCCGTCGCCGGGGCGTCACCCGAACCCGCCGGCGTCGCGTACGAGCGCGGGTAGTACCCGCACGGCTGCTCACGCCACCCCCACGCCATCACCAGGCCCGCGGCCGCGAGCGCGTCGGCGTTCTCGTCCCACGGGTTGTCCTCCGCGGTCAGGGGGTTCCCGACGAGGGTGAGGAGCTGCGCGGCCGTGACCGGTTCGTTGAACACCGCGGTGACGAACGGGACAGCGGGGCCGCTGGTGGTGAGCTCGGTGCGCACGATCTGCCCGTACCGGCCGAACGGGACCGGGACGACGGACCACAGACCCCCGAACAGGGCGTGGCGGGGGAGGTGACCGGCGGGGGACTCCGCGTCGAACGTCGCACGCGCCTCCGTGACCGTCCCGCGCTGCAGGCGCCGGATCACGGCCTTCGCGGGGTCCGTCGCGTTGCGGTCCCGGTCGCGGATCGCCTCGAGCGTCGGGTAGTCGCGGGCGTTCGTGTCGACCGTCAGCACGACGCGCTCCTCGTCATAGGCGACGTGCGCGACGTGCACCACGATCGACGACACCCCACGGAAGCCCCGGACGCGCACGTTGTCGCCCTCACGGATCTGGTAGCGGGAGCCCTCCGCGGGGTCGAGGGTCAGGGTGACCTGACCGGACCAGCCCGGCTCGATCGTGCGGGTCAGCATCTCCCGGGCGGCGCGCTTCCCGTCCGCCTTGGACACACCCTGACCGAAGTCGACCTTGTCCTCGACGCGCAGCACACTCTCGTCGTAGGTCGGGTTGGGGCCGGCGTCGGTGCCGTCCGCGTCGTAGCGGCGCGGGACGACCGTGTCCGACCACGCCAGCGGCAGGAAGAACGCGTCGAGAGTCCCGACGTGGCTACCGGTCCCGAACGTCGCCGCCCACGTCTGCGGGCCGACGAGCCCGTCACGGGTGATGCCCGCGGCCTTCTGGATCTCGAACGTACGCGCCCGGTCGTCCTGGGAGAACCGGCCCGTGACGGGCTGCCCGGCCTTCGCCTGCCAGTCCGACACCCCCGTGCCCGTGCTCGTCGACGCATCCGTCGTCCCCACCGTGAACCCCGAGCTCAACGACCCCGGGTAGGTCGGCGTCTCATCCGGATGCCAGCCCGGGTACACGGCGTTGCGCCACCGGCCACCCTGCGGCGAGACCCCCTCGCCGTAGATGACGTTCGTCGCCTGCGACCAGTCCTGCGCCATGTCGACGACCACACCACGCTGACCCGCCCGCACCGTCCACGCGACCGTCGTCGTGTCCTTCAGGACGATCTGCGGGGTCCGCTCGTCGCACCGCACCGTCCACTGCCGGCCACCCTGCACGGCCGTCGCCAGGAGCTGCTGCACGAACCCCAGCACCCGCGGCTCCCACCCGCCAGCGACACCTGTCGGGATCCCGACCACCCGCGGCTCGCAGCGTGCCGTGCGACGCGACACCGCCGAGTTCAGGACGTCCGCGATCACCGGGCCCACATCCCGCGGCTGCGGGTCGAACGCCGGCGCCCGCAGCTGCAGGTCCGACACCATCACCGGGCCACGGCACGACACCACGAACTCACCCGTGTCCTGCACACGCCCGAACTTGTCCACCACACCCAGCCACGCCGTCGACGTCGACCCGTCCCACAGCCGCCACCGCAGACGCACCCACGCACCCGGCCGGCACCACGACGGGTCAGCCTCGAACTGCGACACCTGCGGGAACGTGAGCGTCGCGTCGATGCACCCGAACGGCTCCGCCCGCGACCACGACGGCATCGGGGTCCGCACACCCGCCCACGTCGTGACATCCACGTCGTCGACGAGGATCTGCAGCGACGCCCACGGCTCCTGCACGACCTCGTCCGGCACCCAACCCACCGGGAAACCCGCATCGTCCAGCGTCGGGGCGTCCATCACCTCCGACACCCGCCACACCACCTGCGGGTCCGACACCGACACCGGCACCACCGGATCCGGCAGCACCGTCGGCGGTGTCGGCGCACCACCCGGCGTCGCCGCCGGCAGGACCGGCGGCTCGTACCAGTCGTCCACCGTCAGCACGACCGACCCGGCCACGTCGAAGCCACCCGCCGCGGACACCTCGACAGCGGCACCGCCAGCGAACGGCGCCAGGAGATCCAGCGAGAGCTGCTGAGCGTCCGCGAGCGCGACCGTCTCCTGCCACACCGCCGCGTAGAACAGCACGCCACCCGACGCGGACTGCAGGTACGTGAAGCTCGTCTCGGGGGCGGTCGCGCCCGTGCCCGTGCCGACGACGACCCCGTCGCACACCAGCGCGACGTCGTCACCATCGGACCACAGCACCCACGCGTGCAGGTCCTCGTCCAGGGTCGGCCAGTCGACCTCGACCCCGAAGATCAGCGCGTGCGCGTCGAGCATCCGCAGCGGACCCGTGTGCTCCCACGGCATGCGGTGCAGCTCGCCCAGGCGGCACACCACACCCGCGACCGCGGCCGACGAGCCCAACGTCGACGGGCCAGCAGTGTCCACCATGAACGCGACCGCGGCCGACAGGTCGAGTGCCGGGTGACCGTCGACGGTCGTGCGCGTCGGCGCCGAGTCCGGGCCCGCGACCGACACCAACGTCACGTCGCCGGCGTCGAGCTCGAGGACCGGGCCCGCGGGGATCAGCGCCGGGTCGATCACGTGGACCGGCGTCGTCGACATGCTCACGCGTCGACCACCACCGTGAACGCGAGCGCACCCGCCGCGATCGACAAGGGTGCGCCCTCGTCCGGCTCCACCGGACCCGACGTCGACGCCGACAGCACCACGTCACCACCCGACGGCGCATCGAACAGCCCCACTCCGGCGATCACCCACCCGGAGCCTGCGACACCCGCGTCGATCGACGTCGTGTTGACCACACCATCACCCGACGCCTCGAACGCCGCCGACAGGACCGACGTGCCCGACATCGCGATCAGGTCACCCTCCGAGTCCAGCCAGCCCACATGCAGACGCGACGGGACCAGCGACGAGCGCGCCGGACCCAGCAGCGCCTGCACCGCCCGCGAGCGCCACGCCTCCCCGATCACGAGGACACCTCCACCGGGTACGCCGGGATCGTCAGGATGTAGGACTGCATGGCGGACATGGCGAGGTGCTTCTCGAGCGCGCCGCCGGAGTAGTCGACGTCGGCGGGCTCGCAGCGCCACCGGTCCGTCGTCGAGCCGATGGTGATGCGGGTCTCGTACGAGCGCTGGGAGACGGCTGCGAGCAGGGTGGTCAGCGCGGTGTCCAGGGCCGCCCAGCTGGCTGCCTCGACGCGGACCTCGAGCCGGATGGTCGCCTGCTCGAGCACGGACCCGACGAGTGCACGGCCGTGCTGGTAGCGGCCCTCGACCGTGGCACGCCGCCAACGACGGGCCGGCGGGGCGAGGTCGACGAGCACGTACGGGGCGTCGCCGAGCACGAGCATCGGGTCGGCGCCGCGGGTGATGCTCACGGCAGCGTCGAGGTCCGGTGCGGCCATCAGATCGCCCTCCGCTCACGGGTGCCGGTGCGCACACGCCCGCCGGCGGTGTTCGCGGCCGCGGTCGCGGTGCGCCCCCAGGACGCTGCTGCTGCGGGGTCCGTGAAGGACACGGGCCCGGAGAAGATGACCGACTGGTCCGGGGCCTGCGTGATCTGCAGCGGGACCGCGACCGGGACGATCTGCGAGCCCGGCGACGACGGCAGTGCCGCCGTCGCAGCACCAGCCGACGGGAACGGGGACCCCGACGACGGGTACGACGACGACAGTGTCGAGACGCCGTTCGCGTCGAGGCCCGGGCCGATCGGGCGGGCGTACTGCGTCGTCGACGTCCCCGTCGACGGGCGGGACGCGTCCGGTGCGGACGGGGACGTGAACGCGCCCTCGTACGGGAGCGGCATGCCCTCGACGATCAGCCGGTAGTCGTTGACGATCGCCTGCAGGGTCTCCTTGCCCGCGAGCATCCGCTTGATGATCGCGTCGACCGCCTCACGGCCGAGCTGCTCACCCGCAGCCGCGAGGACCGGGGCACCCGTCATCAGCTGGTCCGCGAACTGCTTCGTTGCGGACTCACCGGCCTGCGCGTACAGCTCGTCGAGCTTCGCGAGCTGCTCGTCGGACCCCTCCGCGAGCTGCCGGACCAGCGGTGCGGCGTCGATGCCGTCCTCACGGAGCCGGTCGATCGTCTCCCGAGACACACCCCGCCCAGTGAGCGTCAGGAGGTCCGACTCCCACTGGTTCTGAGCATCGACCTGGCCCTGCAGCTTCTCCAGGTACTTGTCGAGGGAGACGGTGCGCCCGTCGTAGTAGTCCTCCCACGAGCGGCGCGCGAGTTCGAGCGTCTTACCCTGCTCCCGAGCAGCCTTCTCCGCCGCGGCCTGCCCCTCGTTGAACGCGTCGGCCTGCGCCTGAGCCGCAACCCGCGCGTCCTCGACCGTGTCCGAGTAGGCCCCGGACAGGGAGATCAGTGCCGCGTCCGACGACGCGATCGCGTCGAGGTACTCGAGCTGCGCATCCGTGAGCTCCTCAGTCGCGCCCGTCGCCGCGTTGAGGTGCTCGGTGTAGGACTCGGTCGATGCCGCCGCACCGGCCTGCGCGTTCTCGACGTTCTGCAGGCGGTCGCGGTACTCGGGCAGGAGACCCAGCAGGTCGTCCGTCGTCCCGCCCGTGATCTCGAGCATCTCGTTGAACTTCGCCGCGGCGAGGTCCGGCGACGAGTCGTACATGCTCGCGAGCGCTTGCCCGATCCCGCCGAACGCCTCACGGAGCCGCTCGTAGTCGGTCTTCCCGCCCCAGAGCTTCGCGATGTGCGACCCCTGGTTGCCGATCTTGTCGAAGAGCGAGGCATCGCCCGTGAGGTCACGGTAGGCCCGGGCCAGGTCACTGATGATCGAGTCGCTGTCCGGTGCCGCGGCTTCCTTGAGGCGGAGGAGCTCCTTCGTGTACTGGGCGACCGTGCGCTGCGACGCGTCTGCACTGCTGGTGTCGATGATCGCGCCGATGGTCCCCACCGCGGCGACGGCGCCGGCGAGCTTGCCGACAGCGCCGGTGAGCTTGCCGAGCCTCGACGGGACCACCGACCCGGCAGCACGCATGTCTGTCATCGCCTGCTGGAACGCTCGCCACTTCGGGAGCGCGAGGATCACCGCACCGCCGAGCACGGTCACAGCACCGGCGACCGCGCCGAGCACCCCCGCGACGTGCAGGACCGGCTCCGGGAGGTCCGAGATCGCCTTGGCGAAGCCCGCGACCTGCTCAGCGGCCGAGGCGATCATCGGCAGGAACGTCTCGCCCAGGCTTATCCCCGCGTCCCGGATCGCGTTCTGCGCGATCTGCACCTTCGCCTCGGTCGTGTCGTACCGCTTCGCGGCCTCCGCGACTAGCGCGGAGTTGTCGGACCAGGCGCGGTTCGCGAGCGCGAGACCGTCCACGAGCAAGTCGTTCGCGCCCTTGAGCGACAGGAGCGCGCGCTGGTCCTCGGTCGACTTGAAGCCGACCTCCCGCAGGGTCTCGACGACGTTGCCGCCCTGGGCGTCGAGCGTCGCGAGCCCCTGTACGAACGCGTCGAGCGCCTCCACGGGGGACGAGTCGAAGAGCGCGGCCCACGCGTCAGACGTCATGCCCGCCGTCTGCGCGAACGAGGCGAGCTCCTTACCACCCGACTTCACCGCGGCGTACATCTTCGTCAGTGCTCGGGCCGTCGCGGACCCGCCGGCCTCTGCGGACAGACCGAGAGACGACAGCGTCGACGACAGCGCGAGGACGTCCTGCGTGGACGCGCCCGCGAGCTTGCCCGCCCCGGCGATCCGCTGCGCCATCGCGAGGATGTCCGCCTCGGTCGACGCGCCGTCGTTGCCGAGTGCGACGATCGTCGACCCGAGCCGGGAGATCGCGTCCGGGGACTGCAGCATCCGGGAGTCGATGACGTTGACGAGCTGCGCGATACCCGTCGCGGCCTCGTCGGCCGAGAGGTTCGTCGTCTCGCCCAGGTCGATCATCGTCTTCGTGAAGCCGACGATCGCGTCACGCTGCACGCCGAGCTGACCGGCCGCCTCCGCGACGGCCGCGATCTCCTCGTGCGTCGACGGGAGCGACGTCGCCAGACCACGCAGGCCGTCCTCGACCTGCGCGAGCTGCTCGGCGGTGCCGTCGACCGTCTTCGTGACGCCCGCGAACGCGGACTCCCACGACATCGCCTGCTTCGCGCCGTACGCGAGACCAGCGAGGACCGCGGCACCGGCCGTGACCGCGACCTGACCGGTGCGCTTGTACGCGTCCTGCCGGCGCCGCTCCGCGTCCTCCGTCGCCCGCGCGAGCTCGGCCTGCCGGGCCTCGTCCTCACGGATCGCGGCACCGTGCGCGGCCTGCATCGCCCGCCACTTGCGGTCCGCGGCCTCCTGAGCCTTCAGGAGCCGCTGGGTCGAGAGGGTCGCCCGCTGCGCCCCCGCCTCGTACTGAGACGGGTCCATCCCGAGGCGGACCTTCGGGTCGGTGATCTTCGCGACCACGACTCACCTCCCCGGACTCATCAGGCGTGCCCGCTCCTGGGCTGCGATACGTCGACGCTCGAGGTGCTCCGCGAGGTCCTCCGCGCAGCGGGCACAGTCCTTGGACGTGCCCCGCACGGTCGAGATGTGCGACCCGGGGGTCGCGTTCTTCCACTCGTCGCTCGCCTCGACCCGTGCACGGTCAGCGCACGACTGGCACGCGTTGATGTGGTGGTGCACCCGGCCCTCGTCCGGGTGGTGCCCCTGCGGGCAGCGGCGGGACTCGTACGCCCGCCACGCGAGCGCCGCGTCCTGGTCGTCCGGGTCCCACCCCAGAAAGCTGGACAAGGGGATGCCGAGCGGGGCGCAGTACGCCATGCGTGCTGCGAAGAGCCCGTCGGCGGTCAGCCTTTTGGGAGCGACTCCGGCGGGGTGCGCCAGTTCAGGTCGAGGAGCCGCCGGAACAGGTCCAGCGCCTCACCCTGCGCCCACGCGGGCGTCGCGAGCTGCTGCGCCCACCACGCCTCGTCGCGCAGGTCCTCGTCGACGGCGCACGCCGCCGCGAGGACCGGGGTCGCGGCCTTGCGGTCGATCTCACCGTCCGGCCGCTGGTGCCGCGCGACGATCGCCTCCATGTCGTCGTCGGGCAGCGCCGCGAACTCGACGGGCACGTAGCACGCCGCCTCGTCCTCCTGAGCCGCCGCCAGCGCGGCCTGCGCGTCATCGCGCGCCGCGGCCTTCGTGTCGTCCTGGCTGGCGGCGAGCTCGGCCATGACGTACGCATGCCGGGCGGCCTCGACCCGTGCACGGGCCGGTCCGGGGTCGTCGACCTGGACCGGCACCGTGCACGTGCGGCGGTGCTTCGCCTCGAGGCGAGCGCGCAGGTCGCTCACGCGGCCGCCGGGATCTCGACGTCCTCCGCGGGCGGCTGCGTGATGCCGTACGAGACGACGATCTGGAACGCGGCCTCGTCGGTGGAGCGCTGCTTGCCGAGCGACGCGACCTCCGCGGGGAAGACGTCCATCGGCTGACCCGGGACGTCGCCGCCGTCCATGAAGACGAGGTAGCCGCGGTCCAGGCGCGAGTGCACGGTGCGGATGTCCTCGCCGTCCTGCGAGCCGTAGTACGTGATCGAGGAGTCCGCGATGTTCGTGCGGCCGCCGATGCGGGCGACGAACCGCCGCTTGAGGTCCGGCGTGTCGATGTAGTTCGACGTCGCGAGGAAGCCGGAGATCGCGGCGATCTCGCCCGTGAGGTCGGTGCCGGCGGTGAGCTCGGCGCGGGTCGGGATGCGGGTCGAGGCCGCGATCGTGTCGAGCCACAGGACCTTCGAGATCTCCGGCTGGAAGAACCGGGTGGAGTCCGGGAGCGTGGGCATCGGGGTGTCTCCTTACTGCTTCGTGTCGGAGGACGAGCCCACTGTCGAGTCGTCCCTGTGTGCCGGGGCGTGGCGCTCCGGCGGCTTGCGGGTGCGAGCGCGCTTCGGGCTCGGCGGTGCGGTCGGCTCGAGCGGCTCGTCCGGGGTGGTCTGCTCGGCGCGGACCCAGCCCGCGCGCTCACGCGACGGCACGGTGCGTGGCGTGAACGCGGCGGTGCCTCCGGTGATCGGGTGCCGCATCAGGACGCGGTCGCTGCTCATGTCTCAGTCCTCTCGTCAGGCCAGCCCGACCCGGCGGTGCACGGTCGCCAGGACGTTGCTCACCTCGGTCTGCAGCCACGGGTATGACGCCTCGATCGCGGGGAGGATGAACGGGCGGGCGGGCTGCGTGTACCAGACGTCCTGGCCGAACAGGCGGTGCTTGAAGACGTCCGCGACCAGGCCCTCGTAGGCGCGGGCGTGCGGTGCCTTCGCGAGGGACGCGCGGATCACGATCCCCGGACGGGAGCCCTTCAGGACGACCTGCATGGACAGGGCGCGGGGGATGCGCTGCGACCACTGCGCGGCGTTCCACGTCGCGGTGCGCAGGATGTCCGCGCCCAGCGGGCGCAGCATCTTTCGGACCTCGCGGTGCAGCTCGTCGGGCAGATCGCTGAGGCCCGCGACGAGCGCCTTGACCTCCGTCGTGTCCCAGCCCGCGTCGGACCCCGGCGGGCTCTGCGGGGTCACAGCAGGCTCGTCCCGACGACGTCGAAGATGACGTTGCACGACGAGCCGTGCGGGCCGTTGATCGGCAGCCACTGCATCGCGCCGCTGAGAGACGCGCTCTGCCACACGCCGTCGACGACGACGTCGTCGCGGAGCTGCTCATCGATGAGCGCGAGGATCTGCGCGCACTCGTCACGCAGGCCCGTGAGCGCGATCCGGCCCGACGTCAGGGACAGCAGGCAGTGCACCGTCCACGACTCCTGCAGCCGCGGCCGCCCCATGCCCTGCTGCCGGGCGACCGTCGCCTCGTACGCCGGCGCACCACCCTCCGGGAAGCCGACGACGAGCACCCGGTCGCCCAGCTCACCGACGAACGGCCCGTCGACGACCTGCACGTCGGGCGCCGCGGCCGCCGCGAGCGCGACGAGCTGCGTCGCGACCTGCGGCACACGGGTCAGGGTCGGGCTCATCCGAACACCCGCGGGCGCTTGAACGGGGCGAGGAGCTGCGCGGCGCGGCGGGGGATCGCGAAGCCCGACGAGCCGCCGGTGAGGGTGTCCCCGCCGACCGGGTTGAAGATGTCCGTGCGCGGTCCCGCCGAGCTCGCACCACGCTTCACGTCGAACAGGTGCGCGGCGATGATCTTCACCGCGAGCGCGACGGATGCGCCGTGCTCGCGTGTCGTCGCGGTCACGGTCCACTCGCCGCGGCGGAGCCGGGCGGGGAAGGTGATGACGCCCGCGAGGCGGTTCACGTCGTCGGGGACGGCGACGTCGCTGCCGTCGGGTGCGGTGATCGCGGAGACCTCGAGCAGGTGCGTGTCCGGCAGGACCAGGGACCGACCGTCCGGGTAGACGGTGTAGTCGCGCGCCGCGGAGTCCAGTGGGCCGATCTGCGTCTCGACCCACTCGACCGCTGCGTCGAGGGCCTCCTTGAGGGTGCGGCCCGGCTCGGTGCGCACGTCGTCGGCGTAGCCGGGTGCGTCGATGAAGTCCGCGAGCGCGCGGACGGTGACCAGGGTCGAGTCCGAGGGGACCTCGGGGATGAACGCCACGGTGGGCTCCTCTCGCTCGACCCTGGTCGACGTCAGGGCTGCGGGGTCTGCGGCTCGGCGGCCGGTGCAGCCTCCCCGATGACGACGAACCCGTCGCTCTGGTCGGGGGTGCCGTCGGCGCGGTAGGAGACCGCGGCGACGCGGTCGCGGTTCCCCTCGGGCGTCTCGACGGGCTTCGTGTGGGGCGTGCTCTTCTTCGTCGCCATAGTCGACTCCTCGGTCGGGGGGTGGTCCTGGTGCTGGTGGCGGCGGGCGGCGTGGAGCCCGGCCCGCCGCCACCAGGTGCGTCAGCCCGCGGCGGCCTTGATGGTGAGCTTCGCGGCCGCGGCCGCGTCCTGGACGACCGCGTCGAGACGCTGGAAGCCCAGGAAGCCGACCTGCAGGTAGTCGGCGTAGCGCTCGGTGAGGCGCAGGACCTGCGCCCCGTTGACCATGCGGACGAGGTAGGCGGCCTCGATGTCACCGAACACGATCGGGGACGCGTCGTCCGCGAACGCCGGCAGCGAGTTGTCGACCGTGTAGCGGTGGCCGTTGATCGTCGAGGGGATCCCGCCGGCGATCGCCGGGACCCACAGCGGGCGGCCCGTCGTGTCCTTGATCTTGCGGAGCTCGCGCAGGGCGGTGTCCGAGAGCACGTACTGCCCGCGGCCCCGGTACGCGGGGTCCACCTTGTGCTCGAGGTCGACGAGGTCGTCGTAGCCGACCTTGCTCGCCGTGCCCGTCGTCTGCTCCAGGGTGAGGCCCGTGATGATGCCCTGGGGCTGGGTCGTCCCCACACCGGTCGCGAGGTGATCCGCGACGGCGCGGCCGATGCGCTCACCGCAGCGCCGCGGCAGCCACGAGTTGAGGTCGATCCCGGTGTCCTGCAGGAGCTGGTAGGAGATCCGGATGATCTTCGAGGAGTACAGGTGCGCCTTGACCGAGGCCTGGCCGAAGGTCTCGTCCTGCTCGCCGTGCTGGGTGTTCTCGGAGACGATCGCGCCCTTGATCGCGGTGCCGTTCGACGTCGGCCACAGCACCTCGTTGCCGGCGTCCGTGGTCAGGACCTGCGAGACGCCGAGCAGCCCGCCGTATGCCTTGAGCGTCTCGACGAGACGCGCCCAGAAGTCGGTCGGCACGGTGTAGCCACCGGCCGAAGGCGTGCCTGCGGCCTGGGCGCGCAGCTCGGGGTCGGTGACGAACCCCCGCTGCGCGATCGCGAGGGTCTCCTGGTCGACGGCGATCGCGCCGCGGCGCATGATCGCGTCGAACGCGCGCGCGTACGCCTCCTGGCCGTCGTCGCCGGTCTCGCCGTCGCGGACCGGGGTCGTGGCACGCAGGTCACCGGTCGGGCGGTTCATCGCCGCGTCGAGCCGGTCGGCACGCTCCTCCTCCTCGATCTCGCGTCCGAGCCGCTCGACCTCGTCGAGGGCGCGGGTGTACGTCTCGCCGTCCTCGACGGTCGGCGCGTAGCCGTCCGCCTCACGGCGGGCCTGGATGTCCTGCACCTGCGACCAGGCGGTCGCGCGCTGGTCCAGGAGGTTGCGCAGTCGTGCGCGCATGGTGATCTCCTTCGGGTCGTCGGTGGCCGTGCGGCCGGGGTGTCAGGGCTGCTGCCGGACAGGGAGCCGGTAGCGGACCGCGAGCGCGTGCGCGCGCTCGTCCTGCCTCGACGTGCCCCGGGTGGCCGTGGCCGGCGCGGGGTCGTCCTGGTCGTCCCGGGTGGCCGTGGCCGGCGCGGGACCGTCCCCCTGGTCGGGGGTGCTCGTGGGGACACCGCGTGCGGTGCGCACCTCGGAGGCGCGCACGGCGGCGTCGGTGTCCTCGTACGCCGGGAACGTGACGGCGGAGACCTCGAGGAGGCGGACCTCCTCGATCGTGCGCAGCCAGACGGTGCGCTGCTCGGTCTCGCCGTCGATCTCGACGTCGATCTCGATCTCCTCCCAGCGGTCGCGCACGACGTAGAAGCCGAAGCTCATCCCGGTGATGCGCCGCTTGTCGAGGTTGCGGATGAGGTCCCGCACGTAGGAGACCTCGTCGTCGAGGTCGGACTCGACCGCGAGACCGACCTCGTCGGTGCTCAGACGCAGGTCACCCGCGGACACGCGGGCGACGAGGAGCGCCGTGTCGTGGTCGACGAGGAAGCGGGCGTCGCCCTCGTCGAGCGTCTTGTCGAACGCGGTCTCGGAGATCTCCTCGTACCAGCCCCAGCGCAGGGGGTCACCGATCGACGTCCGGTTGTTGAACACGGCGGCGTGCCCGACGAACGTGCGCTGCGTCGTCGCGTCGTCGGCGGCACGCGTCACGAGGCGCGCGTCCGCCTCGGACAGTGCACGGGTGCGCTGCTCGAGCACGGTGCAGGTGCCGGCGGTGCGCACGGCCTCACGCGTCAGCGTCGTCATCGTTGTCTCCCTGCGTCGTGCGCCCGTCGCCCTGCTGGGACGACGCGGACTCGTTGAACGGCCTGTACGGCTCGTCGCCCCACGCGACGGGCGGAAGGTCCTCGAGCTCGCGCGGCTCGTTCGGCACGAGCCAGCCGTGCTGGATGCCGGAGGCGTAGAACGCCGCGCGGGACTTCGAGTCGCCACGCAGCAGGCCCTCGACCTTGAACTCGGCCTTCTCGGTGAGCGGGTCGCAGATCTCGCGCGTGATGCGCTGCTCGATGCGGTGGAAGTACGGCTTGAGCGAGAGCACGACGAACGAGATGAACTGCTGTTCCATCCCCGTGCCCCACGAGGTCGACTTCTCCTGGTCGTTCACGATCCAGCCCGGGACGCCGAAGATCCGGGCGATCTCCGTCGTCGAGAACTTGCGGGTCTCGAGGAACTGCGCGTCCGCCGGAGAGAGGGTGAGCTTCTCGACCTTCGCGCCACCGTCGAGGATCATCGGGTCTGCCGCGTTGTCGACCCCGCCGTTCTTCGCGCGCCACCGTGCCTTGATGATCGACGCGTGCTCGTCGGTGAGCTCGTCGGGATAGGTGACCGCCACCGGCTGCAGCATCCCGTGGTCGAACATCTCGACGGCCACGCTCTCCGCCGCGGTCGCGAGGTCGAACGTGCGGCGCAAGTACCCGATGGGGGAGAGCCCCTCGATGCCGTCGAGGGACAGCGCCGGGATGTGCATCACGTCGTGCGTGGTCAGGACGGCACGGCCGCCGTCGATCTCGAACAGCTTCAGGTACGGCTGCCCGGCGATCGCCGCGAGCTCCTTGTCGTCGACCTTCACCTTCACGCGTCGCGGGTTGATCGGCACGAGGTCGACCAGGCGGCCGTCCGCCGAGCGGACCTTGCGCAGGTACGCGTTGCCGCGCAGTGCCAGGTGCGCGACGACCGTCTCCCACAGCTCGAACGGCGTCGTGCCAGCAAACTCGCGGTCGAGCGCCCGCAGGCTGACGGGCGTGTGCTGCTCGTCGCGCTTCTGGACCCGCAGCGGACAGCCCGCGACGCCGGAGGACAGGATCGACACGCACCGGAACACGGTTCCGAGGCGCATCGGGTCCGCGCCCTTCGACGACGCACCGAGCTCACCCACGGCCGACGACAGGTTGATGCCGGTCAGCGGCGTCGACGGGTTCTCGATCGACGACCGCTGTGCCAGCTGCGCTAGCTGCCGCAGAGCCCTCACTCGTCGCCCCCGATCGCCTCGACCGTGTCACGGTCGGCCATCTGCGTCAGGACGGCGAGCCCGACGAGGACCACCCCGACGAGCAGGACACCCCACCAGAGGCCCGCCAGAGCACCCACCGCGAGCGCGACGAGGACCAGGCCAGCGACGAACAGGGCCGTAGCGAGCACGGCAGGCCTCCTCACCAGATGCGCGGACCGCGCTTGACGGGTTGCTGCGACCACCACAGAGCGCGGTCGAGGGTGAAGACGGCACAGACGGCGCCGTCGATCTTGCGCGGCGAGTCCGGTGTCTCCTTCGTGATGCGGGCGAAGCCGGCGTGCGTGGGGCGGGGGACCGCGTTCGCGACGTGACGGGTGAGGACCGACGACCCGTCGTGCGTGACGGACTTCGTCGTGACGGCCTCGTAGAACGACTGCGTCGCCTTGCCCATCCGCTCCGCCGTCTGCGGGTAGTCCTCGACGGGGTGCCCGTCGTCGCGCAGCTCGGCTGCCGCGTCCTGCCACAGGAACGGGTCCCAGGGCTCCTCGACGACGTCCCACCGGGCGCGGGCCTCACGGAGCGCGCTCTTCACCTCGGCGCGTGGGACCTTCCACGCCGGGTTGTGCGGGTCCTTCTCCCAGATGCCGACGACGAAGATGTGCGGCTTCGGCTCGACCGTCACACCGATCAGTGCCGTCGAGTCGCCGGTCGACGACCCGTCGAGCCCGATGCAGACCCTCGCGCCGTCCGGCGGTCCGCCCGGGTACCGGTCGGGTTCCGCGATCTCGTCCCAGGTGCCGTGCGGCAGCCAGACCTTCCCCGACGCGACCCACTGGTTCGTCCGCTTGATGCGGAACTCGTTCTCCGGGGTGATCCCGACGGTTGCGCGGAAGTCGGCCTCACCGACGATGTCGCCGAAACCGGGGTTCGCCTCACGCCACGTCGCCGGGTCCTTGTGCGGGGCGGCGACGCCGGCGCGCGGCTCCCACCACGCCATGAAGAAGGTCGGGTCGTCGATCTCGCCCGACGCGACCCGGGTGCCGTGCTGGTACATCGAGTAGCAGATCGAGTCGAGCCCCGTGCGGTCTGTGCGGACGCCCGCCGTGGTGATCGCCAGGAGCAGCGGCTCGACGCGCGCACCCATCGCGAGGCGCATCACGTCCCACAGCTCGCGCGTCGGCTGCGCGTGCAGCTCGTCGAAGAGGACGAGCGTCGGGTTCAGGCCCTCCTTCGTGAATGCCTCGGCCGACAGCGCCTTGTACGTCGTGCCCGTCGACGGGACCTCGATGACGTTGCGGTACGGCTTGAGCACCGTCGAGAGATGCTCGTCCATCTCGATCATCTGCTTCGCGGTCGAGAAGATGATCGACGCCTGGTCCTTGTCGGCAGCACACGAGAAGATCTGCCCACCCATCGGGCCGAGCAGCATGTTCCCGATCGCGACCCCTGCCGCGAGCTCGGACTTGCCGTTCTTGCGGGGGATGCCGATCAGTGCCGTGCGGTGCCGGAGCATCCCGTCCGCGCGACGCGCGAAGACACGCTTGAGGGTCTGCCGCTGCCACGGCCTCGTCACGAGCAGCTGACCGCGCGGGCCCGCGATCGAGTCCTTCGTGATCCGGCACGTCGCGTCGATCAGGTCGCAGTACAAGTCACCGTCCGAGCGTCGCAGCTCGGCCGGCTCGACCTTCGTCAGCCACCGAGGCGGTGGCGCGCCCCACGGGTTACGCGCCACGGCCACCACGCGTCGCCGCGCGGCGCAGGATCGCCTCGAGCGGGTTGCTCGCCTTCGTGTCCGTGACCTCTGCGACCCCGAGCGACCCCCGCGCCGACGGCGTCAGACCGCACTCCTTCTCGAGCGCGAGGATCAGCCGCTCCGTGTCGCGGATCTGCACCAGCAACGGGTTCGGACGCAGCTGCCCCTGCGAGCCCGTGATGTAGAAGCCCTCGTCCGCGAGCGCGACCTTCATCCCCTGACGCAGCGACTCGTGCTCGCAGATCCGCGCCACGATGTCCCGGTCCGCTGTCGTGAGCCACGGAGCCTCACGCCAGATCGTGGCCCACCGCGCAGCGCCGGCGCTGTCCGGGTCGATGCTCTCGGGCAGCGGCGGCGTCTTGCCGTCGAGGCTGTGCAGCTGGACGACGTTGCCCGGGTCGGGCAGCTTGCGGCCGCCGGAGTCACGGCCAGGCGAACGACCCTTGCGGCGACGCTCCTCGAGCGGGGCCTTCGGCGGACCCGGCATCGGCGCCACCCCCTCTCGGCGCGCTCACCCCCGGCCCGTCGCAAATCCGGTCGGCAACAAAAAAATGGTTCGAACCTGAGCGCGTGTGCGGACAGCTGGGCGCGGGTCAGGACAATTCCAGGCCCCTCGACTTTGAAGCACCCCCCGGGGTACCCCCAGGTCAGAAGCGGTGCGCGGCCCGCCCGGCGGCTGCGCGATTGCATTCCCGCGCGTGCTCCGGGCCGTTGTACGAATTGCGGTCGTCGCTATGCCCGAGGTCCCATTCTTCGCCGGGACGAATTGGCTCGCTGCACCGTGCGCAGACGACCGAGCCTGCTTCGACCAGCGGGCGCCACCGCTCACGCTCGGCCTGATGCCCCGCGCCGTAGCCGCGCTCGGTCGTCGTCCCACGAGCGCGAGACCTGCGCCGAGCGCACCCGGTGCACACCCGGGGGCCGGGACGTCCGCAGTCGAGACACGGCACCGACGGCACCTCCATGCGTGGAGCAGCTGACGCTCGTCGGGTCGCGCGACGAGCACCAGCAAGCCGCCGCGTGACCGAGTGCGGCGACGGAGAGCACCGGCCCACCCGACCGGACGACCTGCATTCCCACCCACTGGGAAGCACGAAGGCCCGAACCGCTGCGGCCCGGGCCTCTCATGTGGGCATGACGAACCCACTGAGGTGCAGGCTAGCAGGTCGACACGTCCGACCGCACGCTCGGCATCGACGGCGCGTCGCCGGGACGCGGGTCGGGGATCTGCTCGCCCATCGTGATGCGGATGTGCTCGCCGAGCAGCCCGATCGTGTCCGAGTCCCACGCCGCACCGCACGCGAGGCAGACCGCGACGAGCGGGTCGAGGCGGACCTGCAGCTTGCCGCGCACGTCGCAGTTCATGCACGGGACGTGCGGCTTGAGGGGCGGGGTGTCCCACGTCGTGACGACCCGAGCACGCGCCCACCACCGAAGCACGTCCTGGTCGACGAGGCGCGCGTCGTCCCGGTCGAGCGTCGCAGCCCGGTCGATCAGGTCGACGACGAGCACCTCGACCTCCCCGACCGCGGGCCGGTCCGTGACCACCGAGCACCAGAAGCGCACGCCCTGGTCCACCGCGGTCCACGCGTCGAGCGCCTCGAGGTTCGCCGTCGGGCGCGACACCGCACCACCCCCGGACGACGTGCCAGCCGTCGACCCCGCGATCGCGTCGTGCAGCTGCTCGAGCAGCGGCGGGTGCTCCACGACGTGCGGCCGCGGCACCAGTCGCTGACCGTCACCCTCCCGAAGCGCGAACCCACACACCACGCACACCGGGATGCCGCGGTGCTCCGGCGTCAGGAGCCTGGTCCGCTCCACGACGTCGACCGCGTCAGGGGCCGGCAGCGTCGGGCACGGGCCGGCGTGAGCACGGACCCACATCGTCTCGGCCGTCGTGCGCGGCTCGACGAGCTCACGCAGGCGATCCCTGATCCGTGCGACGACACGGCTCGACGCCGCGAGCTCGTCGGTCCGCTGCTGGGCGTGGGTCATGGTCATGCGTCGTCGCCTCCGGTCGGGCACTTGCGGCAGGGCTCGGGCAGGTGGTGGGTCGGGCAGTGCATCTCGTCGCCCATCGGGTCACGCGGCCCCCGGTAGCCGTGCCACGGGGACCCGTACCGGCCAGGCGGCGGGGGAGGCTCAGGTGCTGGGCCGGCGTCCAGGCTCGGCATCGGGTCAGGACGTGCAGGAGGGCCACCCTTCCCACGACGCCTACGCCGAGACCGAGAGCGCGGCGCCGACCCCGACCGGTGACCCTCTCCCGGACCCTCACCCTCACCCTGTCCCTGACCCTGACCCGGGCGCGTACCCGCGTGCGCACCCGCGCGCGCGCCCGAGGACACGATTCCGGTCAGCTTCGAGCAGTGCTCTGAGCACTGCTCCGAGCACTGCTCCGAGCACAGCTTTCGCGGTAGCTCTGCGCGTAGCTCTCCGCGCGGCTTCGGCTCGTCGCGCTGCCCGGGGGTCGACACCGGCACCGTGGAAGGCGTGGGCGACGCACCAGCGGCGAGCGGAGTGCTCGGCGATGCGTCAGCGGCCACAGCGGCCTCCTGGGCGGGCGTCAGAGCCCTCGGGGCAGGCAGGAGCGTCATCCCCGCGTCCACGGGCGTGCGGCGGCCCTTCGTGCGGTTGCAGCCGCCACACGCGACGACGAGGTTGCGCACACCGCTCGCCTTCGTCGGATCGACGTGATCCAGCGTCGGCTTCGCGGACTCGTCCTTCGACGAGCGGTCGAACCGCTTCACGAGGCGGGCGCAGTACCGGCAGCTGGCCTGGTTCTTCAGCTTCGGGTCGAGCGGGTCGACGCAGTCGCGCAACCACACGGCGTTCACGATCTCCGGGCGCTGCAGCTCCGAACGCTTCGCGCGGGTCTCCCGCACCACCGCCGCCTGGTCGTACCGCATCTGCCACCAGTCGTGGAAACGCCAGCACGGCTGCGCCATGCCCGTCACCGGGTCCACCTCCGGGACCGGGTCGCAGCGGTCGCAGTCGTGACCCGGGGCGTGCCAGAGCCCAGCGTCCACCAGCAGGTGGGCGAGCTCGAGCGCAGCGGCCCGGTCATAGAGCAGCGACATCAGCGACTGCAGCGACACCAGTCCATCGGTCCCGACGTCCTGCGACGTCGAGCCCGCCAGCGTCCACACACCCAACGCGGCGAGACCACGGTCGTCGCCGTTGAGCATCAGCCCCGTCAGCGCACGCGCCTTGCGGTTCGCGTGCAGGTGGTCATCGACCTGGAAGAACGGCACCAGGCGTCCTCTCGGTAGTCAGTCGGAGCACCGGCACTCGCCGGTGTACGGGTTGATCCATCCGCCGCAGGACTCGCAGCGCGTCGACTCAGCCATCGCCATCACCTCCCTCCACACCAGGCCAGGCAGCGAGCTCGTCGTACGCGCCGCCGTCCAGCCAGTCCGCCGGCCGCCACACCCCCGCGTCCTGCCCCGCCGCCGCGAGCGCATCCAGCCACACCTGCTGCTGCGGGCGGATCCGGCCCTTCTGCGTCTTCAGCTCCCGGTACAGGACCCGGCGCTTGCCCGGGTGGACCAGGACGAGGTCCGGGAAGCCCGGCTGCGAGCGCCGCGAGTCGTGCGTGTGGTAGACCAGCCACCCCAGCAGCCGCGCCGCCTCCAGCACCTGCGCCTGCAGCGTCGCCTCCGACATCTGCGCCGCGACCAGCGCACGATGCTGCCGAGCCGAGATCGACACGAAGCTCACGACGCCTCCCCGTTCGCTATCTGCCGGGACATCTGCACGCGTCGCGGCGTCACGATGCGACCCCGTCCTGCCCATGCGGCGCGCTCATGCGGTTCTCCGTCGGTTGTGGTGGTCCTGGGCTGCCTTGATGGCCTGGTACGTGGCGGTCGTCGAGCGGCGCTTGCCGGACGCGATCGCGCGATCGTCGATGACCGTCGCGGCCGACGGCGGGTACGACGACGCGGTGATCCCGCGGGCGGCGCGCAGGCGGTCGAGCTCGCACGGCTGACCGGGGACCCGGCCCGGGTCGGACGACGACAGGCCGCGGCGGCCCCACGGGGAGTGCGGGTCGCACCACCAGCCCGACGCGTACAGCTGCGTGGGTGCGTCACAGTCCGGGGCGTTGCACGCCCGCCACGTGCGCTCGACGGTCCGCGACCCGGCGACCGTGCGCAGAGGCGGTGCGGTCGCCGCGGCCGCGGGAGCCGCGACCGGGTCGAGCTGCAGCGGCGGCCGCGGCGTCGACGCGAGCAGGTGCAGCACCCGGTCCCACGTCTCCGGCGACGGCGACCGGTCCAGGCCCGCCTCACGCCACACGGCGCGACGGCCACCACCACCGACCTCGAGGTCCAGCGGTGACGCCCCCAGCCGCCAGCACGTCTCCACCAGGAGCTGTGCCTTCGCCTCGCGGTTCTCCTGCGCGACACGCGTGTGCGCGAAATCCACCGGTGTCACGACACACCACCACCCGCGGCCGCGAGCGCGGTGAGGGTCGACGGGTCGACGTCCATGCCCCAGCCGTCCGTGCCGTCGACGTGGACGTGGACCCGTGTGGTGCCTGTCGTGCGGGATGCGGGGCAGGTCGTGACGGTGGCTGTGCGGGTGCGGTCGTCGATGACGAGCTGCACGCGGGTGCCCGGGGTCACGGGTCGACCTGCTCGTAGTCGTCGGGTGCGGGGTCGGTGTCGAGGTCGGGGTCGTCGAGGTCGATCGTGACGCGGAGCCGGTCGAGGTCGGTGGTGGACGTGACCGTGATGCCCTTGTCGCGGAAGATGTCGGCGGCCTGCTCGCGCAGCGCGTCGGTGACCTTCTCGGGGACGTCGATGCGCTCCGGGCGGCGCAGGGGCACCAGGTCGCCACGCCACGTCGAGAGGAGCTGGTGCTCGTCGGACTTCCACGTGCCGTTCCCGGGGAGTGCGGGCACGGAGCCGAGGAGGGTGCCGCCGCACCGGACGAGGACCTGGTCGGGGGAGTCCATGCCGTGCAGGCGCACCGGCTTCTCCTGCCAGGCTGCGATCGCGACGAACCTTGCCAGGTGCTCGGCGTGGACGCGGTACGCCTGACCCGTCGTCGGGACACCCTCGAGCGCGTCGACGAGGTAGCGGGGGACGTCGGGGTAGCGGTCCGTGTCGTTCGCGGGGACGACCCGCTGGACCGCGAGCTTGCGACCGTCGACGAACTCCCCGACCTCCGTGAAGGTCACGTGCTCACGGGTGACCTCGATGCGCATGTCGTCGTCGCACCACGACATCCGCAGCGGCCCGCCCGGAGCCTTGAACACCGCGAGCGCGGCACGCACCGCGCCGATGGGCAGGTCGAACGTGTCGACGCCCGCGTCGGCGAAGTCGCGGATCTCGGTGCGGTACGCGGCCGCGGTGATGAGGTCCGTGCACCAGGCGTGCAGGTGGGTGCCCGTCGGGACGAAGCGCACGCGCCCGAGCATCGGGGTGTCGTCGGTCTCACGGCCGGCGTGCGGGGCGGTCGCGAGGAGCATGCCGCGGAACTGCCCGCGGGAGATCGTGAACGACGTCATCGGCCTGCCTCCGTGTCCTGCGCCGTCTGGGCGTCGTCGATCAGGAACAGGCCGGTCAGGCCGAGGAGGTTCACGAGCGCGGCGGCGACGTTCGCTGCCTCCCGCGACACGACCGCGGTGTCACGCATCGTCTGCACGTCGCGGGCGAAGTCACCGGACACGGAGATCAGGACGTGTCCCGCCATCGCCGCGTCCCCGGGGGTACGGGCGATCAGCGCGGACAAGCCCGCCGCCAGGCCCCGAGCCGGGTCGACGAGCCCCGCGATCACCGGGTCGTACTCGGCGAGGGGCACGACCTCCTCACGGAGCTTGCGGACCTGGTCCTCGACGTACGCCATGGCCTGCGCCGGGGTCTGCGGGGCCGGGACGCTCACGCGGTCACCACCTGGTCCGACACGACCACCGGCGCACCCGGTGCGACACGCACACCACCCGGCGACGGCTGCCCGCACAGGGCGCACTCACCGCGGCGCGCGGAGTGCTCGTGCAGGGCCTGCTTCTCGTCCGCGCGGATCACGGACTCCCAGCACGCACCGCACGCCACGTCCCCCAGGCGTGCCCCACGCGCGTGCTGCAGCTTCACGCAGCGGGCGCGGGCCCGCGACGCGAGACGGTGCGCGTCGGACAGGTGCCAGCCCGACCCCTTCGCCCGGTTGCGGACCTTCCCGGCCCTCACGCGGCCCTTCTGGATCGCGCGGGTCAGGGTCCGCTGACCGGCACGGACCTCCTCCTGCTCGTCCGGGTCCAGCGCCAGCAACGCGAGACGCCCCGACACGTGCGACTGCTGACGACCCACCCGCTGCCCGATCTGAGCGTCCGTCAGACCGTGCTGCGTCTTGAGGCGCTGGTACGCGCGGGCCTCCTCGATCGGATCGAGGAGCACCCGCTGCTGGTTCTCCGACAGCATCGCGACGAGCACCTGGTCCGCCGGCATCTCCCGACGCACCACGACGTCCACGTCCCGCCAGCCCAGGCGCCGCAGCGCCGCGAGCCGCCGGTGACCACACACCACGACCAGGCGGTCACCATCACGGCGCGCGATGATCGGCTGCAGCAGCCCGACCTGCTCGATCGACGCCGCGAGCTCCGTCACCTCCGTGACCTCGTCACGCGGGTTGCCCGGGTCCCCGTGCAACGCCGACAGCAGCACCCGCTGCAACGTCGGCGCAGGTCCCGCCATCCGCGTCGACGGCACCTGCCGCACCACCGGCCCCACCGCAGCGTCCAACGCTGCCGCGAGCGCGTCGCTCGTGTCCGTGCTCATCAGCCCTCGTCCTCCTGGTCGGTCGTGCTCGTGATGTGCGCCCTGCTGCCGGTGAACCGGACCCGGCGCGGCAACCCGTGCGCACGCTGCAGCGCCTCGCGCTCGGCCTCCGTCGTGCCGCCCCAGATCCCGTGCACCGCGTGCGTCAGCGCGAACGACAGGCACTCGCGTCGCACCGGGCAGTCGCCGCACACGCGCTTCGCGGTGGCGATCTGCGCCTCATCACGAGACGACCGCGGGAAGAAGAGCTCCGGGTCGAGCGCGCACGGCGGGCGCCGCGACAGCGTCGGGATCTCGACGTCAGTCATCGCTCACACGTCCCCGTCGTCGTCGAGCTCGTCGTCGTCCTCGTCGGGGACGACGACGAGTGCGGCGCGCTCCGCGTCCGACACCTGGTAGCCGAGCTGCTCGAGCAGCCCGTACCACCGGGTCGTCGTGATCGACCTGCCGCCGTCACACCACGCGTCCTCCGTGATCGGCTCGACGCCGGCCGCGAGCGCGGCGAGCAGACGCTGCGGGGCCGGCAGTGCGGCCGCGGCGGCCGTCGCGAGGGGCAGGAGCGCGCGTCGGTGGTAGTCGGCCTTGTAGTCGTCGGGCAGGTCGATGCGCAGCCACTCGACGAGCCCGTCCGCGTTGTCCGCGCGCCACGGCACCGAGTGCTGACGGTAGACACCGCCGTAGTAGGTGCCCTCCCACGGGCCCTCCGCGAGGACCGTCGCGGCGTAGTCCACGACGGTGGCGGTCTGGTCCTTCGTGAGCGACTTGCGGTCGTGGATCAGGTGCTCGAGGAACTCACGGCGCATCGCCGCCGTGACCGTCGCGAACTGCTTACGGGCCGCCCGCGCGTCACGCTCCTCCCGGGCGCGGTCCTCGCGCTCCGCGCGCGTGGCGTCCATCCGCTCCTTCGCGGCCGCGTCCTGCTGCGCCTCCTCGAGCGTGAACGGCCGGTACACGGCGACCGCGTCGTAGTACCAGCGCCACGACCACCCCGGGCCGAGCGCCGCCTCGAGCTCGGCGAGCGTCTCCGCGTCGCGGAGCCGCGCGACGCTGTCCTGCGAGAACCGGTCGTACATCACCGACCCCTCAGGCGGGCCCCACTGGTCGGCCTGCAGCTCGGTCGCGTTCGCGGCCCGCAGCAGGTCCAGCAGCGGCGCGAACATCTCGTCGCGCTTCTGCCGGTCCCGGACCTTCTGCAGCTCGAACCGGAAGCTCGGCGTCCCGAGCTTCTTCACGAGCGGCGCCTGGTCGACCTCCGGGAGATCCGCGATCGCGGCCGCGTCGTCCAAGGTGATCTCGTGACGGTGCACCGCCGCACGCGCCTGCTCCGGCAACGGCACCAGACGCAACCGCGAGCGCACCGTCGTCTCCGAGCGGCCCGTGCGGGCCGCGACCGTCGCGACGTCGACACCAAGGTCGAGCAGGCCCTGGTAGCCGTCGGCCTCCTCCACCGGGGACAGGTCCGTGCGCTGCAGGTTCTCCAGGAGCATCAGCTCGAGCTGGTCCGCCTCCGTCAGGGACGGGTCCACCACCGCCGGCAGGTGCGTGACACCCGCGAGCGCCGCGGCCGCGGTGCGACGGTGCCCGATCACGATCCGGTACGCGGACGCGTCGTCGGGGTCCGGCACGACGAGCAGGTTCTGACGGACACCGTGCGCACGGATCGAGTCCGCGAGCTCCGTCAGGTCACCCAGGTCCGTGCGCGGGTTGCGCGGGTGCGGGTGCAGGCGCTCGACGGGCAGCAGGGTCGTCGAACGGAACCCGGCCTGGTCGGGGTGTAGGTCGGCCGACGCAGCGATCGCGTCGAGGACGTGCGTGGACGAGGTGGTGGTCTCGACCTCGGGGACGGATGCTCGGCCGCGGCGCGGCTTCGGTGTGGTGGTCGTGGTGGGCATCGGGGTGGCTCCTCCTGCTGGGTGGGTGGTCGGTCGGGTGGTGGGTGGTCAGGCGGGGGTGCGGTGCCAGACGCGCGCGTACCGGTCCTCGAGCAGCTCGGCCGCGGTCAGGTAGTCCGCTGCGAGGTCCGGGCGGTCGGTGCGCCAGTACGCCGCGTCGGAGTGCGCACACGCCGCGGCGGACGCGAGCGCGGCGGCCGGGCGGGTCGGCGTCGTGGCCCCGTCCGGGTGCTGCACCCGCTGCGCGAGGTCACGTGCGAGCGACCGCTCCCGCTGCAGCAGGACCGCGGCGAGGCGACGCGGCCGCGGCACCGTGAGCCCCGCAGCCCGGTTCGCGTGGCGGGCCGGGCACGTCGCGAAGTGCGTCAACGCGGGGTGCTCGTGCGGGGCGATCGGGTTGTCGACCGTCAGCGGGCGGCACGTCGTGCGACCCGTCGACAGGGCGTGCGACGGTGCGACCGGTGACAGCGCGGCGACGTAGTCGACGTCGAGCGGGATGTACGAGCGGGTGCGGGACTTGCGCTGGTGCTCCGGGATCACCAGGACCAGCGAGACCGGTGCACCACACAGCTCGCACGCCGTCAGGCGCCTCACGCGGCAGCCCTCCGCTCCGCCGAGCGGGCGCCCTGCACGGCCGCGAGCACGTCGTGGCGACCGTGCCGGTACGCGGCGCGCTCGACCCCGCTCACGCTCACCCCGAGCCGACGAGCAGCGTCGGTCGGGTGCGCACCAGACGCGACGAGGTGCATCCACTCGTCGAGGTCGACCCCGGCACGCTGCACCGGCCCGCTCGTCGGGACCGGGGCGGTCGGGTCGTCGATCGCCTCGTCGTCCCACATCGCCGGGACCGGCCACCCACCCTCAGCCGCGCGACGACGCGCACGGGACGCGGAGCCCCGCTCGCGCTGCGTCGTCTCCGGCGCCGGACGGTCACCGATCGCCTCGTACGCTGCACGGACCTTCGCCGCGGTCGACGCGACGACCCGATGTCCACGCAGCGCACGGTCGAGCGCCTGCCGGTCCAGCCCGTGCTCGTCCGCGACCCGCTGGACCGACCAGCCCAGCGCGAGGAGCCCACCCAGGCGGCGGACCGTCCCCGTCGGGTCGACCCGAGCGCCCGGCGCGACGTCACCCAGGCGGACCGCGAGGATCTGCTCAGCCCGCGCACGCCGCACCCGACGAGCCGGGCCGCGCCGCGTCCCGTCCTCACGGACCTTGCCGTACATGAGGGTGCAGATCGCGCCGCCGTGCATCCCCGCCAGGGACTCGATGCGCTTGAGGCCCACCCCGGACGCCATGAGCGCACGGACGTGCTCACGCACCGGGTCGGCGTCGACGAGGTCCGCACGGCCGTACGCCAGCTGGCGCAGCCGACCCTGCTCGTACTCCGCGTTCGCGACCGCACACGGCACACACCGGCACCGGTCGAGGGTGTAGCACGCGTACGTGCCGTGCTCGTGCGCCGCACGCTTGTGCCGGCACGGCTGCGGGGTGCGGTCCACCGCACGCTCCCGCGCGATCCCACGCTCGTACGACGCGCGCACGCGCCGGTGCTTCTCGCACGAGTGCAGCCGCAGCGCGTGCGCCGCCAGCCCCGGCGTCATCGGCCGCGACGACCACCCGCACTCGCACCGCGGGACCACGCGCTCCGACACACGGGCGGTCACAGCGGACCACCACCCACGTAGTCCAGGTCCGGGTCGTCGACGAGCGAGAACATCACGGCCGGGATCCGCGGGGACGACGGCTGCACCGTCGGGGTGGCGGTGTCGCCGCGCAGCTGCACGAAGCGACCCGTCAGGCGGTTCACGCGGCGCGCGACCGGCCACATGTGCTCCGCGACGTGACGCGGCGGGCCCGCGAGCAGGGTGTGCCCCGCCGTCCCGTCACCCGCGACCAGGTCCGACGTGTCCAGCGGACGGAGCATCGCCGGCCCCGACTCGATCAGCGCCAGACGCGACGCGTGGACCTCCGCACCCGACTGTGCGGCCGCGAGCGACAGCACCGCCTCCGTCGCGGACAGACGCGCCGCGGTCACCGGGCACCACCACGACGGGACACACCCCACGCGATGACACCGACCAGCAGCGTCACGACCCCCGCAAGGAACAGCACGCCGCCGTCCCAGCCGGTCGCCGCGAGCTCACCCGTCACGGCCCGCTGGTGCGCCGCGTCAGGGTTCGAGGTCGAGAGCACCTGCGACGGCACCCGGGTCCCCGGCGCAGCTGGCGTCGGCACGGCAGACGAGACAGGCGTCGCAGACGTGACCGGCGACGGCGAGGCCGAGGGCCCGACGGACGACGACGTCGGGCTCGGGACCGGGCTCTGGGACGGGGCCGGCGACGGGACCGAGGTAGGCGACGGGGTCGAACTCGGCGAGGGAGACGACGCGGACGGCGTCGGCGTCGGCGCGGGCGGGACGACGGTCGGCGTCGACGACGGCTCCGGGGTCGGCTCGACGGTCGGTGCGGCGGTCGGTTCGGCGGTGACCGTCGGCTCGGGCTCCGGCTCCGGCGTGGCGGTCACGGTCGGCTCGGGCGACGGCTCCGGCTCCGGCGAGCTCGTCGGCTCCGGGCTCGGCGTGACTGTCGGGGTCGGGGTGGATGTCGTCGGGCACGGGTGCGGCTCCTTCGTGTGGTGCGGCTTGTGCGTGTGCTGCGGGGTGCTCAGGCAGACGGGCTCCTGACCGCCCTCCCCGAAGTGCTCGGACGCGCCCGACCACTGGACCCACACGACGCACCCGTCGGTGATCCCGAACGCCGCCCACGGGACGAAGCTGCGACCCACCCAGGACGCGCCCGGGTGGCCGTTGTTCGGGTCCATGTGCAGGCCGTGCGTCACCCCGTCCGCCGTGCGGACGTTGATGTGCGAGTGCGCCTGCAGCGGCGACGGGAACGACAGCCCGTCGCGGCCCACGGTGTACGGGGTCGGGTCGTGCGACGCGGCACGCGCCGACGACGCGACGAGCGCACCGACCCCGACCAGCACAGCCGTCAGGCCGAGAGCCGCGACGAGCACCAGCACCAGACCCAGGGCCCGGGCGGACGCACGCCCCTCGACAAGGCGCGGGTCGCGCGCGTGACGCGGGCTCACCGGGCCACCTCCGAGCACCCCTCGTAGTGCTCCTGCACGGCCAGGGAGTGCGCGACGAGCTCCGCGTCCGTCGCGCCCTGCTCGACCCACGCGGTCCACCCGCACGGGCACCACGACTGCGCGACCACCGGCCGCGGCGCCGCGGCGAGCACCGCGCACGGCACGCAGTGCGCACGGGCGACCACACCACCGTGCTCCGAGCACCGGCGCATTGCCTCGTCCAGCAGGTCCCGCTGCTCCGGCACGTCCGGCACCAGCACCGGCACCACCGGCGCGGCCGCGGCCACGGCCACCGGCCGCTCGTCGTCCACGCGCATCACCGCGGCGAGGTCCGTGACCCACCCCGGGTACGCGGCAGGGTCACCGTGCTGCCAGCGTGCACGCTCCACGTCGGCCTCGACCTGCGCGGCCACCGCAGCGGCCTCCTCGAGCAGCTCCGCGAACCGCGCCGCGTCGAGGCGGACCGTGTCGGGGCTGTCGGCGTCCAGGACCCGCTCAGCGGCGGCCTGCAACACCTCGGACAGGGACAGCGTCTTCGTCGTCATCGTGGGTCTCCGATCAGCGGGTAGGGCGGTAGGCGGGGAAGCGCCGGATCGACGCGGGGCGGTCGGCCACCACGCGCAGCGGCTGGGTCGGCTCCGCCTGCGGGACGGCCTCGAGGTGCGGGCACGTGCACTCCGAGACCAGGTGCATGTGCTGCCGCGTCGCGCACAGCTCGTCGTGACCCGCGTCGACCGCGGCCGCGAACACCGTCCGCGGCGCGAGCCCGTCGAGGCCGGTCACCGTCACGTGCTCGTCCGGCTCGATCGCCGCGAGCACGGCCTCCATCGACTCCGGGTCGTGCACCGGCAGCGGTGCCACCTCGACGACCGGCGCAGGCGCCGGACGGTGCGCAGCCTGGATCGCGGCCCACCGCATCAGCAGCGACTGGACCTGCGGGGAGTCCGCGCCGTAACGCGACGCCAGGGACTCGAAACGCCGCAACGCCGCGGCGTCGAACAGCTCGGGCGGCGTCGTGAACGGCCGGCTGATGGTGGTGGCGGAGCTCATGGGAAACCTCCGGGTGGGTGGTGGCGGGTGAGTGGTGGGATCAGGACGTCGTGCGGCGCGCCGCGAGGAACGCGTCCACCGCGCGCTGCTCGACCCGGTACGCGCCGCGAGCGCCGCGCCCGACGCGGAACGCGGCGAGCTCTCCGCGGCGGATGTGCTGACGGACCGTCCACTCCGACTCCCGGAGCTGCGCCGCGACCTCCGGCACGAGCAGCAGCACGGGCACGGCCGGCGCAGCCGTCTGCGCGCTCACGCCGGGATCCGCTCGGACGCGGTGAGGCGCTCGGCGCGTGCGATGAGCTCGGTCACGGTCAGGCCGAGCCAGTCGGCGACGGTGCAGAGCTCGACGATGTCGAAGGGGACCTCGCCGTCGAGACGTCGCGCGGCCGTGGCGGGGTGGACGCCGAGCGTCTGCGCCAGGTCGGCGCGGCTCTTGCGGCGACGGCCCATCTCCGCGCGAATCTCCGAGGCGATTGCCGCTTCGAGCGCTGGTGCGTGATTCGTCATGCGGAAGATGTTGCATGACGGATCATCCGGTGTCAAGCATGTCATGCACCTTGCGCAGAAATCATGCATCTGCCACTCTGGCCCGTATGGATGAGACATACCCGCGACGGGTCGCGGACCAACTCGTGGTCGAGATCAAGGCCGCGATGGCTCGCTCTGGCATCAGGTCGTCGCGTGCTCTGGCTCGCGAGATCGGGGAGACGTCGCAGTACGTGTCGATGCGGCTCGACGGCGGCAACCCCCGCACGGGCGAGCGTGTCCCGTTGAACGTGCGGGACCTCGCGGCGATCGCGCAGGCGCTCGAGCTCGCCCCGCACGAGCTGGTGCGGCGGGCGGAGATCGCGCTGCGCGGCGGCGCGGTGGTTGCGTTCCCCACCCGGGACGACGAGATCGATGCGCTGCTCACGCTCAACCCGGCGGCGTCGGAGCCCGATGGTGATGAGGACCCCGATGCCGAGATCGAGGCGCAGCAGATCGAGCCGTGAGGGGAGCGGCGTGGACGACATGCTCGAGGTGGCGCATGCGCGCGGTGTCCGGGTCGCGTGGCGCGACCTGGGCCGGCGCAACGGCGAGTACCACTCGACCGGGCTGATCCTCCTCAACCCGAGGCGCTCCGAGTCCGTGCAGCGGGTGACCCTCGCGCACGAGCTCGGGCACGCGCACTACGGGCACGGCTGGACCGATGACCGCAGACTCCGCGAGCGCTACGAGCGCCTGGCGGACGAGCACGCCGCGCGGCTGCTGATCCGCGCGAGCGAGTACGCGATCGCGGAGTCCGTCGTCGGGCCGCACGTCGGTGCGATCGCCCGTGAGCTCGGCGTCACCACGAAGATCGTCGAGGCGTGGCAGCGCGTCGTCGACCGGACACGGAGGACCGCATGAGTACTGAGTCGGCTCCCTACGGCGAGAACCCTCACCCCCCGGCTGACCCCGCCACGAAGGGGTGCGGGTCAGGGTGTCTGTGGCTCGTGGGCACGTTCGCCGCACTGATGGTGATCGGCGTCATCGTGGGCCTCGTCGGTGGTGGTGGCGACGATGAGCCAAGTGAGCCCACCGCGTTCGAGGCGGAGCTGCAGTGTCAGGAGTGGGTCCGCGCGAAGCTCAAGGCTCCGAGCACGGCGAAGTTCTCCGAGACGTCCAGCAGAGGCGGGCCCGTGTCGTGGACCGTGCAGGGGTACGTCGATGCGGAGAACTCCTTCGGAGCGATGCTGCGCAGCTCGTGGACCTGCTCGATCCGGATCGACGGCGACATGTGGCGGGGGTCGACGCAAGTCAGCCAGTAGCGGCGCGCACAAGGCCTGCGGGCTGTGGTGGCGGGTACAAGGCTTTCACGCGGAGGGTGGTAGGGCGTGGCGTACGTCGAGGACCGGTGGACGGTGCCCGGTCCGAACGGTCGTCGGGTGCGCGGGCCCCGGCACGGCTCCGGGTCCCGGTGGCGGGCCGTGTGGGAGGAGCCGGGTGGGCAGCGCCGGCGGAAGTCGTTCGCGACGAAGGACGCGGCGCAGGCGTACCTCGAGCACATCGCCGTCGAGATGCGGTCGGGCTCGTACGTGTCGCCTGCCGCGGCCGCGACGCCGTTCCGGGTCGCGGCGGAGCGCTGGTACGAGGCGCAGACGCATCAGCGGGCGACGACGCGGCGGCTGATCCGGTCACGCCTGGACCGGACGATCCTGCCGGTGCTCGGTGACGTCGCGATCGGGAGCCTGACCCGTGCGACCGTGCAGGCGGCGGTCACGCGGTGGGCGGAGACGATGGCGGCCGCGACGGTGCGGGTCACGTACGTGTACGTCGCGGGGATCTGCGCGCTGGCGGTCGAGGACCGGCTGATCGCGACGACTCCGTGCCGGCGTGTGAACTTGCCGCCGATCGAGCGGCCGCTCATCACGCCGATGACGGTTGAGCAGGTGCAGCAGATCGTCGACGGCGCGCCCGAGCGGCACCGGCCGATGCTCGTGCTCGCCGCGGCGTCGGGGCTGCGGTCCGGCGAGCTGCGGGGGCTGACGTGGGACCGGGTCACGGACAACGCGGACGGGACCGCCGTGCTCCTCGTCGACCGGCAGCTCACCAGGGCCGCGTCAGCCAGCCGACCGGTGTGGGGACCGCTCAAGACCCGGTACAGCGTCCGGAAGGTCTCGATCGGGGCAGCGACCCGGGCGGCGCTCGGAGAGCGCGGCGCCGGGCTCGTGTTCACGACGAGCAAGGGCGGGGCGATCACGGCCCACGTCGCATGGGCTATCTGGCGGCGCGGCGCGGACACGCTGGCGCCCGGGAGCGCCGACCTGATCGGCAGGCCGGGAGGGGACGGGTGGCACGACCTGCGTCACTTCCACGCCTCGCTGCTGATCCGTGGGGGAGCGTCGCCCGTCGCGGTAGCGCACCGGCTCGGGCACAAGGACGCGAACGAGACGCTGCGGACCTACGGGCACCTCTGGGGAGACGACGAGCAGCGGATGCGGGACGCGTCGGACGGGCTCGTCATCGCGCGCCGCGACGGTGTCTCGTAGGGGTCTCGGCCCCCAGGTAGCCCCCGATCGCCTGTCGTTGCAGGTCAGAGGTCATTGCACCGATACCCGGCGTACCGGCTGACTCATCCGCACGCCGCGTCCGCGGCTACCGTGGGCGCGTGAGCGGTCAGGCGAGCGTCGGTGCGGGGCTGCGCCTCGTGCGGGCGCTCGGGCTGTCCGGGCTCGTCGTCGCGCTCGCGGCCGTCGCGCACCGGGTCGGCGGCGGCATGCCGCCGTCCGCCGAGGCCGTCGGTGCGCTCGTCGCGCTCTCGCTGCCCGTGACCGTGCTCGTGAGCCGACGGACCGTGTCGCGGCCCGTCGCGCTCGTCGTGCTCGGGGTCGGGCAGCTCGCGCTGCACCGAGCGTTCGAGCTCGGGTCCGGGTGTGCCGCGAGCGTCCCTGCGGGCGTGCACCACGCTCAGGTGTCCGGCGTCGTCAGGTGCGGTGCGGCTCACGCGGCGGGGTCCGGGGTGCTCGGTGCGCACGCGATGGCGGTGTGGCACGTCGTCGCGACGGTCCTGACCGCGCTCGCGGTCGCCGCGCTCGAGCGAGGTGCAGCGCACGTCGTGGCCCTGCTCGCCCCCGTCCTGCGGGGTGCACGCGAGAGCGTCGTCGTGGTGCCCCGGGCGGCGGTGCCCGTCGTGGGCGCGTCCGCCGTCGTGGTCGAGGTGCACCCGTGGGTCGTCCCGGCGAGGCGTGGACCGCCGCGCGGGTTCGTCGTGCCGCTCGGCACCACGACCTGACGCCGACGACCACGGTCGTCGCGTCGCCGCCTGCCGCGACCACCGCGGCGCACGAACCGAGGACCACATCCATGACTGCCTTCCCGCACGCCTCCACCCGTACCCGTCGGCGCGCCCCACACGCGCTCGGCTCGCTGACCGCGAGCCTGCTCACGGCCGGTGCGCTCGTCGTCGCCGGGGCCGGTGCCGCGCACGCGCACGACGCGCTGCTGTCGACCGACCCACAGGACGGGGCGACCGTCCCGCAGGCGCCCGCCACGATCACGCTCACGTTCTCCGAGCCTGCGCTCGAGCTCGGCACGACGATCGTCGTGCGCACGCCGGACGGACGGGACGCCGCCGCCGGGCTGCCACCCGAGATCGTCGACGCGGACGTGCGTCAGCCGGTCGACGGGTACCTGCCGGCGGGCGAGTACACCGTCGAGTGGCGGGTCACGTCCGAGGACGGGCACCCCGTCGACGGCACGTTCACGTTCACGACCGCCGCGGCGACCGGCACCAGAGCGACGCCCGAGCCGACGCCGAGCGCCACACCGTCCGCGGCAGCGACCGACGAGCCCGCCGACGAGCCCACGGCTCAGTCGACGCCCGCCGAGGTGACCTCGTCGCCGTCCGTCATCGACCCCGGTCCGCGCGGCGGCGGACCGGCCGCGTTCCTCGTCGGAGGGTTCTTCGTCGTGATCGCCCTGGTCGGCGTGGGTGCCCTCCTAGCGGCTCGGCGCTCACGCCGCGACGGCGCCTGACCAGCGGGCACGTCCCGCGCCTGCTCGTCGGGCGGGCGCGGGACGTGCACCCAGGTCACCAGGACGACCGAGATGATCATCAGGAGGAACCAGGCGACGACCTTGTCGGGCGCCACCGGGTGCCAGCCCGCGGCCTGGGCCGGGTACAGCCACGCACCCGCGAAGGTCGCGACGTTCTCCGCCACCCAGATCACGCTCGACACGAGCCCGAACGCCACGAGCACGGGCATGCGGCGGTGCCGGTGCAGGACGCGGACGTGCATGACGCAGCGCGCGTACACGACGACGACGACTGCGACCAGCACCCACCGCGCGTCCCACCACCAGTGGTGCGTGAAGAAGTTCGCGTAGATCGCGGCGGCCACGAGCGCCGTGACCCAGCGTCGCGGGTAGCGGTCGAAACGCAGGTCGAAGATGCGCAGCACACGCGTGAGGTACGAACCGACCGCGCCGTACATGAAGCCCGAGAACAACGGTACGGATCCGACGTGCAGCACGCCGTCGGCCGCGTACGACCACGAGCCCTGGTCGGTCTTGAACAGCTCCATCACGGTCCCGACGACGTGGAACGTCCCCACGACCCGCAGCTCCGCGACCGTCTCGAGCCGCGTCACGAGCATGAGCACCTGCAGGCCGACGGCCGCGAGCGTCAGCACGTCGTTGCGCGCCAGCGGTGCGCCGTCCGGGTACCAGAGCCGGGTCGCGAGGATCACGGCGAGCAGGAGCGCACCGAACAGGCACGCCCACGCCTGCTTGAGGACGAACACGACCGCCTCGACGCACCAGGCGCGCGGTCCCGCGTCCGGCCAGCGGTCGAGACGCGCGTGCGCCCACGCGTCGATGCGCTGCTCCACCGACGTGAGGCCGCGCTCGACCGCGGACCGGGCGTGGCTGAGCCGGGTCGACAGACGGCGTGGGAACAGCACGGTCCCAGCCCAGCACGACGCAGCGTCCCGCGGCTGCCCCCAGGAGTGTCGCGCCTGTGAAGATCCTGGGCGGACGCTGCGAGCGGCCGCGACCGTACGGTCAGGCGCGGCGCGCCAGCGCGCGCTGACGGTCGTGGGCCGCGCGCTGCCACGCGTCGGTCAGCCGGGAGTCGTCGGGACCGGCATCGGCGGTCAGCGCGTCGAGGTACGCGCTGTCGCGGGCGACCCTCGCAGCGAGGTCCTCCCCGGGACGGCCGTGCCCGGGGACGACGAGCGCGGCGTGCGTCGAGGCGAGCGCGGCGAGAGCCGCGCGGTGGTCGGCCACGGGATCGGCTGCGTCCTCGTCGAGCAAGGGGATCTCGACGTCGCTCAGCATGTCGCCCGCCACGAGGACCCCCGCCGACGGCACGAGCAGCGCACCGTGACCCGGGCTGTGCGCGCGGTGCTCGAGCACCAGGATCGTCGGCCCGCGCCACCCCACGCTCGAGAGCTCGAGCGCCGACCACGCCCCGACGAGGCCGCACGGCACCGCCCCGGGCGCGGCGGCGAGCGGTGCCGGGCGGGGAGCGGGCGTGACCAGCGGGGCGCGGTCGTCCCGACGCTCCCGCAGCACGCGGGCGAGCTCGGCGTCTGCGTCGCGCTCCGCGGCGAGAAGTGCCTGCTCGTCGCGGCCGGTGCCGCGCGACGCGACGCCCACGGCGAACCGGGGGACCCCGCGGAACGCGGGACCGTCGAGACGGTGGTCCCAGTGCGCGTGCGTCGACCAGACGGCGACCGGGCGCCAGCCGCGGTCCGCGCACGCCCGGCCGAGGTCGTCGAGCTCGTCGGCCGTGACGCCGGGATCGACCACGATGCACGCGCCGTGCGCACCCACGACGACCGTGCTCGTCGTCGCGTACACCGCGCTCGTCGTCACGTGGACGCCGGACGCGACCTCGACGAGCTCGGTCACGCGCGACCTCGGCCGGTCAGTCGCGGGCAGCCAGCGCCGCCGCGCCCACGATCCCCGCGGCGTTGCGCAGCTCGGCCGGGACGATCGGCGCGCGCAGGTCGAGCAACGGGAGGAACTTCTCGTGATGCTTGCTCACGCCGCCACCCACGACGAACAGGTCCGGCGAGAACAGCATCTCGACCACCGAGAAGTACCGCTGCAGACGCTGCGCCCACTGCGGGAAGTCGAGTCCGTCCCGGTCCCGGGCCGCGTCCGACGCGCGCGTCTCCGCGTCGAAGCCGTCGATCTCGAGGTGACCGAGCTCGGTGTTCGGCACGAGCACACCGTCCACGACGAGCGCCGAGCCGATGCCCGTGCCGAGCGTCACGACCATGACGACCCCGTCGACGCCCTTCGCGGCGCCGTACCGAGCCTCCGCATAGCCCGCCGCGTCGGCATCGTTGACGGCGACGACCTTGCGGCCCGTGGCCTGGGAGAACAGCGCCTGCGCGTCGGTGCCGATCCACGAGTCGTCGACGTTCGCCGCCGACTGCGCGACGCCGTGCAGCATGACCGCCGGGAACGTCACGCCGATCGGGACCTTCTTGTCGAGGTCGAACGAGTCGACGATCTCCCGGACGGTCCGTGCGACCGCCTCCGGGGTCGCCGGCTGCGGCGTCGGGATCCGCAGCCGGTCGTCGGCGAACTCGCCCTGCTTGAGGTCGACAGGGGCACCCTTGATGCCGCTGCCGCCGATGTCGATGCCGAACGCTGTCGTGCTCATGGCAGTGTCAGGATCTCCGCTCCGTCGTCCGTGACCAACAGGGTGTGCTCGAACTGCGCGGACCGACGCCCGTCGGCCGTCACGACCGTCCAGTCGTCGTCCCACACCGCCCACTCGGCCGTCCCGAGGTTGAGCATGGGCTCGATCGTGAACACCATGCCCGGCTCGATGACCGTGTCGTACCGGGGTGCCGCGTCGTAGTGCGGGACGACGAGGCCCGTGTGGAACGCCGGTCCCACGCCGTGCCCGGTGTATTCCCGCACCACGCCGTACCCGAATCGTGCTGCGTACTTCTCGATCACGCGACCGATGACGTTGATCTCTCGCCCCGGCCGCACCGCCTTGATCGCCCGGTCGAGCGACTCCTTCGTGCGCTCGACGAGCAGGCGCGACTCCTCCTCGACGTCGCCCGCGAGGAACGTCGCGTTGGTGTCCCCGTGCACGCCGCCGACGTACGCCGTGATGTCGACGTTGACGATGTCGCCGTCCTCGACGACGGTCGAGTCCGGGATCCCGTGGCACACGACCTCGTTGAGGCTCGTGCACAGCGACTTCGGGAAGCCGCGGTAGCCGAGCGTCGAGGGGTAGGCGCCGTGGTCGACGAGGAACTCGTGACCGATGCGGTCGAGCTCGTCCGTCGTGACACCGGGCGTGACGTGCGCACCGACCTCGGCGAGCGCCTGCGCCGCGAGGCGCGCCGCGATCCGCACGCGCGCGATCGTCTCGTCGTCCAGCACGTCCGGGCCGGTGTACGGCTGCGGGGCCGGCTTGTCCACGTACTCGGGACGGGCGATCGTGGAGGGGACAGCACGACGCGGGCTGAGCGTGCCCGGGACGAGCGCGGAGCGGACCGACGGCATGGCTGGCAGTCTACGGACCAGGCGCGGCGTGCCCGGGCATGCGGGTACGTGACGGCCCACGTCGCACGCGCGACCGTGGGCGACCTGTGGGCGCGAGTGGGCGCGAGTGGGCGACGACGAGGAGGCGGCACGTGGGCGAGTACTGGTACAACACCGAGTCCGGCGAGGTCGAGGAGGGTCGGCGCAGCGACTGGAGCAAGGTCATGGGCCCGTACCCGACGCGCGAGGCAGCACAGCACGCGCTCGAGCAGGCACGTTCCCGCTCGGCGGCGTGGGACGCGCAGGACGAGGCCGACCGCTGACCCTTCGAGCCTCGCTCGGGCGTCCCCGTGTGTTGCTCGAGCGGCCCGCGAGCGAGCCGTCCGGGGCTCGTCGTCACGACTCGAAGCTGTGCTCCGCGTCGGGGAACGTGCGCGCGCGGACCTCGTCGACGTACGACGCCGCAGCGGTCCGGAGCGCTGCGCCGACCTCGCCGAACCGCTTCGCGAAGCGCGGCGACCAGTCGCCCATCCCCGCCATGTCGACCCACACCAGGACCTGACCGTCGCACTCGGTGCCCGCGCCGATGCCGATCGTCGGGATCGCGACGATCTCCGTGACGCGCGCGGCGACCGGTGCCGGCACCATCTCGAGCACGACCGCGACGGCACCCGCCTCCGTGACCGCGACCGCGTCCTCGCACAGCACCTCGGCCGCGAGGTCACCGCGGCCCTGCACCCGCGGACCGCCGAAGAGGTTCTCCGACTGCGGCGTGTAGCCCAGGTGGCCGATCACCGGGATCCCCGCGTCGGTCAGCGCGCGGATCTGGGCGGCCGAGCGGCGACCACCCTCGAGCTTGACGGCGTCCGCGCCCGTGGACTTCATGATCCGCACCGCGGACTCGAGCGCCTGCTGCGGTCCCGCCTCGTACGAGCCGAACGGCAGGTCGACGACGACGAGCGCACGCCGGGTGGCGCCGGCGACCGCTCGTGCCGCGGGGATCATGTCGTCGATCGTCACGGGCAGCGTCGTGGCGTGACCGTGCATCGTGTTGGCGATCGAGTCGCCGACGAGCAGCACGTCGACCCCCGCCTCGTCGAAGATCCTCGCCGTCACCGCGTCGTAGGCCGTGAGCATCGTGATCCGCTCGCCCTGCTCCTTGGCCGCACGCAGGTGGTGCACCCGTACGCGCTTGGTGGTCTCGATCATCGTCGCTCCGTCCGTACGTGGTGCTCGTCGTGCTCGTGCTGATGTCGGTGCTCGTCGCGCCGGACCGGTCGCGGGTCACGGCTCGCGCCACCGTGACGTGACCGGGAGGCGGCGGTCGCGACCGAAGGCGAGCGCCGTGACCTTCGGACCCAACGGGTACTGCCGTCGCTTCCACTCCGCGCGGTCGACGAGCTGCAGGACCCGGTCCACGACCGCCGCGTCGAACCCCCGCGCCAGGAGCTCTGCACGACCCTCGGCATGCTCGACGTACGCGTCGAGCACCTCGTCGAGCAGGTCGTAGGGCGGTAGCGAGTCCTGGTCGGTCTGCCCGGGTCGCAGCTCGGCGCTCGGCGGCTTGGTGATCGACGACTCCGGGATCGGGGGGATCTCGCCCGCGTCGACAGCGCGGTTGTTGCGCCAGCGAGCGAGCGACCACACGCGCGACTTGTCGACGTCCTTGAGCGGTGCGAAGCCGCCGATGCTGCCCGCGTCGTAGATCGTCGCGTACCCCGTCGCGAGCTCCGACTTGTTGCCGGGTGCCACGACGAGGTGGCCCTCACGGTTCGAGATCCCCATGAGGATCACGCCGCGCACGCGCGCCTGCAGGTTCTCCTCGGCGACGCCCTCGAGCGCGAGGTGCTCCTGGTAGGCGTCGACGATGGACGCGATGGGCTGCACGCGGTAGTCCGCGCCGATGCGCCGCGCAAGGTCCTGCGCGTCGTCACGCGAGTGCTGCGACGAGAACGACGACGGCATCGACACCCCGACGACGTTCTCGCCGCCGATCGCGTCAGCGGCGATCACCGCGGTCAACGCCGAGTCGATGCCGCCCGAGACCCCGAGCACGACGGACCGGAAACCGTTCTTGCGCACGTAGCCCCGCAGCCCGAGCACCACGGCGCGGTAGATCTCCTCGTCGGTCCCGAGCGCCGGCACCCGGGGGCCGGGCAGCGACGGCTCACCGTCGTCCGCGAGGTCCCACACGAGCAGGTGCTCGACGAGCTGCGGAGCGTTCGCGAGCAGCGTCCCGTCCCGGTCGACGACGAACGAGCCGCCGTCGAACACGAGGTCGTCCTGCCCGCCGACGAGGTTGACGTAGACGACGGGCGCGTCGACCTCGGCCGCGCGGCGGGCCGCGAGCTCGGTGCGGACGTGGCCTTTGCCCTCCTCGAACGGCGAGCCGTTGAGCACCACGAGCGCCGCGACGTCGTTCGCGTCCATCTCCGAGACGGGTCCGCCGTCCTGCCAGATGTCCTCGCACACGACGACCCCGAGCCGACGGCCCGCGACCTCGATCACGCACGTCTCGTCACCCGGCGCGAAGATGCGGAACTCGTCGAACACGCCGTAGTTCGGCAGGTGATGCTTGCAGTAGCGCGCCTCGACGCGCCCGCCGCGCAGCAGGAGCGCGTCGTTCGTCGGACGCACGACGCCGTGCTCCGTCGCCCGCTCGCCGACCGAGCCGACGAGCACCGCGACCTCACCGAGCCCTGCCTCGACGAGCCGGGTCGCGAGCTGCTCGACGGTCGCGTGCGCTGCTCGTCGGAAGGATGCGCGCAGTGCGAGGTCCTCGATCGGGTACCCCGTCAACGTCATCTCCGGGAAGACGACGAGCTGCGCGCCCTGCTCGGCCGCGCGCCGCGTCCAGTCCAGCACCAGCCGCGCGTTGCCGTCGAGGTCCCCGACACACGTGTCGACCTGCGCCGCTGCGATCCTCACCCGAGCCACCCGACGACCCTACCGACCCGCCCGGACACGTACCTCACCGGGCGCTCCCCGACGCGCTCACGCCGTCACGGCCAGGCGCGGGACCGCGATGACTGCCGGCCGGTCCGCCGTCGAGCGCGTGCCGTGCACGCGTTCAAGCCGCCGCACCACCTCCTCGCCGTCGCGGTAGATCTCGGACGGCGTCACGGCGATGCGCAGGACCCCTGCCTCGGCCAGGACGCTGTCCGTGCGGACCGTCCGCTCCCAGTCCGGGCCCGCGGCGTGGTGGGTACGCGAGTGCACCTGCACCGCGAGCCCGACGTCGTCGAACCAGAGGTCGGGGGTCGGCAGCGGGACACCGTCCGACGTGGTGAGCCGGGGGTTCGTCCACGGCACGGGCAGCCGCGTGCTCGTCGAGCACAGGCGTACCAGCTCGCTCTCGGGCGCCGACCATGCTCCTTCGGCGGCGCGGTCGACCGCGTGCCGCAGAGCCCGGGAGTGCTGCACGGGTCCCGCGCCGAGCTCGTCGAACAGGGCGCGGAGCGTCACGACGTCGCGCTGGACCGCCTCGATCACGAGCGCCTCGGCGTACCGCACGTCGCGGCGCCTCCGGCACGCATCAGCCACGGCCCGGGCGGGCGGCGCCAGCCGGACCAGTCCGCCGACGGCACGCCGGTGCTCCGTCGGGAGCCGGTCGGTGCGGACGGTGCGGACGAAGCCCACGGTGCGGGACGCACGCGTGGTCGGGACGAGGACGTCGACGAACCCGTCCGCACGGGCGTTCGTCAGGCCGTGGAGCGCGGCGGCCGCCGCTCCCGTGACCATCGCCCCGCCGCCGACGAGCAACGACGCCGCGACGAGCCGCTGCTGCTGCGTCAGCGGACCTCGCGCCAGGTGGACGACGCCCGGCAGCGCGAACGACCAGCGTGCCCGGACCTCCGCGCGCACCACGGCCGGCGACAACCCAGCGTCGTAGAGCTGTCGTCGTGTCACCAGCCCGTGCTGGCGGTCCGCGATCGCCTGCGCCGTCGCGCGTCCATCCTTCGCCATCCCCGCCCCCGTCATCCCGGCACCTGGCACCTGTCATCTCCGCGTCCGTCGTCCCGGCGTCCGGCATCCCGGCACCCGTCATGCCCGCATCGTCGGCCGAGCCCGATGGTCCGGTGCGTCCCGGAGCCTGAGCCTGTGGAGCACCCGTCCTGGACCGGGCCTGTGGTCGGGTGGCAGACCACCGCCCACGCCGACCCGGCCCCGTCGCAAGCTGCCCGCGACTGACCCCGGCGATCCATCTCGCTCCTCGCGGGCCTTCAGTGAAGGTGTGGTTGAACGACACGCCGTGTGGTTGTCGGCGTGTCGTTCAACGACTCATTCGCTGAAGGTCGAGTGTCGAGCGGAGCGCCGGGAGGGGGCGGGTGGAGCTCGGGCGGTGAGTGGATGGGAGCTGTCGGCTGGTGAGTCGTCGGCCGGTGCTTGCTGGCGGCGATGGTGCGTGCTGGCGGCGGTGGGTGCTCGCTGGCGTTGGCTGGCCCTCGTCGCGGGGAGGCGGGGCGCGGTGGGGTGCGGCGTGTGCGGGGGAGAACGCCGTTGGAGGTGGGGTGGATCGGGCAGGATGTACCGCATGGACAGGCAGCAGGAGTTCGTGCTCCGCACGGTCGAGGAGCGGGACATCCGCTTCATCCGACTCTGGTTCACCGACGTGCTCGGCACGCTCAAGTCGGTGGCCGTCGCGCCCGCCGAGCTGGAGTCCGCGTTCACCGAGGGGATCGGGTTCGACGGCAGCGCGATCGAGGGTCTGACGCGCGTGTACGAGGCGGACATGATCGCGCGCCCCGATCCGTCCACGTTCCAGGTCCTGCCGTGGCGCGGCGAGCAGCACGGTACGGCGCGCATGTTCTGCGACCTGCTGACACCCGAGGGTGAGCCGAGCCTCGCGGACTCGCGCAACGTGCTCAAGCGTGCGTTGAACCGCGCGAGCGACAAGGGCTTCACGTTCTACACGCACCCCGAGGTCGAGTTCTACCTGTTCGAGCCGACGGCGGACCCGAGCCAGCCGCTCGTCCCGGTCGACCAGGGCGGCTACTTCGACCACGTGCCGCGCGGCACGGCGCACGACTTCCGACGCGCCGCGATCACGATGCTCGAGTCGATGGGCATCTCGGTGGAGTTCTCGCACCACGAGGCGGGTCCGGGGCAGAACGAGATCGACCTGCGCTACGCGGACGCGCTGACGACGGCGGACAACATCATGACGTTCCGCCAGGTCGTCAAGGAGGTCGCGCTCGAGCAGGGCGTGTTCGCGAGCTTCATGCCCAAGCCCATGGCGGACCGCCCGGGCTCGGGCATGCACACGCACCTGTCGCTGTTCGAGGGGGACCGCAACGCGTTCCACGAGCCGGGTGCGCACCTGGAGCAGTCGCGCACGGCGCGCAGCTTCATCGCGGGGCTCCTGCGGCACGCGGCGGAGATCACGGCCGTGACGAACCAGTTCGTCAACTCCTACAAGCGTCTGTGGGGTGGGGCGGAGGCGCCGAGCTACATCTGCTGGGGGCACAACAACCGCTCGGCGCTCGTGCGCATCCCGATGTACAAGCCGGGCAAGGGCAACTCCGCGCGCGTCGAGTACCGCGCGGTCGACTCCGCGACGAACCCGTACCTGGCGTTCGCGGTCCTGCTCGCGGCGGGACTCAAGGGCATCGAGGAGGGCTACGAGATGCCCGAGGGCGCCGACGACGACGTGTGGGAGCTCACGGACGCGGAGCGCCGTGCGCTCGGCATCGAGCCGCTGCCGCAGTCGCTGGACGCGGCGATCGCCGTCATGGAGAAGTCGGAGCTCGTCGCCGAGACGCTCGGTGAGCACGTGTTCGACTTCTTCCTGCGCAACAAGCGACAGGAGTGGGACGAGTACCGCGCGCAGGTCACGCCGTACGAGCTGAAGCGGTTCCTGCCCGTCCTGTGAGCAGCCGATGAGCGAACGCACCGAACGCGGGCCGTCGCTCGCGGCCCGGCTGACGCGCGTGGGTGTCGACGACGTCCCGCGTGCCGAGCGGCTGCTCGCGGACGCCGCGCTGCTGGACGTCGTCGCGGATCCCGCCGCCACGCTCGTCGGCGCGCTCGCGGACGTCGCGGACCCCGACGCGACGCTGCTCGCGCTCGCCAAGCTCGCGGGTGCCGTCCGGGGGGACGACGACCTCGCGCGGCTCCTCGCGGACGTGCTCGCGGACGACGACGAGCCCCGTCGGCGGCTGCTCGCGGTGCTCGGGGCGTCGGTCGCGCTCGGTGACACGCTCGCCGCGCACCCGGGGACGCTGCGGGTCGTGGTCGACGAGACTCCGGGCACGGCGGTGCCCGCCGCGCACGTGCGTGCCGAGCTGCTGCGCGCGGTCGGCGCGGACCCGGAGGCCGACGATCCGGTCGCGACGCTCGTCGGCGCCGACGGCATCGACGCGATGCGCCTGGCGTACCGGACGCGGTTGCTGCGCGTCGCGGCGACGGACCTCACGGCACCCGACCCGCTCAACCGCATGCCGGGCGTCGCGGCCGCACTCGCGGACCTCGCGGCGGCGGCGCTCGAGGCCGCGCTCGCGCTCGCACGCGCGGACCTCCCGGACCACGGCAGCGGGGTGCGGCTCGCGGTCATCGGCATGGGCAAGGCGGGCGGTCGCGAGCTCAACTACGTGTCCGACGTCGACGTCGTCTACGTGTGCGAGCCCGCCCCCGGCTCCGGCGTGAGCGAGGCCGACGCGCTCGCGACGGGCACCCGCCTCGCGACGAGCCTCGCGCGCGCGTGCTCGACGCCGTCGGGCGAGCCCGCGCTGTGGCCCGTCGACGCCGCGCTGCGCCCCGAGGGCAAGGACGGGCCGCTCGTGCGGACGCTCGCGAGCCACCGCGCGTACTACGAGCGCTGGGCCAAGACGTGGGAGTTCCAGGCGTTGCTCAAGGCGCGACCGCTCGCGGGTGACCGCGGGCTCGGTGCGGCGTACGTCGAGATGGCGCAGCCGTTCGTGTGGGGTGCGGTGCAGCGCGAGCACTTCGTCGAGGACGCGCAGGCGATGCGCCGCCGCGTCGAGAGCAACATCCCCGCCGCAGAGGCGGACCGTCAGCTCAAGCTCGGTGCGGGCGGGCTGCGGGACGTCGAGTTCACGGTGCAGCTCCTGCAGCTCGTGCACGGCCGGTCCGACGAGGACCTCCGCTCGGGCTCGACGCTCACGGCGCTCGCCGCGCTCGCCGCGGCGGGGTACGTGGGCCGTGACCACGCGGGCCGGCTCGCGGTCTGCTACCGGTTCCTGCGGCTGCTCGAGCACCGCATCCAGCTGCACCGGCTGCGCCGCACGCACCTGCTGCCCACGGCCGAGCCCGACCTGCGGCGCCTCGCGCGGTCGGTCGGCATGCGCGCGGAGGGTGCACAGGGTCTCCTGGACCGGTGGCGCCAGGTGCGTCGCGACGTGCGGCACCTGCACGAGGAGCTGTTCTACCGTCCGCTGCTGCCCGCGACGGCCCGGTTGTCCGACGAGGAGGCGAGCCTCGCGCCGGAGGCGGCGCGCGCGCGGCTCTCGGCGATCGGGTACCGCGACCCGGCGGGCGCGGTGCGGCACATCGCGGCGCTCACCGAGGGCGTCTCCCGGCGCGCGTCGATCCAACGTCAGCTCCTGCCGGTCATGCTCGGCTGGTTCGCCGAGGGGCCGGACCCCGACGGCGGTCTGCTCGCGTTCCGGCGGCTGTCCGACGAGCTCGGCTCGACGCACTGGTACCTCAAGCTCCTGCGCGACTCGGGGCAGGCCGCGCAGCGGCTCGCGCACGCGATGTCGACGTCGCGCTACGTGGCGGCGGCCCTCACACGTTCGCCCGAGTCGGTCACGTGGCTCGCCGAGGACGCCGACCTCGAACCGCGCGGACGCGACCGGCTGCGTGCGGAGGTCGACGCGATGCTCGCGCGCGCGGATGTCCCGGTCGTCGCGGTGACGCTCCTGCGCGGGCTGCGGCGCCGCGAGCTCGCGCGCACCGCGGTCGCCGACGTGCTGGGCGTCGTCACGGGGACGCGCGCGGGAGCGAGCCTGACGGCCGCGGCCGACGTGGTGCTCGCGGGTGCGCTGCGCGTGGCCGAGTGGGACGTGCGCCAGGCCCGCGGGCTCGCCGAGAGCCCCACGCGCCTGCTCGTCGTCGCGATGGGGCGCCTCGGGGGCGGCGAGCTCGGGTACGCGTCGGACGCCGACGTGCTGTTCGTGCACGACCCGCTGCCCGGTGCCGACCCGCAGGCGGCGCAGGAGTTCGCCGTCGCGGTCGCGACGACGCTGCGCCAGCTCCTGGGCGCGGTCGGGGCCGAGCCGCCGCTCGCGGTCGACGCGGACCTGCGCCCCGAGGGCCGCAACGGTCCGCTCGCGCGGCCGTTCGACGCGTACGTCGAGTACTACGCGCGCTGGTCGTCGCCGTGGGAGAGCCAGGCGCTCCTGCGGGCGCGTCCCGTGGCCGGTGACGACGAGCTCGGGGAACGGTTCGTCGCGCTCGTCGACCCGTTGCGCTACCCGGCCGGCGGGCTCGACGCCGCGACGACGCGTGAGGTGCGGCGGATCAAGGCGCGCGTCGAGTCCGAGCGGCTCCCGCGCGGGCAGGACCCGTCCCGGCACCTCAAGCTCGGCCGTGGCGGGATCGCCGACGTCGAGTGGACCGCGCAGCTCCTGCAGCTGCAGCACGCGCACGACCTCCCCGCGCTGCGCACGACGAGCACGCTCGACGCGCTGGCCGCGGCGTGCGACGCGGGACTGCTCGAGCCCGACGACCGCACCGAGCTCGTGCACGCCTGGGAGCTCGCCTCGCGGCTGCGCGACGCGAACGTGCTGTGGACGGGCCGCGCCGAGGGTGCGCACGCCGACGTCCTGCCGCACGACCACCAGGCGCTCGCGGGCCTCGCCCGGGTCATCGGCTACCCGCCGGGGTCGGGTGGTGAGCTCGAGGAGACGTACCTGCGCACGGCCCGGCGGGCGCGCGCGGTCGTCGAGCGCGTCTTCTACGGCTGAGCGCACGACGTCTGCGCACGTCCCGACGACCGTGCGGCCCGACGACAGTGCGGTCCGACCCGCGCCGGGCCTCGTGCTCAGGTGACCGTGAGCTGGAACGTCAGGACCGCCGACGACACCCCGTCCCCGACGGTGACCGCGAACGAGTAGGTGCCCGCGGGCTCGGCGGCCGGCACCCGGAGGCGGAACGCCGATCCGGTGGTCCCGAGGAACGCCGCGGCGTCGGGAGCGTCCGCGCGGGACACGGGGTCCGCGGCACCGGCGGCGGGCGGCACGCCGTCGACCGCCGTGACGACGGGCGGGACGGTCACGGGCGCGGGGACGAGCACGAACGCGTCGGTGTCGCGCGCGAGGGTCGTGATCTGCGTCGCGTCGGGGCGCGCGGCGTCGCGCACGGGCAACGTCGTGACGACCTCGACCGTGAGCGTGCGCACGGGCACGTCGAGCTCGCGGGACAGGTGCAGCCCCGCGAACGCGAGCCCGCCGCCGTAGCGGCCGTCGGTCACCGCGTAGTGTCGGCTGACCTCGACGGGGACGGGCGCGGTCGTCGGACCGGACGCCGTCAGACGCGACCCCGCGACCGTGACGGCACCGGTCGGGTCGAGGACGGACACGCGGTGCACGCGCGGCGCACCGGGGACGACCGTGACGTCGACGGACTGGAACGGCACGAGGACGAGGTGGTCGCTCGTGCCGGGTGCGGACGCGTCGAGCTCGCGACCCGCGGCCGAGACGGTGACGTCGGCGACGGTCAGGTCGAACCACAGCGTCTGCTTGCCGGCGGCGTGCGCCTCGAGCGCCTGCGTCGCGGCGCTCGTGGTGAGCGACGCGTCGTCGACGGTGAGCCGGTGCGCACCCGGGCGGCTGAACGCCGCGTAGACGCCCTGGTTGCGCTCGACGCGCGGGCCGACCGGGACGGTGCCGAGCGCGCTCGTCGTGAACCCGAGCGGGTCGCCCGACGGCACCGCACGCGGGTCCGGGGCACGCTCGGTGAATGCGCTCGCGACGAACGTGCCGGGATCGGGCACCGCCGGGTCGACGACCGTGGCGCCGTTGAGCGCACCCGTGCCCCCGGCCGCGGCGGCGTTCGGCACGGTCCGCAGGTCACGGGTCTGGTGGACGCCGGGAGCGTCGAGCCGACCGGGCCGGACGAACGTCGTGCCCGACCACATCGGCCAGTACCGGTACCGCACGACGTCGCCGACGAACGTGCTCGCGCGCTCGATCGCGTCGCCCGGCGTGACGTCGCCCGTGACGCGGCCGAGCGGGGAGTAGACGTCCCCGGACTCGCTCGACGCCTCCTGCTCGATCGACGACGTGTGCGCCTTGTCGTCGCCCGGGAACATGCGGTCCCACCACAGGTACCCGAACGGGAGCAGCGAGAAGTTCTGCGTACCGAGCAGCCACCGCATGACGCGCAGCAGCCAGCGCGTCCAGTCGCCGGGCGCGGCCGCGGGCTCGATCTGGCCGTACGGGTCGAACAGCCACTTCATCCAGCCCATGCCCATCTCGACCATCGCGGCGGAGTCGGCGTTGCCGAGCGGGTCGCTCGCGCCGACCTTCGCGATGCGCACCGACAGCTCGTC
>Ga0206107_1000156_pt1 | contig 51075 bp, 53 predicted proteins | sample 2B0metagenome_FD_148652 | JGI IMG/M metagenome (GOLD analysis project Ga0206107, IMG submission 148652) | Enriched microbial communities from leaf-cutter ant dump, University of Wisconsin, Madison, United States - 2B0 | ecosystem: Environmental > Terrestrial > Nest > Insects nest > Nest dump...
ACGACAGTTCAGCAACGTTGGCCTGGACAGCAATAGCTCGGCGTCCCTTGTTTTTAACCTCTTCACAAACAGCATGGGCTTCATCGGAACTATTGTAATAAACAATAACGACATCTGCCCCATGATTGGCTAATTTCAATGCAGATGCCTTTCCGATTCCTCTTGCCCCTCCTGTAATCAAAGCTGTCTTGCCTGCCAAAACGGGATATGCGTTAGAATGCGGTGTTACTCCTGACATAATTTCTCTCTATGCTTATATTAAATATTAATAATCCGTTAATTCTACTGTAATCTTAAGAGGATTACGAGTAGCAGGCAGTATTGATAACGTCAAACTTGAATTGTACTATTTTTTATAGTATAATTAAGATTGCAAATAATCAAATAAGTTTTTGTGGAAATATATACGGTTATTTTAAGCGGGAAAGCTAAACGAGACCTGCGCAAAATTCCAACTTACATTGTTAAAAAATTAATGTATTGGGTTGACGAAGTAGCAAATGAAGGATTAAGCAAAGTTCGTAAAACGTCTGGTTATCATGATGAACTCCTGAAAGGTAACCGAGCAGATCAACGATCAATCAAGCTTAATAAAGCATATCGTGCTATCTATGAAACAAATACAAAAGGCGTCGTTCGTTTTGTAGAAATTGTTGAGGTAAACAAACATGACTATTAGACAAAATAATGCGGAGACTTTCAGGTTTTTAGAGAAATTAACCCGTAAAAAACTCTCTATTTCTGATCTGATAAAAACACTAAGAGAGTGTGAGGAGAAATCTCAGGTTGAATTTGCAAAACAGTTAGGTATAACACGTCAACGATTATGTGATATTGAACATGGCCGGTGTCGGATCAGTCCAAAAATGGCGGCTGAATTTGCAAGAAAATTAGGCCATAGTGAATCACAGTTTGTGCGTTTAGCTTTACAGGACATTTTAGAGCGTGACCATCTGAATTATATTATCGAATTGCAGTTTGCGGCCTGATTAAATTAAAATATGACTGAAATCAATTCTCTCTTAAAACCTTCAAGCTCTCTTTGGCATATTTTTACAACGCATCTCAAAAAGCAGATTCCTGCTTCTCATTTTATCCTGGCCATATTCTTGATGGTTGTCATTTTTTCGCTTTATTTTGGCATTATTTCCATTGTATATCATATTTCTTATTACACAGACTTCAATACGCTATACCATTCTGTTTCACAATACTGGGAGCATGAATCTGCTTATAACCGCGTCGTTTCTTCTTTTGTTAATATCCCTATTACCCGTTCTGCAGAATTGACTCAATACTTAGGCCTCAACCTTAATTCACCTGCATTTAATCTTTTCTTCCTTGTTTTCACCTTGTTCTCCGTTAAAACAGCTTATCTCTTGTGGCAGACAGCTTCTTTAATCAGTTATTTAATTGTCATGACGCTGCTCTATCTGGAGTTTGAGAAACAATATTCCTGGAGGATTTCGTTACCTCTTTTCTTGTTAATGGGATTGCTTTATCACCCTGTATTCACAACTTTTTCGACAAGCCAGGTAGCACTCCAGCTGCTTCTCCCGCTCACTGTTGCCTGGATTGCAGAAAGAAGAGAAAAAACCATACTGGCTGGAGCCATCCTTGGCGCTTTATTTGCCGTGAAAATTTTCTTTGGCTTATTTTTGCTATACTTTTTATTTCTGCGCCAATGGAAAGGATTAACCACTTTTCTTGTTACCTGGATCATTTTAAACCTGCTTAGCGCTGCCGTTTTTGGTTTATCCGTTTTCCATGAATATTCTCAAGCCTTAGATCAAATCGGCTGGTACATGATGGGAGGCAATTATTCGCTGATGGGCTCTCTTTCCCGTTTTTTTGGCGGATTTCAGACGAATGGATATTTTGAGAAACTTCATCCTCCTCTCCATTATCCCCTGCTATCACGTTGGCTCTACTATGGTATCTCAGGGTTAATTCTCTGCGGCTCACTTTGGATTGCTCGAATGCCGCTAAAGTCTTCCTTCAAAAAAGATTGGCTTTTTGCATATTTTTTAATAGCAATAATACTGATATCACCTTTCGGTTGGGTTTATTATTTTGTTTTTTGTCTTATTCCCATGCTGCTTATTTATCATGAACGTTCCAGCACTTTTCTTGGCAAATGCGCTTATCTGCTCATGGTTTTTTCTATTTTTCTCCCAGGATCCCCCTGGTTCCTGAAACTGATTAAAACAGATGTTTCCCCTCTCGTACTGGCTATTATTGAAGGAACAGGAACTTATGCATTGTTGTTTCTGCTGACAGCTGTACTCATTAACAGCTTTACCATTTCAGCCCCCATAAGCACACCTCCCCTGCGCTGGCAAAATTCACTGGTTATTATTGCGCTTATCGTCTCTGTCAGTATTTCCTCAATTCTCTTTACTTATACTTTTGTGAGTGCATTGAAACCTTTTGCCACCTATACACTTCCTACCCAGCAGCAAATACCATTAAAAGGTCAGGGGCCTCATTCAATTATTGAATTTCATTAGACTTTGCAGACCGGGTAATTCTGAAAGCTAAATTGCTTCTACTTAACTATTTGAGAAACCGGGTCAAGGGAGATCACTAAACGATACCCTACAGCAGCTGATGCGCGTTCAAGTTGCCGTAAATTAGGATTGTGGCGAAGATTCTCTAATCGTGCAACAGCAGGCCATGATGTGTTTAATGCCCGCGCAATTTCTGCAGTTGTATGTTTGCCTTTTGCCCATTTCAACAACAAAGCAGCTTGAGCTCTTGCCGATGGAGCAATTAATTTAACTCCTTTTTTATTACATCGGCAAGGTTTCGGAATTTCTTCACCTTCATCCACTCTCCCTTCAAGGGTAAGCGTTAGAACTTCTGCAGCATTAAAATAAGCTTCCTCCAACGATTCACCTTCAGTAATTGCCTCTGGCAAATCAGGAAAACAGACCGTATAACGCTTTTCTAAATAATCATATTCAAAAATAGCAGGATAAAGTACATTCATATCAATTTTACTCCGGTTTGCTTTTCTATAGCAGCCAGCAACCCCTTTCCAAAAGGATGCTAAATTTTTCGCGAGATAAGATTTAGGAAACTTAAGCGGTCTCTAAATGACGGCGGCATGTCAAAGGGTGAGCAATGCGGTTTAAACGAGTTTTAGAACCGCCGGTGCCTGTAATAACAACATTGCCGTAATCAAGTAAACTGCCCAATATACTTTGTTGAATATCCAAACTTTCAATTTTATTTCTTGGAATATCCTGAGTCTGACGAATAAGGATTCCTGTTTGGACGATAACATGATTATCGGTAATGGTAATATGAGAAGAAAGATAAGACAAAAGGTTCATTATACCAAGAAGAACAGAACACCCTATAAAAAGGAGTCCAACTGCGCCTAAATAATATTGATAAGAGTAAGCACAAACACCAATTACCAAAAGAACAACAGGCCAGAAAAAAATGATCCAGTGCAGACCTGTTTGATAACGGATGATTTCTTTTGGTAATGAATTCATATTTTCTCCCCTAGCCCCATATATAATAACAGATAATAACGGATGCTATCACTCCAACTGCGTCGGCAATTAACCCTACAGGAATAGCATGACGTGTATAACGAATACTTACTGAACCAAAATAGACAGCAATCACATAAAAAGTTGTTTCTGTACTTCCCATAATCGTGCCTGCTAAATGGGAAATATAAGCATTACCGCCATAATGCTGAATGATCTCTGCCGTCATACCATTGGCAGCACTACCGGAAAAAGGTCTAATAAGCGCCAAAGGCAAAATTTCCGCGGGCATACCTACTTTATTCAGTAAAGGCCCCAACCATTGGCTCATTGTTTCAAAAAAACCGGAGGCTCTTAACATACCAATGGCAACCAGCATTCCCACGAGATAGGGAACAATGGTTAATATTGTTGAAAAGCCTTGTTTTGCCCCTTCAATAAAGCTGTCAAACACGTTAATTTTTTTATAAGCGCCGTATAAAGGAATACCAACAACAAATCCAAGAAAAAAACCGCTAGAAGCAGCGTCAACAAATGTTATCCATCCGCTCATGCGCTTTCTCCATTTTTAATTGGACGAAAATAAGGTAATTTTTCAAAAAATTTTACAGCAATCAGTGCGGCCACAGTGGAACATGTTGTTGCTAATAATCCACTGACAATAATATCAGCAGGGTGATCAGCACCGCTGGCAGCCATATAAGCAATAACCGTGGTTGGAATAAGCTGGACGCTTGAAGTATTGATTGCCAGAAAGGTGCACATTGCGTTAGTTGCTACTCCGCGTAAAGGGTTTAGGGTTTCCAGCTCCTGCATGGCTTTTAGGCCTATGGGTGTTGCTGCGTTGGCCAGACCCAGCATATTGGCACTGATATTCATGACCATAGCACCCATGGCAGGATGTTCATAAGGCACTTCAGGGAAAAGACGCGTCATCACAGGCTTCAGTACCCTGGCAACCAGGCGGATTAACCCAGCATCTTCAGCCACTTTCATCAGCCCCAGCCAGAAAGTCATAATACCCGCCAATCCTAAAGCCAATTCAAAAGCGGATTTTGCAGAATCGGTTACGGCTATCGTTACAGCCTCCAGCCGGCCGTTAATAATACCAAAAATGATTGAAAGAATGATTAATGAAAGCCATATCATATTTAACATAGAAAGTTTCCTTTTTATGTGAAAAAGATAGTCTATCATGGCTATACTGAAAGCGCCATTACCCTTGATAAAATCCTGCAAACTGGTACAATATTTTTTATTTCCAGACAACAAAATGACAACGAAATACATCTTCATTACCGGCGGCGTTGTTTCCTCCTTAGGGAAAGGCATTGCTTCTGCTTCATTGGCTGCCATCCTTGAGGCACGCGGATTAAAAGTTACCCTGATTAAACTGGATCCTTATATCAATATTGATCCAGGAACAATGAGTCCTTTTCAGCATGGTGAAGTTTACGTAACAGAAGACGGCGCAGAAACAGACTTGGATTTAGGACATTATGAGCGTTTCGTGCGCACACCGATGTCGCGAAAAAATAACGTAACAACAGGAAGAATCTACGAAAGTGTGATTCGAAAAGAACGCCGCGGCGATTATCTTGGGGGCACAGTACAGGTTATTCCTCATATCACCGATGAAATCAAGGATTATGTCCATCAAGCTGCTGAAGGCTTTGATATTGCCATGGTAGAAATTGGCGGTACTGTAGGTGATATTGAATCCCTGCCATTTCTGGAAGCCATTCGCCAGATGCGTCTGGAGCTTGGTGTTGAAAGAACCCTGTTTCTTCATTTGACTTTAGTACCTTATATTGCCGCATCCGGCGAAACAAAAACCAAACCGACCCAGCATTCAGTTAAAGAACTTCGCTCTATTGGGATTCAACCAGATATTCTTATTTGCCGATCTCAATTGCCCTTATCGGATGCAGAACGTTCCAAAATTGCTTTGTTCACTAACGTGGAAAAACCAAACGTTATTCCGCTTGAGGACGTAGATAATATCTACAAGATTCCCCTCTTACTGCATCAGCAAGGATTAGATGAAAGAGTTGTTTCCAAGCTATCCATTGCGGCCAAAGCGGCTGATTTGCATGAATGGGAAAAAGTGATTCAACGTCAAAATGGAGCAACGCATGAAGTAACTGTTGCAATGGTTGGAAAATATACTCACTTGAGCGATGCCTATAAATCCTTAAATGAAGCTTTGCTGCATGCTGGCATAAAAAACAGTGCTCGAGTCAATATCCATTATGTTGATGCTGAAACATTGGAACAAGGGGATTTCTCCGAGCTTGAAACAGCCGATGCCATCCTCGTTCCTGGTGGTTTTGGCGAACGCGGCATTGAAGGAAAAATTATGGCTGCTCATTATGCCAGAACCCAGCAGGTGCCTTACCTTGGCATTTGTCTTGGATTACAGATAGCCGTGATTGAATCTGCCCGCTTCATTGCTAACCTGACTGAAGCGCATAGCACAGAATTTAATAAAACAACGCCTTATCCCGTTATTGCCCTGGTAACCGAATGGCAAAACGAAGAAGGACGGAAAGAAACCCGTGATGAGGGCAGCGATTTAGGCGGAACCATGCGCCTCGGTGCACAAACCTGCGCACTGGCTCGCGGGACAAAAACGAGAGAAATATACGGAAAAGATAGGATTCGTGAGCGCCACCGCCATCGTTATGAAGTCAACCAGTATTTTATCAAATTACTTGAAGATACAGGTTTAGTGATCTCTGGCCGCTCTGAAGATGGTCAATTAGTAGAAATCATTGAAAGACAGGATCACCCCTGGTTTATCGCCTGTCAGTTTCATCCGGAATTTACATCAACACCGCGGGATGGCCATCCATTATTTGAAAGTTTTATTGAAGCCGCATTAACCTATCAACGCACGCGAAGAGGATAAAATTAATGAAATTATGTCATTTTGAAGCAGGCCTTAACCAGCCTTTATTTTTGATTGCAGGTCCTTGTGTTATTGAAAGTGAAGCGCTGATTATGGAAACAGCAGGAACACTAAAAGAAATCACAGAAACACTTCAAATCCCCTTTATCTTTAAAGCTTCATTTGATAAGGCCAATCGCTCTTCACTGAAAAGTTTTCGCGGCATCGGTATTGAAGCAGGGCTGCGCATTTTACAAAAAGTAAAGTCAGAATTAAACCTTCCCGTACTGACTGACGTACATGAAGATACACCATTGAACGAAGTCGCTTCAGTGGTTGACGTACTTCAGACCCCTGCTTTTTTATGCCGCCAAACGAATTTCATTTTGAGTGTTGCTTCCCAGAATAAACCTGTCAATATTAAAAAAGGCCAATTTTTATCTCCATGGGAAATGAAGTACGTTGCGGAAAAAGCGCTTTCTACGGGAAATCAACACATCATGGTCTGCGAACGCGGCGCTTCTTTTGGATATAATAATCTGGTCTCTGATATGCGATCACTAGCCGTCATGCGCGACACAGGATGTCCCGTTGTCTTTGATGCCACACACTCTGTGCAGCTTCCTGGAGGAGAAGCCGGCCGTTCAGGAGGACAGAGAGAATTCGTACCTGTGCTTGCCCGTGCCGCTGTTGCTGCAGGTATATCCGGCATTTTTATGGAAACGCACCCCAATCCAGACAAGGCATTAAGCGACGGCCCCAATGCCTGGCCTTTGGATAAGATGCAGACATTACTCGAATGCCTTAAAGAATTAGATGCTTGTGCGAAGAAAATGCTGTGATCTGGCAAAGAATGAGTCGGCGATGCGACAGATTTTTTTATACCCCTCACCCGCCCTCCGGGCACCCTCTCCCGCTTCGCCTGCGGCGAGGGGAGAGGGGAAGAAGATAGGCAAGATCTTTCCGCTTCGTTTACTATGCTCAAGTTTGTCTCCAAAATGGTTTACCTTTTGATGTAAAGATTCCCAATAAAGAAACTATCACAGCTATTGATGAACTTGAGGCAGGTAAAGGAAAACGATTCAAAACAATGAAGCACGTTTGGGATTCATTAAGTGCTTGAGTTAGAACTATCTACTCAATCATTTCTGCTGAAGCTTTGTTAGCAAACTGCCAGGGCTCGCTCAATCATTACAAAAGCTTCATCAATTTGAGCAGTTGTAATGATTAAAGGCGGGGCAAAGCGTACTACGGTTTCATGCGTATCTTTACTTAACAGACCTTCCTCAAGCAGCTTTAAACAAAGTTTCTTCGCGGGAAGCGTTGCTGGATCCAATTCAATACCAATCAGTAGACCTTTGCCGCGAATATCCTGGATAGCTGGATGAGACAATGTTTTTAATTTTTTTAAAAAATATTCTCCTTGAATAGCAGCATTTTGAATCAACTGCTCATCAAAGAGGATTTCAATTGCTTCACGGGCAACTCTTGCGGCCAGAGGATTACCGCCAAAGGTACTTCCATGATCGCCTGGTGTAAAAACCTGCATAACAGCATCATTAGCCAAAAAAGCAGAAACTGGCAATAAACCGCCGCCAAGGGCTTTTCCCAGCATTAAAGCATCTGGATGTATTTTTTCGTGCTCACAAGCTAAAAACTTTCCTGTTCTTCCAAGACCTGTTTGAATCTCATCCAACATCAGCAAAACATTGTTCTTGCGGCAAATGGTTTGACATTTTGCAAGGTAACCTTCTGGAGGTACAACAATACCACCCTCTCCCTGGATAGGTTCCATGAGAAAAGCGGCTGTATTTGGAGTAATAGCTGCTTCCAGCGCTTTTACATCGCCATAGGGCACACATACAAACCCTGGCATAAAAGGCCCAAATCCAAAACGGTATTGCGGTTCTGTTGAAAAACTGACAATGCCGCTTGTTCTTCCGTGAAAATTATTTTGGCATACAATAATTTCTGCTTTATTTTCAGGGATTTTTTTAATTGTATGGCCCCATTTTCTGGCAGCTTTAATCGCTGTCTCTACAGCTTCAGCTCCAGTATTCATTGGAAGCGCTTTTTCAAACCCAGTTGTCTTGCATAATCTTTCCAGAAACAAACCCAACTGATCGGAATAAAAAGCCCGTGAAGTCAGTGCTAATTTTGCTGACTGATCTTGTAATACTTTGACAAGACGCGGATGGCAATGCCCATGGCTCAGCGCAGAATAAGCGCTTAGCATATCCATATAACGCCGTCCTTTTTCATCCCAAACATACGCTCCATCGCCGCAAGTTAAAACGACTGGCAGCGAAGCATAATTACGTGCTCCAAAACGCTCTTCCAAGGTTATTGCTTCATTCATCTTTTCTGCCTTCTGCTAAAATTCTCAGTAATCGGATGACAAGCGCTTCTGTTTTTCCTGCTATGTCATTAGAAGGATTAAATTCCATAATTTCAAAACCCATCTGGTTTTTATCAGAAGATAAATCTTTTAAAACCTGCAGCAGTTCTTCGGAATGAATACCGTTGGGTTCGGGTGTACTTACGGCAGGTGCGTCAACAGGATCCATGGAATCAAGATCCAGCGTAATACCATACACTTTTGCATGTTTTAAAACATGCTCTCTTGCTTCCTTCATAACCGCCTGGATGCCTTTTTTATTCACCTCATCCATATCAAATACTCTTACCCCAAGCCGTTTTAATAACAAACTTTCGCCCTCTTCAAAACTTCGTACGCCCACGAGACAGATATTCTGGGGCAAGATTCTAGGAGAGGGAGAATGGGATAAAAGATGAGTATAACGCTCATCGCCTTCTCCCAAAAGGACAGCAACAGGCATGCCATGCAAGTTGCCTGAAGGCGTGGTTTCAAAAGTATGTGCATCTTTATGTGCATCAACCCAAATAAGTCCTATTGGTTCGCCTGCACCTAAAGCGGCTCCTGTCCAGGTGCCAATGGCTGCCGAATGATCGCCTCCAATCGTGCAGAAATAATGTTTTTTTTCGGCAAGTTTTTTTATTTCCGAAGCCAATGATTCCAAAGTAAGGCGTAACAACTCCAGTTTATCAGGATGTTGATGTTCATCAATTGTTGTTTTCCAATTTAAATGCAATCCCTCATCCAAACATTTTTGGAAGCCTTCAGAACGAGCAATAACATCAGGCCCTTCAGCAGCTTTTATATCGCGTCCGCCGCTTCCAATAGCTGCCCCAATTATTGTTACCATCACGTGCGCTCCTGTTTTTTTTTAATATTCCAGACTGAAGAAATCTACCTATATTTATTATCGCCTCTCCCCTTGCGGGAGAGGCAGCCGCGAAGCGGTGGTGAGGGGTATTATAATAAATAATAAATGAATATTAAAAATTGTTTTTCTATTCTCTCTACCCCTCACCCGCCCTCCGGGCACCCTCTCCCCCAAGGGGAGAGGGGAAAAAGAAGGCTCCGGGCACCCTCTCCCCAAGGGGAGAGGGGAAAAAGAAGACTTACAAACGACGGTTCTTCTTCGGATAAGTGTCATTCAAAACCTTCAAGGCATCGTCAGCTGCCTGATTAAGGCCCAGTGCCCGATTTGCCTTGACTAAAATTACCAGTGCTCCCTCAGCCTGAGGAGACTGTGCATAATTTTCGACAATATAAGCTGCCCGATTACTTGCAGCAACATACATCTTTCGCTTCATGTAATACTCAGCAATATTCAATTCGGATTGAGCAAACATATTCCGCAAATAAACCATTCTCTGACGGGCATCAGCCGTGTAAGGGCTGTCAGGATAACGTTGTATTAGCATCTGAAAATCATTGTAGGCTTGATTTTGGGTACCAGGATCACGATAAGAAACATCTATTGGTATAAATTTAGCCAAAATTCCTCTTGCCTGTTCAAAATCAGCCCGCCCTTTCATGTAATAAGCATAATCCACATAAGCACTGCGCGGATATAAATGAATATAGCGATCGGCTGTAGCTGAAGCCAAAGCATAGTCTTCATTCTGATAATAAGCATAAATGGAATCCAGCATGCCCCGCTCAGAATACTCACTGAATGGATACATTGCATCCAGGGCTTCATAGCGTTTCGTTGCTGCGGCATAGTCTTCTTTTGCCAGTTTAGCCTCAGCTTCATCAAATATCTGCTTGGCTGTCATTCCCTTAAATTCACTGTCATCATTGGATTTGCTGCAGCCAAATGTCAATGACAGGCTTGCCAGCAGGATAAAAAAAATAATCAGGCGTTTCATGTTTTCTCCATCAATAGGATTTAATTCTTTTCAGTGAGTGTCAATTTGGTGAGGAGCAGCATCTTTGTCAATAAACTCATAAATATACTCACGCATGATTTGATTCGTTACCTTATCTTTCTGCAACATTTTCAAACCTTGGTTAAAATCTTTAAGCAGGATATCACGGTTAGGAACTGCTTTTGAAAATACGACATAAATATTATTATTGGCCAGGACAGGTCCAACCTGCTGTAACTGCTGGCTATATTCTTTGGGCAGCATATACCTCAAGATATATTGAGCATTCAGTTTATCAATCAAGATAACGTCCACTTCACCTGCATACAACTGCTCCAAATTCGCTTTATCGTCTCCGACATACTTTCTCTTAAATTCCTCTTTATGCACATCAAATGCAGGCACATTAGCATACCCAGAAACTACCCCAAAACGGTAAGGCTTCAGTTTATCAAAAACAGAGCTCAGGTTTTTTTCTGTTTCAGCAATCTGGATATACTTATTATCTACACGCTTATATAGCACTACAGGCCCTGCAAGGAAAGGATGCGAATAAGCAAAATAACCAAGGTTTTCATCAGACTCATATTCGGGAAATAAGGCATCTGCCTTTCCCTCTTTAGCCATTTTCCAGGCTTCATTCCAGGGAAGTACCTGAATAGAAACCTCATAGCCTGCTGATTCAAAGGCTTTTTTCACAACATCATAGGCATAGCCGCGTGAAGATATATTTTTGGGCATCACATAAGGTTCCCAAACACTGGTTACCAACGAAACATGCTTTTCAGCGGCATAACCTGAAAGAGCCAGTATCAATAATCCTCCTGACAATACTTTCAATACTATTTTCAACATTCGTTGAGAAATGAACATATTTAAACCTCAAACCTTATATTATTTATTAATTTAAGACACCAAGTATATACCCACAGCATTTCAAAATGCAACGAGGCACTGCGCTAGCCAATATCAGACAAATATTTAACAATATTAGCCGCAGCGGCCTTCACGCTAAGGTTATCTGTTTCAAAAGAAACATCTGCCAATGCTTCATAAAGCCTTTCCCGTTCTTCTTTCAATTCCTCAAGGGTTTCCATCAGGTTATCCGTTTGAAGCAATGGTCTTTTGGTATCATTCTTTGTTCGGCTGAACTGCTCTACCAGGGAAGTTTTCAGATAAACAACCAAACCGCGCGAAGCAAGCACCAGGCGATTATTTGGGCTTAAAATAGCGCCTCCTCCTGTTGCCAGGACAATATTGGACTTCTGGGTCAACTCATCAATCACACGCTCTTCCCGCTTGCGAAAGCCTTCAGGCCCTTCCACATCAAATATCCAGATAACACTTGCCCCGCTTCTTGCTTCAATCACCTGATCTGAATCATAAAATTCCTTCTGTACGGCTTTGGCCAAAGCTTTTCCAATCGTACTTTTACCTGCTCCCATTGGGCCGATTAAAAATATATTCTGGTTTTTTATAGAATTCATTCGATACTATTTTCAACGATTTTCGGCGTTATAAAAATTAATAATTCTTCATGATTAATTTTATCCGTTTTTTGCCGAAACAGCGAGCCTATCCAGGGTAAATTTCCCAAAAAAGGCACTCGTTTTATGGAATGTATTTTATCCTGGCGATAGATCCCGCCAAGAACCAATGTTTGGCCATCATCTACCAGAACATGGGTTTTAATTTCTTTTGTCAGTATTTCAGGCACACCATTGACAGTAATACCGCTTGGCGTGTCCTGGTTGACTGTCAAGTCCATCATGACTTTATGGTTAGGAGTAATTTTGGGAGTAACTTTTAAACTGAGTACCGCCTTTTTGAAAGAAACAGCCGTTGCTCCGCTGGAAGTAGATTCCTGGTAAGGAATTTCTTCACCGGATTCAATAGAAGCTGATTCTTGATCAGACGTTAAAAGACGAGGACTGGAAATAATTTTGCCCTCTCCCTCGCTTTCCAAAGCGGAAAGCTCCAGATCAAGCAGAATACCTGGAGCCAGTTTAGCCAAGGCCAGCCCTATGCTGCTTGGTGTTCCGCTGGTTGAAACTGCCGGCAGATCCACATTTAGACGCTGGTCGACAGAGATAGATGATGGAGGCGTGTCAGCTGCTAGTGCATTGGCTCCTTCCAATGTTCCGCTGAAATGGTTTTCTTTTGACAAACCAAACCGAACACCTAAATCTTTCTCATAATTCCGGTTTAGAATAACAATCCTTGCTTCAATAATTACCTGTCTGACAGGCACATCCCAATTTTTTATCATGGCAGCAATTGCCTTCATTCGATAAGGAGTATCTTGAATCCAAAGCGAATGTGTTCTTTTATCCGCATTAATACTACCTCTTTCAGACAGGAGCAAATTATCCGGATTTCTTATAATTTTAGAAAGTTCTTCAGCATCTGCATATTGTACAATGACATTTTTGACCACCATGGGTTCAAGATCCTGCAAAATCTTTTCATTTTCCAGAATTTCTTTTTCCCAGGCCAAAATTTCGTTTTCAGGCGCAATAATCAGAATATTGCCCAGTATCCTTCGGCCAAGATGATGCGTTTTCAAAACAATTTCCATTGCCTCATTCCAATTAACATGTTCCAGACTTAATGACATTTCTCCTGAAATGGAATCGTTAAGAATGATCCTCTGTCCTCCATAATCCGCCAATATCTGAAGTAAGGAACGGACGCTGATATTCTGAAAATGTAAAGATAAATCATCTTCAGCATGAAGCACACACGAAAAGAGCAATCCCAAAATGAGCAGGATTTTTTTGAAATTAAAAGAAATCAATTTGATATCTCCTTTTATTATTGACAGCGATAATCCCATTTTTGGAAATTTGAATAATTTTAGCTCTTTCCTTTCCCAGGATATTCCCCTCTTCAACAGAATACAATTTATCGTGAACCAATCTAACAATTGCAAAAAAACGATGATTTTTTTCTAAAATCCCAACGATTTTAATTGTTTCAATCGAGCTATTTTGTAAAGGATTATTGGAAATTTTATAAGGTTTTTCAACAGCAACGAAAGGGTTTCGATTATTATTTAAAGTCAAAATCGTTTTTTCCTTATTCTGACTCTCTTTGGACTGAATAGCTTTAATATAGGATTTTGTTTCCCTGCTTTCTGAGCAAGCAATGAGAAATAGGCTAAAAAAACCGATAACAAAAAATCTCATTTCATTTTTCCTTTGAAAAATAAACCTGGATGATCAATGATGCTTCAATTCCACCTCGGCTTTTCTTTAAATTTTTAAAATCGAGACTGTCTACGCGGATCATTTTTCTCAACTGCTGAATTTCCTGCATCCAGGAAATAATCTGAAAATAATCACCTTCAAATTGAATCAGAATCCATTGACTGCTGCCTACCATTTTTACTGAATGCAGTATCTTTAAATTAAGGTGGTTATGTTTTGCAATAAAATTTAACCTTTCCAATAAATCATGCGGATCCTTAAAAAAACGCATTTTTCTTATTTTCTGGCTTGCTCTGTTTTTCACTTCTTTTTTAAGAAAAACGGCCTGATTTTGGAGCACCTCCAGTTGGCTGGAGATATTCATGCTTAAAAAACCAATAAAAAAAACCACTCCAATCAGGACAAATAATATTACTTTTTTTGAGAAATCAAATGGCATTTTTTAAGCTCAAAACCAGTTGAAAACGATTTTCTTTGATATCATATTGGTAGTTTTTTTCAATTTCTTCTCTTTTCTGTATTCTTTTAATAAAAAGCTGAACAGCTTCCCGAGAAGAAGAAAATCCTTTAATAACAATAGTTTTTTCTTTTTTTTGGATTCTTGAAAAAAAGACTGAATCAGGCAAAATTTCAGGCAATACAGATAAAAAATCAACAAGTGCATTCTGTTCTTTTTGAATAGTATCATCCAGTTTTATCCTGCTAACGGGTTTATTCAATTCAATCCACTGATTTAGCATCATATTCGCCTTTTCCTGATCGCACACTTCAAAAAAGAGAATGGCATAGTTTAACGATAAGACAATTAACAAAAAAATCAGGAAAATAACGGATCCATAGAAAATATTTTTCTTTATTTTTACGGCTCTGCTTTCTCTCCATGATAACAAATTCATCATCAACATCGTCTCCCTTGATATCCTCGCCATGCTAAAGCATACGACAGTAAAAATTCAGGATGTTCTTTTATGAAAAACTTTTCAGCTTTTGACTGATGAAAAGCCTCAATAACGCGGCTATTAATATCAATAATATTTATTTTTAAAGGAATCTGATTGGCTATTTCGAGAAGTGCATGAATATCCGATTTTTTTGCAGCAGCACAGAGTATTTTTTGAACTTTTGGATTATTCAATGTTTCTTTCAGGACAACGTAATCCAGGTTAAGATCTTCTTTTGAGCATAGCACATGTTTTTCCATTTCAATATAACAATGCTGGAGAATTTCTTTTGATGAAAGGTTTTTACCCAATAAAATAATTTTTTCTATTATTTGTGTATCAGAAATGCCGGCAGTAACACATGCCTTATTCCATGGAAAAGGAATATCAACAATATTTTTGAATTGGTCGTTATTAAAAAACTGACAGCATTCAACATGAATTTTTCCGCCAATATTTCTTGAAAGGCCTGTGATACGAATGCCTGAATCTGCAATATCCGCACCGACGGAAAATTGCTTAAAGGGAAAACGGATTTCTGCGAAGTTAAACATAAAAGCTCAGTTGGATTTTGTTGGATTTGATTAATATTCTAATCCAAATATTTTTTATGTCAAGGAAATTGGTTAAGTTTGTCAGGCAGGGGTATTGGAAGTTTAGCTCGGATCAACTCATAAAAAAATTCTATAAGCAGCCATACGTTTTGCTAATTCTCTACCAATAAGGGCGAGTCCTCAATTTACTCAAATGGAGAACTCACTCTAGCATAAATCAGAGCAAAGAGTAATCCACTCTTGCAGTGGAGTTCGTGCTTAAACTTTCGAGTATAGTTTTAACTGCATTTTCATCTTTTTCACGAATTCCATCAAAAAGGGCTTTTTTAACAGAGTCACAATCCCAATTTCTTGGCTGAGAAGGAGGAGTATAGTTATGACTCTTGCAATGATTGGCGATAATTTTTGCACAAGCTGTCGGCATTCTCCAGCACGAACGGTTAATGCGATGTTCATCTGCAATAGATGATACTAACCAGTATAATTTATCAAGAGCTGGAAAAATTACTGTGGTATTATTTTCTAAGTTTTCTAAGTGGTCTTGAATTGCTAGCAGTGCCTGGAGTTTATGGATTCCCCAAGCTTGAAAATGATTTTTGAGATGAAGAGTTAAATCATGCAAGAGTTCACAAAGTACATTTTTTAACTCAAGATGCTCAGGACAAAGGTTAAGAAGGTATTGCCCCTTCTGTAATTGCTTTGCACGAGCTGATACTATGATTGCTTCCTGTATCTTACATTTATTTTCAAGAGGATGAGGAGCATTTCTGTTAAGTTGAGCCTCAGCAAATATTAAGAGGTCACTGCTTTCTTCTGGACTTAATTGCTCGAAGAGACATTTGACTGCTTTGACTGCTTCAGAAGTATTTGGCAGCTTTCTAAAATAGGCGAGGATAACAGGTTCTTCCCTTTCATTCCTTGCCTTCAAAATTTCCACGATATTTTGATGAGGCAATGTTTCTTTCAGTACGACAGGCAGCATATCAAGCTGAGAATGCAGGGCAAGAGCGTATGCTCCTTTTCCATTCTTCGCCATTAGAACTTCGACTCTTCCCTCTACTGTGGATAGTGTATTGAGTGCATGTACAACCTGGGTATGATCACCAAGCGGAAGTTCGCTAAACTGAATGCAGCGTTCCAAAAAAGTTGGAGATGTTTCATTCTCTACCCACTGGAAAACGTTTTGTTTTTCTTGATCATCCAGGCATAGATGATTAAGTATTTTTCTAAAACTGTGCCATTTTATACTTATTTTTAATAGTCTAAGTTTTAATGCTTCATTTTGGCGTATTTTTAGCCAAAAATTATCATGCAGCTGTTCAGGGAATTGGATACAAAATTGCTCAAATTCGCTGCTATTACAAACTTCTATCGTTAAATCTTTGGTAATTTCTTTGGAAAGATTTTCGTTTTTTGAACATAGCCAACCAAAAATACTAACCCCGCTTCTTGGATTATTTAAACCTCCCTCTTGCAGGTGTCTTAGTACATCTATTTTGTGGTTAGCATGGATATTGAATAAAACTACCTGCCTTGACTCATGGTTCAGTTTTTTAAAGTGAAAAATGGTATAAGCCCATACTAATCGTTGAATTTCCTGTTCTTGACTGGATGGACTGGATGAAGTGCGAAGAAGAAGATCGCTTTCATTAATCTCTATTCTTTCAAGCTGCTGGCAAATGCTATCCTGATATATCTGAACCAAGCCAGAAGATTGATCTGGCAATAAAATTTCTGTTTCTGTAGGCATTATTGTTTTTCCAGTCAAAATAAATAAGTTAAATTATATCGTAGTGAATATTTTTTGTCTACTGTGCTCGCTTTTATTGTTAAACACTCTAGCTGTTAAGTACCTGCCATATACAAAATCTCTTTCCATTCCGTTTCTGTAACCGGTGTAATGGATAGCCGGTTGCCCTTACGCAAAATCCACATATTCTGAAGTAAAGGATTAGCACGCAAAGCAGAAAGCAGCACGATAGTATCAAATTTTTTTACAAGCTGCACATCAACCATATACCAGCGCGGGTTTTCTGGTGTGCTGTCCGGATCATAATAACGGTTTTCAGGATCCCATGCGCAAAAGTCAGGATATCCGCTTTTGACAATCTTCATTATTCCAACAACGCCAGGCTCTTTCGCGTTAGAATAATAAAAAAATGCCCGATCTCCTTCTTTAATTTCATCTCGCAGCATATTTCGCACCTGATAATTTCTTACACCTTCCCAGTGAGTTGTTTTATCAGGTGCACGGCTTAAATCATCTATATTGTAAGCCTTTGGCTCACATTTCATTAACCAGTATCGCATATTTATACCCATTGTCTTTCAAAATGCACAGTTATATACCCAAAATCTTTGAAAATGCTGCTTTTGTGAGTCGCCTCTCCCCTTGCGTGAGAGCCGCGACAGCTTTCTTTCTTGTTGCCTCTCCCCTTTGCGGGAGAGGCAGCCGCGAAGCGGCGGTGAGGGGTATATAAAGCAAATAAGGCATTTATATAACCCCTCACCCGCCCTCCGGGCACCCTCTCCCGCAAGGGGAGAGGGGAAAAGAAGATTTCGGGCACCCTCTCCCACAAGGGGAGAGGGGAAAATGGGAGGCATTCTCAAATAACTTCAGTATATATCCTCCTAAGGTTTTACGTAATTCAGCGGATTAACCGACTTACCTGCCCTGCGGATCTCAAAATGCAGCATCACTCTTTTAGACTCTGTATTACCCATCAATGCTATCACTTGTCCTGCCTTGACTTCCTGGCCTTCACGCACCAATAATTTCTGGTTATGCGCATAAGCGCTTAAAAATTCGTTATTATGCTTGATAATAATTAAGTTACCGTAGCCTCTAAGTCCGCTGCCGCTGTAAGCCACCCTGCCCGAAGCGGAGGCCTTCACCGGCTCACCCATTTGCCCTGCAATATCAATTCCCTTCTTTCCGGCAGCAGGCGAATAACCTGAAACAATGCGGCCTTTAGCAGGCCAATACCACTTAATCGCCGTTGGTCTTACATAAACCGGCTGTGTCGGTTGAGGAGCTATTGTTCTGGCAGATGGATAAACGGGCATAGGCCGCATAGGTCTTGATTGGACAGGTATTGACGGCCTGGCTGCCGGCATTTTACCTTTTAAGGCAATACGCTGCCCGATTTCCAGGGTGTAAGGAGGAGAAAGATGATTAATCGCAGCCAGTGTACGATAATCCATATCATAGCGCCAGGCTACAGCATAGAGTGTTTCTCCCTTCTGTACCACATGAACATCCGTTGGTCCGGAATTTGCATACCAGGCATTATTAACAGGTGCATAATTTTCATTACTGCACGAGACCAAAGCTAACAGTGCCGGCAGTAAAAATAGCAGCAACAAACGTGATTTCCCGCCCATGAATTTTGCTACCCTCCCGCCAACTCATAACCAATATAACAAATAACAGGAACACCAACGACCATCCAGCCAATTCTATCAATATATTTTCGTAAAACAATCTCAAGCCTTTCTCCCAATCGGAACATCAAAGAAGCCACCAGAAAAAAGCGTAAACCCCGCCCAATAATGGCTGCTGCAATAAATGAGAAAAAGGACATTTGCATGGCGCCTGCTGAAATTGCAAGAATTTTAAAAGGAATCGGCATAAAACTTGCGAGGATAATTGTCCAGCCGCCCCATACATGAAACCAGCCCTGGACTAAAAGATAAGTCTGTTCATATCCCCAAAGTTTAAGGTAGGGGAAGATAAAATCAAAACAGAGAATGCCAATTAAATAACCCAATATTCCGCCGGCAATTGAGCTTACTGCCGTTACCAACGCATAAATCCATGCTTTTTGAGGTTTTACCAACCCCATGCTGACCAGCATAATATCAGGAGGTATTGGAAAGACCAAGGCTTCAGCAAAAGCAACTGCCGCCAAATAATAAACAGCATGCTGGTGCCGCGACCAATAAAGAATTTTATCATAAAGCCTCGAGAAAACTTTCACAAAACCTCGCTGATCCTGTTAGATAGTCACCTGGTGAATCCAGCTGGATAACCGCTCAAAAACGTGATAATTGGTTAAATCAATTTTTAACGGTGTAACCGATACATAGTTACGCTTGACAGAATAAAAATCTGTACCAGGTCCTGCATCTTCTTCCGACCCTGGAGGACCAATCCAATATACCGTATTGCCTCGCGGGTCTTTTTCCTTAATTGTAGGCTCTGCAGAATGGCGTGTGCCTAATCGTGTTACTTCAAACCCTTTGATTTGCTCAATAGGCACATTAGGAACATTCACATTCAGAATCGTCTGCATGGGCAAAGGATTAGCCTGCAAACGCAGCACCAATTGTTTGGCCACTACTGCCGCTGTCAGGTAATGAGGAGAAGCTGTTCCCTGAACGCATAAAGATACGGCAATCGCTGAAAGCCCAAGATAGCGGCCTTCAACTGCTGCTGCAACTGTGCCGGAATACAGGATATCGTCTCCCAGATTGGATCCGTCATTAATACCGGAAACCACAATATCCGGCTGCCAGTCAAGCATACCTGTCAAGGCCAAGTGAACACAATCCGTCGGCGTTCCTTCAACACTGATATAACTATTTTCCAGTGTCTTGATTCTTAAAGGACGGGTAAGCGTCAGTGAATTGCTTGCACCGCTGCGATTGCGATCAGGTGCTACCACTTTTACCTCAGCAATCTGCGATAACGTATTGGCAAGAATCGTCAAACCTGGTGCCAAAACACCGTCGTCATTTGAAACAATGATTTTCATGCTTTAATCTTAATTAATTATTAATGACATTATCAAAATTCAGAATCTTAACACTAAAAATTTGCAAATTCAAAACAATCACGCCATAATGGAAAATTAATCTATACTCATTGTCATTGCGGGAAATGTCGGTGCGTGGAAACTGCTTTCTTGCCATTAGGAGGAAACATCGTTTCGAGAATGGTACACTCCCGTCATTGCGAGGAGCCTAAGCGACGCGGCAATCCAGTTCGGATGCTCATTCAAACTTCGATCTGGATTGCTTCGTCATTTCATTCCTCGCAATGACGCAGGCGAAAAATGGTACTACCCGTCATTGCGAGGAACGTTAACTTTGCGCAATCCAGTATAGAAGTTAATTTAATTAATCAATTGAAAGGGGCATGATATATGCTAGCTTTACACAACGTAGCATTATTTATTACTCAGATTATCTTCAGTTTCCTTATTTTTGTCGTATCATTGCGGCTTTTGCTACAATTTTTCAGAGCTGGCTTTAATAACCCCATCTGCCAGTTTATTGCTAAAATGACTAATCCCGTTGTTTTGCCGTTAAAAAATATTCTGCCTCGAGTCCAATGGGTTGATCTCGCTTCGTTAGCTGTCCTTTTTATCATTGAAATAATTAAATTCATTACTCTTGGATTTTTGCAAGGCATTCATTTAGGAATCGTCCCGCTTATTTTTTTAAGTTTTGCCGACATGATTGTGCAGATCAGTGATATTCTGTTCTTTACGATTATTATCCGCGTTATTTTAAGCTGGGTTAATCCTCAACTTCATAATCCTCTAACAGAAATCCTTTATACGATCACAGAGCCTTTATTGCAATGGATACGCCGTTTTGTGCCTGCTCTTTCAGGATTTGATTTTTCCCCGCTAGTGGCAATTGTTGGTTTAAAAATCATTAACATTATTATTATGTCTTATCTGCCAGTTTAACCTAGACATGACAACTGCATTTTCTGTTCAACACATTCAGAAACACAAAACGAATCACGCAAGAGTAACCTGCATAAACACACCTCATGGAAAAGTGCTTACACCCGCATTCATGCCGGTTGGCACACGCGCTGCGGTAAACTGCGCCACTCCAGAAGAACTTAAAGATGCAGGCAGTCAGATCATCCTTGGCGGCAATACCTATCACATGTTATGTACACCCGGGATGGAACTGATTCAAAAAGCAGGCGGCATGCACCCATTCATGGGCTGGGATGCACCAATGCTCACGGATAGCGGCGGATTTCAGGTATTCAGTCTCTCCAAGAACAGTCAGATCTGTCAAATTGATGAAGAAGGAGCACATTTTCAACATCCAGAAACCCAGCAAACCATCCATTTAAACGCAGAATCTTCCCTGCAAGCACAAAAAATTATTGGCGCTGATATTATCATGGCTTTTGATCAATGCACCCCAGACACTCAAGATAAAGTATTGGCTGTCAAAGCCATGGAACGCACACATCGCTGGCTTGAACGCTCTCAAAACTATCACTTACGTTTCCCGCTTTCAGCCTATGGTTATCCACAAGCACTATTTGGTATTATTCAAGGCGGCCTTTTTCAGGATTTAAGGGAAAAAAGTGCGGAATATATTATAAAAAGTGACTTGGACGGCATTGCTATTGGAGGTGAAACGGTTGGGTTCAACATGCCAAAAACGGTTGAAATCATCCGATGGGTAAGACCCTTCTTGCCCGAAAATAAAACACGTTACACAATGGGGGTAGGTCTTAACCCGCAAGACCTCATTGATGTTGTTGCTGAAGGCATTGATATCTTTGACTGTGTAGCACCCACACGAAACGCCCGTCATGGGTCGCTTTATTGTGGGAATATTGTTAAAACCCATGATTGGCTTCAATTTGAACCTGTCGGAGATAATGGAAAAATTTCCATTAAAAAACAGATCTACGCATCTGATAAGAAACCCATTATGGAAAATTGTCTTTGCTATACCTGCAAAAACCACTCTCGCGCCTATTTACATGATCTTTTTAAACAAAAGTCCGCTGCTTACACAACACTGGCATGTATTCATAATCTTTATGTAATGCACGAAGTATGCCGTGTCATGCGGGAACAAATTTTATTGAGTACACATTTAACATCATGACAACCATTAACAAAACAAAAATTGTGCCTTATTCTCCGCAAAAAATGTATGAGCTTGTTAACCAGATTGAAGCTTACCCTGAATTCTTGCCCTGGTGCAGTTCAAGCCAGATCCTCCATCGTAATGAAGATGAAGTGAAAGCCAGCTTATCCATCTCTGCTCACGGATTTACCAAACCTTTTACAACACATAACCTCCTTCAGAAAAATAAAATGATTGAAATCCGTTTAATTGACGGTCCTTTTAAGCATTTGGAAGGCTTTTGGCGTTTTGAATCTCTGGATGAAGATAAACAATGTCAAATATTTTTTGACATTGAATTTGAATTTTCGAATAAGCTTCTAAGCTTCACACTCACCCCGCTTTTTAGTCAAATAGCGGATACAATGGTAGATGCTTTTTGCAGCCGTGCGGAAAAACTTTATGGCAAACCCGATTGAAATTGTTTACATTGCCTCTTCAGGCAAGCAGGCGAAAATAGCCTTGTCCGTTAATGACAGCTGTTCTGTCAATGAAGCTATTGAAATTTCAGGTATATTACAGCAATTTCCAGAAATTGACTTAACCCGCCAGCCAGTCGGCATTTTCGGCAAAAAATGTCCGCTTTCCATGTCCGTAAGCAATGGTGATCGCATCGAAATTTACCGTTCGTTACAATACGATCCTAAAGAAAGACGCCGAATGAAGGCAAAACCCTTCAAATGAATTCCCCTCTCCCCTTGCGGGAGAGGGTGCCCGGAGGGCGGGTGAGGGGTTGTAATAGAATAAATACCTTATTCACTATCCTAAATCAATGGGATCAATATCCATTGTCAAACGATAAGCATTCATCTCCTGAAGCTTTTTAGATTTTCGTAAATCCTGCATCGCGTTGAAAAGCGCTGTTCTGTTATCGGACATCATCAATAATTGCATGCGATAAAATCCTGCCTTTTTTTCCAATGGTGATGGAGCGGGACCTAAAAGCAGCAATTCATCATCCTGAGGTTTTTTGAATATTTTTTCTTTCAGATTTTTTAAAAACTGTTTTACTTCATCAGGGTTTTTGGATTGTGCCCGAAGCAGAGCCATATATCCAAATGGAGGAAATCCTGTTGCTTTACGCTCAACGAGTAATTGCTCGGCAAATACGGAATAACCATCTCTTAACAAGGTTACCAATAAAGGGTTATCCGGTACATAAGTCTGAATCATCACAGTACCCTCTTTATCCTCTCTCCCTGCACGCCCTGCTACCTGTAAAATTAATTGTCCTGTTTTTTCTGCTGCCCTGAAATCATGGCTAAAAAAACCCATATCCGCATTAATGATGACTGCCAGTGTTAATTGAGGAAAATGATGCCCCTTGGCCAGCATTTGCGTGCCAATCAAAATATCAGCTTCGCCGGAATGAATTTGATCCAGTTTTTCTTTTAAAGCATTTTTTCGTTGTGTTGTATCCCTGTCAACTCTCAAAATTTTTGCTTCAGGAAAATATTGTTGAAGGTATTCTTCTAAACGTTCAGTACCCACACCAACAGGAACAAGCGCCGGCTGGGCACATTGCCCGCATAACTCAGGGATGGCTTTCTGATGATCACAATGATGACATTGTAAAATATTTTTCTTTCGATGAATCGTCATGCGCGCATCACAATGCTGACAATGGGCAATCCATCGGCATTGATGACATAGCAGGACTGGCGCATAACCTCGGCGGTTAACAAAAATAAGTACCTGTTCTTTTTTATCTAATTTATTTTTAATCGCATCTAACAAAGTCAAACTTAAACCATGCTGAACCCTTTGATTCCGCATATCAATCAGCTGAATTTTTGGAGAACGTAAGGACACAGCACGATACGTTAAACGCAATTGTATATATTTACCTCTTTGTGCATTATGCAACGTTTCCAGGGAAGGAGTTGCCGATCCCAAAACAATGGGAATAGCCAGTTTCTGAGCACGCATTACTGCTGTATCTCGCGCAGAATAACGCAGACTATCCTGTTGTTTAAAAGAAGTATCATGTTCCTCATCAATAACAATCAAGCCCAATTTCGGCATAGGCGTAAAAACAGCTGAACGTGTCCCAATAAGGATATCAATTTCTCCTTTCTGTGCTGCACACCAGACGTGCCACCTTTCCGTATCATTTAAAGACGAGTGCATTAAAGCAACGGCATAATGGGAAAAACGTTTCTGAAAACGCTCCAATAGCTGAGGTGTTAAACCAATTTCTGGTACAAGTATCAAGATTTGCTGCTGTTTTTCAAGCGCGGCCTGCGCAGCCTGCAAATACACCTCTGTTTTTCCGCTTCCAGTGATACCTTGCAGCAGAAAACAGTGAAAAGCATCTTGCTGGCTTATAATAGACTGCACTGCTTTTTTTTGCTCGTCATTTAATTGCTTGGGAGGATCAGCGTTATATATTGAAATTTCTTGGAACTGCGAAGTTTTGCCCTCTCCCGACGCTTCGCGCCGCCCTCTCCCGTGAAGCAGGAGAGAGGAAGAAGAATGAAAAGGTTTTCCTTCTCGAAACTTTACGGGTAGAGCCTGGGCTAATACTTCTCCCAGTGCAGACTGGTAATATTGTCCCAGCCAGCGGTAGAATTGGCAGGATGTCTCAGAAAGAAGCGATGTTTCATCTATAATCTCACGAACAGGGCGCAATTTTTCGGGCGGACAATCTGAACATTGGGAAAACCCTATAATGATGCCTACGGCCTGGCTTTTCCGAAAAGGAACAATTACCCGGGAACCAATCAATTTCTCCTCACAAGGCAAATCATCCCATGCGTAATCCAGACAATCGAAAGGAGTATTCGGTATACAAACCTGAGCAATCATTATTGGTTTAAACAGCTTTATTTCACAATCAGATTATTGGAGACTTTTCTTACACCAGATACATTAGCAGCAACTTTCCCTGCCTTTTCTCTCATGGCTTCACTATTAACAAAACCGCTTAACTGCACCTCATCCTTAAAAGATTTTACACTGATCGCTAAAGACTGCGTACCAAGCTGCGTCAGCAAATCTGCTTTCACTTTACTCGTAATAGCAGAACTATCAATATATTGGCCTGTACTTTCGCGCGTTTGTGTAGAAGTACAAGCGTCCAAAAATAAAATGGAAAAGCCTGCCGCAGCACAAGCCAATACTGTTAAAGCTTTTCTTAAATAATTATTTTTCATGATCATCCCCTCTTGACTAAACGAATAAACCAGACAGCCAATGATACCCAAACCGCAGCACCAAGTAAAATGGCAGGTGTTTCCCACTCTGATCCTGCCAGACTCAACACATCTGAAGAAGCAGCCGCTGCAAAAGGAATTGATAATAATACGTCCATCAAGGCAGCTCCCGCCAATAAGCCGCAAGCAAGCAGCGTGCTTTTCTGATAGCATTTTTTCTCTTCGGATTCAGGCAAATCGGCTCTTCTTAAACGCCATTTAACACAATAAGCGATCATACCGCCCACAAACAAAGGAATAGACGAAGAAAGCGGCAAATACATACCAACAGCAATGCCCAAAATAGAAAGTTTTAACGGCGTTCGAGCTGTGTGCTCCTCTCCCTCTTTGCCAGAGAGGCTGCCCGAAGAACGGCGAGTAAGAGGCAACTGAATAACACCTGCCAAAATAATGATGATTACAGCACCAATCATCAACTCAGTCCATGGAAGATGATGATTGAAAACGGCCTGTGTTAAAGCAGCCATTACAGCCGCCGGCGGAGCAGGCAGCGTCTGGGAAGGATCCATACCGGCACGCGGCAGCACATCAGCAATACCATACACATGAAAAAGGATATCCATAATTGGAGGAATAACCAGTGCTGCAACCAGGACACCCAAAAGCAGCATAACTTGCTGGCGCCAGGGTGTTGCTCCCAGAAGATAGCCAACCTTCAGATCTTGGATGTTATCATTAGCAATACAGGCAATTCCGGTAATGACAGAACCAATAATAATGGCTATAGCTTCGGCAGACAATAACTGTTGCTCCGTCCATGATTCTGGCAGCCAATACTTGAACAACGTCATCAAAATAAAACTAATCAATAAAATACCCGCAATAATAACTGAAGAACCTGGGCTTGCTGAAACACCTACCAAACCAGAAAAATAACCAGTAATCCCTGAAAATATTATGCCAATAACAAAAATATAAAATCCGGCAACTACCAGAAGCTGCGCAGTCTGGCTTTTTGTTAAACCCAGAATTTCCAAGGGAAAAATGAAATAAAGAAAAGCCATTAATACTAAACCCGTCAACAAAATACCGAGGCTGTTCCAGACCCAGGGTATATCACGGTGAACACGGGAAGTGAATAAATCTGGACGTAATTCAGAACCCCGACTTAAGCCTCGGAAAGATTGTTTCATATTCTGAACCAACGGATGAATCAACGTCAATAACGTCCAAATACCGCTGGTCAACATAGCCCCTACAGCCACATAACGCATTCTACTGCCCCAAAGCGCGATAGCCGCTTCTGAAGCACTGCCAGCCTGATGTACAACTTCTGGAAAAATATGACTCAACACAGGCACAGCAATCATCCAGCTAATAACAGCGCCAATAAAAATACTCACGGCGATATCCCATCCAATCATGAAACCTGCTCCAATTAATGCTGGAGAAAATCCTGCACCTGCTCCCCATAAAGTGCCAAAAGTCAAATGCCATGTTTGCCACTGACCGGCAATGATCTTGAAACCCGTCTGGAATAATTCAATGATTCCGCCGGTCAAACCTCCTTTTAGTAAATGACTTAAACTCTGTACTCCCTGAGCAGATGTTTTTAATACCTCCGCAATAGCAGCTCCCTCAGGAAAATTCAAATGTTTATCTGTTACAAGAAATCGGCGTAAAGGCACAGAAAAAAGCACACCTAAAATCCCGCCAAGCAGAGCAATCCCAAAATTCTCCCAATAAGAAAATCCAAACCAGTAGTGAATAATAATCAGGGCAGGAATAGTATAGACAATACCGCCGGCAACGGCCTCACCTGCCGAAGCTGCTGTTTGTACCAGGTTATTTTCCAGAACATTAGCATTCTTAAAAAACCTTAAAATACTCATGGAAAGAATAGCTGCCGGAATAGAAGCCGACATCAGCACACCGATTTTTAAAGCCAAATAGGCATTCGATATTGCTAAAATTACTGTCAGAAAGATTGACAATATCACCACACGCACAGTAATTTCTGGCAGGCAGCGGGATGCCGGAATAAAAGGCTCGAAGTTTTGTTGTGTCATCATTGGTATATTTACGAAAAAATTTCTTTCAAAAAACCCACCATCGTTTCCCACGAACGTTTATCAGCCAATCCATTATAAACAGTGCCAAAATCTGGATCATTGGCGACCGGATTAGTAAAAGCGTGCATGGTATTGCCATAAATATGAATCTGCCAGTCAGCTTTGGCGTTTATCATTTCCTCAGCAAATTGGTTGACTTGTTCTGGAGGCACCATGGGATCGTCATAACCATGTAATACTAATATTTTTGAACGAATAGTCGTTTTTGATACAGCCTGTGGTGCACCTAATAATCCATGAAAACTCACAGTAGCTGATACATCAGCGCCGCTTCTGGCCAGATCCAATGCACACAAGCCGCCAAAACAAAACCCTATTGCTGCGGTCTTTTGAGGATCTACCATGGGCAGATTCTTGGCTGCGTTTAATCCTGCCTGCATTCTCTCCGCGATGATTCGTCGGTCTTCCATCAAAGGCGACATTAATGCCATTTTCTCTTCTTTTGTTTCTCCAATACGTCCTTCCCCGTACATGTCCAACGCAACACCAACGTATCCAAGCCTGGCTAATCTTTCAGCTTTCAATTGGGCAAAATCATTCAGTCCTGTCCAGTCATGGGCAATTAAAACAGCTGGACGCTGTATATTGTCAGGATGAAGCGTTTCATCGTAAACAGCAATACCTTTAAAGTTAATTCCATTATGTTGATAATTAAGCGGTATTTTTTGCATGATTCCTCCTTATTCAAACAATTTATGCGGCAAACTTTCAATACGGCCTGACTGACTGACAATGATATAATCCAGTTTACGCTGTAACTGACGGATAGTATTTGAGCCGGAATAAGTTAACCCTGAACGTAATCCGCCGATAATATCGGCAATAATGGCTTCCTCATCTTCGCGATAAGGTACTTCAGTTGCAACACCTTCTGCCGTTTTCCATTCATTCATTTGTCCCATAAATTTTTCCTGGGCTTCGCGGCTTGCCATTCCACGATAACGTTTTACCTTACGGCCGTTCTCTTTTGTCAGCACTTCACCCGGCGTTGGTCTTGTTCCCGCCAGCATACCTCCCAGCATCACAAAATCAGCACCAAAAGCCAAGGCTTTCACAATATCACCGGCTGTGCGGATACCGCCGTCAGCGATAATGGAGCGATCCACTCTGGCACATTCCTGAATACATGTCAGCATTGGAACACCATAGCCGGTTTTAATGCGAGTCGTGCAGACCGAACCTCCGCCAATACCTGCTTTAATAATATCTGCACCACAGGATGCCAGATAATCTGCTCCGGCATAAGTTGCGACATTGCCTGCCATAATGCAAGCATCATGTAAAAGCTTACGCAGTGCCTTGATGGTTTTTCCTACATATTTGGCATGAGCATGAGCTACATCAATGCAAAAAAACTGCGCACCCGCGTCGCGCAACGCTGCTGCTCTCTGCAATTCCTGCTCAGAACAGCCAATGGAAACAAAAACAGAATCCGTACAGCGTTGAAATTCAGCCACGTTTTCTTCAATGGTCATGAAACGGTGAAGAACACCCATACCGCCGTGAAGGCACATAAAATTAGCCATCTGACTGCCGGTGATCGTATCCATATTGGAACTGAAAACAGGAAGCTGCAATGTCAGCCTGCCGGTTTTATCGGTAACCGCAAGATCCACAAGCCGCCTGGACTCATAATTGTTGTATGCTGGAACCAGTAGAACATCATCAAAAGTAATTGCCTGTTTGGTCATAAATTCTCTGCTGCAAAATCAGTTAAACGTGAACGTTCGCCTTTTACCAAGGTCATGTGAGCTGCATGCTCCCAACCTTTAAAACGAACAACAACATAAGTTAGCCCTGAGGTCATCTCGGTGAGATAAGGTGTATCAATCTGCTGAATATCGCCCAAACAAACAAACTTGGTACCTGGCCCTGAGCGCGTAATTAATGTTTTCATTTGTTTGGCTGTCAAGTTTTGTGCTTCATCAATAATGACAAAGCGGTTAACAAATGTCCGCCCGCGCATAAAATTCATAGAACAAACACGAATACGTTTTTTCAGCCACTCTTCCGTTGCACCAGCCGCCCAGGTTTCTCCCTCGTGAGGGCCTTGCAAAACCTCAAGGTTATCCATTAAGGCTCCCATCCAGGGAGCCATTTTTTCTTCTTCTGTCCCGGGCAAAAAGCCGATATCTTCACCAACAGGGACTGTAATGCGGGTCATGATAATTTCTTTATAAAGCTTATCTTCAAAAACCTGATGCAATCCTGCGGCCAGGGCTAGCAACGTTTTTCCTGTACCGGCAATACCCTGAAGCGAAACAAAATCAATATCAGGGTTCATGAGAGCATTCAGAGCAAAATTCTGTTCATTATTTCGTGCCGTAATTCCCCAGATAGCATTTTTTTTATGCGTATAATCGTTAACGAGTTCAAGAACAGCTTCGTCCTCTTCCATTTTACAGACACGCGCATCAAATGCCTTGCCTTCAGGAATGGTTAAAAAATCGTTAATACTCCAGCCTACGGTTAAAGGCCCATTCAAACGATAGTAGCTTTTTCCATTTTCTTGCCAGGCTTTCATATCTTTCCCGTGCAAATTCCAGAAATTATCTGGCAGCACATGAAATCCCTGACGCAGTAAATTCACATCTTCTACGGCACGATCACTATAGTAGTCCTCAGCTTTAAGTCCTAAAATACCGGCTTTAATCCGCAAGTTAATATCTTTTGAAACAAGGATAACCGTATGATGCGGAAAGCGCTCACGCAAAGCCAGACTTGTTGCTAAAAGACTGTTGTCTGCCTTACTGCCGGGCAAAGCAGTAGGTATTGTCTGGCTGAATTCGTCCGTCTGGAAGAACAGACGGCCGCTGGCAGGTTTGCCGTTTTTGAGGTAGTGTGAAGGAATGGGCAAACCGGCATTAATTTCAGTCTGAGAGGCATCTCCCATTAATTCTACTAACATTCTATTTGTCTGACGGACATTGCGTGCCAGTTCTGAAATACCTGTCTTGTGGGCATCCAACTCTTCCAGGACAACCATAGGTAAATAGATATCATGCTCCTGAAAGCGGTAAATGGCTGAAGGATCATTCATAAGAATATTGGTATCCAGAACAAATAAACGCTTTTCTTGTTTCTCAGCACTTTTCATGCCGTCTCCAATTCAGTAAAATAGGGAGTTTCATTCTAACTGTATTCCGAAATGAACACAACTCGACACCAGTCAAAAACCATAGCCCTTAATAAAAAAGCGGCTCATGAGTACTTTATTGAACAAAGATTAGAAGCCGGTATGGTCCTTGAAGGATGGGAAGTCAAAAGCATTCGTTCAGGCAAGGTTCAGATTAGCGACAGCCATATATTGATCAAGCGTCAGGAAGCCTGGTTAATTGGCGCACAAATTCAGCCGTTATCTACGGCCTCGACGCATATTCAGCCGGATCCGGTAAGAACCAGAAAGCTTCTGCTTAACCGCACTGAACTCAAAAAACTGATTGGCTCGATAGAGCGGGAAGGTTATACCGTTATTCCTTTGGCAATGTATTGGAAAAACAACCGGGTGAAATGTGAAATTGCTCTAGCTAAAGGTAAAAAATTGCATGACAAGCGAGAGACGATTAAAGCACGCGAATGGTCCCGCGAAAAGAGCCGATTGTTTAAAACAAAGCAGCACTCTTAAAAGAGAATTTCCTTACCTTCGAAGACGCTCAACTGGGATCACTGTCTCCTGATGAACATCATCATAATAGGAAAATGGTTTTTCTCCGCGCCAGGCATGGCCGTAAATCACTTCATAAGTCAGAGGAATTTTCTGGAATTCATGTTGACCTTCCAAAGTACTTAAAACTTGCTGTAGCCGTTTTTTCCCTGTTAACCCTAAACACCGCTTCGGATGCGTATTATAACTCCCCTGCTGCCTCAAATCTTTAAGTACCTGTTCTGCACCGCTGTAATGCACAAACAGATATTCCATATCCATCACAGGCTGAATAAAATGCTCTTTTAATAATTCATCTCCAAGATGATGTAAATCCTTAAAATCAGATACATGCGCATAATCATCTGCCGAAGCCCAGGCTGTTTTTAATTCTATCAATGAATCGGGACCCAATGTTGAAAAAAATAAAACTCCGTCTTTTTTTAATACCCGATAAAATTCGCGAAACAAAGCTTGTGTATCCGTAATATTGCTAATAGATTGATTAACAAAAATCATATCCATTGTTTCTGACTGAAGCGGCAATTGTTCCATATCACCCTGAACAGGCATTAACCCTGGCGTATCGGAGTATTCAGCAAAACCAGACAGCATATTCCAGGAAAGATCCAATCCGACAACAGATGCCTCAGGATAACGCTCTGATAAAGCCTTTGAAAAATTACCCAAACCGCATCCAGCGTCTAAAATAAGCTTGGGAGCACAGTTGAGATAGTCCAAACGTTCAAGCAATCTTTTTCCTATTTCTTCATATACGGAAGCTGCTTTTCTATAATGTTTGGCTGCCCTGTCGAAGGCATACTGAATGTTGTTTTTAACAATGTTCATAAAGGCTATAATCTCTATCTAACCAAATGATATAAAATATTTCCTGATAACGGTAACCTACCATGGGTTTTTTTCCTGAAAATCGAAAAGCAAAAAATGTTATATCATCATTTTTTAAATGCTCAGGCAAGCCTGTTTTAATGCTATTTTTTCCGATTTTTTCATAGCCGATTCCATGTCTTGAAGCTTGATGTAACTCTGTCCACGTTTTGCTGCCAAGAATACGTAATTGATCTGCTAAAGCAGCTTTATCTTTTTTCTCACAGCGCGATATACAATATTCAGGATCGAGATATTGAAAAGAAAAAAGAGGCTTCTTTTTTTCTGCAGGTATGGAATCAGGAGCTAAATGTCCTTTTATTAATTTGGCATTAGCACTTTGCTGTCGTTTCTTTAGCTTCATCATTGATAAGTGTTTTAAAATAATTGCTCATTTCCTGGGGCGAAATTGTTTTATCAACAGCTTGATAGTTATTCTTCCACGTTGGTTCTTCATGGGTTAAATCTCTCAGCTTCCAGGCAGAATACTGTCCATACACCATATAAATTTCATCAAGCAATTCTTTGATAGCATCCGTATATAATGAAAAATCCAAATCCGTTGGTTTTGGAATAAAATTTGCCCCATACGCTTTATAATAACGATACAGTTCTGGGATTACCGGCCCATGTATCCAGGCTTCAATGGCTTGATCAAACAGAGCCTTGTCATATAAGGCCAAATGAAAACCTTGCGCATAATAAACAAGCTTTTGCAATTTTAAATTGGAAATTGCATCACCTGAGTCCTCCTCAGTCAACGCAAGAAAATAGCGAGCGACGTCAAAACATGTTAGCATAAAGGTTACCTTATCATCCAAATCGTAACTAGAAACGAAAGTATATATAAAAACAGTTCATTTGTAAAATGAAAATTCCAACCATGAACCTCCAATATTTAAAACATTATTTTTATCATTTTTTTCCCAAAAGCTGCTACCTTTGTGGTCAAGACATACCCAGGATCTTTGGAAATGCACAGTTATACCCAATATGCGATTTATGTATTAGCTGCTTGCCCTTTGTTGAATACTGCTGCCCTCGATGCGGGCTGGAAGACAAAAGCCGGAAGGATACTCTTTGCGGTAACTGTCTGAGAAAACTGCCCGCTTATGAACGTGTCGTTCATACTTTCTGGTATGAAATGCCGATACAACAGATGCTCCAGCAATACAAATTTCATCAGAAGCTTTATTGGGGGGCGATACTGGCTAAATTCATGCTTCAACGCATTCAATCCTGTTATGCTGATAAGCCTTTGCCTGAATGTATTGTTCCTGTTCCGCTTCATCCTGAAAGGCTGAAAGAAAGAGGTTATAATCAAACGTATGAATTGGCCAAGTACCTTTCACATTACCTTAACATTCCTCTCAACTGGAAATATTGTCAAAGAACAATTTCAACCCAACCTCAGTCAACGCTTGACCGGAAAGCACGTAAAAAGAATGTAAAAAATGCTTTCCAGTCCTTAGCTATTCCTTATCAACGTATCGCCCTGCTGGATGATATCATGACAACAGGCGAGACAATGTCCTCATTGTGTCGCTCAATCAAGGCAGCTAACCCTTCTGTCAAGATAGATGTCTGGTGCTGTGCCAGAACAAAATCGCTTAACGTCTGCTAAATAGAGGCAGAAAAGGTTTTTCTCCGAGGTCTGATGCTCTGGAAGAAGATTCTTTTTCCTGAAGGTGAAATCCAAATCTTGGCGCTGACCGCGATCGCTTTTTCTCCGAGTATCTATTGAAATAGGCCAATCTGCCGCGAGTTACCTCCGATTCTCGAAGCTGCAAACTTTGTTTGGACACATTGAATTCATCTGTTATTTCAGCTATTTCGAAAATATTTTTTTCTAATTGCATTGAAATAGGTTGTTCAGACAAATCTGAGGATAAAGATACCTGGCCAAAATCAAATGATTCCAATATTGATTTAAACTTCTCAAATAGAATGAGATTAACTTCGTCAAGAGGATTTTCCAAACCTCTAAATGGATTTTCCGAATTTTCAATACACAAATGCAGCTTGCAAGGCATCGCTCCATGAAGCACTGCAAGCCTGATATAAAAAGCTCCTCGAGACAGGCAGACTGTACCAGGATCAAAGTTTAATATGTTATCCTCTGATATTTTATTAACAATGAGATGGCGGAGAGAGGCTTCTGTTTGTTTTATCATCTTTTGATGCCGCGATAAAAATTCAATTTTCTCTCTTGTTTCTTCATAAGAAGAATGAAGAAATTCAATAACAGGAACAGGCTCTCTTTGAAGTACTACGTCAAACCCCAATATCTTTAATTGTTTAAAAGACTCAATGAGTGCTTCCTCATCATTGACTTCTTTAATTTGTCCGTCTTCTCTGACTTTTTGCTTAATGTGCAAGGTGCAAAAACCAGGACACCAGGAAAAAGTTAAAAGATTCCTACTTTTCAACCCAAGGATCTGTACAGCTGCTTCCTCAGTTGAAAGCGGCTTTTCATCAGATTCTAATGAGTCTAGCGTTTCCGCAGTCAACTCAATAAAAGCCGTAGAAGGAAGACAGGCAGAAAAACTATGAAATCTTTCTAACTTACAAATGATGTGTTGAAGTGTATAAGGTAAAATCAGGTGAGAAGGATTCTCTTCGCTAACACTCACTGCATCATCTTTAAAAATTCTTTTTAAATGTTTTATAACGAATGTTTTTTCCAATTCAGAAACAAATATTTCATATCCGCCGTCTTTACAAATCAAGCTGACTTCTTTCCCAAGAGATTTTGTTAACAACCGCTCAGCCCGATTTAACCTCACAAATATTCTTAAACTTTGTTTCTCATCAATTTCAGTTAATCTGCTTCTATTGCGATGTCCTCTTTCGGGTTTAGAAGCCCCTTTTATATGCCTTCTTGCTGGTACAGGTAATTGGTTTTTTTCTTCTGTAATTGGATTAGTATTTTCAGGATTTGCTTGCATCATGACTTTTGCTCATTTTTTGATATAGAAGGTTTTATCCTATCACAAAAATATTTTTAATCAACAAAAAGAATATTTAATGATCAAATTTTTGTGTTTTCCAAGACAAAAAAAGCATAATCATAGGGGTTCTTTTCATCACGCTGATGAAATTCCTCTGACACAATCCGCCATTCTTGCGAGGTAATCTTGGGGAAAAAAGTATCACCTTCAAAATCCTGGTAAATACGGGTTAAGTAAATCCTGCTGGCCAAGGGTAAGGCTTTTGCATAAACTTCCCCCCCGCCTATAATCATAATTTCTTCAACTTCACCGGCTATTTCTAGCGCTTCTTCAAGTGAGCTGGCTGGTGATACACCTTCATAACTGAAGTAAATATTACGCGTGATTACAATATTCATTCTGCCTGGTAAAGGACGCCCAATTGCTTCAAAAGTTTTACGCCCCATAATGATAGGCTTATTCATGGTAATTTTTTTAAAATGCTGCAAATCTGCCGGTAAGTGCCAAATGAGTTGGTTATTGTTTCCAATAACGTCGTTTTGGCTGACGGCAGCAATCAGGCTGATAATTTTCATGTTTGCAAAATTCTCCAGGCAGTATTGACGGCATAAACGAGACTGCTTTCTGAAGCTTCATCCGTTCCAGCCAAGGCTAAAGCTGTACCATGATCCACTGAAGTACGTATAAAAGGTAATCCTAATGTGATATTGACTGCTTCATGAAAAGCGGCATATTTGATCACAGGCAAACCTTGATCATGGTACATGGCCAGTATTACGTCAGCATGAGACATTTGAGTAAATACGGTATCAGCTGGAAAAGGACCTGAAACATGAAGACCTTCACTGCGCATTTTATTGAGCACTGGAATAATAACCTCGATTTCTTCTCTTCCCAGATGGCCACCCTCACCAGCATGAGGATTTAAACCGCACACAGCAATATGCGGCTGATTAATTTTCCATTTTCCCTGTAAATCATGATGAATAATCTGAATAACGCGAGATAATTTATCTTGCGTAATAGCTGAAGGCACTGCTTTTAAAGGCAAATGCGTTGTTGCCAAAGCAATACGTAAAGTATCAGCAGCTAACAACATCACCACTTCCGGCGTTTTACTTAACTCAGCGAAATATTCCGTATGCCCTGTAAAAGGAACACCGGATTCAATGATAATACCTTTATGAATGGGTGCTGTAACCAGAGCATGTCCTTTTTCGTGAAGACATTTTTCCCCAGCTTTTTGAAGCAGTTCCAGTACGTATGAAGCATTACGAATATCCAGACAGCCAGGAACAACAGGCACTTTGAGCGGAATATCCCAAATCCAGAGTTCGTTATGTTTGTGCTCCCCTTTTTTAGGAGAAGGTACCTGGAGATGCTCTTGTGTTTCCCCTCTCCCTTTGGGAGAGGGCGCCGAAGTACATGGAACATAATCTCTAATCGTAATTGCTAAATTAAGCCTTTCTGCCCTTTCTGCAAAAAGCCGTTTATCGCCAAGAACCACCCAAGGAAATGAAAATCCAGAAACAGCCGTTTTTAAAATAATATCCGGACCAATACCTGCCGGCTCACCGCTAGTAACAAAGATCATAAAAATATTTTGATATAAGCAGCACTGCGCAATCTCTGCATCCAGTTTTCAATCGCTTCATTGAATTTGCGCTGATACAATAAATTTCTTACCTGCTCTTTTTGGTTAGGATTCACCTTATTGCCAGTACTGCCGCCCTGCACTTCCACCAATTTAATGACATGCAGTCCATTAGGAGTACGGATAGGGCCGGCAATATCACCAGGTTTCATGGCAACAACCCTGGCAGCGAAAGCTTCCGGCAATTCTGCCAGTTTTCTAAAGCCCAAATCACCTCCTTGCAAGGCATCCTGACCGCTGGATTCAGCCAATGCCAACTGATTGAAGTTGGCACCAGCCTTTAGCTGTTTAATGATATGCTCAGCCTGGGCTTCACCTTTCTGAACCTGTTCTGAAGTCGGCGTTGAAGGCAGCGGAATCAGGATATCCTGAACATGAAATGAATCAGCAGAACGCAAAGAATTGCTGTTTAAATAATCATCTACCTGCTGATCCGTCACAATGATCTGTCCTGCTGCTTTTTGCTCAAGTCTGCTAATCATTAATTCTTTTTTAATGCTATTGCGATAACTTTTCCATGACATGCCTCCCTCTGACTGTACTGTTTTTTGTAATTGTTCAAGTGTAACGTGATTACGTTCCGCCACTTTCTGAATAGCTTCATCTACATCATGATTATCCACTTCGATACCTGCCTGTTTGGCCATCTGAAGCTGCAGTTCCGTATCAATCATGTGCTGCAGTACCTGTTTTCTCAGAATATTTTCAGGAGGAAGCTGCATTTGTCGTTTTTCTATCTGAAGGCGGATCTGGTTGACGTGCACATTTAATTCATTATCAGTAATAACACTATCGTTAACAATGGCAACGATTCTATCAATAGGCTGGCCTTGAGTAACAATAGTATCTTTTTTGAGATCCTGAGCGGAAGCCTTATTCTCCGCTGACATTGTCAGCGGCAATAAAAATAACACTGCTAAAATGATGATTCGTTTCATTTATTAATAACCTCGTTTAACGAAAAATATCCTGATAGCCTGGAATACTGCGCGTCATGGCTGTTGGTTTACCATTTGCTACTGTCCCAAGCCCTTTAAGTAATATCTGCAAATATACGCTGTCGCTATAGACAGGATCATTATTATTATCCAGATTGGTATACATTTTCCCACCTAATAAGCGGACAGCCCAACAGCAATTTTCATATTGTACCCCCAAAAAGTAATTCATGGGGTAATCGTGGCTGATATTCTGTGACCATGAACCAAAACTGCTCCATCGGCTACTACTGCTAAAAGGCCAGGCATAGGCAATACTTATCTGATCTAGATTACCATTTTCCATACCGGGATCCGTAATGCCCGTTTCATCACCGTTTACCAAATAAGAATAACCCGCATTGATAATTTTATTGGTGCCCGGCTGATAATGCAATGTGATTGCTGCATTATTGGCCGCCTGAGTATGTGGATCCCATGCTCCGTCTCCTGTAATACTGAATACAGGATTAAAATAATAAGCCAATTGTGATGCTATTGGCGAATAAGCTGTTGTATCGGAATAATAACCAGGCGTGGTATCTGGATCATCGGCATAAACAGCATTGGGATCCTGTAACTGCATTAATTGCACTTTGCGATCCTGAAAATAATAAGTTTCACCCACGCCAAAATGGAAAACTTCTGAGCCTGTTTCCGGATCCATGAAACGGGACATCAAAGCCAAGCTTACCTGATTGGCATCACCGACACGATCTAATCCTGTAAACCGGTCAGGTCTGAAAAGCTGATCATAAGTAAACGTATAATAACTGCTGTCAAATACAGGCACTTCGGTTTGATCAACGTAGGGGACATACAGATAATAAAGACGAGGCTCCAGTGTTTGAACCCAGGATTTACCTAAAATCTGAGTGTCCCTATCAAAATAAACACCATTATCCAGGCTTATTTGAGGGACAGCAACATTAATGGATTCGCTTAAATTATTGGGATTCTGGGAGAGTCCATAATAGGTTTCCTGTAATTGCACAGTCGGTTTGATATACCCCCAATCTTCAAAAACCGGCCGTGTCAAAATTGGGTTCGTATGATAACGTTCTCCCAGCGGTACCGTCTCTTCATCCGCCCCTGTCCATACGAAACTATCAAATTCATTATTGATGGCAAAATTAAAATCATCAGGCAGATCATCATAATGGCCATTCAAAATCCACTGCGGATAACGGCTGTAAACATCATCTACTGCAGTCTGATTGATAGGATGCAGGGTCTGATAGTGCTGGAGCCGTCCAATGGATGACCAGTTTTCACTATTATAATTTAAATCCAGCTGCCGCAACAATTGATTCTCAGTCGTTTCGGCAATCGTACTGCCAAAATCCTGAAGATAGTAATCATCAGAAACTTCATGGTAAATCGCATCTACCGACCAATTCTGGTTAAATTGAGTAACATGGTTGAAATAGATTTCGTAACGATCATCAGACAAGTTACCGAGTTGGTCTTGGTTATCATTAACAAAATCAGAAAAAGCCTTGTCATGCAGAATCCCGCTTAACTCCAGTTCACCCTTGCTTATCGGCGTTAGGTAACGAAAATCACTATTTAATAATACGCCTCTTTGTGAATAATAATTAGGCGTCAGCAACAGATCATAATTAGGAGCAATATTCCAGTAGAACGGTACACCAACCTGGGCGCCAGAGTTATCCGAATAACCTAAAACAGGCGTTAAAAATCCCGTTTTTCGGCGATCGTCTATGGGAAAATTATAATAAGGAAAATAAAAGACAGGAAAATTATTCACCTCAAGAAAGCCGTCCTTTGCTGTTCCCCGCCCTGTGATTTTATCCAGCTTAATCTTTCTGGCCTTGATCATCCAGGAACTATCTTTAGGCGGACAAGTGGTGTAAGAAGCATCGTTCAGAAAATAACGCTCGCCTTCTCTTTTAACCGATGAAGCCCTCCCCCAGGCTTGCATTTTTTGATCACCTTCCAATCTGACAGGCTGAGGTAACGTTAGACGATATAAAATATTCTCCAAGTCGCCGGATTCTGTTTGCGGCAGATAATAACCTTTATCGCCGATAACAAGGCGTCCTGGTTCTTTGAAGTAAACATGACCAAATAATTCAATTTTGGTAATTTGATGGGTTTTAGGATCGCGATAAATATAAGCGGTATCCGCCATCATCTCTTTTTCAGGCTGAACAACAACAACATTACCTTTAAGCGTTGAACGTCCTTCTGTCAGTAATTCAGCCTCATCAGCACTAATACGGGTATCATCTTTCTTGGATAGCTCTTCTGAATAACCTTCCAATAGCGGCTCATGATAATTTCCGCGGCAGATATTGCCCGCTTTATCCAGCTCAGTCTCAGTACTATCCTGCCAGCCCAGCCAAGCAGCAATACGCCGGCGAAGCTCCGGCGTCAGGGAAGCCCTTGCCGGAGGCAGACAAACCCAGGCTGCTTCAACATTATCCCGCACTTCAGCTGAAGTGGTTTTGGCAGCAAGGCAGCATAACCCTCCCAGAAACATGGATTTCAGCTGTTTTGATAGTTTTTGACGCAAAGTATGCACACCTGAATAAAATCAAAAAGTATATAGAGTTGCCATTCTTACTTCAAGTTTCAATTTTAACAAGAAAGGGTAGACGATTCATCCCTAAATAAGATACAATCCGGCTTGCAATTTTCGGAGCTTGAGATGCGTTGGAAGGTATTTTTATTAACTATTTTAATTTTATGCAGCTTCTTCAGTGAGGCTTCGGCTGACGCAGGCTTTACGCAAAGAAATGATGTAAAGGCTTATATGCAATGGTTGTCGCATAAGTATCAATTTAACCCCGCAGAACTCGCTTTCTGGTTTAATCAGGTTACTATTCAGCCCGCCATTATTGAATCCATTTCGCGCCCCTACGAGGCTAAACCCTGGAATATTTATCAACAGCTCTTTTTACAAGACAAGAGAATACAATTAGGCACAGCTTTTTACAAACAGCACCAGGCTACCCTGGAAAAAGCAGAAAAAGAATTTGGTGTACCTGCTCCCATTATAGTAGCCATTCTGGGAGTTGAAACGTATTATGGAGCACAGCAGGGAACCTATAAAGTCATGGATGCTCTTTCTACGTTAGCTTTCAATTATCCTCCAAGAGCACCTTTTTTCAAGAAAGAATTAACAGAATTTTTGCTGCTCAGCCGGCAAATCAATCTGGATCCCACCACCGTGCAAGGCTCATATGCCGGCGCTATCGGTCAGCCGCAATTCATGCCAAGCAGTTATCGTTATTATGCTGTAGACTTTTCAGGAGAAGGAAAAAGCGATCTGCGCGGGGAAGCCAATGACGCTATTTACAGCATTGCCAATTATCTCAAGAAAAATGGATGGCGGACAGGCGAACCTATAGCCGCTCCAGCAAAACTCCGCGGAACAGCTTATCAAAGCATAGATACTAACGCTAAAATCCCGCTTTATTCCATGCGTCAATTGAGCCGTCTTGGTGTAACACCTTTATATTACCCGCCGGTTATTCCAGAAAAACCTATCGGTTTGATTCAGCTCAACACTGAACAGCAGCCAGAATACTGGATAGCCTTTAATAACTTTTATGTCATCACACGGTATAACACCAGCAAACAGTATGCAATGGCTGTATTCCTGCTGGCAGCAGAAATACAGAGAAGATTGAGCTAACTACCCATGAAAATCCTCTCTCCCTTTGGGAGAGGGTGCCCGAAATCTTCTTTTCCCCTCTCCCCTTGCGGGAGAGGGTGCCCGGAGGCTTAACGAATTTCCCTCTCCCCTTGTGGGAGAGGGTGCCCGGAGGGCGGGTGAGGGCTGAATATTCCCCTTTGAGCACTATAGATAGTACAAATTATGTATCGCACTCAATCGTTTAACAAGCAATATGCCCGCTTGACTTAAGTGGTGCAAATAAGCAATGGTAAAACGCTGGCAGGTATAACAATTACAATGAGGATCTAAAGGCTCAAGACAATCTGCCCATTTTGTTTCATGCAAATCCAACATTTCCCCAGACGGGACGCGCGAACTATAGCAACAACCCTTTTCAGCGCTTTCAGCAGGTGCAATACTTTCAGAAACAGAAATATCTGAAGAAACAAATTCGATGCGACCGCCATACTGTTGAATAAGCTGGTTTTTAATACTTTCCAGCTTTTCAGGAGAAACATGAATTTTACTGCCATCATGGGGCGAACGCAGCCAGAATTCGCGGGGGGTTAGATTCCCCCTCACCCGCCCTCCGGGCACCCTCTCCCACAAGGGGAGAGGGAAATTCGTTAAGCCTCCGGGCACCCTCTCCCACAAGGGGAGAGGGGAATTCGTTAAGCCTTCGGGCACCCTCTCCCACAAGGGGAGAGGGGAATTCGTTAAGCCTCCGGGCACCCTCTCCCGCAAGGGGAGAGGGGAAAAGAAGATTTCGGGCGCCTTCTCCTTAAGGGGAGAACAAGAAAAAATCAAAAAAACCCTTTTGACATTTTGCGGGAAACGCAAGAAATTTTTCTGCTGGGCAAGAACATCTTCTCCCGGCCTGATAAGCAGACTTAAAAGATCTAATGCAACACTGGAAAAACCAAGCATTTCCCAATCGGACAAAGTAAGATGGATACCAGCAGAATAATTTAAGATGGGAATAAACATTTTACAAAATCAACATTGCATCGCCGTAACTGAAAAACCGATAACGAGCTTCAATTGCTTGCTGATAAAGCGAAAGCAATTTTTCACGCCCTATTAAAGCCGATACCAACATTAACAAAGATGATTTTGGCCAATGAAAATTGGTAATAAGGCTGTCAATTACCTTAAAAGAAAAACCAGGAGAAATAAAAATGTCGGTTTCTCCTGCATAAGGAGCAAGCTTTCCTGACAAAGCTGCCGTTTCCAACGCTCGTACCACTGTAGTCCCAACCGCCACAACTTTTCCGCCCTGTTTCTTCGTTATGGCAATTTGATCGCATAATGTTTGATTCACTTCCAGATATTCTGAGTGCATCTTATGCTCATTGATATTTTCGGCGCGAACCGGCTGAAATGTGCCAGCACCAACATGCAATGTTAAAAAACCCTGGTTGATGCCTTTTTCTGAAAGCCGCTTTAGAAGTTCCTCATCAAAGTGCAGTCCGGCTGTAGGAGCAGCTACTGCGCCTGGCGTCTGTGCATAAATGGTCTGATAGCGTTCAGCGTCTGCCTGTTCAACCGAACGCTCAATATAAGGCGGTAATGGGATACGGCCAAACTGCTCCAGCAATTCCATGATATGGCTGTCTGAAGAAGCTGCCCACTGACAAAGGAATAAATCATCCTGGCGGGAAATAACTTCAATGGCATGGGCTGAATGGCTTACAAAAAATTGAGATCCTGCTTTTAAAGGTTTACTTGTTCGTATATGCGCCAGAAAATGCTGAGCATCAATAATTCTTTCAACCAGCACTTCCACTTTGCCTCCTGTTGGTTTAGACCCTAACAGACGGGCAGGGATCACACGTGTATTATTAAATACTAACAGATCGCCTGCAGAAAGGTATTCTGTCAATGTATTAAACTGCCGATGCTCTACTTTTCCATTGCGGAAATAACAAAAAAGACGGCTTTGAGAACGTCCATTCAAGGGATATTGTGCAACCAGTTCTTGCGGCAGATGATAATCAAAATCACTGAGATTCATTCAACTATCCGCCTGACATCGTTGGCGGCATAAGGTTAGAATTGAGGGCTTCATTGTTTTCCTGGACGTCTTCTGTCGGCTCAAACGCATCTTTTCTAACCTGCTCAAGCAGCTCATTAATAGAAGAACGAATATTCAACAAATTTTTTCGCAATTCTGCCCAATCCTGTCCTTCCTGATTTAACTGTTCAAAATAAGGAGTACGTTCTGCAGCTAAGTGTTTCTGCAGCTCATCCATTTTTCGGTAAGCTTCTTCTGCTTCTTTAGCAGCCGTGCGTTCTTTCTCTTTTTCCTGGTTGATAGTTCCAACCTCGGTATCAATCTCTATTAAAACCTGAATAAAGGCTTTTATCATCCACGAAACAGGGGGTTTTAATTTAAAGGTTTTCAGGGTTTCTTTAGGAATTTCGATGTCAGCTGCTTGCGTTTTAATCAAATTTTCCAAACGGTTTTTAAAACGCTGAGGCGCCGCAGGGCGGCAGTTTTTAACAAGTTCCCACAATAATTCTGTTATTTCTTCAGCTAAAATATTCCACTGCAAAGTATGTTCAGAAAGGAAATGGTAAGTTTGCTGCATGATATCTTCATGCTGCCGCTCCAATTCTGTTACCCTTTTCCCCAAACCAATCAACTCAAGTCTTCTTGACTCAATCTGCTTGCGGAGTTCTTCCCCTTCTTCCAATGGTTTTTTCGCATCCTCCGAAAGGATAATATAGTCAATGAGACGCTGCTGGGAATATGTTTGAATATCCCGGCACTGCGTATTGAGTAATCCATTAAATGCACTAAGTGCCGGCAACTGTACCAGGCTAATGTAAAAAAAATCCTTCTTTGCTTGAAACTGGGCAATCAGGGAAGAAACTTCAAGCCCGACACCAAGTTTGCCCAGAATAGATTCAGCGGTAAGCTCAGTATAGGTCGCCAGCCATTTTTCCTGTTGTATGTCTGTCATTTCTCTGACAAAGCGTCCTGTTAAGTTGAAGGTCTTGGCGTAGAGGTAGAGTCAGCAGACTCTGTACTGTTCCTCGGGCTGTCCGGGCTGTCCTGTCGTGCATTTTGCTGATTCGCAGGCTTCGCTTCTTCTTCTGATTTTCCCCTAAAATAGTCTCGAACGCGCCCGCAATAATCCCCTACTTGGCGGAAACCATCAGCCAATTTTACTTTATCCCACCTATCTTTTACTGCTTCCACTGCTGTTTCCAATTTTTCTGAGGCTCGGTCAAATTTCCCGACTGGGTCCATATCAATCAATTCTCTCTTTATACGATTCGAAAATTGGTTTTCATCCTGGCCTAACATTGCTCTTAGTGCCGCAATAAATTTTTTAATCATATCTCCCTGCGCTGCCCTGTTAAATTCATCTATATGTTCTTTCTCTCTTTCATCAAAGTTTGCCTCTTTCAGTTCAGTGTCCCATTCCTCCAGCTTGTCGGCAAGACGCCCCATCCTCGTCCTCGCCTCCGGAGTTAACGCATCAGGGTTATCACCCGCGGTGTTCGCTACTTCTTGTAAAGCTTTTGTTTCATTTGCCAGATTTGCAGCTTCATTTGCCTTTTGCTCCGATGTTTTTGCTTCTGTCGGTGTTGGCATATCTATAACCTCTCACTTATATTTAATGTTCAACATAGGTAAATTTTAACCGTTTTTCTTAAAATAGTCAAGAGTGTTTCGTCCGTTAGAATAAATTCTAAGACAGTTACCCTCTTCACGCCAGTCACATAAGACAATATATTTCCGTTCTGTATTCCCCACTTTTAAAAGTTCCATTTGCGGATCATGGATATGTCCATGAATTAAAGTTGACGCTTCATTCTCTTTCAAAAGCTGATGAACCATTGGCATTGAAATGCTTGAGCGCCCATTATTATATTTGGGATTATTTCCACGGCTTACCCGCCGCAATTCACCGGCAATTTTCTGCCGCCAACTGGAAGGTAAAGCCAGATAGCACTTTTGAACATAAATGTTTCTCGAAAACCGGCGAAAAAATTGATGCAGCCTGTCTTTAACGCATAAATCATCACCATGCTTGAGCAGCACACGATTTCCATAAAGATCAATACAAGACGGATCGGAAATTAAAGAACAGCCAGCCATTTCAGCAAACCGGCCGCCTATCAGAAAATCCCGATTACCCGGCATAAAGTAAACAGGAATTTCTTTTAGAGAAGCCAGTTTTTTCGCTATATCAAAACTCCAGGATGTCATGAGGTCATCCCCTGTCCAGACGTCAAAAAAATCACCCAGGATATAAACAGCATCCACGTTGTCTGAGCGCTGTACATTTTCGATGAAAGTATCAAACAAGGCATTTAAGTGATGGCTGGATTCGCTTAAATGCAGATCAGAAATAAATAAGGTCTGGCGTAAAGTCATAACGCGGCAATTTGAAGTTTTCCTGCTTCAAGATAAATCTGCTGAAAACCTTCTTTTTTATATTTTTCAATGGCTTCACTAATCATATACTGCCCCGCTATAGACAATAATTCAGCTTCAAGATTCTGGCAAAAAATCCGCGATTGAATATCCCCCTTTAAACCCGCCAAAGCGCGTCCCCGCAAAGGACCATAAACATGGATATTGCCGTCGGCAAGCAATTCAGCACCATGGCTGACTGGAGCAAGTACGACCAGGTCGCCGCCTTCGGCATAAATCTGCTGGCCGGAACGTACAGGCTTGGTTACTAATCGCGAAGCGTTATTAAGCATTGAAGCTTTATTATACTTCGGATCAGCAGAGATTGTTTTCTTTAAATCCGCTATTTCAAGCTTCACCGCCGTCTGCCGCTTTGAGATAGGGAACAAAGACAATCCAGCTTTCCTGATAGGTGTTTCATCACACTTATCCGCTCCCTGCACACCGACAGGAATCATCTCGCATTGGCGTAAAATTTGGCACAATCGCTCCAAATCCACCACACTCCCTGATGTTTTTACTGCTTCCATATCAATCATTATTGGAGAAAACTGAAAAATATTAGGCGTTTTTTCCTTCAATGTCTTAAGCTGTGTTTCAATAACTTCAAGATCAGAAGTCTGAAGATGCAGCACAGGCAATGTCAGCGAGCGCATTTTCAAGGTAAATGCCTGGTTATCTGTATAGTGATTAGATTGATTGTTCTGCATCTTTAAAATTCCACAAATTCCCGCTTATATACCCTTCGTCTTTCGAAATACATTTTTCTGGATGCCGCGAACAAGTCGCGGCACGTAGGGGTAGGTGGTCGTGGCACGTAGGCAATAGGGTTACTAGAGCACGTAGGCAGGAGATGATTCCACTCACGCCTACGCCCTGCGGCTTCCACTACGCCTACGTCCCAAGGCTTTCACTCTATCGCCTACGTCCTGCGGCTCGTCCGCAGGATCCAGCACGATACAGGCATTTTGAAATACTCGAGTATAACTTTACATTCTCAAAAAACTTCAGTATATACCACTTCATTCTGTATTATACTTAATAAAAAAGTAATTAAAAAGGCATAAAAATGCAAAAAGTCTGGTTAGAACACTATCCTCAGGATGTTGCTCATGAAATCAACTCCAGGGAATTTGAATCTTTAAACGAACTATTTGAAAAACGTTCCAAGGAATATGCCTCCCGAACTGCCTATTCCAATTTCGGCGTAACACTTACCTATCACGAAATAGACAAACAAAGTCGTGCTTTTGCCGCTTTTCTTCTTCATCAGTACAAACTTAAAAAAGGCGACCGTGTTGGCGTCATGCTGCCCAATATTTTGCAGTTTCCTATCGTATTTTTCGGCATATTGCGGGCAGGGCTTATTGCTGTCAATATCAATCCGCTTTATACAACGAGCGAACTGACGCATATTGTAAAAGACTCAGGGATAGAAACCATTATCATTTTGTCCCAATTCGCTTCTACCGTGGAAAAAGCGCTGCCTAACCTCAATTTAAAAAATATTGTCATTACGCAGTTCGGCGATCTATTTCCTTTACTTAAAAAAACGATCTTTCACTTTGTACTGAAATACATTAAAAAAAGCATCCCTGCCTTTCACATTCCGCAGGCCGTTAGCTTCACAAAAGCAATTAAAACTGGTAGCCGCTTCCATTTTAAACATGTTCAGGTTCAAGCCAATGATATAGCACTTTTGCAGTATACCGGCGGAACAACCGGCGTTGTTAAAGGCGCTATTTTGACTCATCATAACCTGCTGGCCAATATAGCTCAGGTTGCCGCCTGGATTCGGCCTGTCCGTTTATCTGGGAAGGAAATCTTTATTACAGCATTGCCGCTTTATCATATCTTTTCGCTCACAGCGAATATTTTAACCGGCTTATATTTCGGCGCCTGTAATGTCCTGATTACCAACCCAAGGGATATTCCACATTTCATCAAAACCCTTTCTTCTTTGCCTTTTACCGTTATTACCGGTGTAAATACCCTGTTCAGGGCATTAATCAACCATCCCGATTTTAAATATATTGATTTCAGTCATCTTAAAATTGCCTTGGGCGGCGGTATGGCACTTCAAACCAATACCGCCCTTCGGTGGGAAAAAATTACGGGGAAGCCGCTTTATGAGGCATATGGTTTAAGCGAAGCCTCGCCTGGAGTGGCTATTGATAATCTGGCAGCACCACCGCACCACGGCAGTGTCGGTTTTCCCCTGCCGTCCACGGAAATTTCCATACGCGATCCAGAAGGAAAACCCTTGGGGCTGAATGAAGCGGGGGAATTATGGATTCGAGGCCCTCAAGTAACATGCGGATACTGGCATCATCCAGAAGAAACGAAAGCAGTGCTTTCTGAAGACGGCTGGCTGGACACAGGAGATATTGCTTCTGTCAATGAAGAAGGATTAGTGCATATTGTTGACCGCAAAAAAGATATTATTATTGTCTCTGGCTTTAATGTTTATCCCAATGAAGTTGAGGACGTTATTTCCAGTCATCCCGGTGTTTTAGAAACTGGTGTGGTCGGAGTTACTAGCAGAAACGGGCAGGAACGCGTTAAAGCTTTTATTGTAAAAAAAGATCCTAAACTCACCAAAGCAGAAATTACGCACTATTGCCGCAAACATCTTGCTTCCTATAAAGTGCCCAAAATTATAGAGTTTACTGAGGATTTACCTAAAACACAGGTGGGTAAGATATTAAGAAGAGCCTTGAGGCGAAATTCCCCTAAGCCTCTCTGACAATTTCGTCAACCTGTCTGATTCACGGTTATTTTTAATGGCCATATAAACCGCTTTCTTCTGACCAATCAGCACAACAAGCTTTTTTCCTCGTGTTACGCCCGTATACAATAAGTTTCTTGCCAATAACATGTAATGCTGCGCAACCAAAGGGATAACAATAACAGGAAATTCCGAACCCTGGCTTTTATGAATAGTCACCGCATAAGCCAGGCGGATCTCATCAAGTTCATCAAAGCTGTAATGCACAGTTCTTGTATCAAAATGAATATGCACTGACGACTCTTCCAGATCCACCTTCTGAATAAAACCAATATCGCCGTTAAAAATTTCCTTATCGTAATTATTAACCGTTTGAATCACCTTATCACCAGGCGCAAACGTCCACCCATAGCGCGAAACAGTCGGCTGAGCATGCGCATTAATGGCGCTCTGAAGTGCGATATTCAGTGCAGTATTTCCAAGCGATCCCCGGTTCATGGGTGTTAATACCTGAATATCCCGAACAGGGTCAAATCCCCACCGCTTGGGAATGCGATGCGTTACGACTTCCATTAAGGTATCATAGACCTGTTCCGGCTCATCACGATAAAGCGCATAAAAATCGGTTTCGTTATCTGGAGTGTCAAGCGGCATAAACCCCTGATTGATTCGATGAGCATTCGTAATAATGCGGGAAGCTGCTGCCTGCCTGAAAATTTCCGTCAGCCGAACCGTAGGAATAACGCCCGATTGAATCAAATCTGCCAATACTAAACCTGAGCCGACTGACGGCAACTGATCAACATCTCCCACGAGAATCAAGGCAGCACGCCCTGGGATAGCCTTTAACAATTGATTGAATAAAAGGATATCCATCATGGAAGACTCATCCACAATAATCACATCAAACGGCAGAGGCTGTTTATCATCATAAACAAACTGGTAATTGGCCGGATTAAATTGCAGCAAACGATGTACCGTTTTAGCCTGGATGCCCGTCGCCTCATAAAGCCGTTTGGCCGCCCGCCCAGTAGGTGCACAGAGAGCAATTCTCAAGGATTTTGCACGAATAATATGGAGCACACTATTCACAATCGTGGTTTTTCCAACCCCGGGACCACCTGTGATAATGGATACCTTATGTGATAACACATTTTCAATGGCTTGTTTTTGCGAATCAGAAAGCTTTAGACCGGTTTTCTGTTCCACCCACGGAACTGCCTTCTGAACTTCCAGCTGTCCCCACGGTAACTCTCCCTCTAAAAGTGCAGTAAGGCGCTCAACAGAAGCTGTTTCTGCATAATAAAACCCAGCGGTAAACAGACAGTTTTTACCTCGAATAATATCCGGAATTAAACGTTTCTCCGTAATTTCTGATTCAATAGCTGCTTCTACCAAAGCTTCAGGTACATCCAGCAGCTCAATACTGGCCTTAACCAATGCCTCCACCTCAGCAGCACAATGACCGCTGCTGCACAATTCCTGAAGCGCATACCGCACCCCTGCTTTTGCTCTCTGAAGTGAATCACGCGGCAAACCTAAACGTAAAGCCAATTGATCGGCCATCTTAAATCCAATGCCATGAATATCCTGTGCCAGACAATAAGGATTTTCCCTTAAACGATCAATGGCTAAATCGCCGTAAGCTTTGTAAATGCGGACAGCACGAGTTGTACTAACACCATGCTCATGCAGAAAAACCATGATCCTTCTAACAGACTTCTGCTCAGCCCAGGCAGCAATAATCTGTTCTGTTCTTTTGGCGCCAATACCCTCAACTAAAGACAAACGCTGCGGCGAATCATCAATAACGTCAAATACCTCTTCGCCGAAAGCTTCAATCAGTTTTTTTGCAAAGTGAGGACCAATGCCTTTGATCATGCCGGAACTTAAATAACGGGTAATGCCCTCGAGTGTTGCGGGAGGTACTGAGGCTAGACGTTCAGCTTTAAATTGAAGACCGTGCTTTTTATGCTGGATCCATTGCCCTGTACAATCTACGGATTCACCAGGATTTACAGCAACTGCATTTCCTACAACTGTAATAAGATCCCTGTGCCCTTTTGTTTTAATGCGAAGTACGCAAAATCCGGTTTCTTCACTATGAAAAGTAACTCGCTCTACAATACCATGTAAAGTATCATCCATTGTGGTCATCATTGGCTCATATATATACCCATCGTCTTTCAAAATGGTACTTTGTTGCGACAAGGCTTGCGTGCTCATGTATTTCTCATACACTCCGCGCGCTCGACAGCGTCGCGCCTCGTCCCCTTTTGAAATACTCGGGTATAACTTAGCATTTCCAAAGATCACGAGTATATTTGTTATTTTGTACTCTACTCTGTACTTGACTTACCTACTGTCTACGTACCGCGACTTGTTTGCGGCATCCAGCTTCGAACTGGATTGCTTCGTCATTTCTTTTGCATAAAGCCATTTTTTATAACATGAATAAAAAATTAAAACAATCTTTGTTTTTTTTGAGAATTTTGTTCCCAAAAAAAATAATTATGATATAATACTCATTCAGAAAAAAAATGAGTCAGAAAGTTTAATTTATTAACAATTCAACAAAGGCAGAAAAATTATGTTAGTAGAAGAAAAATCAGCACTAGGTTTAGAAGAGCAAT
>Ga0206107_1000157_pt1 | contig 50971 bp, 38 predicted proteins | sample 2B0metagenome_FD_148652 | JGI IMG/M metagenome (GOLD analysis project Ga0206107, IMG submission 148652) | Enriched microbial communities from leaf-cutter ant dump, University of Wisconsin, Madison, United States - 2B0 | ecosystem: Environmental > Terrestrial > Nest > Insects nest > Nest dump...
CATCTTCGCACCATCGCGCCATTGCGTGCAACTTTCTCTTCGCACCATCGCACCATTGCTTGCAACTTCATCTTCGCACCTTCGCACCATTGCGTGCAACTTCATCTTCGCACCATCGCGCCATAGCGTGCAACTTTCTCTTCGCACCATCGCACCATAGCGTGCAACTTCATCTTCGCACCATCGCACCATTGCGTGCAACTTCATCTTCGCACCATCGCACCATAGCGTGCAACTTCCTCTTCGCGCCATTGCGCCATTGCGTGCAACTTCATCTTCGCACCATCGCACCATAGCGTGCAACTTCCTCTTCGCGCCTTCGCACCATTGCGCCATTGCGTGCAACTTCCTCTTCGCACCATTGCGCCATTGCGTGCAACTTCATCTTCGCACCATTGCGCCATTGCGTGCAACTTCCTCTTCGCGCCATCGCGCCATTGCGTGCAACTATCCAGTAAATTTCATACGGCAACTGGCAAAAATCAATCCTGTGTTCCAGCAACGTATAATCGTCCACATATTTTGCAGGGGCAAAAACCAAACGCTGTTTGCCTTTGTATTTCGGAAAATTCCGTACCGCATCCAATGTTAGTACATGTTGTTTTAACCAGTCAATGTTTGGTTCATACCGCAAATACAATTCGTAATTGCCTGTTTCGCCGATGAAATTTGTTTTACGGTTTGTTTTCTTTTCGTTGAACTCTTGACCTGTGGCCGTATAAAAAATATACCTCGCCAATTTTTCATACTTTGGCAAACTTTTCCCGGTGAGAATACTTTCCATTTCAATGCTGTGGCCTTATTGAAAATAGCTGAAAGTGTCTAAACTTTGATTTTTTTGATTTCTGTGATTGCCTTGATTTCTCTGAGTTGCTTCCTTTGCTTTTTGTTTTTAATCATATTAATCTCCGAATCAGATACATCATGGTTCAGACGGTATTTTACTTTTTTCTTCCTCCACCGGCAGGGCTTTCAACGCCACTTCTTCATCTACCGCTTCACACACTACTTTGTCGCTAAGCCATGCTACCAATAAGTCCGTTTCCTTTACTTTAAAATATTCAGCCAGTTTTACTACCTGTTCCCGTGTCGGCTTGCGGTGTCCACGTTCAATTTTACTTAATATAGCCTGGTCAATGTCAAGATACGCAGCAACTGTCCGCAAGGGTAGTTCCATGTTTTCTCTCAACTTTATTATTGTGTCGCCTAAGCTATCTATTTTGAATGGTTTTGTTTTGATAAATAAAGTCAAATTTAAAAATTACTACTTTATTTAGTAAAATTCAGGCTGTATAGGTTTTTAACAAATGTGAATAGTTGTTCTTTTGCTGAGGTGAAGTTGCGCAGACATCAGTTTGCCGGGATTGGGTGATTGGGTGGGAGTTTTTTTAGCTTTAGAATAACAGGCTGCTGGTTTTAGAATTGCTTACCTCAGGTGCATTTACGCCATTTGGCTTTACGGAAAAGCAATCCGCCAATATCAGTTTCATATTTGTTTGGGTAAAGGGGGCTAAGTTGCCGGCAGGAAAACGATAAATAATTTATGAGGGAATCTCCGGATTGGTATTAAACATGTGTTATAATGAAAGAAGCCCCTAAGAATAAGGGCTTCGGTTTACCAAAACTAACTGCTTATGAGAAAAATATAAAATCTTGCTTAAGACCATAAAGTTACGATTGGTTTAATGCCGTTTTTGTTAAGATACGGCCAATGCTGTTGCAAGGGAATGTTAAAGGATATGCCGGCCACCGGTAAAATATGACGGGTGAATTTATATATCAAATTGTTGGGATCGATGCTGTGGTATATGAGGGGTTGATTTCTGTACTGCTGATGAAAGGCTGCCGGATTGCAGCGGCACCCTTCTGTTCTTTTTAGGGAGAAGGTTTCTCCTGCTTTAGGAAGTTAATTACCGGCAGCAGAAGGGTACAGCGTAAAGCCGGAACAAAAGCTGAGGAAAGTACCAATGGTTCACAGCCCCTTGTTTATGCAAAGGTTTTGATCAGCAGAATGCTGATGCCGTAGAGCAGGGTGGAAACAAAGATGCCTGTGGCGGTTTTGTCGCGATGGGTATTGATGTAAAAGGTAAAGATGGCGGCGTTTACCAGCAGCGATAGGGTAAGCGCTACCGATAGTGTTCTGTAGCCCTGCTCATTGAGCATAAAGCGGATGGTTTCGCTGTAGCTGTAAATGCCGAATTTGCTTACCTTAAAAAGATATAATCCCAGGAATGGGGCTATAAGGCCGGTAACCAATCCGAAAATCAGGTTATCTTTTTTAAAGATCATGAAAAGATGTTGTTTTTTTCCAGTGTTTTCATGAGGGTATAGTTAGTAAGATCGAACTGTACCGGTACTACGCTGGCATATTTATGTTTCAAAGCCCAAACATCGGTATCTTTTCCTTTATCAAAATTTACAAACTCGCCGGTGAGCCAGTAGTATTTCTTGCCATGGGGGTCTATTCGTTCGTCGAAATCTTCTACATACTTTGCGTAAGCCTGCCGGCAAAGTTTTATACCCTTTAATTCGGCGGGAGTGGCAATGGGGATGTTTACGTTTAACAGGAAGTGCTTATCCATTTTTGATTTCAGCAAATCGGTTACGAGGGTTTTTACCACCATTTTTGCTGCCCTGAAATCGGCTTCATAATTATAATCGAGCAGGGAGAAGCCAATACTGGGGATTCCTTCAATAGAAGCTTCCATAGCGGCCGACATGGTTCCGCTGTAAATCACATTAATGGAATGATTGGCTCCGTGGTTGATGCCACTCAGGCATAAGTCCGGTTTACGAAACAAAATTTTATCTACAGCAAGTTTTACACAATCAACAGGCGTGCCCGAAGTTGCCCAGGCTTCTATGCCTTCAAACAGGTTTACCTTGTTCATCCGCAATGGGGAGCCAATGGTAATGGCGTGTCCCATTCCGCTTTGTGGGCGATCGGGGGCAACCACCACCACCTGGCCAAGGTCTTTTACGGCATCTACTAAATGTTTTATTCCGGGCGAGGTAACATCATCATCGTTGGTGATGAGGATAACCGGCTTGTCTTTTTTCTTTGGCATAAAAATAAAATCATTAAAAACTCAAAAACAACGGGCGGCTGATATTTGTACGGAATGGCCAGGGAATGGCAGCCAGAATTAATAGTAATGCAATACCAAAGCAGATAAGCATTCTTTTGTGTTTTTGATTGCTGGTAGCGGCTCTTTTTACCGAGCTTCGGCCAATGTGTACGAGGATGATGGCAATCAGCATCATCAGGGTGTGTTCTACCGCGAAGAACCGCAGCGCTGCATCTTTCATTACGGCTTTTGTATTTCCGGTAAGCTGTTTAAACAAGTTGTTATTAAAATAGAGGATGAGGCCGAGGAGCAATTGAATGTCGCAAAAGATCATGAACAGGAGGTTGCTCCTGTTGTCGTTTGCAGAATATGTTCTATTTGAAAGAAGGCCGGTGATGGCATTCAGCACCGTCCATACACCAAACACAAGGATTAACCAGCGAACCAGGTTGTGAAATACAAGAATTGTTTGCATGATGAAATTTGCGCAAAAATAGGCAGGGAAAAAGGGTATTCGAAAAAAATATTTTGATAAACTAAAGTATTTAGTATATTTGTGCTAATCAAATTAGTTTATATGTCAAGAGCCGGATTAAACCTGAAGTATCTCCGTAAGTTGCGTGGATGGACCCAGGAGGAATTTGCCAGAAAACTGAATATTAAACGTTCACTCATTGGCGCCTATGAAGAGGAGCGTGCCGATCCGAGGCTGGATGTGCTGGAAACGGTGTCGGAAATGTTTAAGCTGAGCCTGGATGAATTGCTGTTGCAGGATATAAGCAATACGGGGCAGGCAGCCCAGGGTTATCTGGCAAAACGCAGGCAGCAGAAAATGATGTCGGTCGATCGTAACCTGATCCATTTTGTACCGGTGAAGGCCGCCGCCGGGTATCTTACCAGCTATGCCGACAATGAATTTATAGATGAACTGAATACTTTTACCCTGCCCATGCTTTCGGGAGGCAATTACCGTGCTTTTGAAATTATTGGAGATTCTATGCTGCCAACTCCCAGCGGTTCAATAATTGTGGGCGAAAAAGTGGAATCCATCGACGATGTAAAAAATAACCAGGCTTATATTGTAGTAAGCCGGAATGAAGGAATCGTATATAAAAGAATTGTAAAGAACAACCGCAGTAAAGTACGGCTTACGCTTGTAAGCGATAACCCCAATTACCAGCCCTATCAGGTGAATAGCGAAGATGTGGTTGAATTATGGCTTGCGCAGGTAGTGATAGGTAAAGTGGCCCAGCAGCAAAGATGGGATATGAATTCGCTGGCAAACCTTGTAACCAGCTTACAGGGCCAGGTGAGTTCTCTTAAAAAGAAAATGAATTAGGGATCGCTTTTGATATTTGGATTATTTTTTGTGCCTGATCCCTCCGGGAGTTATCCATATTGCAGGCTGGTAAAAGTGGATAACAAATACCCCACAGGCTAACAGGCTGTGTAACTTCGTAAACAGATACATCGATTTATAAAATTTAAACAACGTAGTTATGATTAAGCTTCAAATTATCGGAAATCTTGGGAAAGACTGTATTCAAAATGAAGTGAATGGCAAACATGTCATTAATTTTAATGTAGCCCATTCGGAGAAATACAAAGATTCTGCCGGAAACTTAGTGGAAAGAACAATTTGGGTGAATTGCGCTTACTGGACGGAGAGAACGGGAATTGCGCAATATCTCACCAAAGGTAAAACGGTATATGCGGAAGGTACGCCGGATGTTGATGCCTATATGAAGGAAAATCAGCCTGCGGCTACACTGCGGATGAGGGTTCATAACATTCAATTGCTGGGAGGCAGTGGCAACAGCGATTCTGCATCGCATGGAAGTTTTAATAGTACAGGGAATCAGCACACACAGGTTTCTGCACCGGTGAAGCCGGAGGTTGTTAAGGCTGAAGTGGTTGAAGTTTCTGATGATTCATCAGATGATCTTCCGTTTTAGTTTATTGTCTTTTTTCAATTAAAAGTATTAGCTTCCTTTACCGGAAGCTTTTTTTTATGAAAAAATTTATTGCAGTTATTCTTTTATTTCCAATTTTTGGAATGAATGTTTTTGGCCAGGCAGATTATGCTGCATTTGTAAATCCGTTTATAGGTACGGGCGGGCATGGGCACACTTACCCGGGCGCAACTGTCCCCCACGGTATGGTGCAGCTTAGCCCCGATACCAGGCTAACGGGGTGGGATGGCTGCAGCGGCTATCATTATAGCGATCATTTTATTTATGGGTTTTCTCACACGCATTTAAGTGGTACCGGGGTTTCCGATTATGGCGACATCCTTTTGATGCCAGGCTGCGGCGATCCTTCTTTCGATAATAAAAAATATGGCTCCACTTTCTCGCACAACAATGAACAGGCAACAGCCGGGTATTACTCGGTTCACCTCGATGATGACGATATTGATGTAGAACTTACCGCCACCGAAAGGGTGGGGATGCACAGATATACCTTTAACCGGTCAAACAATTATGTAATAATTGATCTGCTTCACCGGGATGAGGTATTGGCTTCGAGCCTGAAAGTGGAAGACAGTATAACGGTATCGGGTATGCGAAGAAGCAGGGGCTGGGCAACCAATCAGTATGTTTATTTTGTTGCCCGGTTTTCGAAACCCATTATTTCTTATGGATTATGGAAAGATGATAAGCTTCAACCTGGTATAAGCGAATTTGAAGGAAAGAACCTGAAAGGGTATTTTAGGTTTAATCCGCTTGCCGGAACAGAGTTGATGGTGAAGGTTGCCCTGTCGCCGGTAAGTGTGGAAGGTGCAAGGAAAAATTTGAATGCCGAACTAAGCGGTTGGGATTTTAACAGGGTGAGGGAATCGGCAAAAAGCAAATGGAATGAGGAACTTGGGAAGATCGACGTAAAATCTACCGATACCACTAAGCTCCGGATTTTTTATACAGCATTATATCACACCGCAATTGTTCCCAACATAAATATGGATGTGGATGGGAGCTATCGCGGGAGGGATAACCAGATACATAAAGCAACAGGTTTTACATATTATTCTGTTTTTTCACTCTGGGATACTTATCGTGCAGCGCATCCATTATACACAATAATTGATGCACCCCGTACCATCGATTATATTAAAACCTTTCTTGCCCAATACCGGCAGGGTGGGAGGCTTCCGGTTTGGGAACTTGCGAGTTGTGAAACCGATTGCATGATTGGTTACCATTCCATCCCGGTAATATGGGATGCTTATGCTAAAGGAATAAATCAATTCGATACCCTGCTTGCATTTGAAGCCATGAAAAAATCTGCTACCTGGAATCATTTTGGGTTGCCCGCTTACCGGGAAAAGCATTTGATTGAAGTTTCGGACGAAACGGAAAGTGTTAGCAAAACCCTGGAGTATGCATACGATGATTGGTGTATTTCGATGTATGCAAAAAAGATGGGCTACAGAAGCGATTACCTGAATTATATTAATCGGGCGCAGTATTATAAGAACATGCTCAATTTGCGCACAGGGTTTATGCAACCCAGGGATAATGGTGGCTGGCTTTCGGGGTTCGATCCCCGTGAGGTGAACAATAACTTTACCGAAGCCAATAGCTGGCAATACTCTTTTTCGTTTCAGCAGGATATTGGAGGATATATGAAAATGAGGGGCGGCCCTGCCGGGCTGGAAAAAATGCTGGATGCGCTTTTTACGGCGCCTGAACAAACCACAGGAAGGGATCAGTCGGATATTACGGGGTTAATTGGCCAGTATGCACATGGCAACGAACCCAGCCATCACATTATTTTAATGTATGATCATGCAGGGAAAGCAGATAAGGCTCAATATTATGTTCATAAGGTAATGAGTGAATTTTATAAAGATGCCCCTGATGGATTAATAGGCAATGAAGATTGCGGGCAAATGAGTGCTTGGTATGTGCTGAATGCTTTGGGTTTTTACCCGGTAACGCCGGGGGATAACCGCTATTTTATCGGTACGCCATCTTTTCCACTGGTTGAAATTTCATTGCCTGAAGGGAGATCGTTTGTAATTAATTCTCCGTATGTATCGGATACCAACTATTACATTCAGGATGCTTTTATCAGTACCACCGCATCGCTCATGCCTAAAAAATTAATGAGGCCTTATATAACCCATGAAGAAATTGCCGGTGGCGGACTGGTAACCTTTATGATGGGCAATAAACCATCGGGCTTTCTGAATATTCCGGTTGATGAACCTGCTGTGCTTGCGGATCGTTCTGCGCCATCGCTGGTATTGAACCCGATCATTGATGGGGGGGCGCGTTCGTTCCGGGATAAGAAAATAGTGAATATCGTATCTCAGCAGAAGGGAGATAGGATTTTTTATACCCTCGATGGTTCAGTTCCAACAAAACATGCTAATTTGTTTAAAACTGCTTTCCGGATCAATAAATCGGCCATCGTAAATGCAAGGGCATATAATGCAAAGGGAGATTCTGGTTCGGTATCGGTGGCAAAGTATGTAAAAGTGGATAATAACTGGAGTGTAAGTTACCTGTCGGATTATGAGCCACAATATTCAGCAGGAGGAAAGAATGCTTTGATAGATGGGATAGAGGGAGATGTTGACTGGCGGAAAGGATTTTGGCAGGGGTTCCAGGGCAGTGATGCCATGTTTACGCTTGATCTTGGAAAGCTGCAAACAGTAAATGAAATCAGCATTGGGTTTTTACAGGATACCCGGGCCTGGATCGTATTGCCTGCATCGCTTAATGTTGAATATTCTGTTGACGGAAAAAAGTTTACATCTCTTTATCATGGCGAAAAATTTGTTCCCATAGAAGATTTACAGCCACAAATCATGCGTTTCAATTTGCCTTTTGCTCCTGTAAAAGCCCGCTATCTCAGGTTTAATGCCGCGCAGTTTGGAAAATTACCGGCCTGGCATGAAGGAGCAGGTGGTAGGTCGCATATATTTATTGATGAAATAAATGTAAAATAGCTTTTGCTGACAGGAGGGGATGTTTTCCGGTTTAAAATGTGATGAAATAAATGCTTTGTTTAATGGGGTAAGGCGGGTATGGAGAACTAAATGTACAGGTTTGTTGCAGATGGTTTCCCGGTGATCCAACTTCATCTATAAGACACCCGAAAGTCAGGAAATTGTTTTAAGCACAATGAATACACGGATTTGTGCAGATAAAAAATATCGCTGCTGATCCAAAGGTACTTTGTGTAAATCTACTTACCGGGTAATGTGTTCTGAAAGTTAGGTTGGGTTTCGGTAAACCAAATCATTTGCTATTCAAACCCCACGTCCTCCATTTCCATAACATCCATTACTGTATATTTTCAGGATGAAAAAAAGCTCAACATCCCGTTCCGGAGATGATGAGGGGAAACAGAAAGGAAAAGAGGTAGTTTATTTGGTTTGTTGAATAGAAAAAGCCGGTGAGCAAATCACCGGCTGTAATTTATGAGTAAGCTGTTTATTTTGAGTTTCTTACTTTACTGTGTTTAATACCATAACTGAAATAGATTACAAAACCTATGGCAAGCCAGCCAAAAAGCCTCAGCCAGTTTGTCCATCCCAATCCATAAATCATTGCGGCGCAAACGATAATTCCCAGTATGGGGACGTATGGCACCAGTGGTGTTTTAAATTCACGGTGCAGATCGGGGTTTGTTTTTCTTAGTATGATAACGGCAGCGCATACCAGAATAAAGGCAAATAAAGTTCCGATGCTGGTCATGTCGCCAACAATATCTCCGGGAACAAATGCCGAAAATAATCCAACCAATACTAAGATAATCAGGTTGGCTTTATAAGGCGTACGGTATTTGGGATGTAGTTTACTGAAAACAGGAGGCAGTAATCCATCGGCGCTCATGCTGTAAAATACCCGGCTTTGTCCTAAAAGCATTACGAGGATTACGGAAGAAAATCCGAGTAATATGGCCACGGTAACTAAGTTGCCCAGCCACAAATACCCGGGCATATAGGTATTGATTGCGGCAACCACTGAAGCTTCCCTGCCGGTGGTTCTGAAAAATTCCACCGGTGCAATACCTGTTAAAACGTGGGCAAAGAGGATGTATAACACCGTGCAAATGATCAATGACCCCATGATTCCTATTGGCATTGCGCGTTTGGGATTTTTGGTTTCCTGTGCGGCCGTACTAACTGCATCAAAGCCTATGAAGGCAAAAAACACCACGCCTGCCGCGCCAAGTATGCCCAATATGCCACCATAGTGATGTTCAATACCCTGGTGATCGGTATATATTTCGGGTGCGGGAATATAATGCTGGTGATTTTCAGGGTTGATGAAACCCCAGCCAAATGCGATGATGAGTATTACGATGGCCACTTTCATAATCACAATCAGCCCGTTTACAAAGGCTGATTCCTGGGTGCCTTTAATTAATAGCAAAGTAAGCAGGGCAACAATTCCCAAAGCAGGCAGATTGATGATGCCATGGGTAATCATCCCATTTGCATCCGGTATGGAATGTTCAAATGGTGAATGGCACCATTCGTATGGTATCGGATTCATGTGGAAAACATGAACCAATAAATTATTCAGGTATTCGGCCCAGGCGATTCCAACAGTAGCTGCTCCTACAGCATATTCAAGCACCAGATCCCAGCCAATCATCCAGGCAATCAGTTCACCCAGTGTAGCATAAGTATAGGTATAAGCGCTCCCCGAAATGGGTATGGAGGAAGAAAGCTCTGCATAGCATAGGCCGGCAAGGGCACAGCCAATTGCGGCAATTATAAATCCAATGGTAACTGAAGGGCCTGAGTTTTGTGCAGCGGCAGCGGCCGTTCTTACAAACAATCCCGCACCAATAATGGCCCCGATGCCTAATGCAACTAAGGAGGCAGCGCTCAAAGTCCGTTTTAACCCTTTTTCCGATTCACTGGCCTCGGCTAACAACTGGTTTACCGACTTTCTGGCAAATAGGTTCATAAGCGTAGTTTGGTTGAAATAAGTTGAAAAATAAGCATAATCTCCCGAAACATTTAATCCCTTATATAAAATTTGCAGATGTAAAGCTAAACTGTTGATAAATCATATATTGCAAAATCATTCAGTTTCATGGAGATAAAAAAGAAATCTAAAAACCGGCTCACCTTATATATCGGTATTGCCCTTGTGCTTGGAATTGCACTTGGGTTCGTGTTTAATAAGCAGTATGTGGGTTCAGAAAATTCGCGAATCGCAGAGGCAGATGTAAAGTTGCAGGCCATTGAAGGAAGAATACACCAGGCAATGCAGCCTGTAAACCCGGCACATTATGAAACGAATCAAAAAAATATTGAAGCCCTGGAGGCCAAACAGGCAGATGTGCGGAAACAATTGCTTAACCAAGGCGCTGAATCGCTTCTCGATTCCCTTACCCTGATTAATGAATCGATTGTAAACCTGAAATCGCAGCAGGCAAAGCTGGTAGATACGGCAACAACCGATTTTAAACGTCTTTCATCAAATTATGCTGAAATAACAAAACAAAAACAACAAGCTGTTGATGACCGGGATAAAAAATTGGAACCGTTTTTATTATTGGCTGATTTGTTTATCCGCCTGATTAAAATGATTGTTGGCCCCCTCGTATTCTTTACATTAGTGGTAGGTGTTGCCAAATTGGGAGATATAAAATCCGTTGGACGAATTGGCGGGAAAACCTTACTCTGGTTTCTGGGCGCATCCCTTACCAGCCTTATTCTTGGAATGATTCTTGTAAATATCTTTCAGCCCGGCAGCGCCATGAACCTTCCCCTTCCTGAAGAATCAATAAGAACCGGTGTTGATAAAGCAGCCCTAACCCTTAAGGATTTTATTCATCACCTGGTTCCTGTAAGCTTTGCCGATGCAATGGCCAGGAATGAAATTTTGCAGATTGTTATCTTCTCTGTGCTTTTTGGGGTGGCCACTGCTGCATTAGGCGATTTTACCGCCCCGCTTATAAAAGCTTTTGATGTAATTGCTCATATTGTGCTAAAGCTTACCGGCTATGTAATGCAATTTGCACCGGTGGCCGTTTTTGGAGCAATGGTTGGAGTAATTGCCAAACAAGGGCTTGGCATTCTTTCGACCTATTCTGTTTTTATTGCAGAATTTTATTTTGGATTGCTTATGCTTTGGGTTGTGCTTATTCTTGCCGGAAGTGTTTTTATTAAAAAACGAATCTTTAATTTGTTACGGCACATTAAGGAACCTGCACTTCTTGCTTTTTCCACATCAAGCAGCGAAGCCGCTTTTCCGCAAACAATGGTTGAGCTGGAACGTTTTGGCTGCAACAACCGCATTGTAAGTTTTGTGCTGCCGTTGGGGTATTCGTTTAACCTTGATGGAAGTATGATGTATATGACTTTCGCTTCCATATTCATTGCGCAGAGTTACGGCATCCACCTCGATTTTGGTACCCAGATCACCATGCTGCTGGTGTTGATGCTTACCAGTAAAGGGATTGCCGGTGTGCCACGCGCTTCCTTAGTTGTTATTGCAGGCACCTTGTCCACTTTTCATATACCCGAAGCAGGAATTGCTTTGTTGTTAGGAATAGATCCGCTGTTAGATATGGGCCGGAGCGGAACCAATATTTTGGGTAACAGCATCGCAACAGCAGTAGTTAGCAAATGGGAAGGTCAACTTAAACATTCACCCTAAATCATCATGATTAAACATTTATTATTCCTGTTCTTTATTGCGTTTCCTTTCTTTCTTAAAGCAGGAGATTCTATTAGGGTTGAAGTTTCCAATCAGTATAAACAGGGTGTTAAGAATACCAACATTCAGGTTAATGGCATTTCCTTTCATACCGATTCCAAATCATTTGTTTCGCTTCCGGTTACCGGCGCCCCCATGCTTAACGTATGGAAGGAAGGATATGATTCGGTAAAGGTTTCTTTTTCAGAAGTGCAATCAGGTGGAAAGCTGATCATGAAAAAGAAATTCAGTTGGACTGATTTGCTTACGCCGATGTTTTATATCCTATCGGGAGGTATCTGGCTGTTGCTGTTCATCATTTTTGCTGAAACAGGATTGTTTGTTGGTTTCTTTTTCCCGGGCGATTCGCTGTTGTTTGTTGCCGGAATTTTAAGTACGCCACTTGTAGAGTCCATTTCTCTAAACACCGGAAGTGATTTTTTAAATCTCCTGATCATTGCGGCACTTTGTACAACGGCAGGCGTTTTAGGCAATACCGTTGGTTTTATTACCGGCCGGAAGGTTGGCCCGGCAATGTTTAACTGGCGCGACAGGCTGCTGTTTAAAAAGAAATACCTTTATCAGGCAAAAGAATTTTATGAAAAGCATGGCGGAGCAGCAATAATTTTTGCCAGGTTCCTTCCCTTTGTGCGCACTTTTGCACCAATCGTTGCCGGGATTGTGGATATGGATAAAAAGAAGTTCGGATTATTTAATATTATCGGATGTATTGCCTGGGTTTTTTCAATGCTTTTTGCCGGCCATTACCTGAATGAATTTACTAAGCAGCGTTTTGGACTTGATCTGGAAAAACACCTGGAAGGTATTGTAATCATCATTGTGCTGGTTACCACTGCGCCGGTACTGTTTAAATTACTTTTTAAAAAATCTAAACCTGCAGTATAGGTTTTTAGGTTATGTATAATTGCCGGGAATTACATTGGCATTTCAACCGAGAGTGCTTAGCCGCATTTCCGAATTTGTGGACATGAACTCAGAACATTATTTGGAAGAATATTTTTGCTGAATAAATGCTGGTTGCAGGCAAACCATCAACAACTTAATTTTATCATAATAATGGAAGACGGGAAAAAATTAAAAATATTGGTCATTCGGTTTTCCTCTATTGGCGATATTGTACTCACCACTCCCGTTTTGAGGTGCTTATACAATCAATTACCCGGTTTAGAACTGCACTTTCTTACCAAACATAAGTTTAAAGAAGTTACGGTTCATAATCCCTTTATACATCATTTTCATTACCTCAAACAGGAAATTATAGAACTGGCACCCGAATTAAAAGGCCTGCATTTTGATTATGTGATCGATCTGCAAAACAACAACAAAAGCCGCCGGTTGCGCAGTATGCTGAAGGTGAAATCATTTGTGGTTAACAAATTGAACATTCGCAAATTTTTGCTAACTACTTTTAAGATTAACCTGCTCCCCAATAAACATATTGTGGACCGGTACCTGGAAACAGTAAATGAATTGGGGGTGATAGATGACGGTAAAGGGCTTGAATATTATATTGGGAAGGATGAGGAAGTTTCTCAAAATGATATTCCCACCTCACATTCCCTGGGCTATATTGCGTTTGTAATAGGCGCTACTTATTTTACCAAAAGGCTTCCGGTAGCAAAATGGATGGAATTGTGCAATCGGATTGATCACCCCATCATGCTGCTTGGCGGGCCGGAAGAAAGTGAAATGGGAGAGGAGATTGCACAATTGGATCCCATAAAAATTTATAATGCCTGCGGAAAATTCTCTTTAAATGAATCGGCCGATCTGATTAGAAAATCTAAAGTTGTGGTAAGCCACGATACCGGGTTAATGCATATTGCTGCCGCCTTTCAAAAGCCGGTGATAGCCGTTTGGGGAAATACCATTCCAAAATTCGGGATGTATCCATATTATGGTTCCCTTTCCGGTAAAGCTGCATTAAACGCAGAAGTAAAAGGTTTATGGTGCCGCCCGTGCAGTAAGCTGGGTTTCGGCCAGTGCCCGTTAGGTCATTTTAAATGTATGCAAAAGCAGGATACGAATGTATTAGCCAATATGCTGCTTAACCAGCTTTCATCTGCAAAGTCCTGAACCTGTTAAGTTTTCCTGAATCTTTTTTTGTTAAGAACTTTTTTAAATCTAAAATCGTTGTTTTGGTTTCATTGCTATGTATAAATTCATTTTATTTCTTTTTGCTTTTACTGCTTTTGATGCCAGCGCACAGTTCGTCACTAAAGTTGGATGGTCAACCGATTCAAATATGCCTGCCTCAGAAGTGATTTATTACAACCCCGGAAAGAAGTTGCTGTGGTCCGATTTCAGGGGAGAGGTTCCCGTTGAAACCGGCCCCGTTGCTGCCATAACCATGTCGGGATTCGGGTTTCATTCCAGTACTAAGTTTTCCGGTTCTCAGGGCGATCTTGATATTGGAGTGTATTGTTATTTTAATAAAGAAAAATCGTGGGTAAAGCCCGGGAAAACCACCAGTTATATCCTGCAACATGAACAGCTACATTTCGATATCAGTTTTATTGCAGCAAATCTTTTTATCCGTAAAATACAAACAGCTGATTTCTCTGTTAAAAATTATAATGCGGAGGTATCCCGGATTTATAATGAATGTATTGAGCTGATGAATAAAATGCAGGACGATTACGATAATGAAACCCGGAACGGTCAGGATGAGGATAGACAGGAAAAATGGCGTAAGTACATTACAGAAAAAATTGCTGAGTTTAGCAACGAATGAAAATGACATCAGTTGTAAAACATTTCACCCTGCTATAAATTAACCACAAGTATTGTTGTTTTTAGCCGGTGCCTTACTGCGTTAACTGTTTCTCCATAAATAAAATCTTTAAAACCGGTATGGCCATGCGCGCCAAGCACCAGCAGGTCGGCATCAGCTTCTTTTACAATTCGCGCAATTTCTTTTGCGGTACGACGGTAACCGAGTTGGGTAATTACATTATACCCTTTCTCTTTCAGGCTATCGGCAATCTTTTCCAATCTTTCTCTGTCGCGTTTTGTTTCAAAATCGTCGGTTTCAACACCCATAATTGATGTTGGACTTTCCACAATGTGGATGAGGGTGAACACCGAATCTTTTTGCGACTGGCCAATGGCGGCGGCAATTAACCTGCTGTCGCGCTCGCTGAAATCGAGGGCAATGGCTATATGCTTATAAACCGGGATGCTAAGATGTTCTAAAGATGCTAGCCCTTTATGAAGATCAATAGAGCGTACCGGCGGCTTCTTTGATGTGCGTAAAGGGAAGATGATGATATAAAACAACAATGCAAGGAAAGCCAGGCTGCTTATGATGATGAGTATTTTAATGCCCCAGTGCCCGGTGTTTCCAAAGAAACCAATGGCCTCTTCAGAAACCATCTTTATGTTGAGATATACCAGTATGGCTGCAATGATCCAGGCTAATACCTGTGTGGCGGCATTAATTTTAAATACCCCCATTTGTGCTTTGTTGCTTACAAAGTGAATCAGGGGTATAACCGCAAAGCCAAGCTGGAGGCTCAGGATAACCTGGCTGAAGATGAGCATTCCGTTTACTTGCTCTTCACCAAAATAAACGATTACAATTATGGCAGGAATTACTGCTACCAAACGGGTAACCAGCCGCCTAACGATGGGGTTTATACGAAGTTTCAGGTATCCCTCCATTACAATTTGTCCTGCAATGGTACCGGTGATGGTTGAGCTTTGTCCTGCAGCAATCAGCGCCACGGCAAAAAGGGTTGATGCAATGCCGGAGCCCAGCATTGGCGATAATAATTCGTGTGCCTGTTTTATTTCCCCCACATCGGTTCTTCCGGTTTTAAAAAATACCGTTGCTGCCAGAATGAGAATGGCGGCATTTACTAAAAAGGCAAGGTTTAAGGCGATAGCGCTATCCCAAAAGCTGAGCTTAAGCGCTTCTTTAATACCGGCTTCATCCTTTTTTATTTTCCTGGTTTGAATGAGCGCTGAATGTAAATACAAATTATGCGGCATAACCGTAGCGCCAATTATTCCTATAGAAAGGTATAAAGCGGTTTCGGTGGGTATGGCAGCGTGGATCTGTTTCGATTTATATAAAGTTTCCGCATCAGGAAGCGAAGGAATGAAACCCCTGAGTACATCCATTAAAGCCGGTTCTGCAATAATGATGTTGATCAGGAAGCAGAATCCAATAATGCCGATCAGCCCCATGATGAATGCTTCCATTTTCCGGATACCCAGTTTTTGAAGGTAAAGCAGCAGAAAAGTATCCAGCACGGTTATGGAAACTGCCCATATCAGTGGAATACCAGTGAGTAATTGTATCCCGATAGCCATTCCAAGTACCTCTGCAAGCTCTGTGGCGGCAATGGCAATTTCGGCAAGTATCCAAAGGCAAAAGTTTACTCCCGCTGGGTAACTTTCGCGGTTGGCCTGTGCAAGGTCGCGCCCACGCACAATACCGAGGCGGGCGCTAAGCGATTGTAATAAAAGCGCCATCAGGTTGCTCATCAGCAAAACCCATATTAAGCTATAGCCGTACTTACTTCCGCCGGCAAGGTCGGTAGCCCAATTGCCCGGATCCATATAGCCCACACTCACCATATAGGCCGGCCCTACAAAGGAGATGAACCTGCGCCATCCGGCTTTACGTGAAGTGGTATCTACCGTATGGTGTACTTCATGCAGCGAAGAATGATGATCTTTCCTGCTCATAGGGTACAAAAAATATTTTTGGCTACCTGTAAACTCATTATAAAAGGTGGTTGTTTGTCGATTTTAATTTCCACCGACCCGTCAAATTCAAACCTTCTGTTTATTTTTAGTTTGGTTCCGATGCCTATACCAAAATGATCGAGCAGGTAAAGCATTTCCTGGCTTTGATTTTTCACCGAATGTACCACGCCGTTTTTTTTCAGGGGAAGATTGTGCAGCGATACCTGGCGAATTTTTTTTAGCTGCCCCTTCTGATCGGGGATCGGGTCGCCATGCGGATCGAATGGCGGTTTGCCAAGGTAATTATCGAGCCGGTTGATCAACTCTTCGCTGTTTACGTGTTCCAGTTCTTCCGCCACTTCATGTACTTCATGCCAGTTAAAGCCCAGTTTATGAACCAGGAAATATTCCCAGAGGCGGTGCTTTCTAATGATGGAAAGGGCTGTGCGGGTGTCCGATGCGGTTAGGGAAAAACCTTTGTACCGCTGGTAATGTACCACCTTCTTTGTACGTAGCTTTTTAAGCATATCTGTAACCGATGCCGGGCGGGTTTTCATGGATGCTGCAAGGGTGTTTGTTGAAACCACCGAATGTCCCGGTTGGAGGTGGTATATCTCCTTGATGTAGTTCTCCTCTGAGGTGGTAAACGTTACTAAAAATAATTTTAGACAAACCTAAAAAAATATTTTCAATATACCTAATAATGAATTTCCCGGCATTTTTATGGGTAGCTGCTTCTTTCCGATTTTTGCCCTGCATCTTTTGATTGGCGGAAAATGGGTACTATATTGCAGCGGATTTTAATTAACCTATTATGAATTTTAACCAATTTTCTATTCCATACCATGTTGATCCGCAGTACAGCAGGCGCGTGGCCTACTTCTCCATGGAATATGCAATTCATCAACCCCTTAAAATATACAGTGGTGGCCTTGGCTTCCTGAGCGGATCGCATTTGCGTAGCGCTTATGAACTGCGCCAAAACCTGATTGGAATCGGAATCCTGTGGAAATATGGCTACTACGATCAGGCCCGTAACCCCGATCAAACCCTGCTGGTGCAGTGGAATGAAAAAATTGATAATTTCCTTGAAGATACCGGCATTAAATTTCAAATCGATATTCACGGAAACCCGGTTTGGGTTAAAGTTTGGTACCTCAACCCCGAAACATTTAAATCTGCACCGCTGTTTCTGCTTAGCACAGATCTTCCCGAAAATGATTATGTATCCCAAACCATCTGTCACCACCTTTACGATTCTAATGCAGCTACCAAAGTTGCACAGTTTATGCTGCTGGGAATTGGCGGCGCAAAACTGGTGGATGAATTAAATTTTAACCCGGACATTTATCACCTGAACGAGGCACATGCAGTTAGTTCAGCTTTTTATCTGTATAAAAAATTTGGCAATAAAGATGAAGTAAAGCGCAGGCTGGTATTCACCACGCATACGCCCGAAGAAGCAGGAAATGAAAAGCACGACATAAACCTCTGCAACGCAATGGGCTATTTTTGCGGAATCCCTTTGGAAGAAGTGCACACCCTCACCGGAATTACCGACGATCAGTTTAACCACTCGCTTGCCGCATTGCGCTTTGCCCATATCGCAAACGGCGTAAGCCAGCTTCATGGAGAAGTTAGCCGGAAAATGTGGAGTAAATATGATGGCGTTTGTGAAATTAAATCCATCACCAACGCACAAAACTGGCATTACTGGGCCGATAAACAATTGTACCACTTTATTGATGATCATAACATCGACTCTTTTATCGACCGCAAACGATGGCTTAAAAAAAGAGCATTCGAAATTGTTGCCGATCAAACCGGTAAACTGATGAACCCCGATGTGCTTACTATGGTATGGGCAAGAAGGTTTGCCGGATATAAACGTGCCGACCTGATAACCCGTAACCTCGAAAGGTTTGAAGCGTTATTGAAGAATGTAAAATATCCGATTCAGATCATCTGGGCAGGAAAACCCTACCCGGTTGATTATCCTTCCATAAACGATTTCAATAAACTGGTTAACCTGAGTAAACATTATCCGAATGTAGCAGTATGTATCGGGTATGAACTTTCTTTAAGTAAACGGCTTAAGCAGGCATCGGATGTGTGGCTGAATAACCCCCGTGTTCCCAGGGAAGCCAGCGGAACCAGCGGGATGACGGCGGCCATGAACGGATCCGTAAATTTCAGCACAAACGATGGCTGGATCCGCGAGTTCATCAACCATGGCAACAATGGTTTTGTGGTGCCCATACCCGATTATGAGCACATGACCGTAGAGGAACAGGACGACTATGATCTTGAAAAATTATATGAAATCCTCGAAAACCAGATCCTGCCCATGTATTACGACAACCCGAATGTGTGGCGCCAAATCATCAAAAACGGAATGAGGGATGTGCGCTGGCAGTACGATTCAAACCGGATGGTGAAAGAATATTATGAAATACTGTATAAATAATGCTTCAAAAAATATTTTACGAATCCTTCCTGAATTAACGGGAAGGATTTTTTAATTTCAATAATGAACGATTCATTTTTTGTTGATCCCGAAATCAGGTGGGCCGATCTCGACCCCAATTTTCATGTGTTACATTCCAGGTACTATGATTTTGCAGCTTATTGCCGCACTAAGTTTCTTGTTGAAAAGGGCTTATCTCCCGAAGTATTAACCGCTCATAAAATCGGCCCCGTATTGTTTAAAGAATCCTGTACTTTCAGAAAAGAACTCAGGTTTGGAGATGCAATCAGGGTATATATGGAACTCGTAAAAATTATGGAAGATAATTCCCGCTGGAAAATCCGTCATAAAATTACCCGGAATGATGAGGTGATATCAGCAACTATTGAAGTGGATATTGCCTGGATCGATACCAGTATTCGTAAACTGATCATTCCTCCTCCTGTTGTAGCCCGTGTGGGTGAACTCATCCCAAAAGCTACCGATTTTGAAGTAGCCATCAGGAAATCCGATTTTCAATGATTGCACAAACCACACAGCTTTATAAAGATGCCTATACCGGGCTGAACAGGAAAATATGGCTTCTTGCCGTGGTAATGCTCATTAACCGGAGCGGTACCATGGTGCTTGCTTTTATGACATTGTATTGTAAGCATCTCGGTTATACTACCGAACAGGGTGGCATGGTAGTAGCCATTTATGGTATTGGTGCAGTTGCAGGCGCTTTTATCGGAGGAAAGCTAACCGATTCCATCGGGTTTTATAAAATTCAATTTCTGGCTTTATTTCTCGGAGGCATTTTTTTTATACTGCTTGGCCTAATGCCCTCTTTTCTCAGCATTTGTATTTGCACATTTTTGTTAAGCATGTGCAACGAATCTTTTCGCCCGGCTAATGCTGCTGCCATTGCGCATTACTGTACGCCCCAAACCATGACGCAGTCTTTTTCGCTCATCAGGCTTGCAATTAACCTGGGATGGGGGATTGGCGTGGCCCTGGGCGGTTTTGTGGCTTCTGTTAATTATCATTTATTATTTTGGGTGGATGGCTTCACAAGTATTGGTGCAGGTTTTTTATTATTGCTTATATTGCCTAAGGTAAGTTTTTCAGAACAGGTTAAAAGTGATGTTCCTTTGAAGCAGGAGAGAACCACATCTTCCGCACTTTCCGATAAAAGATTTCTGAGTTTTCTTGTATTGGCAACCCTGTTTGCCTGTTGCTTTTTTCAGCTATTCACCACTGTTCCCGTATTTATGAAAGAGGGGCTTGGTTTAGATGAATTGAAAATTGGAACGGTGATGGCAATGAATGGAATCATTATTGCAGTGATTGAAATGATTCTTGTATTTAAACTTGAAGGAAGAAGGCCATACCTTTTTTACATGGCCATCAGTTCTGTTTTAATGGGGCTTGCGTTTTTAAGCCTGAATATTCCGTTAAGCAATGGGTTATTGATTGCTGTATTAGCTGTACTCATTGTTACCACTTCCGAAATGCTGGGAATGCCTTTTATGAACAGTTACTATATTTCCAGGTCATCCGATTTGAATCGTGGGCAATACACCGGGCTTTATACCATGGCATGGAGTACCGCACAGGTTATTGGAAGCAGCGGAGGCGCTTATCTTGCTGTGCATACCGGTTTTCACGGCCTGTGGTACATTGTGGCAGCCATAAGCTTTGTGGCGGCAACCGGCTATTTTATGCTTTATAAAAGAGAGGTGAAAACTATTTGATTACCCCGGTGATGGTTGTGCTGGTATCGCCGGAAATGTTCATTGTTTGCCCCATAACTTCATACGAACCTTCCATTGTGGAATTACTCGTTTTTTGTAATACAACTGTTGTAACCGGATCAGTTTTTATGGTACCCGATGATTTGGTATCCAAATTAATGGTGAGCATGATGCCCTGGGTTTCTGCATCCAGGTTATTTTTTATCTCAGAATTGAAAGAAATTTCGGCTGTATCTTTTGTAATTGACTTTACCGTGTAATTTTTTATATAACTGTTTTCCCTGCTGGTTAAAGAATCAACCCAGGTATCCCCGGTTTTTCTTCCTGCTTTTACCGGAAAAAAAATATCTTCAATCACAAGGGCATCTGTACTGCCTCCCATCGATTTCGTAATTTCATTTATGGGGTCGGAAGATTGTGTTTCCGTTGAATCTTGTACGAGCAGGGTTGCCATTCCGGTTACCCGGTTATACCTAAAGGTATCGGGTTTGTTTAAACGCTTGCCGATTTCTTTTCCCATTTCGGTATCCTGATCTTTCTCCAGGTCAGAATCATAGGTTTGCGTTTCACCCATCAAATCAAAGCTGATTTTTGCTACGGTAAGCTTTCGTGAAATCAAATACTCATCACCGGTTAAACTGATCACATGGTATTGGGTGGTAGTATGAATATTGGTTTTCATCAACATGCCCATCCCCATATCCAGATTCTGTACGGTTTCATTATTGGAGATAATTTCTTTTCCAACCGGGAGGCTGAATCCCTGTTTTGAATTTTGTGCAAGTACGGTAGTTCCAAAAAATGCCATTAGGCAAAGTAGTATTGTCTTCATGATGATTGAAATTGAAGTAAAAATAGGGGTTTAAATGTAATTAATGGTTAATGATCAACAAGCTTTCAAAAAGGGATGGTATCTGCACCGGCGCAAAAATAAAATACAGGTTAAGCGTAACTGCTTACGGGTTCGCAGGTACACACTAAATTTCGGTCGCCATACGTATTGTTGATTCTGGAAATGGATGGCCAGAATTTATTCCTGCTTACAAAAGCCAGCGGAAATGCTGCGTCTTCCCTCGAATAGGGATGCTTCCATTCATTTGCACAAACAACCTGTTGGGTATGGGGTGCGTTTTTCAGCAGGTTATCGGTTTTATCGGCTTCGCCATTTTTTATTGCCTGGATTTCCTGGTAAATGCTGATCATTGCTTCACAAAACCGGTCGAGTTCCGCCTTATCTTCACTTTCCGTTGGTTCTATCATCATGGTTCCCGGAACGGGAAAACTTAAGGTTGGTGCATGAAATCCGTAATCCATCAGGCGTTTTGCCACATCTTCGGCTTCAATTCCGGCGCTTTGTTTAAAGGGCCTCAGATCTACAATAAACTCATGTGCACAGAAACCACCGGCACCCGTATAAAGGACATCATAATATTTTTGAAGCCTTGCCCGCATATAATTTGCGTTAAGCATAGCGTGCATGGTTGAAAGCTTCAGTCCTTTCTGCCCCAGTAATTTTATATAAGCATAACTGATCAGTAAAATACTGGCGCTTCCATAAGGAGCGGCTGAAACGGCTGTTCCGGCAGAATCCGGTGCATTCAGGGTTTCATTTACAATGTGGCCGGGAAGAAATGGTTTCAATTTTTCATTTACACATATAGGTCCAACTCCGGGGCCGCCGCCGCCATGTGGTATGGCAAATGTTTTATGCAGGTTCAGGTGGCAAACATCGGCGCCAATGATGCCCGGGTTCGTTAATCCAACCTGGGCGTTCATATTTGCACCATCCATATATACAAGTCCTCCGTTTGCATGTATAATGTTACATATTGTTTTAATGCTTTCTTCAAAAACGCCGTGCGTACTGGGGTAGGTTACCATCAGCCCGGCCAGGTCGTTTTTATTTTCTTCGGCTTTTTGTTTCAGATCATCCACATCAATATGTCCGTCTTCTGTACTCTTTATCACAATCACCCGCATACCCGCCATAATTGCGCTTGCCGGGTTGGTGCCATGTGCCGAGATGGGAATGAGGATGATGTTTCTGTTGGGTTGTTGATGATAACGGTGATATGCTTTGATGGTGAGCAGCCCCGAAAATTCGCCCTGGGCGCCACTGTTGGGCTGTAAGGAGCAGGCATCAAAACCGGTAATTACCGAAAGAAATTTCTCAAGATCAGCAATAATTTCCTGGTAGCCGGCTGTTTGCGAAGCCGGGGCAAAAGGGTGAATATTGGCAAATTCCGGCCAGCTTACCGGAATGAGTTCTGTAGCTGCATTCAGTTTCATGGTGCAGCTTCCCAGCGATATCATGGAAGTGTTAAGGCTAAGGTCTTTGTTTTCCAGCGATTTTAAATAACGCATCATCTGGCTTTCGGTGCGGTGTGTATAAAAAACGGGGTGGGTTAGGTAAGCCGATTTTCTTTGCAGCACACTTCCCTGGTCAAAAAGATTTTCGGTTGAATCGGTAATGCTGAAATTTAATTGCACCCCTTCGCTTTCTGAAAATATATTTTTTAAAACAGAAAGCGTGTATTCAAAACCGGTAGATGAAACTTCGTCAATAGAAATGCTTACGGTACCATCGGTTGGGTAATAGAAATTACATTCGTATTTTTCTGATACCGATTTAAATTTCGAAATGTTTTTTACTGCAAACCGGAAACTATCGAAGAATTTTTCTGTTTTTATCGTGATACCGGCCTGTTTCAGCGCATTATAAATGGTGGATGCTGCATAGTGGGTTCTCAGTGCGATCTTTTTTAATCCTTCTGCTCCGTGGTAAACGGCATACATGGCAGCCATATTGGCCAGCAATGCCTGCGCGGTACAAATATTTGAAGTAGCTTTTTCGCGCTTGATGTGTTGTTCGCGTGTTTGTAATGCCATGCGCAATGCGCGGTTGTTTTGAGCATCAATGCTTACACCGATAATTCTGCCGGGGATGAATCTTTTAAATTCATCGCGGGTGGCAAAAAATGCGGCATGAGGGCCGCCAAATCCCATCGGAACACCAAAACGCTGAGCCGATCCTATTGCTACATCAGCGTTTAACTCACCCGGAGGGGTAAGCAGGGTTAGGGCAAGTAAATCGGTGGCCATGGCTGTATATGCACCTGCCGCATGTGCTTTTTCAATGAAGTTGCTGTAATCGGTTACCGAACCGTTTGCAGCCGGGTATTGCAGTAACACACCAAAATAGCTTTCATCCAGTTCCTGTGTTTTGAAGTTGCCTTGAACAATATTTATTCCGATAGGAAAGGCACGGGTCTTTAATACTTCAAGGGTTTGGGGAAATGTGTTTTCATCCACGAAAAAATTTGGTGAGGTAATTTCATCTCCTTTGTTTTTGTGATGAAACAGCATGGCCATTGCTTCAGCGGCTGCTGTAGCTTCATCCAGTAAGCTGGCATTAGCAACAGGTAACCCGGTGAGGTCGGATACCATTGTTTGAAAATTCAGCAAGCTCTCTAACCTGCCCTGCGAAATTTCGGCCTGGTAGGGTGTGTATTGAGTGTACCATCCGGGGTTTTCAAATACGTTTCGAAGGATAACACCTGGGGTAATGCAATTGTAATATCCCTGGCCTATGAAACTCCTGAATATTTTATTTTTTGCTGCAATCTTTTTTAATTGCGTAAGGTATTCGTATTCGTGCTGAGCCGGAACGATGTTTAATTCACTGCTGAGCCGGATGTTGTTTGGAACTGTTTTTTCAATCAGCTCATCCATGTTTGCAACCCCAATTGCATCAAGCATTTCTTTTATATCTTCAGGGTTGGTGGTACCAATGTGGCGGTACCAGAATTCCCGGTGTTGTTCATCAAAAAGATTCATAAAACGGAATAATATTTCGAAAGTTTTTATTAGCCTTACAAAGAATGGCGCAAATTTACATTAGGATAAGGTGATTTTCTTCAACCTGTTTTTAGTAGCCGGTTCTGTGGAAAAATACCGGATAACTTTAATCAATACCAGCTTTTCATGCAAAAGAATATGCTTATCGATTGGGAGAAAAAGGCAAATGCATCTGTCAGGAAATACGCCAGGTTTCTGAAACGCGCCAATAAGAATAAGGTATTAAGCCTGCTTCCCGAAGTTCATAAAGAGGCTTTTGAGCAAATCAACTGTATCCAGTGTGCTGCCTGTTGTAAAAACTATTCGCCCCGGTTTAAAACCCCGGATATTAAAAGGATTTCCAAACATCTGCGGATGAAAGAGGGGGTTTTTATTGATGCTTATTTAAGAATTGATGAGGAAGGAGATTATGTATTACAAACTAAACCCTGTCCGTTTTTAGGGGAAGATCATGCCTGCGGTATTTATGAGGTACGCCCTTCTGATTGCAGCCGTTTTCCTTATACCGATGAGGATGTTTTGCTGAAGCGTCCCAAACTCACCCTTAAAAACAGCCAGTTTTGTCCCGCAGTTTTTTATGTGTTGGAGAAACTTACCGAAACCCTACCTTCCGGATAGTTCTTCAAATGCGGCTTCTATGGGCCGGTTAATTCCCTCTCCTGTCCACTCCGGCGAACCGGGTATGATGTTGGTTTTTATTAATTCTTCTTTCGTTTTCCCCGATTTTATTCCCTGCTCTACAAAGGTTAACAGATTGCTGAGATAATGCCGGTAAGCAGCAAGGTCGTTATGTGAAATCAGCACATCATATCCGTCTCCGCTGTGCCCGCAAATAAACTGTGTTTTCTGATGAAATGTATGTTGGATTTTTTCTAAAACCTGTATCCAGCCACTCACAGATGCGCCCGCGCTTTTGTCGATATATGGGTGCTTTCTGTTGAAACATAAATCGCCAATATGGGCAACCTGTTCTTTTTCAAAATGCACAATGCTGTCGCCATTGGTATGTGCAGGCCCGAAATAATACGTACGGATGGAGGAATTGCCTAAGTCGGTTTTCCATCCTTCATTATCGAATGAAACATTGGGTAATAAAATATCATTTTCATTGCCGCTTTTTTTTGCAACGGTCAATTGGTTTGCAATGGAATTTTTGTGGGCTGCCACATCTTTCACCAAACCTTTAAAAGTAATATTTCCGGCTGTGTGATCTGCATGGTGGTGTGTGTTGATCAGGTATCGGAACTCATTTGAAAATTTTTCTTTAACCTGTTCAATAAAATGCGGAGCGGTATCCGGAAACTGCGCATCAACAACCACTATACCTTCTTTCGTTACAAGAAATGCGATGGTTCCACCTTTTTCGGTAAAGATTCCAACATCATCACTTAACATTCTAAGATTACCTGAGGTCATTAATTGGGCAAGGCTGTTTTTGGATAAGAAAGCTAATGCCGCAAACAAGGTCGTATTTTTTAAAAAGAAACGGCGGTTCATGTTGGAGAAATTTTATGGGTATAAATTTCGTAAAATCCCGGTTAATATTCCATTTTTCTGAGAGAAGGTGCCTTAAACCAGGTGATAATAACTACGGCTACCGTCATACAGCCTCCAAATACTACCGAAGGAACAGTTCCCATCAGCCTGGCCATTACTCCGCTTTCAAACTGCCCGAGTTCGTTGGAAGAATTGATGAACATGCTGTTAACCGACATCACCCTGCCCCTGAGTTCATCCGGGGTTTTTATTTGTAATATGGTTCCCCTTACAATTACACTAATTCCATCAAGGCTACCACTTACCATGAGCGCTAAAAATGATAACCAGAATACTTTCGACAGGGCGAACAAAACGATGCAACTGCCAAAACCGGCTACGGCAAAAAACAGGATTCTTCCCTGGTGGCGTTTTAACGGGCGTATGGTAAGGATAGTAACCATCATTATGGATCCGATATCGGTTGCTGCATTCAGCCAGCCGAATCCGATGGAGCTGATAAACAGGATGTCTCTTGCAAAAATGGGTACGAGGGCAACGGCTCCGCCAAAAAGTACGGCAAAAAGATCGAGGGTGATGGCTCCTAAAATCTCTTTTGTTTTGAATACATAACGAAGCCCTTCTTTTACGCTCATCCAGGCATTTGCATCTGCACTGAGGTAAACCGGCTTAGGGGTAAGTTTATGCATCAGCAGGTAAGTGGTAAAAGTTAGGGTGATAACAATGAGGAATGTGTAATGGATGCCCACAAATGCAATCATAAACCCACCAATGGTATGGCCGCAAATGGAACCGATGAGCCAGGTTGCCGAGCTGATTGCCGCAGCGGTTGGCAGTAATTCTTTTGGTACCACCTGGGCTACCATGGCAGAAAATGTAGGACCCAAAAATGCTCTGATGGATCCGGTTACGGCAACAATTCCAAAAATCATGAAAGCGATGGTCCAGCTTTTTAATCCACTGTCAACAAGTGTGCTGGAAATGATAAAGAAGGCAATGGTACAAAGCAGGGAATAAATCAGGCACCTCAGCATCAGCCCTCTTTTTTCTGTTTTATCGATGTGATGGCCGGCGTATAAAGCTAATGAGAGTGCCGGGATAACCTCCGATAGCCCAACCAGGCCAAGTGCAAGCGGGTTGTTGGTTAGCTGGTAAACCCACCATCCTAAAACGGTGGAGGTCATCCGCAAACCAAGTATGAATATAAAACGGCCGGTAAGAAAGAAACGGAATTCCGGGATTTGTAAAGGAGCGTAAGGATTTTGTTTATCGTAACTCAAACTCATCTTTTACAAATTTAAGGTTCAGCAGCCTCTTATGGAAGCGTGAGGTAATGCTGTCCTTCGGGGTATTCCTTATTTAGTGCATTAATAATGGTTTCCAGGTGCGATTCATTTCCCAGGAAATCGGCATTGCCGGTATCTACAATCAGTGATTTAATATTGTGTTGTTTGATGTAAGACATATAAGTATCCTGAAGCGAATACAGGTAATTGTTGGGGATTTCCTGTTCATAGCTCCGGTTTCGTTTTTTAATGTTCGCCTGAAGTTTCTGAACCGGTGCATGAAGATAGATCAGGATATCGGGTTGAAGAATTTGCGGATTAATGATATCGAATAATTTCTGGTATAACCTGAATTCTTCTTCGGGAAGGTTAACCCTGGCAAAGAGTAAGCATTTGGTAAACAGGTAATCTGAAATGGTTATGGTTTGAAACATATCCTTTGTTTGCAGCAATTCTTTTAGCTGTTTGTAGCGCTCGGCCATAAAAAAGAGTTCTAATGGAAATGCAAACTGCTGCGGATTTTCGTAGAACTTCTGAAGGAAAGGATTGTCGGCAAATTCTTCCAGAATAAGCCTGGCCTGGTAGTGTTTGCTTAGTAAATGTGCAAGGGTTGTTTTTCCTGCTCCAATATTGCCTTCTATTGTTACAAAATTATATTTCATGAATGGGCTGCAAAATAAGCGTAATCAGTCAGCCTCCCTTCACAATTTTTTCACATTCAGTTTATCGGGGCACAGTTGTAATAACCGGCTGTTTGTTTTTTGATGTACCGGATGGATGAAGTTGGGCGATATTTCGGTGAGTGGGTTTAGCACAAAGTTCCTGATTGCAATGGCGGGATGCGGAATGGTAAGTATTGGATTGTTTAGTATGATGTTGTCATAATATAAAATGTCGATATCAATGGTTCGGGCGGCATTTTTTTCGGTTCTCACTCTCCCCAATTCCAATTCAATATTTAATATGATGGCCATGCAGCTCAATGGGGGCAGGCTGGTATGCACTTCTAAAACCTGGTTTAAAAAATCGGGTTGATTGGTTTTTCCCCATGCTGCGGTTTGATATAAGGAAGATGAATCTGCAACCGGGCCTATCCTTTCTTCTATTAAAAGGGTTGCTTTTTTCAGTAATGTTTTTTTTCTGCCAAGGTTACTTCCGAGGAGTAAATACATTTTATGTAGGCGGGGCATAGATGCAGGTATTGTGTTCAAATTTAGCATTTACACAGAACCGCAGAGATGAAGTGCAGAAATATTGGCAGTAAATCTATTATTATATCATAATGCCTGATAATTTCTTAAGGAAGTTTCTGTGATATGCGAAGCAGGTTCAATATGAAAATACGCAATGCCCCGGGTTTGTAAAATCTATAGGGTTATTGTATTCCGGTTGGAGATGAAAATTAATCGTGCAATTTGGTAACCATGTCTATTACCTGCCTTTCGAGTTCTCTTTTAAATGTGATGAGTCGCTCGCCCAGGTTTTCATCGGCCATGCCCAGCATTTGTGCAGCAAGGATACCTGCATTTTTTGCGCCGTTCAGGGCAACGGTGGCTACCGGTACGCCGGTTGGCATTTGCAGAATGGATAGTACAGAATCCCATCCATCGATGGAGTTGGATGATTTTATAGGTACGCCTATCACCGGGAGCGTGGTGTACGATGCAACCATACCGGGTAAATGAGCCGCTCCGCCTGCACCTGCAATAATTACTTTTAAGCCCCTTGCTTTTGCACCTAATGCATAAGTTCTCATCCGGTCGGGCGTGCGGTGTGCTGATACTACTGTCATTTCGTATTTTACGCCAAGCTGATCGAGCATTTCTGCTGCACCTTTCATCACTTCAAGATCGCTCTTGCTGCCCATAATGATACCTGCCTGTGTTTGCATACAGATGAATTTTTATGAACTCAATTTACAAATAGATTACTGAACCAGCGTTCCTTTTAATTGCAGAAGTTCTGTTTCTGCAAGTTTTGTGTTGTAACGTGCGTTAATTAACCGGGCATAGGCGTCCGACAGGCTTTTCTGGGTTTCTCTTAATTCGAGGATGGTAGAAAGCCCCAGCCGGTTTCGTTCTAAAGCAATGTGTACATTTTCCCTGGCGAGATTAATATTATCTTCCTCAAGTTCAAGTGAGCGCAATTGCATTTGGTATGCTTTGTATGCGCTGCTGATGGCTGTTGTTACCTGGCTTTGCTGATAGTTATAAAGTAAATGCTGGTAATTCAGATCGAGTTGCGCCGACCTGATGTTTTTTTGTACGTTAAAATAATTTAATATGGGTATGCTGATGTTCACTCCGTAATTAAACCCGAAACTGCGGTTATACAGCGGGCTGAAATTATTCACCACCGTATTGTTGTTGAGTTTATTAAAGTTGTAGGCGCTCTGAAAAGTAACCTTAGGATAACGGTCAGCTTTTTTTTCCTTCAATGTAAATTCTGCAATCCGGATATTTTGCCTGGCTACCTGCAATTCGGTATTGGTTTGTTCTGCTCCTGTAAATACATCGGCAGCCACAATCTCTTTATTATATATGATGGTATCAATCACCTGGTAATTGCTACCCGGTTTAAATCCGATGAGAAGATTTAATTGTTCCTTAAGCTGTTCAATATTGTTCAGTTGGGTAAGCCTTGCCGATCGCTGGGCATTCAAATCGAGTTTTGCCTGCAACAGTTCCGGTTTGGCGCCAAGCCCTACCGATAATTTTTTTTCCGCCTGCTTAACCCTTTCTTCGTTGATGCTCATTTGTTCTTCAATGGCCATCAGTTGTTGTTTCTGGCTTACAATGTTGTAGTAAGTGCGAATAACATCCGCAACTGAATTAATTACCTGGTTTTTGATGTTCAATTCGCCAAGCTTCACATATTCTGCAAATTTCTGCCGGGTTGTAAACATCTTCAATCCGTCAAATACCACCCAGTTAAGGTTAACCGATGAACTCAGGTTATTCGATTTAAATCCGCTTCCTTTTTTGATGGTGCCATCGGCAAGTTTTTGCTTCGTGTTATTGTTATTGAACAGCAGGGTTGCATTGGCATTCACCTGTGGAAGGAAATAGGCATCACGGAATTTAAAATCCAATGCGTAAAATCCGGAATCGGCTTTTTGAACCAGGATATCGAAATTGTTTTTTAAGGTTAATGCAACGGCCTCTTCCGGTAAAAGTGTTTCCTGCGCCTTCCCGGAATTTATCATCAGCATAAAAAATAAAAGAAAAGAAATGATATATCGCATCTGGTTCAATTAATGGGTTTGTTCCGGCATCGGATGTTCATCGGAAAGATCATCAAGTGCGCTTTTTTGTTTTTTGGTAGAGAGGTAAGAATAAGTTGCCGGTACCACAAAAAGTGTAAGTAAAAGGGAAAACAATATTCCGCCTACAATTACAATTCCCAATGGCATTCTGCTGGTAGAAGCATCGCCGAGGGAAAGCGCAAGTGGTAAGGCGCCCAGCGACATTGCGAGGGAGGTCATTAGAATAGGCCTCAGCCTCAATACCGAAGCATCAATTACGGCGGGTAATTTTTTCTCTCCCTGCAACTGTTTCTGGTTGGCAAATTCAACAATCAGGATGCCGTTTTTCGTTACCAGCCCTATCAGCATAATCATCCCGATTTGAGAAAATATATTGAGGGTTTGGTTAAAAATCCAAAGAGAAAGTAAGGCGCCTGCGAGGGCAAGCGGTACGGTAATCATGATGGTTAACGGGTCGATAAAACTTTCGAACTGGGCTGAAAGCACTAAAAAGATCAGTCCGATGGCAAGGAAGAATGCGAAATACGTGTTGCCCGAACTTTCCTCATAATCTCTTGATGCGCCGGTTAGTGAAGTTTGGAAGCTGTCGTCGAGTATAGAATCTGCTATTGACCTGATTTCCTTTATTCCATCACCAATGGTTTTACCTTCGGCAAGACCCGATGAAATGGTGGCCGATCTGTACCGGTTAAAATGGTAAAGCGTAGGCGGGGTTACATCTTCCGAAAAATTCAACAGGTTTACGAGGGCAATGGATTGTCCTTTATTGTTGGTTACATAAAAATTCTTCAGGTCGTCGGGGTCGTCGCGGTTTTGTCTTTCCACCTGGCCGATAACCTCGTACTGTTTTCCGTTTTTAATAAAGTAGCTTAAGCGCTGATTGGCTAATGCCAATTGTAGGGTTTGCGAAATGTCTTCGGCGCTAACCCCCATTTCACTTGCTTTTAAGCGGTCGATGGAAATTCTCAGTTCGGGCTTATTAAATTTCAGGTCGGCATCCACACCCTGAAGTACATTGCTTTTATTTGCTGCATCCAGTATCCGGGGTAAGGCTTCCCTGATTTTATCCGAATTTACATTCTGAATTACAAATTGTACCGGTTGCGCACTTCTTCTCGAAACCTGGATGGTTTGTTCCTGTATGGCAAAAGAACGGCCATCGTTAAATTTCGACATTCTTTTATTTACCCAGTTCACAATTTCCTGCTGGCTTCTTTCCCTGTCTTTAGGATCAACAAGTGCAACGCGGATAAATCCGGAATTGGCGGAGCCTGATCCGGCGAATCCCGGAGCGGTTAAACTTACTAAGTATTTTTTTTCGGGGATGGAATCTACCATGAATTTAATGAGCTTATCCATGTACCTGTCCATCGCATCATAAGAAGTGCCTTCAGGCGCGGTTACCATCAGCCGGAATGAGCTTTTATCTTCCATGGGCGCGAGTTCCGATTGCAGGTTCTTACCGATAAAAAAGATGAGTAAGCCGCAGGCAGCCACAATTACCCAGGTAAGCCATCGCACCCGCATAAATGCAGAAAGCATACGGCGGTACCCGTTTTCCATGCCACTGAAAAAGGGTTCGGTAAAAGTGTAGAAGCGGGAATGCCGGAATGATTTTCCTGCAAGTTTCACATTTAGTACAGGCGTTAGCGTTAGCGATACCAGTGCTGAAATCAACACGGCGCCTGCTACCACCATTCCAAATTCGCGGAATAACCTTCCTACGAAGCCCTGGAGGAAGATGATGGGAAGAAAAACCACGGCAAGGGTTATTGAGGTGGAGATTACTGCAAAGTAGATTTCTTTTGATCCATCCCTTGCGGCCTTCCATTTATCCATTCCCTTTTCCATTTTTTTGTAGATGTTCTCGGTTACCACAATACCGTCATCTACCACAAGCCCGGTGGCCAGTACAATGGCAAGCAGGGTTAAAATATTTATCGTGAAGCCCATCAGGTACATGATAAAGAAAGCACCAATGAGCGATACCGGAATATCAATAAGCGGCCTCAGGGCAATAATGGCATCGCGGAAGAACAGGTAAACGATCAGCACCACAAGAACAAAGGAAATAACCAGGGTTTCTTTTACTTCGCTAATGCTTTTGCGGATGTTATCGGTTTGGTCGGACGACACTTCAAGTTTTATATCTTTCGGCAGGTCCTTTTCAATTTCGTTCAGTCGTTTTTTAACTTCATCGGAGATGGCGATGTAATTGGTGCCTGGCTGGGGAATGATGGCAATGGCAATCATGGGCACCCCGCTTTCTTTTAAGATGCTTTCTTCATTTTCAGGACCCAGTACAGCCTGCCCGATGTCTTTTATTCGTACGTCGGTGCCGTTGATGTTTTTTACAATGAGGTTATTAAATTCATCTTCTGTATAGAGTTTACCGAATGTGCGGATGCCCAGTTCCGTATTGTTGCCATAAATTTTTCCTGAGGGAAGCTCAACGTTTTCGCGGTTCAATGCTGCACTTACATCCTGGGGAGTGAGTTTGTATGCGCTCATTTTTGACGGATCGAACCAGATGCGCATGGCATATCTTTTTTCCCCCCAAACATTTACGCCGCTCACTCCGGTAACCGTTTGCAGGCGTTCCACGAGGTCGTTGTTTGCGTATTCGGTTAGTTCCAGCGCATTTCTTTTTTCACTTTGCAAAAGCAGGATCAACACGGGGTCGTTGCTTGCATCTGCCTTACTTACAACCGGTGGTGCATCCAGATCGTCGGGCAGGGAACGTATGGCATGTGAAACTTTATCGCGAACATCATTCGCCGCTTCTTCAAGATCGATTCCCAATTCAAACTCTACCGAAATTCTGCTGCTACCTTGTGAGCTTTGAGAGCTGATGTTTTTGATTCCGGCAATGCCGTTAATATTTTTTTCGAGCGGTTCTGTAATCTGGGTTTCAATAATTTCGGCGTTGGCTCCCGGGTAGTCGGTTCTTACGCTGATGTTTGGAGGATCAAGTGCGGGATAATCTCTTACGCCAAGAAATTTATAACCTATCAGTCCGAATATTACAATGATGATGCTGATTACAACGGCAGATACCGGCCTCCTCAAACTAAATTCTGAAAGATTCATAATGGTTATGCTTCGGGCTTAAGGGTTAATAGATTAATGAACTTTTGAGAGTTCCACTTTGGCATCCGGTTTCAGGCTCATCAAACCGGTGGTTATTACCGTATCGCCAGGGTTAAGTCCGCTTACTATTTCCACATTCGATGAATCGCGAACCCCTGTTTCCACTTCTGTAAATTTTACGATTCCGCCACGGTAAACGGCCACCTGTTTATTCCGGGCCATGGGAATTACCGCCTGCGACGGGATCATAATGGCATTGGTATCGGGGGTAAAATTAATAACCACTTTGGCAAACCTTCCGGGGAGGAGATTTCCATCGTTGTTTTGCACAAGCGCCCTTACCTGCAGGCTTCTGTTCGATTCATCAACTCCCGATTCGGTAGCTATAATTTTTGCCTCGTAGGTTTTCGGGTTTCCTTCCGAAGTAAAATTTACCGTGAGGCCATCATGCAATTGTGAAATGTATTTTTCCGGAACGGTGAAATCAATTTTCAGCTGGTTATTTTGCCGGATGCTGGTAATAATGGAAGCCGGGCTTACATAGGCGCCGGGGCTTACCATTCTTAATCCGAGTGTTCCGGTAAATGGCGCCCGGATTTCGGTGCGTACGATGTTGCTTTTTACCACATCAATATCTGCCCTTATATTATTAAGGTCTAATTTAATGAGATCATACTCCTGCCGGCTCACTCCCTGTATTTTTAATAACTCTTCATATCTGCCGGCCGTTTGCTCCTGTACTTTGAGTTGTGTTTCCAGTTTAAGAAGCTGTGCACGGAGATCGCCATCGTATATTTTGGCAAGCAGGGTTCCTTTTGCAACCGTTTTTCCTTCAATGGCATTCAGGTAGGTGAGCCTTCCTGAAATTTCGGGATGGATTTCGGTGGCTTCATTCGCTAAAATGGATCCCGGAATTTCTATGTGATCGCTTACGGAAGAAGTGATGATCCGGAATGCTTCAACCTTTGGCATAGGCGGTGGGCCTGCTTTTGGGTTAACCTTATTTTTATGCGAATTACATGCTCCAAATAAACCAATCATCATTACTGAAGCAGTTAGTTGAATAAATCCGGAAATTCTCACAAATACATTTTTTATTATGTCACAAAATCTGGCATTCAATTTTTACCTGTGCAGGGTAATTGTTTGCCGCGAAATGAAAGTTTATTTAGCCCTTACAAACAATGTATGCCTCACTTTGTTGGCCAGGTGAAGGAGGATAGTTTCATTTTCTGCAAGGATGGTAACGTGCCCCATTTTTCTGCCGGGCCTTGTTTCCTTTTTTCCGTAAATATGCACAAACACATTTTCGATGGCCAAAACCTGCTCAAGCCCCTCGTAGTTCGCCAATCCCGAAGCATTAGTTTCACCCACCAGGTTTACAATAGCGGCAGGCAAAATTAATTGAGGGTTACCTAAAGGATATCTTAAAAGTATCCGCCACATCATATCAAACTGGCTGCAATAGGCCGCTTCAATGGTATGGTGGCCGCTGTTGTGCACCCTGGGTGCAGTTTCGTTTACAAAAATCTGATCGTTATCGGAAATAAAGAGCTCTACGGCAAACAAACCGGCACTTTTAAGCTCTTTGACGACCTTTATGGCAATTGCCTCCGCTTTTTGAGAAATATTTTTAGAAATGCCGGCCGGGCATATCTGGTAGCTGAGGAGATTCAGATGCGGATCAAAAATCATATCTACAGGAGGATAAACCGCCATTTTTCCATCCGTGCCAACTGCAACAATGATGGAAATTTCCTTTTTAATGTTCACTTTTTTTTCAAATACGGCAGGAACATCAAATCCCATGCTGATGTTGGCATCGGTTTCAATTACCTGAATTCCCCTGCCATCATATCCACCCATACCAATTTTATGTACCCCTGGAATAAAACCGGGATGATGTTTGAGTTCTTCCCGCTTGTTTGTAATTACAAAGGGGCTGGTAGGGATATGATTTTCACTGTAAAATAATTTCTGGCTTACCTTATTTCTTATGGTTCTGATGGCCGCCGGGCTGGGAATGATGCAGATGCCTTCCTTTTCAAGCTGCTCAAGCGCTTCAATATTTACCGATTCAATTTCGATGGTTATTACATCCAGCCCTCTCCCAAAGTTTAATACATCATGGTAATCATTAATATTTCCTAATACAAACTGATGGCAAAGCTTTGCCGCAGGGCAATTGGGGTCTGATTCAAGTATATAGGTTTCAACGGGATAATTGGCGGCAGTTTGAAGCAACATTCGCCCCAGTTGGCCTCCGCCCAATATTCCCGCTTTTATCATGGCCGCAAAGATAATCCTGTAACCCCAACAAGAATGGAATTCTTAACTTTGTGCCCGGATAGATGAATTTGAACGGTTGCTTTTGAAAAACCGGCCTGTGCCGGGAAGATAAATGGAGTGATTCATCCTGTTTTGGTTTTTGACATTCTTTTACTCATTGTATAATTATATTAACCATGCCGGATACGCTAACAAAAGAAGCAGGAACGCTTCCTCAAATTGTTGATTTTCTTCCTTTGGAAGGAACTGATTATGTTGAATTTTATGTAGGCAATGCCAAACAGGCTGCACTGTATTATATGACAGCTTATGGTTTTGAGCCATTGGCTTATGCGGGTCCCGAAACAGGCGTGAAAGACCGGGTTAGTTATGTGATCCGCCAGCATAAGATCACTTTTGTTTTAACTACCGCTCTGCGCACCGATAATCCCATTGCCGATCATGTATATAAACACGGTGATGGGGTAAAAGTGCTTGCGCTGCGCACCGGCAATGCAAAGGATGCCTGGGAGCAAACCACTAAACGCGGAGGAAAAAGCTACCTGGCGCCCGTTACGCTTTCGGATGCCGATGGTGAAGTGGTGATGAGTGGCATACATACTTACGGAGAAACCGTACATGTATTTATTGAGCGTAAAAATTACCGCGGGCCATTTATGCCGGGTTACCGTAAATGGGATTCGGTTTATAAACCTGAAAGCACAGGGCTGTTGTGTGTAGATCATTGCGTGGGTAATGTTGGATGGAACCAGATGAATCCCTGGGTTAAATTTTATGAAGATGTAATGGGATTCAGGAATATCCTCAGTTTTGATGATAAAGATATTTCAACCGAATATTCGGCATTGATGAGTAAGGTGATGAGTAACGGCAACGGCTATGTTAAGTTTCCCATCAATGAACCCGCCGAAGGAAAAAAGAAAAGCCAGGTAGAAGAATACCTCGATTTTTATAATGGCGAAGGTGTACAGCATATTGCCATTGCCACGCATGATATTATTAAAACCGTTACTGAGTTAAAGAAGAGGGGCGTTGAGTTTCTGCCTATCCCGGATTCTTATTATGAAGATCTGCTCGACAGGGTGGGTAAGATAGATGAAGATGTACAACCGCTTAAAGAATTGGGGATTCTTGTAGATCGGGATGATGAAGGTTACCTGCTACAGATTTTCAGCAAACCACTGCAGGACAGGCCTACGCTTTTCTTCGAATTCATCCAGCGTAAGGGTGCAAAAAGTTTTGGAAAAGGAAATTTTAAAGCTTTGTTTGAAGCGCTTGAGCGTGAGCAGGATGCGAGAGGAAATTTGTGATTTTATTTAAATAAAATGTTGAATAAAAAGGCTGGTTTAACCGGCCTTTTATTTTTAAAGTAGTATTTTGCGTAGCCTGATTTAGCATTCAAAAATGAAACACCCGCTTATATCCGGAACCATCTTTTTGATGATTCTTTTTAGCAGCGCTGCAGTAGCGCAAAATTATGCTTCATTTCGCCCTGAAGGATCGGGTGGCGATGTTATGTACCTGCGAAATGAAGACTCGCTGCGTGCTGAATTTAAACGCAAAAGCCTGAGCTGGCCGCCGGAAGCGATGTACATACGGTCGTTTAAGTACGATCGTCAGCTGGAAGTGTGGGTTAAAGGCAGCCTCAGCGAACCCTTCAGGCTATTTAAAACCTATAAAGTGTGTATGCAAAGCGGAACCATGGGGCCAAAACGAATGGAGGGCGATTACCAGGTGCCGGAAGGGTTTTATTATATCAACGAATTTAATCCCAACAGCAACTATCACTTATCGTTAGGGCTTAGTTATCCCAATGCTTCCGATCTTATTTTAAGTGATACCCTTCGCCCGGGCAGCGCAATTTTTATTCATGGCAACTGTGTTTCTACAGGTTGTATTCCCATTCGCGATATGCCAATGGAAGAAGTGTTTGTGATTGCAGCAAATGTAAAGATGCAGGGATACCAGGAATTTATTCCCGTTCATGTTTTCCCGGTAAGGTATAATAATAAGAGTTCGCTGGAATACCTTAATACCCAGATTAAAGAAAATAAATACCTGCAGGATTTTAATAAAGACATCAGGCAGGCTTACGATTATTTTGAGCAAAAAAAACAATTGCCGGTTATCATGGTAAACCAGAAAGGGGAGTATGTTTTCCAGGGAAATTAACACATAAGAAAAGGAATTTTTTTACTGCATTTTTATTCTGCTATTTTTCTTAATTCATTTTTTTTACGAATCACGATGGTTTTTCCTTCTGTCTTTATGATTCCTTTGGATGTTAATTCGGTAAAAATTCTAAACAGTGTTTCGTAAGTAGTGCCGGAGTAAGAAGCGATGTCCTGCCTTGAAATGCGCAACTGAATACGGCCATTTTCATCTTCTCCAAATTTGTGAAGCAGGGTTAGCAGGGTGTCGGCAATCCTGCCTTTTACATCCTGGTGCGCAAGTTTACTCATCCGCTTTTCTGCCAGTTGTAATTCACCTGCATAAAGTTGCATGAGCCGGATGGATAAATTGGGGTTAACGGGCAGGCTTACCCTGAGAAATTCGTTTGGTATGAAACAGGCCGTACTGTTTTCGAGCGCGGTTGCCGATACCGTATAAATATTATCGCCCATTCCCCTGAAACCCAATACTTCCTTTTCAGTGGCAAACCGGATGATGGTTTCGCGCGATTGTTCCCAATGTTGATGAACTTTAACTGCACCTGTAAGCAGAAAGTACATGCCTTCAATTGGATTTCCTTCCTTAAATATGGTTTCTCCCCGTTTAAATGTGCAGTTTTTTTTGTTGATGCTGTTTAGGGCTCGCCATTCGGGCAGGCAGGAAGTGCAGAAAAAACAGGGGTTTCGGTTGCAGTTGGAAATGTTCATAAATATGTCAATAGTAATGTTTTGGATAAAATCTCAGGTAAAAATCTTTAAAAAACATTGTTTATGTAATACTTTTGCAAAAATTTTTTCATGGAAAGAGAGGACAGATCTATTCCCGTATCCCCCTCGTTGAAATCGCTGGAATCTGAAACAGGTGCTTCATGGAGTCCGGAAGTTACGCGAAGAATTTTTTTCATCAGTTTACAGGCCATATTCAATGCCATCGTTATTGGTTTCATTGCGCGGGGTCTGGTATTTCTGATCGATTTAATTACTAATCTCTCTTTTCACCAGCGTTTTTCATTTGAACCATCCTCGCCTTCCGGTCATCATCTCGGGATGATTGTTATTGCTATTCCCATAATAGGTAGTGTGATTGTTGGGATAATTGCCCGCTTTGGATCTAAAGCCATTCGGGGGCATGGTATTCCGGAAGCAATGGAAAAGATCATTATGGAAGAAAGCAGGATACCGCCTCTCATTACCCTGCTTAAACCAATTTCTGCGGCAATATCTATTGGAACCGGTGGCCCATTTGGTGCAGAAGGTCCGATTATTGCCACCGGTGGAGCATTTGGTTCGGTTACCGGTCAGGTGATGCACATTACTTCGCCGGAACGGAAAATTATGCTTAGCGCCGGTGCGTGTGCGGGTATGGCGGCCATCTTTGGCAGTCCGCTTGCGGCCGTACTTTTAGCCATTGAATTGTTGTTGTTTGAATTTTCTGCACGATCTATTATACCGGTTGCGCTTGCCTCTGCTACCGGTGCGGCAATGCACTTGTGGCTGTTTGGTAATGAACCTGTTTTTGCAATGGGGCCGTTAAGTTTACCCGATGGTACATCCTTAGCCATATATGGAGTGATGGGATTGTTTTTTGGCGTGGTGGCATCGCTGGTTTCAAAATCGGTTTATGCGGTGGAAGACCTGTTTGAAAAATTACCCGTTCACTGGATGTGGTGGCCTGCAATTGGCGCCATAGCCGTGGGGGTAGTAGGTTATTTTGCGCCGCATACCATGGGAGTAGGGTACGATAATATTAAAAACCTGCTTACCGGAAATTTACCTCTTGCGGTGTTGTTCTCACTTTTTCTGCTTAAATATATATCGTGGGTTATTGCTTTGGGTAGCGGTACTTCCGGGGGAACCCTGGCGCCATTGTTTACGATTGGCGGTGCATTGGGGGCATTAACCGGTATTGCATTGCTGAAATTATTTCCTTCTTTGCATATTACTATTGCGGTATCTGCACTTATTGGTATGGCAGCCATGTTTGCGGGTGCATCTAGAGCGTTGCTCACTTCCGTGATTTTTGCATTGGAAACCACAGGCCAGCTAAATGGATTGCTCCCTTTAATTTGTGCCTGTTCCGCAGCTTATTTCATTTCATTTTTTCTGATGGAAAGCAGCATCATGACGGAGAAAATCAGGCGCCGTGGATTGAGTGCTCCCGATTCTTATCAGCCCGATATTTTAAGTCAGGCATTTGTAAAACAGCTTACCAAACCCCTGGTGGAGGGAGAGCAATATCCCATCATCTCCGAAACTGAAACTTTAGATGTTTGTGTGCAGGAGATGGGCGAATTAAATTTATCTGCGTTTTTGGTAAATCGCGGAATAGAAAATGAAGCGCCTTATGGAAAAATTACGGCAATGGATATTGTACGATATTACAGCGAACAAAAAGCAGCGGAACAAAAATATATGGCGCCGGGCATCACCAAACGATGGCTGGTAAGAACCCGGCGGATCATGCCATTTAGAAAAGATTAATTCCTGAATTTGAGTTTATGAATGCCTCAAATCATTTTCTTCAATACCCCGGCTTTATAAATTGGCGGTAATTTTTTCATCTTTTCCCCAGTTGTCAATTTCATCGCCCGACCATAATGCAGGAAAAAATTTTCGTTGCTGGTAATGCGGATGAAGATATTTCTTCCACTCCGATCCTCCGGTTGCTGCTTTATTTTCTCCTTTGCTATCAAGGTAATGTTTAGCGGTATTCAAGTGCACAAGCGGCCACTCAACATTATACAGGCGATCACATTCTCTTAAAATATCCAGCAGGGCGGGAGAGGGGTTGGGTATCCGGTTTACAATATCCTCTACGGTGTGTCCTTCAACTTTTTTCGCCAGTGCAATGAATTCATCCAGGTATTTTTCTTCAAAGAGGCGGAGCGTAAGAGTTTTTTTGCCTGTTTCGCGGTTATGGCCGGCGTCTTTCCAGTAAATGTGTTCGAAATAATCTTCAATGGTTGGGTTGGCAGGCAGCCGTTGTTTTCCTTTTTCGTTTATCAGGTTGCTGATCCGGGTAAAATAAATTTCCACCAGCCTGAACTGTGCACTTTGAAAACCACTTGCAGGAGCCAGGGTTGCGCGGAAAACATTATAGTCGTTGTAATCCATTCCTTCTCTCATTACATCAAAGGAGGTAATAAGCATTTTGGTGTAGCGGTTTATCCTGCTTATTTTTTCAATGATGAATTCTTCGGTGATGTTATTTCCGAAAACCACCTGCTTAATTTCGTGGATCATCAGTTTGAGCAGGAGTTCATTAACCTGGTGGTACAGGATAAATATTTCTTCATCGGCAAAGTTGGTGCGGGGTTTTTGCAGTGTTAGCAGGGTATCTACCTGTACATAATCCCAGTAGGTGATGGGTTTTGCCTGCAGGAGCCCGTTTAAATAAGTTTCCGGATTTTCGCCCAGGTTTTTGTATTTGCTTTCGATTGCCTGTAAGAGTTTATCCTGTTCCATATTTAAGATTGATTTAAAAGTGATATGCCGGAAAAGATGAGTGTGGTTAGTTTTACGAATTCGCCTCCTATATACCAATAGTGAAGTTTAGACGGTGGCAGGGTTTGGCCTTCCATTATTTTTTCTGCCCGTTTATTCAGCGCAGGCAAAAGCAGGAAAGTTTGGATCAGTATGATGAAAATTACCAGCAAAAAGAGGCCATTTATGGCTGAATAAATTGAACCCGGTATCAGAAATAATAAGAACATCAGGATGAGGGTGAGTATTCGTTCAATTTTATTGAGTGCAGAAAAAATAAGTTTACCAATTCCTAATCCAACGGGGCGGGTGAGCCCGGGCGTGCGGAATTTCAACCACGATTCCATAAAGCTGATTGCGCATATAAAGCCACACCAGGTAAATATAAGTGCAATGGCTATGGATGCTGCTGTTGACATATTAGAACAGTGGGGTTGCGGAACTGTTTTTGTAATAGTTTATTTTGGAAAGGAATAGTACTGCCATTTTATCGCCGCGCCATTTTGCCTCATCGGCAAGGGGGCCGTCAAAATATTCATTTACTGTTTCGTGCCAGAGTTTCAGCCAGGTATCGAAATGCAATTGTTCAACGGGCAAATTTGCGTGAGGCGGAAAGGGCCTTCCATCATAAGTGCGTTCATCCAGCAAAACGGTTTGCCAGAAGCTGTACATTTTTTTAAGGTGTTGCGGCCATCGATCCTGTATCACCCCGTTAAATATCGGCCCCAGCAATTCATTCAGTCTGATCTTTCCATAAAAGCTGTCAACCAGTATTTGGATGTCTTCAATTGATGATATATCTTTTTTTTCAGTCATTTTTTAAATAGCTGGTAAAACAAACGCCAATGTAAAATTTCCATTTTACCTGTTCTGTTAAATGTACACTTAAACATCAGTTTTTTAGGAAGATCGTGCTCCATATTTAAATTAGCAAGTCCTGATTTACCCGGGAGAGGATTTGGATGTTTGCAAGTTAATATAAATCGGAATATAAAGAAAAGAGATCACTTTGGTCTTTATATAGGTAAGGAGGAAATGGAGGGTTAAAAAATGCGGGGCAAAACCTGCCGAAAGTAGGCAGGGGAAGCCGTTTGGAGCATTAAAATTGATGAAGGATAAAAGTTGCAGAGGAAATACACCTGATAAGAATCAGGTTTTATCGGAGGGGGGATGGTGGGAGGTAAAGCGTTTCTTACATTTTTTAAAAGATGAACAAATCAGGTTGAAAGTGGAAAAATCGGATATTTTCCTGCTGAGTAAAATTGGCATGTACGGAAGGGTGGTAGAAATTCTTTTTGAATTTCAATCTTGTATTTTCATAATAAAATAAAGTATAGCACAGTAAAATTACTAAGGTCTTAATTTTTTATTTTTTGATCATTGAATAACCGGTTTTAATGATTTTAATTAGATGTTTTTTTGAGAGAAAAATTTGAATTAATATTTTCTGAAACCTTTAAGTATCCTGCAACAGCCTGTAATACCCGTGCTGTATTTTTTAAGAAAGTTCAACTCAAATGGTTGTTGGTTTTTTTTAGAGTAAATGATTGGGAATTTCCAAATAAGCCCAATAGTATTAACAAAAAATTTGTTTATTAATGGTGGTTTTAATACTTTCATTTCAGTTCTAACCGATTGCTTTACTCCTTTCATAAACTCCTGCCCTCCAATTTTTCAATTTATAAATGGCATTTTATGAAAAGGATTTTTGCATTTTTATGTATTTTATTAGGGGCTTGGAGTGTAAAGGTTGAGGCGCAGGCTCAATCTGTAATTACTGAGAGTTTAGTTGCTGATGATGTTTCGGGCATCGATATTCAAAATGGTGTTTATAAGTTATATCCTTGTGTATATGAATATACCTTTCATGTATCTGTATCTATTCCGCAAAATAGCCCTGGAGTAACAATTGTTCATAATTTTCCTGACGGTTTGGAGTTTGATGAACCAACATCTGGAAGTGGTACTCTTCCATCTCATGAATGGTCTCAGGGTAATACTAATGAATTGCAGTTTACCGGAGTTACTGAATCGTTTGAATATGATGTAAAACTGAAAAGTGCATGTAATATCAATTCAGAGAATGGGAATGAAAACGAACAATATTCATCTTCCTTTACAGTAGATGAAGGATCTGCATTTCAAATCATTTCTCAGGTAACTTACCAAATTCTTAATCCTGTAGCTTACTTTGATAATTCATCTTTATCCTATACAAATGCAGCCGGAGATCCAATAGGAACGCTGGCTCCGGGGCCAGTACAATTATTGTATAAAAGGAATAGCACTTCAGATTCTTATTTTTTCAGAACCTTTGATATTAAAATTTCAGATGGTAGGGTTGGGTATGCAGAGTTAGCATATACACCTGAGTATGAAATAAATCCGGTCGAGTTAAGGTTCTTTAATGGTAATAATTTTGACCCGGGCGCTCCCAACCCTTATTCGAATCCCTTATTTACGGTTGGTAATTTAAGTAATGCCGAATCTAATATTGTTCAAATTGATCCCTTAACGATTTTAAGTCAGGAAAGAAACTATTTCAAACAGGGAGATGTGATTAAAGTTGTAGAGGTCTTTTATGTGAAGGAATGCACTTTAACCGATCCTGCGCCTGACCTGCAAGGAGATACAAAATACAAGTTTAGAATCTTTTGCAGGGATAATGAAAATGGAGGTATAAATGAATTGTGTAATGAAGTGACAAAGTCATTTGCTGTTAAGGTTACCAATTCTAATACCTATTTTGAGATGGTACTTAGTTATAGTGATACTTTAGATATATGCGGAAATGAGCCCACAGATATTTCCTTTACATTTAAAAATCCCCAACATGCTGATGATAATACAGCATACACAGGCATTAAGAAATTTGAAGACATTACTTTCCCATTCGATTTAATTGCATTTGATGCAGGTGATGAGCAAAGTATAGGTAATGCTGTAATTGAGTATAATGGTGTGGAGATTTCAATTAATGACATTAATTCGTATATCCAGCCTGTTCAGTTCTTAACGTTCAGTAATGACAATAGTAAATATTGTACACTTCATATTGATGCCTTAAATAATTTAGGTGAAAATTCCTCATTTGGTACTTTATGGAATGGTTCCTCTCCATTTGGAAATTGGTATAATACCGATAATTATACTGATGTGATGGAGGGTGAATCTTTTACGCTGAAGTTTAAAAATATGAGATTTAATTATGATCATGCATTTGTGAGACCACAGGGTACTTTGCTGAGTGAATGCGGTCATACCGGAAATTACTTATTGTATGGTTTATATAATGTTGCTAATACGCATTATAATTACTATAAAATGTGCGAAGTTGAATCCCTGACTATTACAAATGCCGATAATTGGCCCGATGAATTTCTTGATTATACTAACAATTTTCCTGTTACCGGATTTGCGGAAGCGGAATCGGCTGATGTTATTTCAGGAAATGGTCCTGTAGGGGTCGATTTTTATTTTTCCTCCACAGCTCCTGCAGGATCTACACCCTGGAACTACAATCACGCAATGGGAGCATCTGAAAATAAATTCTTTTATTGCCCGGACCTTAGCTACCATGTAGAAATCATTTTGCCGGATAATATGGTGATACCCGGGAATAATGGCGACATAACAGTAAACTACTACCCAAATCCAAACGACCCGGCAACCTTTGTTGTTTTGCAATTAGCAAATACAACTATTAATGCAAATTCAACAGTTAGTTATAATTTCCTTTTAGTAGATATGGAGGGCGTGCCAGTTACAGATTTACATGGTATGGTTTCTGCAAATATCCAGTTAATTCCCTGCAATAATGCAGAATTTGGTATTTCAGATATCGTGTGCAAGGTAAAAAGCATTTGTAATGCTGATTGTCCTGAAAAATATAATGCTGTTGCTTGTTTTAGTACCAAATTACACTGGCGATGCAGTGGTCCATGTTGTGGCCCCCCGCAAGGGACAAGCAATTTTTCATTCAACCGGATTACTCCAGGGTTTACTGATGCAACCATGACCCAGCATGTAAATTTAGATGTAAGTGATCCTTTAATAAAATTAAACAGGGCTTATCCTTGCGATTTGATTGAAGTTAAATCTGATGGACAGATTTATCAGGCCTTAGCCTTATGTACCGATCAGAATAATACTTACCCAATTCCGGCAGCAGATCAATTTTATTTTCAAATTCAATACGAATCACCTGTAAATTTTCAATTTTTTGATTTTGTAAATGCATCATTTACTGCAATAACAGGCGATGGATCGGTTGTTCCGATAAACCCTCCTACGGGTTTTCATGATAATGTTAATGGGAATTTACATACTTTATTATTTAAGATTGAACCGCAGTCATTAACCCCACTTCAAAGCTATGCACCTTTATCAATTTCGTTTTTTGCAACCCTCAAGGTAAATGACATGTTAGTGAATAATCTCAATCCGGATAATTCAAATAACTCGTATTTTCAATTACCGCAAATTAGGGGGCAATTTGTAAGTGGAGGAACTACAGATTGGTTAATTGACAATCTGTCGTGCGATGATCATGGAGACAATATGACCATACTAAATGTTCGAACTAAAGTGATTGACTCCAATAGAATAGTATTAAAAGATGGAGGTGGGAATGAAGAGTATAATTGGGACAATGTTGATAATGGTATTTGTAATCGCAGATTTCAATTTAATTCAAAAGTTGTGGGTGGTTTAATTGGGATTGATGAATTTCCTCATGAATTCAGACCAATTATGTTATGGCCTGCGCCAGGGGACGCAACTCAAATTCAATTTACTGTTCCCCAGGGCTTTCACTTCAACCAGCCTTCAATTAATTTTCGAGCGAAAGATCGGATTGGCTGGACACCAGTTAGCTCTGTTATTACTGAAGACCAGGGGAACCAAACAATAAAATTCTTTGGAACAATTGGAGATAATGATGTTGCTAACCCATGGCCTATTTTTGAACATGACGGAACCCAATTGTGGTTTGAAATTATGGGGAAGTTAGAAAATGATTGTCCCCCTGAGGAAGATGTAATGGCTGGCCCCTTGATTTTGCCACATACGAAAAGGGCATATGCTTCTGATGAGGGATGTAAAAATTATGTTGATACCGTTGCGCGCGCTGTACCTATTCCTCACAGTGACTATACTTTAACCATATCAACAAATAACGAAACATTTTCAACATCATTAAATACAGGGACAATTAGCGGATTGTCGGTTCATTTCGATAGTGAAAATAAACCTGAAGGAGTTTTAACATCAAATCTTGAGAATTTCTGGATTGAAAATTTGTCTTCCCAAAATATTTTAATAAACAGTATAACCATTACATCAGGTTCAAATAATGTTACAACTACAGCAACATTAGAAGATGGATTTTACCATTTAGGGGTGTTATATAGAGGGATATCTACCATTTCAATTAATTATACACTGTTAAATTGCACGGCAGGAGAAGATTTGGAACTTCTATTGAAGTATGGTTTTTCATGCGCTGGTTATCCCTCAAATTTAGTTCAGGATCCTGATGATGCAATCCCTGAATGTAAAACCGGATTTGTTTCACCCATCATTATTCACCCTGAACAATCCTCTTTATCATTTGGAGCAGGATTGTCTGAAACTCCTATTTCATCTCCATGTACAGCATTTGAATATGTATTAACCTTTAGTACTACCTCACCTTCAGAGGTTAATAATATTTTATTGAACGTAACCAATATACCTTCTGAGTTTAATTATGTTAGTGGTAATTGGACATTAGCAGGAAGTACTCCCGAGCAATTGCCTGCTCCAACACTTAGCGGCACTAATCTAGTATGGAATATAAGTAACGATTTACTTGATAATGAAGGTTTGGTAAATGGTGCCCTTCTTGAGTTACATATTTTCTTTACCGGGAACTGTAGCATGTGGAATACTACACAAAATTTAACTTTTGAAGCAACAGGTTCTGATATTTGTGCTAATGCAATTAGTGTGAATGGAAGCCCTGCAACTGTGCAGGCGAATTTTCCTTCATTTAATTGGGCGAATAATACTTGTTCAGATTGTTTTTCTTGCGATGGCTTTGATTTCAATTATTTAGCTCAAACCGGGTGCGATATTTTATTTAATGCCATTTTCGACAGTGATCCTTACTCATCAGGTTCAGAGTTTATTTGGGATTTTGGTGATGGAACTACTGCAACAGGGCAGAATGTAATACACCAATTTGTAGCCACTGGATATTATACCGTTACTTGTACATGGAATCGATATGATGATGTTGGTAATATCGTTCTTACTTGTACTCATACTGAGCAAATTTATGCTGCTTGTTGTGAAGGAGTGTATATGGATATTGATTATAATTCATATGGTCCATGTACAATTGGGTATTCTGCAAATTTCCCAACAAACCCTGATTGTGTAAATTCAATTGTTACATGGAATTTCGGGGATGGTAATACAGCAACCGGTCTAAATGTATCTCATCAGTATGTAATTGAAGGGAACTATGCTGTAAGTTTTACTGTAGATTGTATTAACGATTTGGGAAATATATTAAGTACATGCGAAACATCACAGAATATTTATGTAAAATGTGACTCTGTTTTTTGTGACGACCTTAGCCTGAATTATTCTCAGGATAACAACTGCATAACAAACTTCACAGCATCTGTTCCCAATTATCCAAATTGTTTCAGCACCACCTATTCCTGGAACTTTGGGGATAACAGCCCGTTGGTTAATGGAGGGCCGAATGTTTCCCACCAGTATGCATCTTCAGGCAATTATCAGGTATGTTATAAATGGGCTTGTTATGATTCTTCAGGGAATCTGCTGAATACCTGTGAAACTTGTAAGGATATATATGTTGAGTGTGATACGATTTCCTGTGATGGTTTTTCATTATCCTATTCTCAGGGTAACAACTGCATAACAAACTTCACAGCATCTGTTCCCAATTATCCAAATTGTTTCAGCACCACCTATTCCTGGAACTTTGGAGATAACAGCCCGTTGGTTAATGGAGGGCCGAATGTTTCTCACCAGTATGCATCTTCAGGCAATTATCAGGTATGTTATAAATGGGCTTGTTACGATTCTTCCGGGAATCTGCTGAATACCTGTAAAACTTGTAAGGATATATATGTTGAGTGTGATACTACAGAAGTTGATTGTGAGCAATTGTCGTTTACGTATTCTCAATCCAACTCCTGTGAAGTAAGTTTCCAACCTGTTGTTCCTTCCGGTGCAGGTTGTGCTTTCAGTACTTTTATGTGGTACTTTGGGGATGGAACAACCAGCAATCTTCCGACCCCTGTTCATACCTATCCGGCCTCCGGCACGTATATGGTATCTTTGGTTTGGATATGTTATGATGTGGCCGGAAATGTGATCAACACTTGTAATATTAGGAAGGAAATTGAAGTGAATTGTGAACAGGAATCTCTCATTTGTCTGGAAATTGATAATACAGGCAATAAGGATATCGGAGAAAGTATAATTTCCACACCTGATGGTGGTTGCGCAGTAGCTGGTACAATGTTTAAAAGTTCGATTTCCTCCGATAACGACATGTATGTTGTGAAATACAACAATCAGTTAGATTTTAATACCGCTACGGGAGCCCGCATTGGAGGAGATCTAAAAGAACAGGGATATTCACTGATGTATAAAAACCATGATGGTTATTATGTAGCCGGTACCGTAAATGTTTCTGAATCGGATAAAGATATTTATGTTGCAAAATTAAGTCAGTCTGGCGCATTTTTATGGGGCTACCGGTATGGGTATGCGAATGGGAAAATTGAGGAAGCCCGGAAAATCATTGATATGTCAACAGCAACAGAAAGTGCAATTCTGGTTGTTGGGTTTACGAATTCGGGTACATCATATAATAAAGCCCTGGCATTGAAGATCAGCCCCAACGGAGATGTGGTAAGTGTTAATACATATTTAGCATCAGATTCAACAGCGGAAATGGTAAATGATGTAGCGGGCTGGACAGATGCTTTTGGTAAGAATTATTATTATCTTGTAGGTGAACATAAAGGAAATGATGGTTCCGATGGCTTTGTAATTAAGATAGATCAGAATCTGCATCTTGTGTCATCTAAATTAATAGATAATATCAATATGCAAACTATAGCCAATTCTGTGGCTGTTTTGCCGGGTGTAGAAAAAGCCGCTGTATTTATAGTGGGCAGTATTGCTAAAAATGAAGACAGGATCAGGAATATTTATATTGTAAGGTTAGATGATGGATTAACGCCACTTTCTACCAACAATAATGTCTTTTTAAATTCAGGAAATAATCGGCATGAGTTTGCCAGAAAAGTTAAGATCACATCTGATAAGAATTTGATTATTGCCGGAGAATCTTCGAATCTTGCCGGCGAAAAAAATGCATCAATTATTTTAAAAGTTAGTTCCGTAAACCTGTCGGTAATATGGTCCAGAATATCAAACGGATCGGAAAAATTTTACAGAGACATCACCCAGTTGTCTGATAATAAATATGTGGCAACCGGAGCTAATAAAATTACAGCTTCAGATTATGACATTCTTGTGTCTGAACTTTCGCCTGATGGTAAAAGTTGTTGTGTATCTGAAATTGTATTAAAGAAGAATGCTGCATTAAAGTTGAACAATTATTTTAAAGAAAGAAATATCACATTAGAAAAATTAATGTACGGATCAGTAAAGAAGTATTATAAAGAGAAAGTAATTTGTAAAGATTTAGTGCCAACTGGTATATCGGTGACGCCCGTTAATACCCGGCAAATACCGGCATTTAAGGGAGATGATATAAACATCTTTCCTAACCCGAATACGGGTGAGTTTGTGATTGAACTTAGTAATACTACATATAAGTTACACTCGATTAGGCTTTATGATATTTCTGGGAGATTGATAAGCACTTATTCAGAAATGCCAGACAAGAGATTTAGATTTTATTGTTCAGAAAAAGGGTTAAATTCAGGTATGTATATAATAGAGGTTTCAAATGCTGAACATAAATGGAAATCTAAAGTCATCATTTCCAAATAAGCGTGAGAAGACTTTGAATACTATATAATTTGAAGGTTGGGGATTTGGCTCCCCAACCTTTTTTTTGCAACGCTCGCAGTTATGGTTCAGAACCGGATTATTACATGATCCAGGCTACTTCTGCGGGGGGCGTACCCAAAGCCCTCCCCACGCTTTGCGTGGGTGTGCATTTTTATTTCGCTCACTTATGCAAACAGGTTTGCAACGCTCGCAGTTATGGTTCAGAACCGGATTATTACATGATCCAGGCTACTTCTGCGGGGGGCGTACCCAAAGCCCTCCCCACGCTTTGCGTGGGTGTGCATTTTTATTTCGCTCACTTATG